>Ga0209521_10003537_pt1 | contig 12591 bp, 9 predicted proteins | sample Rifsed19ft4_FD_184016 | JGI IMG/M metagenome (GOLD analysis project Ga0209521, IMG submission 184016) | Soil microbial communities from Rifle, Colorado, USA - sediment 19ft 4 (version 2) | ecosystem: Environmental > Terrestrial > Deep subsurface > Rock core/Sediment | place: Rifle, Colorado... | reverse complement strand
GGATGCAATCCCACGCCTCATCTTGAGAGTGTGTCAAGAGGAAGCTCCCGATAGCAACGGGTTGTACGTCCCTATGCCTCGATCTTAGTGCCCAGCACGTCCAGGAACTTGCGCATCCATTCGGGATGGGCGGGCCACGCGGCGGCCGTGACGAGGTTCCCATCCACATATGCATTGGAGAAGGTCTGGTTGACCTCCCCCCACTTGGCGCCTGCGAGCATCAACTCAGGCTTGACGGCCGGGTAGGCAGTACAGAGCTTGCCCTTTAGCACACCAGCCGCAGCCAACACCTGCAGCCCATGACAGATGGAGGCGATCGGTTTGTTGGCTTTCGCGAATTGCCGAACGATATCCAACACCTTCTCGTTGAGGCGGAGGTATTCCGGTGCGCGCCCCCCCGGAATCACCAACGCATCATAATTGTTCGGCCTGACGCCTTCAAAGGAAGCGTTGATGGCGAAGTTATGGCCCCGCTTCTCGCTGTAGGTCTGGTCTCCCTCGAAGTCGTGGACGGCTGTTCGCACAGTCTCGCCGGCCTTCTTGCCAGGACAAACCGCGTGAACCGTGTGGCCGACCATGGTCAACATCTGAAAGGGGACCATCGCCTCGTAGTCCTCGACATAGTCCCCCACAATCATGAGAATCTTCTTGACCGCCATCGGTTTCCTCCTTTCTCTCAGACGCGAGAACTCCCGTGCCAGAAGTCTTTATAGGCTTTTTCAGCCTGGGTTTACCGAGTTGCCAGCAACTCTCCAAGCGCACTTTCATAGTGATTAGTCTTAGCATCTATGCTACAATTCATTATGCTAAGAAAGCCCCTGATCAAAACAAATCCGTATCTGAGAGATCCTACGCAACGGCAATCATTGCTTTACATAGCGGCTTCTTCATCAACAGCTATTGAAGGTGTTCATATGGTTTTCACTCAAACCTCTACGATAGCTCAAACACCTGATAAAGCTGCCATCCCTAAGAAATCTGCAGCGTCCTACGGATCACGGCGCTGAAAATCCTTTCCATGGGTCGGTAGTCTCGATCGATCCCCGCCCGTACTGCCGCGAAATAGTCGCGGCGCTTTTGCCCTTTAACACCACGGAAGTCCAAGGGTCGGAGTCCAGCCTGTAAAGCCATCAATATCGCCAGCAGACGCCCTACTCTACCATTTCCCTCACGGAAGGGATGTATCAACATCAGTTCAGTATGAACAACGGCAATGCCTCGCACTACCTCATCCAGAGAATCGAAACGGCAGGGCGTATATTCGCGAAGAGGCCCTTTCTCAAATTCGGCCATCAATCGTGAAACCTGTCCAGCAGCGGCAAAAGGGAAGTCACCCTTGCTTAGGTTTACCTGCCGATACTGGCCTGCCCAGGCGTAGATAGGTTCCAGCCAAATCTTGTGAATTCTGCGAACGTCGGCCCCAGTAAAGCGGTGGCGTTCGTCATAGATACCGACGAGTTCCCCCAGAGCCCGGAGATGCTCCCGCCCCTCAACCTGATCCATCTCCCGCTTGCGCTTGATTCCCAACAGGTTCTTGAGCACCCGGCCGCGGGAGCCTAGCTCAAATTCGCCCTCCACCAGCTTCGACGCATCGTAACGGCCGCCTTTTTTCAGTGTCATGCCTTGTAGGCTTTCACAATCTGCAGCTCAGGGGATACGTCGCCTCATAGTCCTCGACATAGTCCCCCACAATCATGAGAATCTTTTTCGCCGCCATCGGTTTCCTCCTTTCTCTCAGACGCGAGAACTCCCGTGCCAGAACCATGTCTCGGTTTTACCTGGTTGTGGTGTGTCATCTACCGTTTCAGACGACCACCTATTATTTAATAAGCCGATCTTTGGCCTACTCCTCGTGTTGAATACACGTCTCTATTTACGTCACCACCGATTGATGCGATAGGCTCATCACCTGGCCAACCATCGCTTCTCCCTGGGACATCTTCTGCTCAAATGGGAGGATGTCAAGAGTCCCCAGTTGATAGTTCACAGTAGATGGGTTTACGGTTGACCGCGAAGAAAACTACTCTCACGTGAGCGGCCAAGCGTTTCTAAGGCGAGGCTACCAGAGGGATGGCAAGGCTGCAAGCGTTTTGAGAAGGGCGGCAAGGGTTAAGGGAGGAGAAAGATGCTCACTGTCGATGGCCATGGCGAAGTTTAGTGTCTACCAAGCCGTTGAAAGACGACAAACGCCGCGATGGCAATTCCTGCCGCCGCCAGGAAGATCGACGGATAGCCCAACCGCTCCGCCATCACTCCGAAGACGAACGACGCCAAACCGCTCCCCAAGAGGATCGCGGTGCTAAAGGCACCGAGGGCCTGCGCCCGCTCCTCCGACCCCGAGAGGTCGATTACATAGGCACTCAGGGCTGGGAAGAGGAGGCCGTGCGCCATCCCGGTAAGCGCCCCAACCACCAGCAGCCCGACCGGAGTCGCAAGCCAGACCAGTCCGAGGGAGCCCAACGCCGTTAGCAACAAGGCCGGCAGGATCACATGCAGCCGCCCCCAGCGATCGGAGAGTCGCCCACAGGTCAAGCGGATGCCGATAGCCGCCGTGCTGTACGCCATGTAGAAGGCGCCTATTCGGGAGAGCCCGACCTGCATGGCATGCGTGGGCAGAAACACAAAGACAGTCCCTGACGCCACCCCGAAGACGAACGAGAGGACGATTGGCGGCATGATCCGCATGGACGGGATCAATGATGAAAGACTCAGCTCGACGGAAGCCTTGGAGACACTCTTGGGATCGCGCAAGGCGAGACTGACCAGGAGCGCCGCGGCCGCCGCCGCGCCCGCCGCAAGGAAGAAGGCGGGAAATCCCGTAACCTGGATGAACTGCTCACCCAGGGCCGGCGAAAGGGCGATCGTGATGAGTCCAGAGATCCCGAACAGTCCCACCGCCTCACCCCGACGGCTCTCCGGAACCATATCGGCAACAATGGTCAGGTTGGAGATGTAGAACGCGGAGAAGCCAACACCCTGGACCAGGCGGAGCAGGAAGAATCTGAAGTCTAATCGAGAGGAGAAGGCGAAGCCGATCGCTGCCAGTATCCCTAAGGCCGATCCCAGCAGGAGGAACCGCTTGCGCCCGAATCGGTCAGCCAGGGCTCCAGCCAGAGGCTGGGCCAGGATGGCCGTGAGGCTGTAGGTCCCCATGATCCCGCCGATCTGGGACTCGGTCCCCCCGAGGGCCTTGATGTAGAGGGGCAGAAGGCTGAACGCATTGACGCTAGAGAAGAAGAAAAAGTTGGAGAGGGAAGCGATGAAGAAGCGTGAGGTGTAAATCGCTTCGTCGGCAGATCCATCGTTCCGCTGGCGGCCCGGACTTGGCTGGTGAGGCAATCTACCTACGTCGGGTGGACTCATGCGTGTGAAGCCCGACCAGAGTTCAAACAGCGAGGTGAGGCCGCTTCAGGGCAGAACGACTCCGCGCTCTCACACGCACCTCAACGGGTCCATCCTATCTTTTCCCCTTGCGTCGGGCAAGAATGTATCGTATAGATGGTCTCGTTCGCTATGCTCTACCATGCGGATGACTACCGTTCGCTGCCCAAGATGAAGACGGGGGAGGAGGGACACGTGATGACGACGACTGCATTCGTCCTGATCGAGGGCGCATCGGATCAAACGGCCAAGATCGTCAAGGCGCTACAAAAGGTGAAGGGGGTGAAGTCGGCTCACGCCGTGACAGGGCCCTACGATGTGATCGCATGCGTCGAGGCGAGTGATATCGGCGCGGTCGGCGCGGTCGTACTTTCCAAAATCCGCACCCTCAAGGGGGTCACGCGCACTGTAACGTGCGTCGCGGTTTGAACGGCTAAGAGCGAACGGCGCTCCACCATCTCCGACTGGCTCACGCCTTCTTGGACCGGGCGAAACCGGTCGCCAGATTGATCAGCGTTCGGACCATCGCGCCGGTGGCCCCTTTCGGGTAATACCCGTGATCCTTCTCGGCTTGTGAGGTCCCGGCGATATCCAGGTGAACCCATGGCGTCTTGCCGACGAAGTTCGCCAGGAGTTTGGCGGCGGTGATGGCTCCCGCCTTCCGCCCGCCGACGTTCTTCATATCCGCATAGTCGCTCTTGATCTGCTCGCCGTACTCATCATCCAAGGGGAGTTCCCACAGCTTCTCGCCGGAGGCCTCGCTGGCCTCTTGGACCCGTCGCATTAATTCCCGATCATTCGCAAAAGCGCCAGTGCGAACCGACCCCAGGGCAACGACACAGGCACCCGTGAGCGTGGCGACATCCACGAGATGGGTCACACCCGCGTCGCACGCATAGCTCAGGGCATCAGCCAAGATCAGGCGCCCTTCGGCGTCGGTGTTGATCACCTCGATGGTCTTTCCGCTCATCGTCTTGACGATGTCCCCTGGGCGCTGGGCCGTCCCGCTCGGCATGTTCTCCGTGGCCGGCACGATGGCCGTCACGTCCACGGGCAGCTTCAGCTCCGCGATCCCCTTGATGGCCCCGAGGACAGCCGCCCCGCCGGCCATGTCGCCCTTCATTGACTCCATCCCCTCGCTCGGCTTGATCGAGATCCCTCCGGAATCAAAGGTGATCCCCTTGCCAACAAAGCCGAGGCGCGGCCCCTTGCCTTTCCCCCTGGCTCCCCGGTAGCTCACCACGATCAGCTTTGGCGGATGCTCGCTTCCCTGGGCGACTCCTAGGAGCGCTCCCATGCCAAGCCGCTTCATATCGGCACGCTCCAGCGTCTTGAAGGTCAGGCCAAGTCCACTCGCCATCTTCTTGGCCCGAGCCGCCAGCTCCGAGGGCGTCAAGGCGTTCGCCGGCTCGTTCACCATGTCTCTGGCAAAGATGGTCGCCTCGGCCAGGATGCGGCCCACACGAACCCCCTCCTCCAGCGAGCTGATTTTGCTTCTGTCGCGCTCTAGCAGGGTAAGCTGCTTGAGCGCCCTTTCTCCGTCCTCGCTCGCCCTCCGATATTTCCCGAACCGATAGAGACCGAGCAGTGCTCCCTCGGTCACGGCCCGACTTGCCTGCGATGCCTCTATGCCTCCGGCGCCGGCTCCGTGGACGATAGAGCCCACTCGCCTGGCTCCAGCTTGACGTAGATGGCGCAGGGCCTCCGCAGACGCCGACCGGATACGATCGACCCCACACTCCTCCTGCTTGCCGAGCCCGATCACCAGCACCTGCAATACCGGAAGCCGGCCAAACGTGTAGAGGAGGAGTCGCTCATGAAGTTTTCCCCTGAACTCCTGCCTGCGAACCGCCGCAGAAATCGCGCCTGCGAGTGCCTTATCCACTGCCCCCGTGGCGCCGCCAGGCTGTTTGACCCCTTCGAAGAGATTCACAATGAGGGCGTCTCCCTCATAGGAAAGCAGATCCTGCGCCTTGACCTTCACCTCCACCCGACCGCTCCTTTCTCAGGTTCCGCCCACCGAGGGCGGAAACACAAGAGGGATGGCGGCTGCCACCCCTCTTTCCGTCTGTGTCGCCGCAAGCATTCAGCCGTCAGCGGTCAGCCAGAGGCAATGAAACCTGAGCGCTGATTGCTGAACGCTGAACGCTTCTCACGACGAGCCGATCAACTCCTCCACACGAGGATCCCACGGCTTGAACGGATCCTTGCAGAGGATGGTGCGTTGGTACCTGTCGTTGAGTTTCAGGTAGCTCCATCCCACGTCGTATGACTTGTTCTTCTCATTGGCGAATTTGATGAAGTCGCTGCGGACCTTGGCCCGGGTCGTCTGGGGCGGAGTCGTCATCGCGCGCTCGATCTCCTCGTCTGTGATCACTCGATCGATCAGGCCGTCTCGCAGCATGAGGTAATACAGTCCACGGGTCCGCTTGACGTCATGGTACTGCAGATCCATCATGAAGACGCGTTGGTCGTCGAAGGAGCAGCCCTTGCGGCTGATGTAGGCGTTGATGAGCTCGCGCTTGATGACCCAGTCGAGCTCGCGGTGGAGCGTCATCGGCTCCTCGGCGAGCTTGTCCAGGACGTACTGCCACTTCTCCAGGAGGTCGGCCACCTGGGGGCTCCGCTCCTGGCCCTGGTAGTACTCTAAGGCGAGGTCGAGGTACTCCCGCTGGATCTCGATGGCCGAGAACTCCTTGCCCCGCTTCAGCTTCACCCGGCGCTTGCAGGCGACGTCGTGGGAGATCTCCTTGATGGCCCGGACCGGGTCCTCGAGGGCGAGGTCGCGCTTGATGAAGCCGTCCTCCACCATGCTCAGGACGATGGCGGTCGTCCCGACCTTCAGGTAGGTCGCGAACTCGGACATGTTCGAGTCGCCGACGATGACGTGGAGGCGGCGGTACTTCTCCTCGTCGGCGTGGGGCTCGTCGCGGGTGTTGATGATCGGCCGCTTGGCCATGGTGTCGAGCCCGATAAAGGTTTCGAAGAAGTCAGCCCGCTGAGAGAGCTGATAGTCGCAGGGCTCCGTCCCGTTCTCGGCTCCCACCTTTCCCGCGCCCGCAAAGATCTGGCGAGTCACCAGAAAGGGGGTGAACCCCAGCACGATCTGTTCGAACGGAAGGGCTCGGTCCATCAGGTAGTTCTCATGATGGCCGTAGCTATTCCCCTTCCCGTCGCTGTTGTTCTTATAGATGAACATCCGCTGCTGCTCACCCAGATTCAGGTTGGCAGAGGCGAGACACATCTCGAAGATCCGCTCGCCGGCCTTCTCGTAACAGACCACGTCGCGGGCATTGGTGCACTCGGGGGAGGAGTATTCGGGGTGGGCGCCATCCACGTACAGACGGCCGCCGTTACGGAGGACCTTGTTGATGGTGCGATTGTCTTGTTGGTTGGGCTTCTCATGCTCCCCGCTCGCCTCGAATCCTCTGGCGTCGAGAAGCGGATTCTCCCCCGCGTAATCCCACATTGCTTGCACATCAGAGAAGGCGGGATGGCTATTGATCAGCAGGATGGAGCTCGACACGGGATCAAAGCCCGAGGCATCCTTTGCGGTGATCCCCAGCTCGATTTCCGTCCCGATGATCTTTTCGATCGCCATCTTGCCTCGCGAGAGAAGCTCTCCTACGATATCCGAGCTGCTGACAGATCCAGGGCCGATTACAGGTAATGACCAGTAGAGATCGTTTCGACCTTTCGGGACCGCTTTCCCTCTCGGTCGAAGACCGTCCGCACGTTGACGATCCGCTCGCTCCGTCGCCCCGCGATCTTCGCCCAATCATCAGGATTGGTGGTGTTGGGAAGATCCTCGTTCTCTCGGAACTCGGTCCGAACCGCATCGAATAGGTCCTCGATCGTGACTCCCTTGGCCCCTGTCGTGATCATCCGCTTTACCGCCCGCTTTTTGGCCCTGTTGCAGATCGACTCGATCATGGCTCCCGACACAAAGTCCTTGAAGTACAGGGTTTCTTGCTGCCCAGAGGCGTAGGTGACCTCCAAGAAGCGATGCTCGGGGACGGTTGCAAACAGAAGCTTGATCGCCTCGGCGATCATTGCGAGCGCAGCCTTTTCCGGGGTCTCATGGGCCTTGAGCTCGCTCGCCGCGAACGGCAGGTCCGGGGTAAGATACTTTGTGAAAATCTCTTGGGCAGCTCCCTGGTCGGGGCGGTCGATCTTGATCTTGACGTCAAATCGGCCAGGGCGCAGCACCGCTGGGTCGATGAGATCCTGGCGATTCGAGGCCCCGATAACGATCACGTTCTTCAACCCCTCGACCCCGTCGATCTCGGCCAAGAACTGCGGGACGATGGTGGACTCCACATCGGAGGATATGCCCGAGCCGCGCGTCCGAAAGAGGGAGTCCATCTCGTCAAAGAAGATCACGACGGGCGAGCCATCGTTGGCCTTCTCCTTCGCCCGTGCAAAGATTTCCCGGATCTGCCGCTCCGTCTCACCAACATACTTGTTCAGCAGCTCGGGACCCTTGACATTTAGGAAGTACCCCTTCACATCCTGCCCGGTCTTCTTGGCCAACTGCTCCGCCAGAGAGTGGGCGATCGCCTTAGCGATCAAGGTCTTCCCACAACCCGGCGGGCCATAGAGCAGCACGCCCTTGGGGGGCTGCAGCTTGTGTTCCCGGAAATATTCCGCGTACAAGTAGGGCAGCTCGATGGCGTCTCTGATCATCTCGATCTGCGGGCCGAGCCCACCGATCGCGTCATAGCCAAGCTCAGGAACCTGTTCCAGCAGGAGATCTTTGACGTCACTCTTGGGCAGCTTCTCCAGAATATAGCCGGAGCGCGGGTCAAAGAGAAAATGGTCGCCCACCTTGAACGGGAGTTCCCTCAGCGGCTCGGCGAGCTCTACGACCCGTTCCTCGTCGGCGCGCAGGCTCACGATGGCCCGGCCTGGATCGAGACGGTCTTTCAGTGTGACGACCTCGCCCTGGCCCTCGAACCCGACCGCTTCGATCACGTTGAAGGCCTCATTCAGCACCAGCTCCTGGCCTTTGCGGAGGGTTTCGGGTTGCAGGGAAGGATGGAGGTTGACCTTCAACTTCCGGCCGCCGGTGTAGATGTTTGCCGTGCCGTCCTGGTTCATCGAGGAGAATGTCCCATAGGAACTCGGTGGCGCAGAGAGCCTTTCCACCTCCTCGCGAAGTGTGTTCAGCTGCTCCTTAGCCTGCTGCAATGTCTGAACTATTCGCTCGTTCTGGTGATGGGCCTGGCTCAATTGCTCGCGCGACTGATCAAGCTTGGATCGAAGGAACTCGAACTCTTTTGGGGTTTGGTCCAGTCGCCGTCGGAGGTGATAGATCTCCTCTTCGAGGGACTTGACCTGGGCCTGGAGAGCCTCGATCTCGTCCTCGTATTGAGAGAGCTTTCGCTGATACGATGTATCGCTCTTCGGAATCTGCTCGGAGAGCTTCCGCATTGTCTTTCTGAGGGAACTTAACTTCGTCGAGACCTTTTCAGCGTCGCTCATGGCGGCCTGCCTCCCCGCGCCCTTCGTCCCCGGATTCACTGGTGCGCGTCACGGTGCAATGGGGGACGTGAAGCTCAGAGCAATATATTACTTCTGATTTCAGGCCTGTCAAGTTTTTTCCTGAGTCCATATCGGAAGAATCCGCTTCCAGAGCCAATTCTCGGCTTCCATCGACAGTTCAGAATTCAGAGTTCATAGTTCATGGCAAAAGCCCAACGAGCGACATATTTTTTGGTTTGAACTATGAACGCCTTTCGTTCTACTCTGAACGCAGTTCCCTTGTATGGTTCGCATTGGCGCGACCCCAGAGAATATGATATCGTAGGGGAAATGTTGGGCCGGGCTTGACTCACGTCGAGGCCTGCGCGTAGGAGCCGAGAATGCCACGGCGGCGGATCCGCAAACACACCCGACGGGCGACCCGCGTTCTCCTTATCGTAGCTGCGATCTTCCTGTCCTTCCTCTTACTGATGGTGTTCGCATTGGGACGATGAGGGGGAAGAGGACGTTCAGAATTCATAGTAACCTGCAGCTTCTACACCCGCGCCTCCGCTACGAACTATGAGCGTTGTTCGGTCTACTATGAACGGTTTTTCCATGATGGCTGAAATGATGTACAAACCCGGTTGCGAAAGATTATACTCAAGCCAGACGTCGCACTAAATGGAGTGTTCCCCCCATGCCAGCCGACAATGTCACGCCGACAGAGCTTCTGAAGATCTACTACTACCTGAAGCTGACCCGCGGCCTGGAGCAGCGGGTCATCACTCTCTACCGACAGGGCAGGATTGTTGGCGGCGTGTACATCAGCGCAGGGGAAGAAGCGATCGCGGTTGGTAGCGCTGCTGCGCTTGAGGCCGACGATGTGATCGCACCCTCCCACCGGGACCTTGGCGCGAATCTCATGAAGGGGATCACCCCAAAGGAATACCTGGCCCAGTACCTCGCCAAGCAGACCGGGCTGACGCGCGGACGGGACGGCAATGTCCACTACGGTGACATCAAGCGTGGCGTCATCGGCTTTATCAGCCCGATGGCCGACCTGCTTCCGGTGGCGGCAGGGGTCGGGTTGGCCTTCAAGCTCCGGCGTGAGCGCCGCGTGGTCGCGGCCTTCTTCGGCGACGGCGCATCGAGCCGGGGCGACTTCCACGAAGCCTTAAACCTCGCCGCAGTCATGAAGCTGCCTCTCGTCTTTATCTGCCACAACAACCAGTACGCATACTCCACTCCGCTGGAACGGCAGATGGCGATCGAGCATGTGGCCGACCGGGCGAAGGCCTATGGAATGCCGGGCGTCACGGTCGATGGCAACGATGTGCTTGCTGTCCGCAGCGCCGTCGCCGAGGCGGCATCTCGCGCCAGGCAAGGAGGAGGCCCCACCCTCGTGGAGGGGAAGACGATGCGGATGCGGGGCCATGCCGAGCACGATGACGCCTCCTATGTCCCAGCCTGGATGCTGGAGGAGTGGCGAAAGCTAGATCCGATCGACCGATTCGGAGGTTACCTGCGAGAGCGGCAGATCCTCGACGATGCCATAGCAAGGGAGATCGACGACCGCCTGTCCAAGGAGATCGAAGAGGCCGTAGCATTCGCGGAGGCCAGCCCATTTCCGGAGGCGAAGGATCTGCTCGACGGAGTCTACGCCTCCTAGTGCCGAGGCAACTAGCTTCGCGTAGCTGCGTTGCTAGCCCCAGGGGCGCTCCCTGCGACGTACCTAAGCGCGTACGCCTCGGTCGGCCCCATGGGGCATCGCCTTGCTAGGCTCGCTACTTGGCTCGGCACAGCGCTTACCAGCGTGCGGTAAGAACAATTGGACCGCACGTGCGGAGAGATGATGGAGATCACCTACCTCGAAGCGATCCGGCAGGCCTTGTGGGAGGAGATGGACCGGGACGACCAGGTCTTCATGCTTGGCCAGGACATTGGCGTCTACGGGGGCGCGTTCAAGGTCACGAAAGGATTCCTTGAGAAGTTCGGACCGGAGCGCGTGATCGATACCCCCCTCTCCGAGTCAGCCATTGTCGGCGCCGCCATCGGCGCTGCCCTCATGGGGATGCGGCCGGTGGTGGAGATGCAGTTCGCCGATTTCATTTCCTGCGCCTTCGACCAGATCGTCAATATGGCGGCCAAGCATCACTACCGCCTCGGCGAACCCGTCCCGCTGGTCATCCGGGCGCCGTATGGGGGCGGCATCCACGCCGGGCCGTATCACTCGCAATCTCCAGAGGCCTGGTTCTTTCACGTGGCGGGTCTGAAGCTGGTGGCCCCCTCCACCCCCCGCGATGCCAAGGGACTCCTGAAGGCCGCGATACGCGATCCTAATCCAGTCATCTACTTTGAGCACAAGTACCTCTACCGCCATATGAAAGGTGAGGTCGCGGATGGGGATGAACTGGTCCCAATCGGCAAGGCAGAGGTGAAGCGCCCAGGCAGCAGCGTGAGCGTCATCACCTACGGCGCCATGGTCCAACAGTCGCTCGGGGCGGCGGAAAGGCTGATGCCAGAGGGGATCGATCTCGAGGTGGTGGACCTCCGCACCCTTCAGCCGCTCGATATGGCGACGATCCTCGCCTCAGTGGAGAAGACCGGGCGCGCGATGGTGGTTCACGAGGCGCCGAAGACAGGTGGGATAGGGGGCGACATCGCGGCCCGGTTGGCCGAGGAGGCATTCCGCTACCTGGATGCCCCGATCCTCCGCGTGGCGGCTCCTGACACGCCCTTCCCATTCAGCCCGGTGCTGGAAGAGTCGTATCTGCCCAACGCCGACAAGATCGCGTTGAAGGCCCGAGAGCTGGCCAACTTCTGAAATTGCCCGGCGAAGAGGGCCGGCGTGCGTGTCAGCTCGCGACAGGATGCCACGGCACATTACTCAGCGGTGGAACGATTCCCACGGTACACCATGAACATTGAAATCATTATGCCGCAGATGGGGGAGAGTGTCGCCGAGGGGACGGTGGTCACCTGGCTCAAGAAGGTCGGCGAGCGGGTCGCCAAGGACGAGCCGCTGGTAGCCATTACCACCGACAAGGTGGATGTCGAGATCCCCTCTCCCGGCGCTGGCGTGGTCTCCAAAATCCTCGTCCATGAGGGGCGAGCCGCTCCGGTGGGGGCCGTACTGGCCTACATCAGCGAGCTGGCGGTAGCGGAAGTAGCCTCTGCCGGCAGCCCGATTGCCGCTATGTCCTCGAATATCACGCAGGCCACGGCGGCGGTCGGCTCGCCCGGACCTCGGCCGGAGGTATGGTACTCCCCTTCGGTCCTCCAGCTCGCGAAGGAACACGGCGTGGACCTGTCACAGGTCAGAGGCACCGGCTCGGAAGGGCGGGTGACGCGGAAAGATATCCTGGACTTCATCGGGAAGGAGCCCAGTGTCATTCCGGCGTCCCCTCGGGGCGGACCTCAGCCCTCCGGCCCCGCTGTTGAAGATCAGATCCTCCCGATCAGCCGTCTCAGGAGAACGATCGCGGAGAATATGGTCCGGAGCAAGCAGACCGCTCCTCACGTGACCCAGATCCACGAGGTGGATGTCACAAAGATCGCCAGGCACCGCGAGTCCAACAAAGAGGCGTTTTTCAAACGAACCGGCATCAATCTCACTTTTCTCCCCTTCGTGGTGAAGGCCACCGTAGATGCCCTGCAAGCCCACCCGCTGCTGAATGCCTCTTACGCCGACGAAGGGATCGTCGTGAGGAAGGCGGTCAACATCGGGCTCGCCGTCGCCCTGGC
>Ga0209521_10003527_pt1 | contig 12616 bp, 9 predicted proteins | sample Rifsed19ft4_FD_184016 | JGI IMG/M metagenome (GOLD analysis project Ga0209521, IMG submission 184016) | Soil microbial communities from Rifle, Colorado, USA - sediment 19ft 4 (version 2) | ecosystem: Environmental > Terrestrial > Deep subsurface > Rock core/Sediment | place: Rifle, Colorado... | reverse complement strand
TTTTCCTCATAAAGCCGTCCAAATACGACGACGAGGGCTACGTCGTCCGCCACTGGCGGGGGGTTCTTCCCAGTAACACCCTGGCTTGTCTTCACGGGCTCACCGAAGACGTTGGAAGAAGGGGTCTATTGGGCCCGGTGGAGTTAAAGGTCGAGGCCTTCGATGAGGCGGTGGAGAAGCTCCCCCTCGGGAAGATAGCCCGCCTCCATCGTCGAGCCGGAGAGAAAGCGGTCGTGTGCCTGGTAGGCGTTCAGACCAACCAGTTCTGCCGAGCCTCGGATATCGCTTTGGAGCTTCGCCGAGAAGGTGTCCCGGTGATGCTGGGTGGGTTCCATGTTAGCGGCGTGTTGGCCTTGTTTCCCACCGTTTCTCCCGAAATCCAGCGCTTGGTGGATGCCGGGGTAAGCGTGGTGGCCGGCGAGGTGGAGCATCGCTGGGACGGTCTCCTCCGCGACGCGTACCAGAATCGACTGCAGCCCATCTACCGATTCCTGAATGACCTCCCCGATCTTTACGACGCTCCTAGGCCCTTGATCAACCCAGGTTATCTGCGGAAATTCGTGACCTCCAACTTCGGGACCATCGATTGCAGCCGTGGCTGTCCGTTCAATTGCTCTTTTTGCACCATCATCAACGTGCAGGGGCGAAAGAGTCGCCACCGGTCCCCGGAATGCATCGCGGAGACTCTGCGCCACAACTACCTGGAGCACGGTGTCTACTTCTATTTCTTCACCGACGATGACTTCGCTCGTAATCCTGCTTGGGAGGGTGTCTTCGACAGCCTCATCGAGCTTAGGGAAGAGAAGCGTATCCCGGTCAAGTTCATGATTCAGGTGGACACGCTTTCCTACAAGATACCTGGGTTCGTGGAGAAAGCGGTTCGTGCCGGATGTAGCAATGTCTTCATTGGAATGGAAAGCATCAACCCTCGCAACCTCAAGGACGCCGGGAAAACCCAGAATCATGTCAAACAATACCGCGATCTCATGGACGCCTGGCACACGGCACGGATAAGCACCCACGTGGGGTATATCATTGGATTCCCTCAGGACACCGAAGCGAGCGTTCGGGAGGACGTGGCGGGGTTAATGACCGACGTCCGACCTCATCGAGCCTCCTTCTTCATGATGACCCCGCTTCCCGGTTCCGAAGATCACAAGAAGTTTGTGGAGGCGGGGACCGAGTTAGACTCCGACTACAACACCTACGATTCCTTTCACGAAAGCCTGCCCCATCCACTCATGAAGAATGGCGCGTGGACCAGAGCCTACAAAGAAGCCTGGAAGAGTTTCTATTCTTTCGAGAACATGAAAGCGATCCTGTCGAGTGCCGATCCCGAGAACTATTGGGACATCTTTAGGAATTTCTATTGGTACAAGAACTCGGCCTTGAACGAAGGAGCTCATCCCATGATTAGCGGATTCTTCCGGTTGAAGGATCGCAAGACGCGCCGCCCCGGGTTCCCCAGAGAGGGTCGGTGCGCCCACGCCTGGCGCCGGATCCCGGAGATTTACAAATACTGCCGTGACGCGCTCCGCCTGACGCTGGAAATGGAGGAGCTTTGGCTGCAGACCCGCCGGCGCAGCGAGACCGAAAGGCGCGTGGTCGAGGAGTTGGCGCGCATGAGGACCGAGCTCCACCGTAGCTTGAGGGTGTCCGAGCTGCAGACTGCGTTCGCACGTGTCAGGTCACGCATGCCGGCACTCGAGGTGCCTTCTCGCTTGAGCCTGGCCCGGGAGAAGCTCTCCATCTTGAGGGTTAGTCGACTGCGGGAAACGCGGCGAGATCTGGAGTCCTTCTGGAGTGGGGTCCATGGACGCGTCCGTCGAGGGAGGCTGTGGGTCCTTCTTCGCGTCGATCGGATCAGTCTCAACATCCTTCGGGAGATCCGGCTCACCACCGGGTTCTTTATCGCTCTCGCCGCCGGTCCGCGGTACGAGACCCAACAGAGCTAGGCGGCACTTCCGATCGCAAGAGCTGTGCAGCACGAGGGGAAGCGCCTGCCATGGAACCGTGGATGCGGGCTGGTGTCGCATCCAACCGTGCCGTCGAGAATGCTTCGCCACCTCCTTGGAGCGGTCTTCCTGGTAGGCTGCGTGTGCGGAAGCGCAAAGGCTGAGAAGCCGGAGCTCAAGGCTCTTCTCAACTTTCACTGGCGCCAGGAGAAGCTGAACACCCTCAGTAGCGATGGCGGCCTCGACCCGACATACAGCTTTGGGAACCTGAGACTGCGTTTCGGTCTGGACGTGAACTGGTCACGGATTTCCGTTCATGGTCTGGGGCAGGCGGCGGGCAGCTATTCCTTGCCCGCGAATGGGTCGTCTGGGATTGGGACGGTTTATTTCACGGCCTCGGGAGGGGAGGATGTGTCGCCGGGCCAAATCGGTCTGGCCGAGCTCAGCGTCCGACTCATGATCACGGACGGTCTCTCGACAAGCGGCGGGCGGCTCGCGCATAAAGAGGGGCTGGAGACACTTACCGGTAATTCTCGCTTCGACTGGATCAAGCAAGCCCGGCTCTCCGAAAGGCTGATCGGGACTTGGGACTGGGTCAATGTCGGCCGGCGCTTCGACGGCGCTGAGGTCGTGCTCGACCGTGAAACCTGGAACTTCTCTGCGTTCGGGGCTCGTGTGCTCCAGGGCGGCGTGGACTACCAGCATGCGTTCGAGCGGCTGGACGGCGTCGACGTCTATAGCTTCGTTCTGACCTCCAAGCGGGGAGCGTGGATACCGGGTGGCGAGCTGAGATTGTTCAACATCATCTACCGCGACGCCCGTTCGTCCACCCGGATGAGCCTAGGCGACCGGCTTCTCATCGATGGGTTAGGCGCCAGCCTAGTGGGGATCTATCCCGCCGGTCCGGGCGAAGCGGATGTCCTGGCCTGGGTTGCCTACGAGTTCGGCGATTTCGGCACAAGGAACCATTCCGCAGCGGCGGCAATCGTCGAGGCCGGTTACGGCTGGCCGCAGGCCAAAGTCGCTCCCTGGGTCCGCGGGGGGGTGGCCTACGCGAGCGGGGACGGCGATCCCGGCGACCAGGACCACGGGACGTTTTTCAATATGGTCCCCACCAACCACAAGTTCTACGGCGATCAAGATCTAAGCGCTCTGCAGAATCTAACCAACGTCTACGTTCAGTTACGCCTGCAGCCCCACCGCCGGCTGGCATTGAGCTTCGAGGGGCACCTCTTCCGCTTGAGTGACGCGGCCGATGCCTGGTACGGTGGTTCGGGACCCGCCAATAACCAGGGGTTTGGTTATGTTGCTCGTCTCCCCCGCGGCGGAAGTCAGACAAACATCGGTACGGAGTGGGACTTCATCTTGACCTGGAGCCCGCAGCCGATGCTCGGCGTGCAAGTGGGCGCCTCGTATTTCGGGAGCGGCGAGGTTGCCCAGGCGCTGTTTCCGGTCCAAGACGACTCGACTTGGCTCTACCTGCAAGCGGTCTTTACGCCCTGACCCTCTAGCGCGTCGTGGAACGGATCGTCTTGAACACGATGCGCTCGGTGGCGCCCTCGGGCCCCAGAGGCGAGAACTCGTAGACCAAGCGGGCGGTGAGCTCGGCCGTTTGCGTGCTCGGGATCAGGAACGAGAAACCCGCCATCCTCTCCTCGCCGGGAAGAATCCGGTTGTCTCTCCGGACGGAGGCGGCATGCGTGAACATTTGACCGTCTCTCAGGATTTCTTTTCCTTCCGAGTCCACCACCACCTTCTGATAGACCGTCTGGTCTTTGTAGAGCTTTCCGGTTGCCGTTTCCGCTTCCACCTCCAGGACGAGCTTCCGGCTCGGCATTCCGGTGGGAACACGGTGCCCGGCGCCGGTGTTGGATACCAATAGGCGAACTTGAATCGTTCCCGAAGACCTGGTGATCTCACCCCACTCCAGAGTCAGCGCTCTGGCCAGTTGGTCGGGGGCGTGGCCGCCTGGCATACGATGCAGGTTGACGAACTCCCGCGGGTCGCGCATCACTCTCGGATCGACGACGTTGGCCATGACCACCGGCATGTGACACCCCTGACAGATCACGTTCCGGCGCGGATACGGACCCTCGAGGTACTCGCTGTAGGTGGAGAGAATCGGGACGCCGTCCGGCGTCTTGTACTCATGGCAGCTGGCACACAGGCGTGCGGACAGGTGGAGCTCGGAAAAGGCCACGCCGTGATCCTTGGGGTCCGCATCCTTGTAAGGTCCGCGCTTGATGTTCTCCGGGCCGCCCACATCGAGCCGGTAGGGCACCTCCGCACCGGGATTCGCCTCGACCATGGTGTGGCAGAAGTCGCAAGTTACCGACTCCTTGGTGATGTTCCGCGTCATGGCGTAGTCTTTGGTGGCAACCGTTGTCGGCGCATGGCAGGTCAGGCAGAATTTGCGCACGTCCTCGCCCCGGCTCCCTACCGCCTCTTCGAGAGCCTGAGTGAAAATCGGCTCGGTGGCGGCGCGCGAGTGTAGATTGGTGGTCCACGCCGCATGAATATCGACGTGGCAATGGCCGCAGACCATGGCGCTGGTGAAAGGCGCCGCGTCCATCGGGTCGGGGGCCTGAGCACTCGCCGAAGCCACGGAGAGGAGGAGTACGGTCAACATGGGTTTCCAGAAGCGCATTTTGAGGCCTCCCTCGATTCAACGCTCTCGATGCAAGGTCACGCAATATCCGTTCCATATGCTCTGCCGACCAGCTATGTTATCTCACTGAAGGAAAATGTCTTAGAGCATTCGGGAAAATTATTCTCAAAGGGGTCCGTCCTTCTGGGGCTTCTACCCCTAGAACGGGGCAAATGAAGCACCGGTCCTCAGCACGTTCCTAAAATATGGAATCACGACGTCATTTGCCACCTGGACTGCGACCTCGGCCGGGGCGCCGCATGCCGCGAGAGCTCAGGGTACCGCAGGTGGGCGAGATCGCCTCCCGGCTGGCGGGGGGAGTGCGCGGCCTGGACTTCCAGGCTCTTCTCCACCGCATCGATGAGGGACCGATTCACCGTGGTAATCGGGTCGAGATCTTCGTTCAGGGCGACGAAGCATTCGCCTCAAAGAAAAGGGCCATCGAAGGCGCGGGGTTCGAGATTCTACTGGAGTCGTACATCTTGAGAGACGACGAGACGGGTCGCGACGTCTTGGAAGCTCTCGCCGCGGCGGTGGGCCGCGGAGTAAAGGTCAAGGTCCTTGCCGATGCCTTTGGGTCACTGACCACCGGGACCGCCTACTGGCGGGAAATGAAGAAGCGGGGTATCGAGGTGCATCTCTTTCACCCTTTCTTGCCTTATCCCTGGTTTCATGTGCTCCGGGACCACCGCAAGATCTTGGTTGTCGACCGCCGGGTTGGCTTCATCGGCGGAATGAACTTGGGACAAGAATACGGCTCCGTCCGCCGAAGTAAGGGGCGGGCGTGGCGCGATACCGACGCTCGAATCGAGGGGCCGGCGGTTCAGGAGATGGCCCTGGTGTTCTCGGAGGCTTGGAGCCGTGCCGGGGGAGCCAATTTGGAACCGGGACCGGTCGAGACGATGCCTTCCAGGTCGGGTGCCAAGATCCTGGTGCTGGAATCCCGGCCGGGGCGCGGTCATCAGGAGTCCGCGTCCGTTCTCGCCGCCACGGTGGCGGCGGCGAGAGAGTACGTTTGGATCACCAATGCTTACTTCGCCCCTCGGCCGGTTGCCGCCGACGTCCTGGGCCAAGCAGCGGGTCGCGGAGTCGACGTGCGTCTGCTTCTTCCCGGCAAGAGCGACATCCCGGTGATACGGCACGCCGGTCACGGGTATTTCCGGGATCTCCTGCGACGGGGAGTCCGCATCTTCGAGTATCAGAACGCCATTCTTCACGCCAAGACACTGGTCGCCGACGACTTTCTGTCGATCGTAGGATCCACCAATCTCGATTTCCGTTCTTTTCATTTCAACGCCGAGTCCAACGTGGTGGTGATGGACCAATCCGTGGCGGAGGTCATGGCCGCGGCCTTTCGAGACGATCTGGCCCATGCCGTCGAGGTGAAAGCGAAAGATTGGGGGCAGCGTTCGTGGATCCACAAGTTTGGTGATGGAGTCGCACGCCGCCTCCACCCCCTCCTCTGAATCGGAAGCGGCTCGACGGATACGTCGGTGTGTTAGGAAGCCGGCAGTCGGACGGACGAGACGGGCAGGTCTAGTCTGGGTCGGTAGGGCAGAGTGATGGTGAACTGCGCTCCCTTTCCGGGCTGAGACTCGACGTCAATGGACCCCCCGTGAGTTTCCACCACCCGCCGGCAAATCGGCAGTCCGAGTCCCGTGCCTCGCGTCTTGGTCGTGTAGAAAGGATTGAAGATCTGCGCAAGCTGCGACTGGCTCATACCAGGGCCAGTATCTCGTACGGCTATTTTGAAGCCGTCTGCGGCGCTGTAGGTGCTTACCGTTAACGTTCCCTGGGCGGACATGGCTTGAACGGCATTGATGAAAAGGTTGGTGAGAACCTGGCCAAAGAGCTCTCCATCTATCATGGCCAACGGTAGCCCGCGCTGGAACTGGCGAACGACCTGGATACGTTTCTGCGGAAGCAAGGACACCACCGCCAGGGCGCGTTCGATGACGTCGTGCAGGTCGGTCGGCTCGAGCTTGGCGGTCTTGGGCCGAGCATAGGTGAGCAGATCGCGTAGGGTGCCCTCGATGCGCTTCACTTGCTCGAGCACTTGCTGCACCACTGGCTTTCGCTCGTCCTCGGGCGGCAAGCTATCGCCCAGAACCTGGATGGCGCCCGCAATTCCGGCCAGCGGATTCTTGATCTCATGAGCGAGACCGGCGGCCATCTGACCCACGGTAGCCAACTTCTCGGATTGTATGACTTGGTGCTCGAGCTTCCGCACGTTCGAAAGATTCTGCTCCAGAGACTGGCATCCCGAGCATTCGCGAAACTCGTTTCCCAGCGCGGTTTGGGTCACCAGCACCGATACCGGCTCACCGCCTTTGGTGAGCCGCTGCGCCAGGAACTCCTTGATATGCTCTCCCGGTGAGAGCGAATCGGGGGAGGCCGAGCTTTCGGAACGGGCACGCTCGGGCGCCAATTTCTCGAAACTCTGGCCCAGGATCTCGTTGGGATGGTATCCGTAGAGAACCTCCGCACCTCGGTTCCAATAAACGACCTTTCCCTCCTTGTCGACGCCGATCACGGCGTTCAAGGACTCCTTGAGAACTTGGGCGAGATGATGTTCTCGGTGCTCCAGGGATCTCTCCATTTCCCGAACTCGACGCTCCGACCAATAGAGAAAGATAAAGGCCACGAAGATGCCGGTGCTGACGCCGCGTACGATGTGAAGTCGTTGCTGCGCTTCGGTGGAAAGTGATGGGCCGAGATAGGATTCGAAGGTCATCCACGCCGCGAAACAGAGGATGACCAGGGCAATGGAGATGCCGGCAAGCGCCAACGGTCGTCGTAGGTCCTGCCACATCGAAACTTCCGACTCCCTAATCTTGGACGCGTTCCTCGAGGTGGAATTTCTTCATTTTGTACCGCAGCGCGTCCCGGCTGATATCGAGAAGCTTGGCGGCTCGCGTCTGGTTTCCTCGAGCTCGGGTCAGGGCTTGACGCACCAGCTCCTCTTCCACCCTTTCCAGAGACGTGCCCTGGTCCGGGATGGAGAGCTCGGGCAGCTTGGCGGTCGATGGTGCAGCGGCGATCCTCGTGCCTGGGTTGATGGGCAGTGCGGATGGATCTATCTGCGGACCGTCTCCCAGAATCATCGCTCGCTCGATGAGGTTCTTCAGCTCGCGAACGTTGCCCGGCCAGTGGTATTCCATCAGCATCGACTCCGCTTCCGGCGTGAGCCCTTCGATCTTCTTGCGGAACTTCCGGTTGTAATGTTGTACGTAGTGGCGCGCCAGAAGCTTGACATCGGCACCTCGGTCCCGCAGCGGTGGCAAATCGATGGAGATGACGTTGAGGCGATAGAAGAGGTCCTGTCGGAACTTCCCCTCGTCGATCATCGTCTTGAGATCGCGATTCGATGAGGCGATGACCCGCAAGTCTACCGAGATGTCTTGGACCCCACCGACGCGTTTGAAGGTCTGCTCCTCGAGCACCCGCAGCAGTTTGGCTTGGAGACCGAGCTGCATTTCGCCGATCTCGTCCAAGAGGATCGTGCCGCCGTCCGCAAGCTCCATCATGCCCTTCTTCTGCTGGCGGGCGTCGGTGAAGGCCCCTTTCTCGTACCCGAAGACCTCGCTTTCCACCAGGTTCTCGGGCAGCGCGGCGCAGTTGATGGCCAAGAAGGGCCGCTCTCCCCGGGAGCTGTGGTAATGGATGGCCTTGGCGAAAAGATCCTTGCCCGTGCCACTCTCTCCTTGCAGCAAGATGGTGGTGGCGGGACTGAGCGCGATTTTCTTCACCATCTCGATGGCGTCGGAGAGCGCCTTGGATTGGCCTACGATGTTACGGAAGTCGAAAAGCTTTTTGTCGCGTTCTCGGAAGTGGCGTATCTCCTGACGGAGCTTGACGGCCTCCAGGGCATTTCCGACCGTCACCGAGAGTTCCTCGAATTCGAGCGGCTTGGCGACGAAGTCGTATGCACCCAACCTCAGAGCGGTCACCGCGTCTTCCAGGATTCCGTAGGCGGTCATCATGATGATGACGACCCGTGGGTACTTTTCCTTGACCGCCCGCAGGACGTCCAAGCCGTTCAAGTCGGGTAGACGGATGTCGAGCAGCATGAGGTCGGGCTCTTCCTTCTCCACCAGCTCGAGGGCAGACTTGCCGTCCGGGGCCTCCACCACCTGGTATCCCCAGTTGGTAATCTTCTGCCGTAGGGACCACCGGATGAGGTCCTCATCGTCTACGATCAGAATCTTGTGTTTAGGCACGTCGTTCACCTCGTTCATTGCCGCGCCCGGCATTCCCGAAGCCTTGACGTCTCGGGTTTGCTCGTGCTAAGCGATTAGAAAGCAAAGGATGAAGTCGAATGATTGCGGCCCTCGCTGGCTCGTCTTGGTGTCTTGTTTTCTCTCCCTGGGCATCAACGAGGCCGCCTTCATCGGTGCGGAGCGGTGCAAACTCTGTCACCGATCCATCTATGTCAGCTGGAAGGCGACCGCCCACGCCAGGGCCACCGAGAGCCTCAACCTCGAGAGAGAGACGCCCACCTGTTTGCCATGCCATAGCACCGGGCCCTCCGCTCTGCCCGGAGTTCAGTGCGAGTCCTGTCATGGCGCGGGGGGCGACTACTGGCCCCCGGAGATCATGATCGATCCCGCCAAAGTCCGGGAGGCGGGTCTGATCACAGCCAACCAAGGTATCTGCCGCAAGTGCCATGGGAACGGCCTCCCCGGACATGCCGAGGCCTTCGAGATGCCCGGCGGCAACGCGCTGGCGGCGGCCACTCACTGATCCCAGACCTCTTAGCATCATAGTCGAACGGATGTCAGATTGCAGTTCTGCTGCCAAGAAGAGGTGATCCTCTAATCCATTATAAACATTCGTCTTAAAGAAAGTGGCCCTGCAAGAAGGTGGGGGATTTGGCGCATGGGAAGGGGGGTGGAGCCCAGAGCAGCTCCATTCTAAGAGCCACCGCCCGACACTTCTTCTTCCAGGAGAACGTCTTTCGAGCCAATCTCATTTCTGCCGTATCTTCCGTCGTGATGGATTGAAATTCCCTGCGCGGAATGCCCCATGGAGCTCGGCCCCGCGTCAGCGGGACACCCTTGGTTAACTCCTGAAGGAACTGGACATAGCGAACGACATTTCGAGTGGAACTGTCCTTGCATGGTGTGATGCGTGGGAGGCTGGCAATAAGAAAGGAAGGGCACTATGGCACTCGTGAAAAGAGAATCCACGTTCCCGGTCATCTCCCTGAGAAAGGAGATGGACCGATTGCTGGACGAGTTCATCGGCGAGAGATGGCCGTCGGTGTTCGAGCCCGCTGTGTTTGTTCCGCCCGTCGAGGTGGGCGAGACCCCGGAGGAAGTCTTCGTCAACGTTCAGGTTCCCGGCCTCAACAAGGAGGATCTGGAGCTAGAGCTCGCTGACGGGACTCTGACGGTGAGTGGGAAAGTCGAGGAGGAGAAGGAAGACAAGAAGAAGAACTACTACCGTCAGGAGATCCGGCGTGGGCGTTTCTCTCGAACCATTACACTTCCCGGCGAGGTGGAGTCGAACAAGGCTACCGCCGATCTGAAGAAAGGCGTGTTGATGGTGCACATTCCCAAGACGGAGAAAGCCAAGAAGCGCGCGGTCACTGTTGCCATCCAATAGCGGCACTGGGTGTTACGGCGAAACGGGATCGGAGAACAAGAGAAGGGTGAGATGCGTTCAGCATGGGGATACGTTCTGGCGGTCGTGCTCGCATCCAGCCTGGCCTGTGAATCGGGACGGAGGTCGTCGAGCGGTTTCCGTCTCCCGGAAGGAGACGTGGAACGAGGAAGGGCGGCGGTCCTAGAGCTCAAATGCCATGCCTGTCATGACGTGGTGGGAGCTGATTTTCCAGAGCCGGTGGCCGATCCACCGGTGCCGGTGCCGCTGGGAGGCGAGAGGCCCTTTGCCCCTACCGACGGGCAGTTCGTTACCGCGATTATCAACCCGTCCCACAGCCTGGCCTACGGGTACCTGAGAGAGCTGGTCGAAAGTGGAGGCGAATCACGCATGGCGAACTACAATGAGATCATGACCGTGGAGCAGTTGGTCGATATCGTTGCCTTTCTGCATTCCATCTATGTGGTGACGCCGCCAGCGACGTAGCTCGAGGACGTAGCCGGTCCGTCCATCCAGCTGATGTGAGATAAGGGCTCCGCCTGAGTCCGTGCCGCGGCGGCAAGGCGGGTGTCACCGACCGAACTCGCCGCCGGGCGGAGGGAAGCCGTGATGCGGGAAGCCATACGGAAAACGGTTGTCTCTCCGGCGAGCCGGCCCCACCTCGAAGACTACCAAACGACGCGGGAGAGCTTCAGCTGGGAGTCCGCCCGCAGAGAGCTGGGCGGCCTGCCGGAAGGAAAGGGCCTGAACATCGCTCATGAGGCGGTGGACCGCCACGCCGAGGGGCCATCGGGCAAACGACTCGCCATCCGTTGGTTGGGAAAGACTGGCATGGTGCGCGATTTCACGTATGCAGACCTCAAGAAGCACAGCAACCGATTCGCAAACGTGCTTGGACAATTGGGAGTCAAGAAGGCCGATCGCGTGTTTGTTCTGTCGGGTCGAATCCCCGAGCTTTACATTGCGGCTCTCGGCACGTTGAAGAATCGAAGCGTCCTCTGCCCGTTGTTCTCCGCCTTTGGTCCTGAGCCCATCTACCAGCGTCTCACCAAGGGCAATGCCAAGATCTTGGTGACGACGGAGCGACTGTATGAACGGAAGATAGCGCAGCTGCGGGACCGCCTTCCCGAGCTCCAGCAGGTGCTTCTCGTCGACGCGGAAGACGATCGGGAGACCGGCGTTCTGTCTCTCTCGAAACGCATGGAACAGTCTTCGGAAGCGTTCGATATCCCGGCGACCGACCCAGAGGACATGGCATTGTTGCACTTCACCAGCGGCACGACGGGAATGCCAAAGGGCGCCGTTCACGTGCACGGTGCCGTTCTCATGCATTATGTGACCGGGAAGTACGTTCTGGACTTTCATCCGCAAGACGTCTTCTGGTGCACCGCCGATCCAGGTTGGGTGACCGGCACTTCCTACGGGATAATCGCGCCTCTCGTGCATGGCGTTACCAACGTGATCGACGAAGCCGACTTCGACGCGGAACGCTGGTATCGCATCCTGGAAGAGCAGAGGGTGAGCGTCTGGTACACGGCCCCCACCGCCATCCGGATGTTGATGCGCTTGGATATTCAACCGCGGGAGAGATACGACCTCAGCCATTTGCGGCTTATTGCCAGTGTCGGTGAGCCACTCAATCCAGAGGCCGTTCACTGGGGTCGTCGCGCCCTGGGACTTCCCATCCATGACAACTGGTGGCAGACCGAAACCGGAGGCATCATGATCGCCAACTTCCCCGCCATGGAGATCCGGCCTGGCTCGATGGGCCGGCCCTTGCCGGGAATCGAGGCTGCGATCGTGCGCCGCGTCGATTCGAATCGGGTCCAGGTCATCGACCAGCCCGGGGTAGGCGGTGAGCTGGCCCTCAAGCCGGGTTGGCCGTCCATGTTTCGAGCCTACCTGCACGATGAGGAACGCTACCGCAAATGCTTCGTGGGAGACTGGTATCTCACCGGGGACCTGGCGGCACGCGACGAGGACGGCTACTTCTGGTTTCAGGGACGGGCGGACGACATCATCAAGACCTCGGGACACATGGTGGGTCCGTTTGAAGTCGAGAGTGCCTTGATGGAGCACCCGGCGGTCGCGGAAGCCGGTGTCATCGGGAAACCGGATCCCACCATCGGGGAGCTCGTCAAAGCCTTCGTTTCACTCAAGCCGGGCTTCCAAGCCAGCGACGAGCTTCGCATGGAGCTTCTCGGATTTGGTCGCCGAAGGCTCGGCTCGGCAGTCGCTCCCAAGGAGATCGATTTCGTAAAGAGCTTGCCCAAGACCCGAAGCGGGAAAATCATGCGGCGGCTCCTCAAGGCCCGGGAGCTCGGCTTACCGGAAGGAGATATCTCCACCCTGGAGACGAGCGAATGAAGCCGGTGAGCAGCCGAGGGACCAGACTTCCCATCGGGCGGGA
>Ga0209521_10003522_pt1 | contig 12632 bp, 12 predicted proteins | sample Rifsed19ft4_FD_184016 | JGI IMG/M metagenome (GOLD analysis project Ga0209521, IMG submission 184016) | Soil microbial communities from Rifle, Colorado, USA - sediment 19ft 4 (version 2) | ecosystem: Environmental > Terrestrial > Deep subsurface > Rock core/Sediment | place: Rifle, Colorado... | reverse complement strand
TCTCCTTGGGCGGAACTCATTCCGGCTACCAGTATTCCCGCTTTTCCCCTGTGAGGCTCGGCCAAAAGTCTAAATCCCTTATGGGTTTTTACAAACTGCAAAGATACCTCCCGCGTTCTATCAGTCGAACCGTCGTCCGCTATCAAAACTTCCCAAGAATATTTTTGTTTTGCAAGGTAATCGTAAACATTGGAAAGTACACCTTTTCTGAGGTTTTTCTCCTCGTTAAAGGCAGGAATTACTATAGACAAATAGGGTTTTGAATTCATTCTGTAAACCCAAGCATAGGGTCAATGAGATTAGAGTTTTGCCCGGAACAAGAATTTATTACGCCTTCTTTAGTATAGCGTGAATAGTCAGGATGAATTAGCCCCAGTGCGCCAAAATTTTCATCTGTTGGAAAAATATCCTTAAGGGGAAATACTATTGTATAGACTGGGGCACCGCTATCTGGATGGTTAACGTGCATATTTCTTAAAAAGAAAAAATGTCGATAACCCAAATCATAACCCGGGTCGGTTATATAAGAAATCGATATACAAGGATAGTCGAATTTAAGTCTATCCTTATCAATTGCTGAAATAATTGCTTTTTTTTCAAGATATCCATTCCTACTTGGTGAATATCTTAAGAATGCAATCATATTAAGTAGCAAATAAATTGCCAAGAAAGTTGCACCCAAGGCTCGATACTTCGAAGTAAGTAGTGAGGATATCGCTAGAACTAAAACGCAAATAAAAATAATTAGCGCTCCGTTTAAATAATATTCGGATAATACTTTCGAGTACATCGAGAAGAAGACAATGAATGAAACCAACCATAAAGATAGTACCAGAGATAGGTTCCTAGAAATTATTTTTTTAAGAGAAAGGTAGGCAAATCCAAATATCGAAGTAGCAAGGGCCAGAAAGTAGGAGACCCCCAGACTAGGACTAAATAAAAATGTTTTGACATTCTTAGAAAGAAGAAGTAGTACCCTTTGAAACTTGTCGTACCCTGAGATTATATCGTCTTGTGGAGTCGAAAAAGCTAAATAAAGAGCCTTAACTTGTGGAAAATTGTGCCTAAGTTCAAAAATAATTAAAGGAAGTGAAAATATAATTAGTAGAATAAGCCCATTGATTAAGCCTTCTTTTGCTATCTTTTTTTTAGATAAAAATATTGCCAAAGCGGCCGCCGGAAGGGTCAAGACAAGTGCTACATTTAAATGCCAGATTAAACCGACTAACAGTCCCAGAAGAACCATTCCCATTTTCTTTCCATTTATAAGAAGGTGCAAGCTATACAAAAACCAAACAGTCCAAAGTATAACCGGCATAGTAGGTACCGCTTCTCTTTCATTAAAAATTAAATAATAAGAAAAAGCCTGTACTATGGCTGCGATATGACCTTCTTTTTTTCCAAAAACCTTGGTAAATACGAACCAAAAAGAGAGCGTGGATAAAGCGCCCAAAAGGGTAACTGCCCACATTCCCGCAATAGGATCCATTTTGCTAAGCAAATAAAAGGGAAGCTGATAATAATAAAACAATGGGCCAATGTGAAATCCCGGAGTAGAGGTAATCTGGCCAACAAGTCTCGGATGTTTATTTACGACAACGTCTTTTATAAACCATCCTGTAAGGTCATTGTCGTGGGTATAAGTGAACCACTCCTGCCCCTTATAAAGCCTTAAAAAAAGTGAGGCGCATATTATTAATATAATCAGCCACCGCTTTTGTAAAAATCTTTTCATTTAATACGGATTCTTCTTTCAACCACAATTCCGCCAAATTGCATACTACTTTCAATCTTTCCAATCTCTTTTTGCCTCTCTATCCAGGCAAAATGTTTACCCCAATCATTCAGGTCAATTTCATGCAAGGTATAAAGAAGAGGAACTTGTCTATCTTTGACTAGGCCATTTCCCTGACGTAGACTACCCTGCCATAGAAATAAATAATCATATGAATAGGGAATTACAGGCGGAACATAGACGTCTATATTAAACTCCCCCCTGCCCCGGGCATCGTCAAATATCCAATTTACCGCAGAAAGCTCAGTACTAAGAGTTATTCTTTGAGATTCGGGCACCCCGGCTGTTGTTAAATAATTCTTGAGCATAGGAAGGTTTCTTTGAAAAAATAATATGAAGAAAACGAGAATTATAAGTTTCCCAAATTTTAACTTTAAAATTTCGGCTAATCCTATTGAGAAAAGTAAAATAAAAGGGAAATAATAACCAGTAAGGTAGTAGTCAAAGATATTTCCGAAGTTTCCCTGAAAAAAAGTAATACCAACTATGGGAGCCCCCAGAAAAATTGCAAAAAGGCTTATTACCTTCTTCAAACGACCCGAGGCAGAGGTTATAGAAAGGCCGGCTAAAAATAAAAATATTCCCGAGATTATATTTCTTTCCGGGAAAATCTTGGATGAAAATACTGTCCAGAAATAATTTATTCTTTTGGGAAGGACTTCCCAGAAGTCAGCACGAAAACTTTTTTCCTCAACTAAAACCCTATAAAAGTTTTTTACCAGGATATTTTCATGCCGAATATTAAAAAGGAATTGAGGAATTAAGCTGGCAAAAAAAATAAGAAGCGCCCAGAAAGAATATTTCCTCCCCGGTAAGTTTTTCCGTTGCCAAAAAGCAAAAACAAGTATCATTGGCAAATAAAATATTGCACTAGCCGATTCAAACTGCAGAGAAACAGCAATCATTAGGGAGATAACTATCCACCAGAACTTTCTACCTCTATTAACTATCTCCCACATTGAATATAAGAGGATTACGCTCGTAAGAAGTATAGGAGTAGGATTTGCAAGCCACCTGCCGGACATTACTAAATAGTATGAAAATCCTGAGATAAGTACTGCGAAAAACCCTGCCGTGCGCGAATGCATTTTTGCACCTAATTTATAAAGAAACAAAATTGCCAACGTTGCCAAAAAACTTAAAAAACCCGCCGGGTAAATGGGATTTCCGCCCCCTATTAAATAAAGGGGTGCAATTAAGTAGTAATAGAAAGGACCCAAAAATATTCCTACCAAGCCGGTCACGGGACCTACTAAAAAGGGTTTTGCCTCGTGCCACAACCTCCAAATAACCAAAGCGTCTCTTCCCTGGTCATAATAAAATCCCAAGAGAGCCTCTACTCTATATACCCTTATAAAAAGGGCAACTGCTAGAGTTACAAAAACTAAAATATTTAATGGGGTTAAAAAAATTTTAAGGATTTTAGGCATTGGACATTTCCCTCGCAACTCTTAGAACTTTTTCAACTCCTTCTTTAAATGGGGACTTCATTTTGGCTCCCGCCGCATACCTATGGCCCCCTCCGCCAATACCTAAAGCCACTGCAATTTTAGAAACGTCAAACCCAGTTCTTGACCTCAAGTTTACAGATAACCACCCTTTTTTCTTCCCTGTTATTGCAATACCAAAGTCAGTTCCTACCACCGAGTTGGTAAAAACGTCTATCCCATGGGATGCTCCCGCACCATAATTTGCATATTTTTGAAATTCCTCATATGGGATTGCGAAGTAAACAAACTTGTGTTTCTTGTCTATCTTCATTTTCCTTAAGACCAATCCCCAATATTTGAGCGTACCAAATTCATTATTTGAATACTGCTTAAAAATTATTTCATCTTTTTGAGCCCCTCTTTTAATAAGCTGGGTTACTATTTCGAAAGTCCTAACAGTCGTCCCTGGATATCTAAAGCCGCCCGTGTCCCCAATAATTCCTAATAAAATGTTACTAGCGATATTCTTTGAAATGCTTACCTCCCAGTCCTGAAACAAGTCGTAAATAATTTCAGAGGTTGAGCTTTTTTCCCCATCAACCAAATTAATATTCCCATACTTTGGATTTGTAATGTGGTGGTCAATAACTATTACTTTCAACTTACTTGGTAGTTTTACTTTCTCCCTAGTTGAGGTAAGGAGAGCAAGTTGTTGGGTATCCAGCGCGATATAAAGATCAAATTTTGAGAAATCGAATTTTGAAATATCAAAGACTTCCTTAATCGGACTTTTTTTTGTAAGAATCATGTATGAAGGTACTTTATCAAAGCACACTACTTCGGTATCTTCCTTTCCCAACTTTTTAAGCACATCATAGAGGGCAAGACTGGCGCCAGCGCTATCGGGGTCGGGGCTCGAATGGAGAGTAAGGAGAATCCTTTTTGACTTCTTTATTAACTCAAGTATTTCTTTAGAGTCTTTGTAATTCATATTCCCAAACTTTCCTGTTTTATCTCTGACCCAAGAACTTTTTTAAAGATTTCATAAGTAGCTCTCACATCTTCCATCGCCGAGTGGATGCTTCCCAATTTTATTTCAAAAAGAGGAGCAACAGCTCTAAGGCTAAGACTTGTTATATTTCCCATTTTAAAAAGTTCTGGATAGACCATAGAAGGCAAATCTATTTTATGATAATCAAACTTAGGAATAATTTTGAGTCTGTCAAAATTATGTTCCAAAAATTCCCAATCAAAAGAAACATTCCATCCAGCTAGTACTCCATTTGGCGCAATATTTGCAACCTTTAAGAAGGCTTCCTCTCCAGACACTACCTCTTTCCATTTTTCAGGAGAATATCCGTTAATCCTTAGGGCCTCAGCTTGAGCCCTTTCTAAATGCTGCGGTTTAATTTTGGCTTCGTAGCAATTTAATTCTTTGAAATCCCTCCCGCTAGCAACCAAACAGGCTATTTCAATTACCTCATGAATATCCGGGGAAAGCCCGGTTGTTTCCACATCCACAAAAACTAAGTCTTTGTCTCGGAAATCCTTAATCTTCATTGTGCGTGGGCGAGTTTGTAAAGTATAACACCTCCCACTTCCCACTCGCTCTCTACTTTGCTCCAGCCAAAATTGGCAACTTCTGCTTTGGGGTTATGGGTTGGGTCGCATTTGTCTTTAGGAAGTTCACAGACTACAAAAAGATATTTGCCAAGTGTTTCATTTAACTTCTGCGGATTTATATCAGAAACCCCAGTATCCCACGCTTCTAAAAAATATTGATATGCGTCCTCATAATTTCTCTCTGCAATTACCGCTAAATTGAATTTTTCATTACCTACTTCACTGCGTATCTTACTAGAAACCTCTTTGGTCCTTTCAAGCTGATTATTAGGCGGGTTACGCAAAGGATTATCCTTGATGCTTAGCTCGACTAGTACTAAGAGGGCTATTAATACAACTGCCTTCCCCCAAACTCTTATACTATTTATATACCCCAATACTGCCCCTACTAATAAGAATGGTGCTGCAAAGAAAAATCCGTAATAGTGGTCATAAATTTCCTGTTTATAAAGTCCTAGACCCAAAAGCGCAAATCCCAACCAAGTAATAATTAGTATGAGAGCCTTTTTATTAATTTCGGTTTTGCTCCGCCTCAAACCAAGAAAGATAAGCCAAAAGATGCCAATTAAAGTTATCGATGTAACCGTAGCACCCGCATTTGTGTCTTTTCCTGTAATTAGTCGCGTAGTAATTTTTTCGCTTAGGGGTATTAATTTGGGGAAAGCGTTCCAGGGACGAGCCGAAACTGTAGTTTGGCGTTCACTGAAGAATTTATTTATTGCAGTAAAGTTTTGCCATCCGTGTCGAGCATCAAAAATTACCAAAGGTGACATGAGAAACGCGAATAGTGATACGGAAATTAAGGAAAACTTTAGAAATCTTCGTATTTCGTATTTTTTATCTCGAATTTCAAATAGTGTAGCTAGCCAAAAAAGTCCGATTGTTGGCAGTAAAAGTAGTCCCAGATAATGTGATTGGAGTACAAACGCATAAGAAATTCCGAGTACTAGTAGTGAGTACCACTGTCGCCTGTCCCACAATCTCCAAAGGGAATAAATTACTAGGAGTGCAAAAAAGGGCATGATGTTCGGATTCCAAGAAGAGCGGGCATAGATAATTACGACGGAGGAGAGAGTATAGAGGAAAGACGCCGTTATTCCTCCTGCCTTACCAAACCATTCTCTACCTATCCAGTAGACCAAAAACACCGTTATTATCCCAAGAAGTGCTATAAAAACTGCCGGTCCAACTGGAGAAAAATTGGCAAGAAGAAGCGCGGGTGCAATCAAATAGTAATAAAGCGGTCCTAAATACATATTCCCAATTGAAGTTCCCGGTCCTATTAATATTAAGTCGCCATTAACCAAAAGCCGTCTTACAATAATTGCGTCTCTTCCCTCGTCTCCCAAAAAGGTCATGTAATCGCCAATCTTATATAGTCTCAAGAAGGCGGCCACACCAAGAATAATAAATAGCAAAAATGCCTCTTGTGGATTTTTTTTAATCCAGGAAATAATATTCCCAAAAATATTTTTTAATATTTTCTTAATTTTCTCCATAGTTTAAGTAAATCCATAAAACTTGAAATTATTACATTTAAATTTCTCGCTGTCCCCGTACCTTTGACTCGCGGATAGTGAGTTACAGGAATCTCAACGATTTTAAATCCGCTTTTTTTTGCTTTAATTAGAAACTCGCTTGAGATAAAAGCTCCCCTCTCACTCTCGAGCTTCGGAATCTTATCTATGACATTCTTTGAAATAAACTTAAACCCGCAATCAATGTCTCTTACCTTCAAGCCAAAGAGCATAAAAACCACAAGCTCCCACAATTTGCTGGTCAGTATTTCCAAATTTGAAACCTGTCTTTTTTTATAATAACCAATGACGAGGTCAGCGCCTGTTTGTTTTTGTTCATTAATAAAATTGGGAATTTCGGAGAAGTCAAATTGCCCGTCTGAATCGGTAAATGCTATCCAGGGGTAGCGGGCACTGTAAAACCCGCTTTTTAATGAAGCTCCGTAGCCTTTATTAGGAGAGTGTGAAATTACTCGGATTTTAGAATCTTCTTTAGCAAGAATCTCTGCAATTTCTCCTGTTCTATCTTTTGAGCCGTCGTTGACGATTATAATTTCCCACTGACCAGCTACATCTTCCAATATTTTTTTAGTCTTGAGAACCGTCGCCTCAATGTTTTCCTCCTCATTATAAGCCGGCAAAAAGACAGACAGCTCTCCTATTAATTTGGGCATCTTATCCTCAAGTCTAACATAAGGCTAGCCAAAGTTGCCACAAAATAGGCAATCAGCTTATAATACCCTCATGAGAGAAATTGACCGAAGGATAGTGCCTTTCATTAAGTTAGTTCCGCCCTATATTCATACGCTAGAAGTTATTGCAAGATGCGAGATAAAACGTAGAATGGCCAATAGGAATGCCAGTAGTGCTATAAATTCTGTGCGTAAATTAGGCTTCGAAGTAAGCGACTCCCAGGCAAAGTTTATAGACGCAACAGACCCAATAGCGAAGGCTGCGAAAGCAGTAAATTCTGCCGACCCTGAAACTCTTAATAAATTAAAATTGCCTGATATAGCTTCCATGCCTACCCTACCAAGGAGTGCTTCTTTAACAATTAGACAAACTGCTAATCTTATGGACGCCGCCCAAGAAGCAGTGAATATGCTTCGGAATTTAGAAAAGAAGGAAAGAAGGCGGCTTCTCGAAATACTTAGATACGGCGTTGAGGATGATAACCCCTGATTTATCTAAAAACCCCGCTTGAATTGTAAATAGCCTCGAAAAGATATATCCTAAACCTAGATGACGAATATGATTTCGAGGCTAAAAGGCTTACTCCCGATAATAATAATTTCATTCCTCCCCACACTTCTTATTTGGCTTCCTTTCTTTGCCCGCTTAAAAAGTTTATGGGGAATTCCCCTTCCCCCGGGGGGCATGGCAACTATTGTGGCAAATTATGATGGCCCTTTATTTATGGTTGTGGCTAAGACCTTTTATAATCCAGAAGCCATCAAAAATCTATTCCAATTTCCTCTCCCAGTTGAATACTATGCTGCCCATTTTCCTCTTTTCCCAATTCTAATTAAATCTCTCTCTTTCTTATTAAATCTCCCCTATTCCATGCTCACTATCACCCTTGCCTCATCTTTTCTTGCCCTTTATTTTTTTAAAAAACTTGCCCAAGAATTTGTCGGGAGTCAGAATGCACTATGGCTAACTTTTATCTTTGCCGTGCTTCCCGCCAGGTGGCTAATTGTCAGGTCTGTAGGTAGCGCCGAGCCTTTATTTGTAGCGGCAATAGTAGCCTCCGTTTATTATTTTAGGAGAAAAAGCTATTGGTTGGCAGGGATCTGGGGCGCCCTTGCCCAGTTTACCAAATCACCGGGGATACTACTTTTTGTCGCCTACTTTATCTCAATAATCTATCCGGAGTTAAAAAAGCTTTCGGTTACCCCTCTCAATAAATGGCCTGAGGTTTTAAATTTAAAAAAAGTTTATCCAATTTCCTCTATTCCACTCACCCTTTTAGTAATCTTCATTATCTATCAAATCCGCTTGGGAGATTTCCTCGCATATTTCCACTCCGGGGATAATATTCATCTTTTCTTTCTGCCTTTTAGCATATTTAATTACTCTTCTCCTTGGGTTGGAACCTTTTGGCTGGAAGAAGTGATTTTTGTCTATCTCCTCGGTCTTCTGGGGCTTTTTAATTTAATAAAAAATAAGGAATCTGTCATGAGTTGGGTAACAGGATTATTCCTAACTTCATTATTTTTTGTCGCCCATAGAGATGTAATAAGATATGCCCTTCCCATAGTCCCTTTCTTAATAATCTCTTATGCCCCAACATTAATTAGACGCGAGTTTCGGATAATTGTCCTTCTTCTTATCATCCCAATCTATCTATTTTCTTTGTCCTATATCTCCCAAAACGTAATGCCCATCTCCAACTGGGCCCCGTTCCTTTGACACACAAAGAAGATATAAAGTGGATAGATATTAAGATATAAAGTGATAAAAACCCCTTAAAATTTCCCTAGTTCTATCTACCCCATTGAACGCAAGCTACCACGACGAGTTAAGTGAGTACGACTAAAAAGTCGCGTTTGTCCGACGAAGTGCCTGACACGAGGAGTTAAGCGACAAAGTACGAGCGAAAACGAGGAGTGGAGACCGTTCATTTGGGCTCCCTTCCCTGCCCGCATTAGCTCCCGCCCCCAACTGCGTAGCTGTTGGCGGGTGCAGGCGGGTTTGGTTACTTTCTTTCGGAGAAGCAAAGAAAGTAACAACCATATTGGACAAGCAAGAAAAGGGGTTGAAAAATGTTGAGAGTCTTTGAGAGAGTAACTGCCCTAAACTGTTAAGGCTGTGGAAATATCCAGACACTGGCGTTTGATAAAAGATAGATATAATCTTCGTGGTGAAAGAAGAGAGTTGGAAGATGGAACTGTACAGTTTAAGTTAAATGGCAACACTTCCTGGACAGAACCTTCTCCTAATGGTCATCACAAAGGAGAAAATCCATTTCAAGGTAAAATTATTTATCAGGCTCCCGTAGAAAATGAACATTGGCAAGAACCCATACTAAACCAGGGAGAAGTGGAAATTTCTGTTTCTACCGACTAAAATATCTCTTCATGAGTTCTGAATTTCCTTCATCCATCGTCTCCACGGAGCCTTTTACCTTTTGTGGTCGTGGAGAAGTATGGTCTTATACCATAGTTGAACGTGACAATGCCCCAGAGAGATTTGTGGACTACACCCCATATGTAATTGCCTTAATTAAATTAGAAGAGGGTCCCTTTAGAGTTGCACAATTAACCGATCCAGACTTCAAATGGGAAACCATAATAATCGACGGAAAGGAAAGACAAGTACTAAAATTTAATTTTGATAATGTTGAAATTGGAATGCCTGTTGAAATGGTAACCAGAGTTCTTTTCGTCGAAGGAGACCCAGATAGCGGACTTTTCATCTATGGATATAAATTTAGGCCTCTTCTGGAACGCTCTATCGGAACGGGTCGAGAGGCACCTCCGCTAGGAAATAATTCAGGTGGGACCTGGCCTGAAGTGGGTTAAAAACCAAATTCCTCTTTTTAAGCTCCAAATATTTCTTATAACCTTCTATTGCCTCCAAAACCCCCACCCTAAACCCAGACCTTGCCTTTTCCAAAATCTTTGTATCATCAACAGGAAGAAAGTTGTAATTTTTCAGTTTATAACTGAAAAAGTTTTGGGTGCCGGATAATTTTTTGGGTAAAGGAATATGAAAAATCTCGACTCTTACGTCAGCAATGTCCAGAAACATAAATGGCTTGGGTCTGACCCCTATTATATTTGGTAACTTCCTTTCTATGGCTAGTTCCGTAAATACCTCCTGCTGAAGTACCCTGAGTATTGCATCCTCTCTGGCATCCGTCTTTTTTGAAAAACCCATTGGAATAGAAATGGACCCAAAGGGCTTACCAAGTTCAATCCTTGGTTTTGATACATCTTCTCCAATAAGAATTCTCTTTACCGACGTGCCAGGAGTAATTATTAAGCCCGTTGCTATTCTTCTGGTTACCCCTTCTTTTATATAGCTTAGTATTCTATAAATTGTGGCTGCCGAGGTTTTAAAACTCGGGGGCATTTTTTTGTAAAGGTATTCGAATGGAACATTCTTTTCAACTAAACTTGTCAAAAAATCTAAGATTTCACTTATTTTACTATTAGGTCCAGCTACCTTAACGACTCCCCATTTATTTAAAATCCTCTGATAATTGGCATAGGAAATTGGAAGTCCATAAGAGTACTTTCTCAAAACCTCCTCCACCGAACCACACATAAAATACTCCCTGACAAGCCACTGATTAAACTTTTTCTCCCCAATTGGGAATCTGACTTCTTGTGAGGACATTAATTTTTCTTAGCCCAAGGAAGCTTCCACGTCTTCCAAATGACCATATTATACATTAAGTAGTTATAGGGAAGAACCATTGCAACAACTACTACAGCCAAAACCAACCAGTCAAATCTTTCCCCTACGATTTTGACTCCAATTGGGCCGAAAATAGATTGAATTGCCAAAGCCCCTGCGCTGGTAACATTGAATTGAAAGAACTTAAATACAGTCTTACCCAAACCAGCTATCTTTGATTCTTTGAAAGTCCAGATATTATTAAGAATATAGTTATTGATAATGGCAAGCTCCGTTGCAAATAACCAGGAAAGAGTCTCAGAAAGCCCCATTCCCCGAAAAACTCTGATTCCTATAAAATTCACCATAAAACCCAAAAAGCCCACACTTCCAAATTTGACAAATCTTATCTTGTCCTTTATTCCCAAAATGATTGCCACCCTAAATGTCGCAATCATCTCTTTGGGATTAAATTTGGACTTTTCCTTGGTGCGAGGCGCAAATTCGAGCGGAACTTCAACAACTTTCTTGGCATTTTTAATGCTTTGATAAAGAAGGTCTACTTTATGGGCAAAAAGATGCGGCTCCATAAGGTGCTCCAAATCAATCTTATCCAAAACTCCCTTAACTTTTGTTAGCCTAAAACCAGTAGTTAAATCGTGGAGTTTCGGTTTGACTAGTACTATTCGTATAAAAAGATTTCCGAAATAAGATATTGCTTTTCTACTCATCGCCCACTCCTTTGGAACCGAGCCACCCGGAATATAGCGGGAACCAATTGCATAATCGGCTCCGCCCAAATACGCCTCAACCATTGGTTTTACAAATTTCGGTGGATGCTGAAAATCCGCATCCATTTCCATTACTGCGTCTGCTCCGATTTCTGCTTGCGCATACTTAAATCCTCTTATATAAGCCCAGCCCAACCCTTGCTTTTTATCCTCAAGAATGTGCAAATTTTTGTATTTCTCCATCTTGCCTTTGACGATGCTCCCCGTCCCGTCGTCGGGAGATCCGTCAGCAGGTAAATCATTGACGACAAGTAAATGCATCTCAGCCCCGGTTATTTCGGGAAACACTCTACCAAAAAGCTCATCAATCATGGGTCCAATGTTTTCTGCTTCTTTATAAGCAGGCATAACAATTACTATCTTTTCCATACATTCACTCTACAACAATATCCGGCATAAAAACAAGGAAAAATATCTCAAGTTGGAGTAAAATTAGTCGAAGCATATGAAGAAAAAGATAATAATAGTAATTGGCGCAGTTATTTTGATTTTTATTTCTTATAAACTTTGGGGTGGCAAAACTGAAAACCAAGAGAGCGTAAAAGTCCAAAAAGGCGATGTAGCAGAAGAACTTATTCTCTCCGGCGAGCTTAAGGCACTTGAGCATGCGAAGCTTACATTTCAGTCTTCTGGGGAACTTTCCGCCGTTTACGTCAAAGAGGGTGAAGCAGTTAAAAAAGGCCAAACCCTAGCCAAGCTTGATACCAAGGTACTTTACGAAACTTATGAAAGGGCGGTAGCTGACCTAAGAGATGCGCAAGCTTCACTTGATAAAGTCTATGACGAAGTAAAAGGACACGACAAAGACGAAAGTCTTACACAGCGCGAAACAAGAACTACTGCCGAGGTAGCTAGGGATAAAGCGTACCGCAGTCTAGAAATTGCTAAGGAAAATTTGGCAAATGGGGCAATTAGGGCTCCTTTTGACGGAATCGTAAGCCAAGTTGCCTATCCTTTTAACGGAATTAATACAACTTCGGCCCAGACCCAAATTGAAATAGTTAATCCCGCAACTTTATATTTTGAGGTTTCGGCTGACCAGACAGAAGTGAAAGACGTAAAAGAAGGTATGAAATCTCTAATAATTTTAGATGCATTTAGTGATGAATCATTTGAGGGCAACGTTTCATAT
>Ga0209521_10003521_pt1 | contig 12632 bp, 7 predicted proteins | sample Rifsed19ft4_FD_184016 | JGI IMG/M metagenome (GOLD analysis project Ga0209521, IMG submission 184016) | Soil microbial communities from Rifle, Colorado, USA - sediment 19ft 4 (version 2) | ecosystem: Environmental > Terrestrial > Deep subsurface > Rock core/Sediment | place: Rifle, Colorado... | reverse complement strand
CAACAGGAACATTCGCAGCTCGCAGCGCAACATCGGCAACGATTACCGCAGGTTCACTTTCAGTAACCAAAGCGGCATCGTCACCTTCAAGCGACATCGCCGTTGCTTCGTCCAATGTGAAACTCGGAAGTTTTGAGTTCCGTGCAGCAGGTGAGAACATCAAGATTGAAAACTTGAACGTTCAGGCTGACACGTCCATTCACAATGGTGGTCTCGACAATGGTAAAGTATTCTTCAATGGCGTACAGGTAGGTTCTACAAAGGACCTCTCAGAAGGCGCTTCAGTTAACTTTACTTTCGGTTCATCACTCATTGTGAACGCAGGAACGACTGGTATCATTGACATCTATGCAGACGCAAAGACATCAACTGGTACTAACCTTTCTGCAACAGAAACCATCTTGGTTACAGTTGCAGTCGGTACATCCGGTAATGCACAGGGAATGTCATCACTTAACACGTTGACAGTTCCAGCAACAGCGGTTGCCGCAAACACGATTACCGTTGCAGCATCAACACTTACTACAACTAAGTACTCTGGTTACGGTAACCAGACAATGGTTGCAGGACGTAACAATGCAAAGATTGGTTCGTTCGTGCTTTCAGCAGGTTCATCAGAGGGTGTTAATGTTGATACTCTCACCATTGCACTTTCAACAGCAAACGCAGCATCTCTCACAAACCTTACACTCAAGGATGCAGCAACAGGCGCGCAAATTGGTACTGTAAAGACGACACCTGGAGCTCCAACAAACGCTTTTGGTGTTAACCTTGCTCTCGCAGCATCACAGACCAAGACGATTGATATCTACGCTGATATCTTGACTGCAGCAAACGCAGGTACAATTGCAGCGGGAGCCGCAGCAACAGGTACCGGCACGTTGGGTACATCAGTAACAGCATCGAACGTAACTCTTCAGACCATTACGGTTGGAAACGGTTCACTTACCCTTGCAGTTGCTGCAAATAACCCAACTTCTGCAAACGTAATTGCTGGTTCTACAAACGTAAAGGTTGGACAGTTCGTATTTACCGCAGCTAATGATTCCTACACAATTGAAAAATTGAAGATCAAGGTTTCAAACAACGCGGCAACTTCGACTACTGGCATTACGCTTAAGTACAAGAACGCAGCAGGTGTAGAGCAGACTGTATCACAGCCTCTTACTACTGGCTCGGAATCAAATGCAACGGCAACCTTTGATGGTTTGACGATGTATGTTCCAAGCACAGGTACAGATGCGCTCCTCGATGTATACGTAGATATTCCTACGATTGCGTCAGGCGCAACATCAGGTGCTGCTATTACAGTAACTATTGATTACAACGAAGGATACCAGCAAAAGAACTCAGCAGGCACGACCGCTACAACGATCGGATCAGCTGACGTAACTGCTGCTTCGGGTAACAATGGTACGTTCTACGTTAGAAAGACTGTTCCTACATTCGCACGCGTAACCTCAGGTCTTACCTCGGTTCCTACGACAGGACAGGCTCTCTACAAGTTCAGCCTTACCGCGGACACAGCTTCATCGGTAGAATTCAAGAAGATTACGCTTACGGTAGCAACCACGAGCGTAACCATCGCTGATATGCACATCCGTGAAGCTGGCAGTTCAACAGACTTGAACACCACTGCTGCAAATGCAACAACTGCAGGTCTTGTAGCATTCACCATCGGTACTACACTCACTGACGATATCCAGCAGATTGGCGCAGGTTCTTCAAAGACCTACGAGATCACTGGTACTGTTACAGGATGGAATGCCTCTGGCGACAGCGCAGTATTCAGCATCACTGATGATACAACTGCAGCAGGTTCTGCAAATGCATCATCACTTGCTCATGGAGCTAACTTTGTTTGGTCAGATCGTTCGGCTACAAGCCACACAACGATTACTACTGACTGGATTGGTGGCTACTTGCTCAAGGATCTCAGTTCGGACGCTTACAGCTACACCTACTAATCTAGGTTAGTTTATAGAAAAGAGAATAGATTCAATATGAGTTAATCCACTGATTCAGAGAAATATCTCGAATCTGGCAAATTCATCGAATTATCCTCAATTCAGCAAAAACCCCCGCTTCCGCAAGGATTCGGGGGTTTTTTGTTTGAATACCCAGGAAGGACCGCCCTTCCCATCCAGGATTCCCAAAAAGGTCCGGCCTTTTTAAAAAGGCCGGACCTTTTTGGGAATGGTATGAAAAGTGTTTTCCTCGTGATATAGTAGATATATTATGAATACGTATTTGAAATGGGGTTCGATTGCCGTCCTTGTTGCTGTTATTGCTGGTGACGCGTTGTTTTTCCTGGGGAACAAGTCTACTGTCACTTTTTTTGCGATTGAATCAAATCTTCTTCCAAGAGAGTGGCAATATAAGGGGTTTTATACAACGCCAGAGCAAATCGCAAAGGCGCAGGCTAATATTAAGACCTTTCAAGGCAGAGTAGGAGGATCAACTGAAGAAAAATATGACATCGCAGTTTCTATTGCGCAAGAATATATGCATATCGGGCAAGGTAAGGAGGCATACGAGTACCTTCTTCGTGCTGAGAAAATAGATCCTATCAATTCCATTACTTATCAGACAATGGGAACCCTTTTTGAATCTACCACTGCCATTGATGCAGCAGAACAGGCATTTAAAAAAGGCATCGAAACACAACCTCATATCGCTCAAAACCACCTTGTTCTTATTGAATTTTACAAAAGGCATAACAAAGAGGCTTTGACGATTGATGATACTTTTGTAAAGGCGCTCAATAGCACTGACCGCAACATCAATCTTCTCAAGGAATACGGACAGTGGCTTGAGGGTGAAAATCGTTACAGTGATTCGCTTTCTGCATGGGAAGAAGTTTTTGCGCGCGATCCGAACACCGCTGTTGAAAGAAAAGTGTCGCAATTGAAGAAGTTGGCAAAATAAAACAAGAAGATCATGTCACCCAAGAATCTCGCAATATTATGGAATACCTTACGATGGGTGCTCGTCGCAACGGCCCTAACGCCACTCCTCTATGTGAGCGGCATTTATTACCCGTTTATTGTCCCAAAGGTTGTGTATTTCAGAACGCTTGTTGAGTTTTCTGTGGCATTTCTTGCGGTATATGCAATTTATCGCATAGATGGCATCGATCTTTCATTTTTTAAAAATAAAATCACATGGCTCCCCGCTCTGTTTTTGGGTATGAGTTATGTGTCGTCGGTGTTCGGAATTGATTTTTATCATAGTTTTTGGTCAACATTTGAGCGTATGGACGGCTTGTTTACCCTTACGCACGTGGTCGCATATTGCTATTTACTGCTCATTGTTTTCCGAGAAAAAGACTGGAAGCTTTTCTTTACGGCAAATGCTGTCATCGGGTCTCTCGTCGCGCTCTATGCGGTCGGACAGCATTTTGGAATCGCATGGTTTTTGGACAAGGCAGACCCACGCGTAAAGGGAACGATTGGAAATCCTGCATTCCTTGCGAGCTATCTTGCCATTACCGCTTTCTTTGTATTTGATCTTGCGCGCAAGTCGCGGTCAGTGTTTGTAAGGTATTTTTGGTGGTTCGCCTTATTTATTCACGCGTTTGCAATTATTTGGTCGCAGACGCGCGGTATTTTCGTGGCGATTTTTGCAGCGGCAGCAACGCTCTTTGCGGTATGGGCGGTTACTACTCGCGAAAGAACAAAAAGAATGTGGGCCGCCGGAGGCATTTTGCTCATCGTTGTTTCCGGGGCGCTTTTTTATGCCTATCGTCACGAGATTGCATCTGCCAATATCCCCATGCTTTCGCGTGTGGCAAGTATTTCCGCTGTGGATCCTACGACACAGAGTCGTTTGTTTGTGTGGGGGAAATCGTTGGAAGCATCCGCTGAAAGACCAGTTATTGGCTATGGTTTTGAAAATTTCGAGTATGTGTACAACAAGTTTTATGATCCGCAAAAGATTGGAGAAGAGTGGTTTGACCGTTCGCACAACGTGTATATTGACGAGCTGATACACGGCGGCATCGTCGGACTCGGGGTCTATCTTGCATTGCTTGGCTTCATGTTTTACGCGCTTTGGCAGTATCGCACGCGAGATCAAGAGACGGCGCTCCTTTTGAGCGCGCTTCTTCTTGTTTATTCAATACAAAACTTTTTTGTATTCGATACCATAAGTAGCAGCTTCTTATTCTGGGCACTTTTTGCATTTATTGTATTTTTGTCGAAAGGGGAGGAGAAAGTGTCTGTCCGTCGAAATGTTACAACTCAAGAAATACCACTATGGGGCAAGGTCCTCTCCGTCGTTTTTGCTTCTGGTGTGGTAATTTCTGGATATTGGGCAAATTATCTCCCTATTCGCGCAAATACAGCCCTTGCTGAGGGGTATATGTATCAGATCGTAGATATCCCTCGTTCTACTGCTGCGCTCAATCGAGGGCTTTCCTATGGTACTTTTGGTGATATGGGATACGGATACCAGGTGTATGATATGTACAAAAACAAGCTTGAATACGGAAAGATTTCACAGAAAGACTTGAAAGAAAGTTATGAATTTTCAGAAGCGTTCCTCGGTCGCCTTATAGAGAAATACCCATGGAATACCCGTTTGTATATATATTGGGGGCATGTTGTCGAAGGTCGTCCGGAAGGCACCCCGTATGACAAAAATAAAATCATTGATTTGATGGAGAAAGCGATTGAGCTTAGCCCGATGCGCCCTCAGGCGTATTATATACTTGCGAATGTGTATTTAGGCGAGCTTCAGGGGGGTACCACAGCTCAAAAAACAGAGGCAAACGCAAAAGCGCTTGGTGTACTGAAAAGCTATGCCGACCTTGTGCCACATTATGCAGAAGCGCAGTTTATCGTTGCAAATGTTGCAGAGAAGGCTGGTGAGAAACGGTTGGCAGCGGAGTATTTCAAGAGAGGGGATGCAGTCTACTTGCCAGACCCTGGGGTTGCAAAGAGGGCTGTTACGTATCTCATTAGAACCAATGATTACAAGCACGCAGAGCGGTATTTCAAGGATCTTTCGGACTCCAATCCTGGCAATCTTGATGCGATGGTAGATTTAGCGAAGATTTACTACATGAATGGAAAAGTCGATGAAGCGGTTGAAGCACTCAACAAGGTGAACAACATCAACCCCAAATTCCTCGACAAAGAACCTGACCTCACGAGTAAAATTTTAAATTCCTACCAGCGCTAACCCCAAAAAGCTCCGGCCTTCTTAAAAAGGCCGGAGATTTTTGGGGTACACATGGTGTATAATTCTTGTATGCGAAGAAAAGTACAATTATCAATCGGCGAATACTACCACATTTACAATCGTGGAACAGATAAACGCACCATTTTTATGGAACCGCATGATTACAAGCGATTCATCGCTCTTTTGTATGCCTGCAATAGTATGGATCCAGTAAATATAGCCGATCATTTCCAAAAAGGCCGGACCTTTTCTGAACTTTTTGCCGTTGAAAGAGGTGAAACCTTGGTATATATTATCGCTTACTGCCTTATGCCAAACCATTTCCATCTTTTGGTACGGGAAAAATCTGAATGTGGTATTCAGAAATTTATGCAGAAACTATCAACGGGATATTCGATGTATTTTAATAGTAAAAATAAACGCACAGGTACACTATTTGAAAGTCGGTTTAAAGCAAAGCACGCTGATAATGATGAGTATCTAAAGTACCTTTTTGCATATATTCACTTGAATCCAGTTAAACTTATTGACCCACTGTGGAAGGAAAGTGGTATTCAAGACCGAGTTGCCGCAGAGGGTTATTTGAGTGATTATGTGCATTCAAGCTTTCTTGATTGGAATGGGAGCACTCGTCTTGAGTCAAAGATTCTTAACCGTGAAGCTGCTCCAGAATATTTTACAACAGCAAACGACTTCAATAATTTTGTGAATGATTGGCTAGGGTTTGAAGAGAAGTAGCCCAAAAAGCTCCGGCCTTTTTAAAAAGGCCGGAGCTTTTTGGGAGTTATCCACAAGGGGAATTAGGGAATTGTGGGGGTGGTTGGTAGAATTAGTGGAATTATATGGATACAAATACAAAAAAAATAGTAAAAAAGGGCGCTAGGATTTTGAAGTGGGTGATGGTGGTGTTTGTGGTACTTCTTGTTGCGCGTCTTCCTTTCTACTTAAGAAATGAAAATACAAAGGAGCAGGTTGCGAAAATTCACGCAACCAAACTCACGATGGATGATGTTATGGGGGTAAATTTACCACCAGATCCGGGCGCAGAAGCAGACAAAACAGTTGCTGGTGTTGATGCAAATAAAAATGGTATCCGTGATGACGTGGAACTCGCTATTTTTAAAGAATATCCAAATTCAGCAAAGACGAGGGCGGTGCTTTTGCAGTATGCGCTGGTGCTTCAGATGGAGGTGACGCAGCCGTTTGAGAATACAGTAAATGTTACGGAGGTGGTGAGGGAGGAGGATAGGGCACACTCTTGTGTTGCCGATGCTCTCGTACCAAGGGAAACCCCAGAATCAGGGAGAAGCATGACTGATGTTAAAAAGATTGAGAATTATATTAGTTCAATAGAAAGTAAACAGTTCAATACAAAAGAAAGAAAATTCACAAAAAGTAATTTTTACGAAAACTTGAGAAGTTTTGGACCACTTGATGAAGTTGTTTGTGATATTGATTTATTTACACTTCCTAATTAATTATGTTAAAGCTGTACTTTAGAAAATTTGGAATAATTATTACAGTATTTTTATTTCCACTGATTTCATTTGCTCAGGTGAGCGGTGCAGCTTGTTTAAAGAGCGGATATACCATTGAAACAATTAACGGAATTTTTACAAAAGAAGGCACTCCAGGTGGTGATGATGGCGCTGAAGCTAATAGGAAATCTGTCGAGCTTCTGTTGCCACTGATATACAAAGGTGAAAAGTTAACTGTTAAGTACCTCTACAACCCCACGCACGGCTTACTTGACCTTACCGACGTCGCCATTCAAAAAACATTTGAAGATGTTGATATGCAGGATCCTGATTTTCTTAAAATCCTCAACGCCGCAAGCACGCAAGTAAAAACACAGAAAGTCCTTGTTGTTGCCCACTCGCAGGGCAATTTCTATGCTAACAATTTTTACAAGGCTGTTACCGATAGTGGCGATGTTCCAACTAAATCAATCGGTGTATATAGTGTTGCGACACCTGCAAGTTATGTAGCAGGAGGTGGAATATACCGTACATCTAGCACGGACACTGTTATTAATCGCGCAAGAAAGGCTCTCCCCGGAACATTTTTGCCAGCGCATGACAGTATTGATTACAAAGAGTCTGATGACGATGGCCGAGGGCATGGATTTCGTGAAATATATTTAGAATATCGTGGTGAGGAAATTAAAAAGGAGATAGAACAATCCTTGAGTAAATTATCAGTTGACCCAACACGCTCCGAATACACCACATGCATCAATCCACCAAAAGCACTTTCTGCTTTTGAAAAAGTGACAAAACCTGTTGTCTATTCTGTCGACTCCGTTTTGGCTACAGGAACAGTTGCTCTTACTGCTAGAAGAAATGCAATAATCGATTTTGCGATATTAACTCTCAAAAAAGATATACCTATTGCGATAAAAACCTATGTAGTCGCAGTAGATACTGCAAAATGGACATACGACACAACGGTGGCGCTCGGGAAATTTGTTGGTAATGGCGTGTTTGCAGTTGGTTCCGCTGTGTATAACGCTATTGCATCGGGATTGTCTAGTAGTGGGTCGGTTGCAAGTAGCAATAGTGCATCAGTGATTTTGGCGACGCAATCATCACAACCGCAAACACAGAGTCAAGCTCCCGTTAAAAATCAGGTGGTTGCGGTGACAAATGCTGTGGCTCAACCGCAAACACCATCAGTGATTGCACCGCAAAAACCGCAAGCAGTTTTTTTGTTTGAGCCAACGGTTAACGTCGAGATAGGTATGCCGAAGCTTGTGTTCGTGGGTTCGTTTGATGCAGGGGAAAGCGGTGGCTCGCCGACACCAATAGTAAAGCAAGTGCTTGGCTCTGTATCTGGCACAAACGAGGTTTTGGCTGAGGAGGAAGTTGCCGCGGACGAAGATGTAATTGCGGGCGTGGCCTTGGCCACGCCCGCTTTGTCTGTTCCCCAATGCGCTCAAACGCTTGCGATTGACGGCTGCCTCCTTGCCACAACCACGGTACATTTTGAATGGCCGGCAGTTGCGGGAGCAGACTATTATGCAATAAACCAAAACGGAGAATACGCCACAACCACCGATACTTCGCTCGACATCACCATAAAGGATTTTTCCGATTATACCCTTGAAATTAGCGCGGTTGGTGCCGACGGCAATGTAAGCGCCACCAGCACGCAAAAAGTATCTGTTGCAACGATTCCGCTCGCCATCAACGAGATTGCATGGGCGGGAACGTCCGCTTCCTCAAATGATGAATGGTTTGAAATCAAAAACAACACCGCGCATACAATCAATCTTTCGCAATGGGAACTTAATGCAAAAAACAGCACTCCGCACATTAAACTTGCAGGCACAATCGCTCCGCATGTATATCTCGTTTTCGAGCGCACAAACGATGATACGGTAAAAGACGTGGCGGCGCATCAAACATACAGCGGAGCGCTCGGCAATGCGGGCGAGCAACTCGATCTTTCATACGCATCGACGACGCTCGACCAAACTCCTGAAATTCTTGATGGCGGCGCATGGGCAGGCGGTTCCAACACAACCACCACAAGAAAGACGATGGAACGGTATTCGTCAAAAGAATCCGGCACCGACCACGCAAACTGGGGCACAAATCTCGGCTACATTAAAAATGGTACTGATGCCGATGATAACCTAATCGACGGCACCCCTAGCGCGCAAAACTCCGTGAGTACTCTCATCAACAAGGGACGAGACATTACTGAAGATTTCATACTCACCGCCGACGAAGAGCGATACGTATCAACGAAAAATGGAGTATGGGTGCATGCATCAACCACACTTACCATTGAACCGGGGGTGACCATCTCCTTCTATGGTATCAATTCATACGACAGCCAATTTTTTATAGAAGGCACAATCAATGCGCGCGGAACGGCAGAGAAGCCAATTGTTCTCAACTCATTTTTTGGTAACCAGACGGGAGGAATTTGGATTGATACAGCTACCGGGACAAGCACGTTTGACAACGTGCATTTTGAAAATATTGGCGATATGGGCGTGTTTGATTCGGGTGTAGAGATTCGAAACAGCGAATTTGTGCATACCGATGGGGGGATAAACGCGTACGGAGAAAGTACCGTTATTGTCACAAATTCTAATTTCGCAGGCATTACAAGAGATGCAATTGGTGCGTATGGAAAAAGTAATGTGTATATCGCATCTTCGACTATCACAAACCAGCTTGGCGGTGATGCTATTGGTGTCTATGACGGAAGCTCTCTCGTACTAGCATCAACAACAATCGACGGCGTGCATGATGGTGACGGCATAGGCGTCTACGAATCAACACTCTCCATTTCAAGCTCGACCGTAAAAAATGTTTCAGATGATGGCATCGGGCTTTATGATGCAACAGCAACTATTTCAAATACCGTGGTTGAAAATGGCGGAGAAAATGGCATTGGTATTTACGGAGGAACAGCAACGATTTCAAATACGGCAGTTTCAGGCTTTGCGGGAAGCGGTGTTGCAATTTCCACCCCTGTGGAACCAGTCATTATAACGGGAGGCGAGGTGAATGGTAACTCCATCGGAGTTTCAATGGACGCAGGATCCGCAGTCCTCACTGATGTTTCGGTGCACGACAATGGAATAGATGGGGAGGAGAATGTGGTTGTTTGGTAAGGCGCAGGAAGGACCGCCCTTCCTAAGATCCTCGGGACTTCAGGCCCTTTGAACTTAGCCCTTAGCCCTGTTACGATCCATCGGATCAGGGCTAAATTTTTTCATAAAATAATAAAATCTGCTATAATATTCGTGGCAGTAGGTGAATATGCGGACGGTCAAGGCTTCCCGCTACCGACCCCAGTATCCATGCATCGGGAGTATTCGTGGCCACGGTTTCGGATAGAGTGGTGCACGCAGAAACTTCAATAAAAAAGAAGATACTTTGGGGTTTCGTAATTCAAAGTATAATGCACATTGCCACCTTCAAATAATATCAAAAAGTGCATTAGTTATTAACATGAGGAAAGTAATTTCAATATCTATTATCATATTAATCATCACAGGCATTATTGCTACTTTTTCGTGGTACGAAATAACACCTAATCGCTATGTAGGAACTATTCCATCTCGTGAGTTAGAGGATAGCACCTGGGAGGCATCGATGTTTCTAGGGGAAGGTGCCTATTATGTTTACACAGAAAATGGATTTCGAAAAGACCCTCCAATTTCGCGGGATAGGGATTTGGCTCGCGAAGATCCAAGTATGGCAGTATACAGTATATCTGGCATCGGCCTTAATGGTCAGTTTGTATCTGATGGTTACTGGCAACTTAATGGAGGGTTGATTGATTGGATAGAAGGAGATGAATATCGCATCGAACTTTATGGGAAACAGGCTCTACGATGGAAAAACTACTGGCCAATTGCTTGGGATAATTACGTTTATGAACAAACATATGATTATTTTCTTCTACAAAGAAATAAAAAGACTAACGAAGCAACGCTTATAAAAGAGTGGAGAAAAATGAAGGGAGCTTACGGAATATTGTCGTACAAAAAAGATAAAAATGAGTTGCTTATAAATATCTGCGGAACGATACAGGAAACTATCCCAGTCGAAGTAGAATTGAGTGAAGATAATTTCCCATTTATTATCTGCACTGCTATCTCTTCGAAACAATAACAACTTCTTTGCAGTTTTTGAGCATGAACATGGGAAGGACCGCCCTTCTGGGAATAGACGCTTTTTAAGGTGAATGATACAATATCAGCATGAATAAACAATATCGCATAAAAGCGCTTTTTGCCGTGGTAGCCGTAGTATTGTCAGCTTCGACGTTTGCGACAATCGCATTAGCAAATCATTCGTGGGGTAATTATCATTGGGCGCGTACTGCAAACCCATTTAATTTGAAACTTGGAGATAACGTTTCAGCGGCGTGGGATGCCAATCTCGCAATGGCTTCTGTTGACTGGAGTGTTTCTTCGGTGCTTGATACTACCATCGTGAATGGTCTGAGTAACCAAAGGAATTGCCGTGCAACCAACGGACGCGTAGAGGTATGTAATAATAAATACGGAAAGAACGGCTGGCTGGGGATTGCCTCTATATGGGCGAGTGGTGACCATATCACCCAAGGAACCGTAAGGTTGAATGACACATATTTTAATACTGCAAAATATAATACTCCTGAGTGGAAACAGCTTGTCGTGTGTCAAGAGGTCGGACATACTCTTGGTCTTGACCATCAAGACGAAATATTCACCAACGCAAATCTCGGCACTTGTATGGATTATACGAATGATCCGTCAACCAATCAGCATCCGAATGCGCACGATTACGAGCAGCTTGAAATTATCTATACGCACCTTGATACTGTCACAACGCTTTTGAGCAAAATGTCTGGAACGGCGCAAGTTCGTATCCCTGACATTGATACTGAAAACCCATCTGAATGGGGGAAAGTGATACGAAGATCCAATGATGGACGTAGCTCGCTCTATGAGCGTAACTTGGGCAACGGCCAAAAAATCTTTACTTTCGTAATCTGGGCGGATTAAGAGCCTATCCCAATAGGGTCTCTGTCACGAGCCACGGTAGCTTCGAAGCGGAAAAATGAGAAACTCGCGAAGCTTTATCGAGACAAGGCGACAAGAGTTTCACATTTTTCCACCGAAGATCGCGCGGCGCAGTAGGAAAGTTCCTATTGGGATAGGCTCTAAGCTTGACTTTTTCTGTGGATCTGCTATGCTTGTTTTATGAGTGCAGTGAGGGAAACCTCTAGGTACTTCCAAAACAAACGAATGTCTACATAAACCCCCGCGAAAGCGGGGTTTTATGTTTATTTGACCCCCCCGATTTGCACTGTTACTTTAAATTTCATACAATATAAAAGTGATGAATGGTAGACTTGGTGACCGGCTAGACACTGGTTTCCGATCCTTACGTTTATCTCTCACGATATTCCTCGCGTGTTCCTATGGCTAGCGGCTGCACTCATAGACATTTGTTTTGGAGTTTAGCCCCCGCTGGCCATAAGAGTACACGAATCAGCCGATTCCGAATTAGTAAATTCGTGTCTTGGACATAAACATCACCAGGTTCACATCTTGGATGAAAGCTCGGTCATGAAATTAGTTGCCCGAAGTTCGATAATAAGAAAACCGCGCATTTCACCAATTGGTGAAATGCGCGGTTTTCGTTATGATGATTATATATTATGGCATTACATATATTAGAACAGGTGCCTCTTGCGCCTTTTACCACAATGCATGTCGGTGGAAATGCGCGTTTTTTTGTGCGAGTTAAAAGTATCGAGGATTTACAAGAGTCGATACTTTTCGCGCGCGCAAAAAATCTATCCATTTTCATCCTAGGAAGCGGTTCAAACATTCTTGTTTCCGGAGATGGATATTCGGGACTTGTCATAAAAATAGAACTCAAAGGGATTACCTATGAGAATAGTCGCGTCACCGCGGGAGCAGGTGAGGTTTG
>Ga0209521_10003520_pt1 | contig 12633 bp, 8 predicted proteins | sample Rifsed19ft4_FD_184016 | JGI IMG/M metagenome (GOLD analysis project Ga0209521, IMG submission 184016) | Soil microbial communities from Rifle, Colorado, USA - sediment 19ft 4 (version 2) | ecosystem: Environmental > Terrestrial > Deep subsurface > Rock core/Sediment | place: Rifle, Colorado... | reverse complement strand
TCGCCGCTGTCAACGTCGTCTTCCCATGATCGATATGCCCCATCGTCCCCACGTTCAGATGCGGCTTGCTCCTGTCATACTTTGCCTTCGCCATTGATGAATCTCCTTATGATAATGAAAAAACGAGATATTTATTATCTCAAAATTTCTTGCGCTGCCACTTGGGAAACTGGCGCATAGTGGTCAAATTCCATACTGAAGACACCACGGCCTTGCGTAGCCGAACGCAACTCAGTTGCGTAACCAAACATTTCACCCAACGGGACCATAGCACGCACCGCCTGTGCATTGCCCGGGCGGACTTCCATGCCCTGTATGGTACCCCGGCGGCTATTGAGTTGACCGATCACATCACCCAGATAGTCATCTGGAACGACCACTTCAACCTTCATGACCGGTTCAAGCAATACGGGCGATCCCCTCTGAACACCTTCTTTGAAGGCCATGGAGGCGGCCATCTTGAAAGCCATTTCACTCGAGTCGACCTCGTGGAAAGAGCCATCGAATAAAGTGATCTTCATATCCACAACAGGATAACCGGCCAGCACGCCACTATCAGCGGCCTCTTTGACGCCCTTCTCAACCGCAGGGATGTACTCCTTCGGAATAGCACCCCCTACAATTTTGTTCTCAAAGAGAATACCACTGCCGCGTTCACCAGGTTCAAGTGAAATGACAACATGACCATATTGACCGCGACCGCCAGATTGTTTGACATATCTATGATCTACTTTCGCAACAGGACGGGTAATGGATTCGCGGTAGGCAACACGCGGCTTGCCAACATTGGCCTGAACGCGAAACTCGCGCAGCATGCGGTCAACGAGGATATCAAGATGCAATTCACCCATGCCGGAAATGATTATCTGGCCTGTGTTTTCATCCGAACGAACGCGGAAGGTTGGATCCTCTTCCGCCAGTTTTCGGAGGGCTTCGCCCATCTTTTCCTGATCAGCGTTGCTCTTAGGCTCAATCGCAATTGAAATAACAGGCTCGGGAAATGAAATATTTTCGAGAACTATTTTTTTATTATCGCAAAGCGTGTCACCTGTAAAAGTCTCCTTGAAACCCAACACTGCACCAATATCACCGGCACAAACTTCCGTAATATCTTCGCGGCGGTCAGCGTGCATTCGGATCAACCGGCCAATACGTTCGCGTCTGCCTTTGGTGGAGTTATTTACCATTTGTCCCTGGCTAATAACGCCAGAGTACACACGGAAATAGGCCAAACGACCGACATAGGGATCTGTAACTATTTTGAAAACCAGGGCACTCAACGACGCATTATCGTCGGGTGGGAGTTCAACGACTTCACCGTAGTCATCCACTCCCCGCACGGGGGGGATCTCCGCCGGAGATGGGAGATAATCAACAACGGCATCCAGCAATATCTGCACACCTTTGTTCTTCAGGGAAGAGCCGCAAAAAACCGCGGCAGCTTTATTATCTATGACCGCCCTGCGCAGGGCAGACTTCAGTTCAGGGATGCTGATCTCCTGCCCTTCCAGATACCTGACCGTCAGCTCATCATCAAGCTCGGCAATTCTCTCAACCATATAAGCGCGGGCCTCTCTGGTTTGCGCCTTCAAATCATCAGGGATTTCAACGACCTTCGGTTCTTTGCCAAGATCGTCTTCCCAGAGAATCGCCTTCTGCTCCAGCAGATCCACAACACCGCGGAAAGTTGCTTCAAAACCAATCGGGAGCTGCATCGGGATTGGGTTGGCACCCAGGCGATCTTTAATGGATTCAATTGTCCGCTCGTATGAAGCGCCGACACGATCCATTTTATTCACAAAACAAATACGCGGGACCTCGTAACGATCCGCCTGACGCCAGACTGTCTCACTCTGCGGCTCAACACCCTGCACTGCGTCAAACACAACGATGCCACCATCCAAAACGCGCAGAGAGCGCTGAACTTCAGCAGTGAAATCAATATGGCCCGGAGTATCAATCAGGTTGAACTGATAACCCTTCCACTCAGCCGAAACTGCCGCGGAAACAATAGTGATCCCACGCTCACGTTCCTGAACCATCCAGTCCGTGACGGTCGTGCCTTCATCGACCGAGCCAATGCGGTGGGTCTTCCCGGTATAGAACATAATACGCTCGGTGGTTGTTGTCTTGCCCGCGTCAATATGAGCGATGATACCTATATTTCGATACTGTTCCAGCGGATACTCACGTGCCATTCTTGAAAATTACCTGTTTCCTTTTTTAATATGATAAGCAGAATTAAACGCGATAGTGGGAGAAAGCGCGGTTGGCTTCTGCCATCTTATGAGTCTCATCTCGTTTTCGAATTGCAGAACCCGTCTCGTTGAACGCGTCGATCAACTCGGAAGCGAGCTTCTCAGAAAATGATTTCCCAGCCCGGTCACGAGCCGCAGACAAAATCCAGCGGAGCGCCAATGTGGTACGGCGATCCGCTGAAACTTCCATGGGAACTTGATAAGTTGCACCACCCACACGGCGCGGGCGGACTTCCATGACGGGGGAAACATTCTTAAGCGCGGTATCAAAGACATCCAGTGGATTCTTTTCAGTGCGCTCCTTGATGATGTCCATGGCATCATAAATCAAGCCGGTTGCAGTGCTCTTCTTGCCGCGTTTAAGCACATGCTGCACCATGGTCTGTACATGCAGACTGTTATAACGGATGTCGGGAAGAATTTCCCGTTTTTCGGGTTTTGCTCTGCGCATTCTTTTTACTCCATTGGGATTACTTGGGACGCTTCGCGCCGTACTTTGAGCGGCCCTGCTTGCGATTGGCAACTCCGGTGGTATCGAGCGAACCGCGTACAATATGGTAGCGTACACCCGGAAGGTCTTTCACGCGTCCGCCGCGTACCAGCACGACCGAGTGTTCCTGCAACTGATGACCTTCACCTGGAATGTATGCTGTGACTTCGATACCATTCGTCAAACGTACACGTGCGATCTTCCGCAATGCCGAGTTCGGCTTCTTCGGTGTCATTGTACGAACCACAGTACAAACGCCGCGCTTTTGGGGCGCGCCTTTATCTTGGCGTACGCGACGCTGTTTGTAGGAATTCAAGGTATATTGCAATGCCGGGGCCTTGCTCTTAACCTTCTTATTCTTGCGGCCCTTGCGGACCATTTGATTGATTGTCGGCACGTTCAGCCTCCGATTATAAAATTCTTCACAATGATTTTGCGCAAAAAATGAGGCCATCACAATTACACAGATGGCCTCATTTGCAGTGCCATGTTTTTAGCGGGATCGATTGCCGCTTATTCTCTTGGCAGCGAAGGAGGATTTTATCACGCAGTTCAGCTACCGTCAAGATTACCGCTTGGTCACCAAGTTATCACCGATGCCGAGCAGACCGGTATCCATTCTGGGTGGATGCTGTTTTTCCTCATCCTTCCCAAATCTCACCACATCGCCACCTTCATTGACAGCCTCCACAGCGAGACCAAGTGACTGTAATTCCTTGACCAATACCCGGAATGACGCAGGAATACTTGGCTCTTCGATAGGCTCACCTTTAACAATCGCTTCATAGGTATTAACACGACCTTGTACATCATCAGACTTGACTGTAAGCATCTCCTGCAAGGTGTAAGCAGCACCATATGCTTCGAGGGCCCACACTTCCATTTCTCCGAAACGCTGGCCACCAAATTGAGCCTTACCACCAAGGGGCTGTTGAGTCACAAGGCTATATGGACCGGTCGAGCGAGCATGGACCTTATCCTCAACAAGATGGTGAAGTTTCAAAACAGTCATCACACCAACTGTCACTGGCTGATCGTATGGGATACCCGTCTTGCCATCGCGCAAGGTTTGCTTACCAAGAATCGGCATTGGATGACTGGTCGTATTGGTAATCTCCTGCGCAACTTCCAATATCCTTGCTTCAGCGATCCTGCCCGCATGACCTTGACTTTCGATCCACAAGCGCAGACATGCATTGATCGCCGCTTTATTGTATTCTTCGCGCATGTGCGGATCCACATCTTCTGGATGGAAGATCGTATCTGGATCGTACCCACGATCACGGAGCCATTCCGAAGCTGTTGATAGGCGGGCGTAATCAGGGTCGTTCAGATCATACAGATCGTAGTCGCGTTCGCCCAGCCACTCTTCAAGATAAAGACGGCGCACTTCGTCATCATCCTGAATGGATTCAGGGTTATATTCCTGTCCTTTGATCCATTCCCAGGCGGTCGCAGCAACCTCCTTCCACGCCTGATCCACAATCCAGGCGCGGGCGAGTTCTGCTTCGATCTCCTCTTCAGAGGCTCCATCAAATACAGGTGTCACTGCGCGATATCCGAGCCGTCTGGCGGCCCATCCAAGATGCACCTCCAATACCTGGCCGATATTCATACGGCCCGGAACACCAAGCGGATTCAAGATGATATCAACTGGCATGCCATCTTCAAGGAAGGGCATATCTTCGACAGGCACAACCTTCGATACCACACCTTTATTACCGTGGCGGCCCGCCATCTTGTCACCCGCTGTCAGCTTTCGGCGTTGAGCAACTGAGACACGCACCATCATATCCACACCTGCTGAGAGATCTGAATTCTCTTCGCGAGTAAAGACCTTTACATCAACAACTTTACCCCGTTCACCATGAGGCATGCGCAGGGAGGTATCTTTCACATCGCGCGATTTCTCGCCAAAAATGGCGCGCAATAGCCGCTCTTCAGGTGTAAGTTCCTTTTCACCCTTCGGTGTAATCTTGCCGACCAATATATCGTTCGGACCAACTTCCGCACCAATGCGGATAATGCCATTCTCGTCAAGATCTTTGATTGCATCTTCACCCACATTAGGGATGTCACGTGTAATCTCTTCGGGACCTAATTTGGTGTCACGAGCCTCAACTTCATATTTTTCAATATGGACGGATGTAAAGCGATCTTCCTGCACGAGGCGTTCAGAAATAAGAATGGCGTCTTCGAAGTTGCCGCCTTCCCAAGACAGGAAAGCGACAACGACATTCTGACCCAGGGCCAACTGACCACTTTCTGTGGAGGAAGAGTCAGCGATAATATCGCCTTTCTTGATCTTTTGTCCCTTGACAACTGCAGGACGCTGATCAATACAGGTGCTCTGATTGGATCTCTGGTACTTCCGCAACTGATAGGTATGGGGCCCGCCTCTTTCCCTGACGGTAATCGAATTACCAGTAACTGAAGTTACCTCACCATCTGCCTCTCCTACGACCACCTGACCCGAGTCAAGCGCGGCATGGTACTCCATGCCAGTTGAGACAAGAGGGACTTCCGGGCGAACAAGCGGGACAGCCTGCGCCTGCATGTTCGAACCCATCAAGGCACGGTTGGCATCATCGTGCTCAAGGAATGGGATCAACGCGGCGCTGATACCAACAACCTGATGAGGAGCAACATCCATATAATCAACTGCATCCGGTGTCGAGAAGATAAAGCCGGAGTGATAGCGGCAGGAGACACGCTCACGCACAAATTCCTTATTCCCTGTTAACGGAGCATTTGCCTGGGCAATTACATATTTATCTTCAGCATCGGCTGAGAGATAATCAAACTGATCGGAAACATGTGAAACGATGCTGACTGGATTGCCGGCTTTCGCAATCTTCTTCAACATCTTTGCCTCGATCACCTCACCGGCCTTAAACAGGACTTCTTCCGTTTTTGGATCAACAACATTTTCCCGCAATGTGCGACCCTCAAGACGCTCATCATCGGGTTGCATGGTTCTAAAGACTTTTCGATACGGCGTTTCAATAAAACCATATTCGTTTACCCGTGCGAATGAAGCCAGACGTCCAATCAAGCCAATGTTCGGACCTTCCGGTGTTTCAATCGGACAAATACGTCCATAATGAGAATGATGTACGTCGCGCACATCAAAGCCTGCCCGCTCCCGACGCAGCCCGCCGGGACCGAGTGCTGAGAGCGTTCGCTTGTGACGCAACTCGGCAAGTGGATTGGTCTGATCCATAAATTGCGAGAGCTGCGAGGAGCCAAAGAACTCGCGCAACGCTGCGACGACCGGGCGAATGTTAACAAGTGTCACCGGCGATAATTGTTCCTGGTCGCGAATCGACATGCGCTCTTTGATCACGCGTTCCATGCGTCGCAGGCCGATGCGCAACTTGTTCTGGATCAACTCACCCACCGTCTTGACGCGGCGATTTCCAAGGTGGTCAATATCATCGGGCTTTTCGACTCCGTTATTGATCTGGATCATACGCCGAATAAGCCGGATCACATCGCCTTTCGTAACAGTACGATGAGGAATGGGAATCTCCAAATCAAGTTTTTGATTAAGCTTATAGCGACCAACGCGCTCAAGGTCATAATGGCGCTGATCGAACAACTGCTCTTCGAGGAATTGACGCGCATTTTCAAGCGTGGCCGGGTCGCCAGGACGCATCTTCTTGAAGAACTCGATCAGTGCAGCTTCCGCGATGCTCAGTCCGCCTGTAAGCTCCCATTCGGGCTCCTGTTTGAGCGTAGAGGCAATGAACAGGCGCTCAGGATTGTTATCCACATCCTGTAACAGGGACAACAACTCTTCATCTGAACCAGTCTTAAGCGGAGAATCCTTAATGCCGTCATCGACCGCGGCCAAAGCGCGCAGGAACACTGTGATCGGCACAGTGCGCTTGCGGTTGAATTTCAAAATAATATAATCAGATTTGCGGGTTTCGAACTCCATCCACGCGCCGCGGTCCGGTATCAGTTTGGACATGGCAAGTGGACGGCCAGTCGCGCGGTCTGCGGGCGCCTCGAAGTAGACACCCGGCGAGCGGATCAACTGTGAGACGACGACACGTTCGGTTCCATTAATAATGAACGTACCCTTGTCGGTCATCTCAGGGAAGTCGCCGAGGAAAATATCCTGTTTGATCGGCTCTGGCACATCAGGACCGGCCAGCAACACGGAAACATAAAGCGGGCTGGCATATGTGAGATCACGTTCCACACATTCTTCAATATTATGTTTCGGCTCGCCAAACCAATACTTGAGTCCCCATTGCTTGGATTCGGGACCGCGACTGGGAAAATATAACTTCATTCCCTTGTTGTACGATTCAATAGGCGAAACCTCATGGAAGAGATCCCCAAGACCTTCACGCTTGAGGCGCTCGAACGAATCAAGTTGGACTTCTATTAGATTGGGAAGTTTGATATTAACGGGAATACGCGCGTAACTTTTACGTGGTAAAGAAGAAGACATTCAATTCACTCCTGACCTTGGTTGGGCCTGTACACATTGTTTACGAAGTACTGCCTTATCATCTAAACCTATCTTGGGTAAATTGAAGCCAAGCGTAGGCGGGCTAAAAGATTAGGGCGAGAAGCAGTAAACACACGAATCCATCCCGCACGGGTTTGGCGGGATAGCAAAATGCAATTATATACCAAGGTTTACATATACGCAAGGGGCTTTTTTCTTTACCCCATTTCCTTTAGCCTGGTGTGATTCTATCACATTCTCGCGTTTGCGCAACTAGAGAGAGGCATATGGGGTTTTGACTGATAGGATCGCCAAATCACTTTCGGGAGGCACAATGACGACATCGCAGGCAACCATAAACGATAGACGTGAAATCTTTGGCTGGGCCATGTATGACTGGGCGAACTCAGCTTTCAGTACAACAGTCGGCACAGTCTTTCTCGGTCCGTACATCGCCTCTCTCGCGGCAACGGCGGCAGAGGTTTATTCCGATGGAATGGCTCGCTTCCTTGGTATTCCGGTTGCGCCAGATTCATTCCTCGCTTACTGTGTCTCATTCTCGGTTCTTATGCAGGTGCTTTTCCTGCCAATCCTTGGTGCTATCGCAGATTATTCGCATTTACGAAAACGCATGATGCAAATCTTTGCTACCATCGGTGCAGTCGCTACGATCTTTATGTTTTTCATCACTGGCGATCTGTGGTGGCTGGGAGGCGTTTTATTCATCATTGCTAATCTGGCATTTGGAGCGGCTATCGTCTTTTACAACGCCTACCTGCCGGATATTGCCAGCGAAGAGGAACGCGACCGCGTCTCATCCTATGGCTGGGCAATGGGTTATCTGGGCGGAGGTATTCTTCTTGCACTTAACCTGGCATTCTTTATTTTTAGCGAGGATATTGGTGTTCCAAGCAACCTTGCAGTGCGGATCAATCTCGCTTCTGCCGGAATTTGGTGGATGGGATTTGCTTTTATCACCTGGTCGCGCCTGCGCCCACGCCATGCCGCCCGCGCGCTCCCTGCTGGCGAAACCTATCTCAGTATCTCTTTCAAACAATTGGGCAATACACTGCGCGAAGTCAGAAACTTTCCTGAAACGCTCAAGTTTCTGCTGGCATACTTCCTTTACAACGACGGTATCCAAACCGTGATCGCGGTCTCTTCCACATTTGCTGCCGCGCCCCTCATTCGGGGTGGAGTGGGGCTATCCCAAGATACCCTGATCGCGGTCATTCTCATGATCCAATTCGTTGCATTTGGAGGGGCATTGTTTTGGGGCAAACTTGCGAAGTGGATTGGAGCCAAGCAGGCCATTATTGTAAGTCTTGTGATCTGGTCTGCTGTCGTCATATTTGCCTATGGCGGCATGAAAGGAGAGAATCGAGTCACCGAATTCATGATCCTGGGAATCTTCATCGCTATCGTTCTCGGTGGATCACAAGCCATCAGCCGCAGTCTATTTTCACAAATGATCCCCGACGGCAAGGAAGCTGAATTTTATTCATTCTATGAAATCAGCGAACGCGGCACATCCTGGATCGGACCACTGGTGTTCGGTCTCGCCAATCAGCTATTCGGCAGTCTTCGCCCTGCCATATTGTCGCTCATCTTCTTCTTCATAGCAGGCTTGGTCTTATTGCCGTTTGTAAATGTGACGAAGGCAATTGAAGATGTGAAGAAACATGATGCAACCCACGCTTAATGGGTTTTACAGCTTCGGCAAAACAATGGACTGCTGTTTCTGATACTTGCCCTTCTTGTCTGCATAGGAAATCTCACATTCTTCATCCGCTTCAAAGAAAAGGACCTGCGCCAGACCTTCATTGGCATAGATCTTCGCAGGCAAAGGAGTGGTATTCGAGATCTCCAATGTAACAAACCCTTCCCATTCCGGCTCAAAGGGAGTGACATTGACAATGATGCCGCAGCGCGCATAGGTGGACTTTCCCAAACAAATCGTCAGCACTTTACGCGGGATGCGGAAATATTCAACGGTGCGCGCCAGCGCAAACGAGTTGGGCGGGATGACACATACGTCGCCGATGTAATCCACCATGGATTTGGTGTCGAAGTTCTTCGGGTCGACGGTGGCGGAAAAGACGTTGGTAAAAATCTTGAATTCGTCCGCCACACGGACATCGTATCCATACGACGAAACGCCGTAAGAGACGACGCCGTTTCGCACCTGTTTGTCTTCAAACGGCTCGATCATGCGATGTTCGTGCGCCATCTTTCGGATCCAGTGATCAGGTTTGAGTCCCATAGTTTCTCTCCGTTTTGTTTGTCACCCTGAGCCCTTCGGCTCGCTCAGGATAAACTCCGCGAAGGATCTCTACTTATAAAATCTGAGATTCTTCGCTCACCTGCACTCCCCGGCACTTGCGCCCGGGGCAAGTGTGCGCCAGGTGCAAGTGTCGCTCAGAATGACATTCAATAAAACGAGCTATTTAACAGCAATAACCACTTGTGTGAGTTTTCCCGATTCTACTTCAACCCAGCGTTCGTAAAGCTGACCGTTGTACTTCAGAGCAATGCGATAATCCCCGGAGGGCAGGTCGCCCAACGCCGCGTTTTCATCTCCGGTCATCATATCGCGCGTGTACGTAGTGACATAATAAGATTTCACCCGCGGCTGATTTCGATCGGGGTGGTAATCGATTGTAAATTCTGCATATTGAAAATCAAAACCCTGATCGACGATGGAAATCATCAACGTTCCGAGTAATTTACCTCTTCCATCTTTGTTTGGAGCCAGCCACAGCTCGGGGTTTTGTGTTGCAAAATAATCTTGAACATCGCGCCGGCGAACTTCAAAATGAAGATGGCTTCCAATTGCTGCACCGGTTCTGCCAACTTCACCGATCTTATCCGCCGCCAAAACTTCCTGACCTGCTTGGACATCGATCTTCGAAAGATGCGCATACAATGTGAACAGTCCATCGTTATGTTTGATGACAACCAGGTTGCCGTAATAATTTTGCCACGGGCTATAGATCGCTTCCTCATCTGGACCAGCAAAGATGACCATCCCATCCGCCGCGGCGTAGACTGGCGTGCCAGATCCATTTACGAACTCGACGCCGTGATGCGGTTCACGCGTCCCGTTGGCGGTTGACCCATACGGATACGTTGAATCCACGGAATCGTTCGCGGGGGGCTTCACGGGGCGTTGGAGGATAAAATGACCGTCGGTGATACAGAAGTCAACGGCGAATGGATCACATGCAACCGGTGTCATCGTCGAGAAGAGAAAAACGGGTATCGGTGTTGAGGTTGATGTTGGAATAGGCTCGAATACGGTCGGCGCAATAGTGGGCAGGCTTTGGGGAGTCTGAATCGGAACACAGGACTGAAGGATAATTAGGAAGATCAGGATGTTCTTTAATCGGTTCATAAAAGAAACGATCTGTCATTGCGAGAAGTGGCGCTAAAGGCGTCACGACGAAGCAATCTCCAACCTGTCGGAACGGTCTCCAATTCATCTGGAGATTGCTTCGTCGGGAAAAACCGCGAAGCGTCCTCGCAATGACGAGTTGCTATATCCCTCCACGCTCTTTGATCGTCTTGCGGATCTCCTTTTCGAGCTCATCTGCTTTTGTTTCAAGTTCCTTCAATTCATTCAGCAATTTCTCCCCGACCGATTTGTCTTCGAGCGAATTGAGATTGATCTTCACGTTGTAGCCTGCGGCTGTCAGCGCGGCGCGGGACAAGGCAAAGCCGGACATCGCATCGCTGATCACATTGACGTTGCCCTCCTTCGCGCATTTAAGAGCCAACTCCATAACCTTGACCGCATCCTGGGCGACATGGAGTGGAACATGTGCCGCGTTCAGCATGGCGTTATGAATGGCCGCGGCACGGGACGCTTTTTGCTCTTCCGTCTCTTTTGGCAGTCTGAATGCGCCCATCACAGCCTCGAATGCAGACGCGTCGTCATCCACAGCCAGCGTTAATTCCTTGCGCAGCTTCTCAGCCATGACACGGATCGCCTGCATCCCGGCTTCCGCATGCGCATACTTCTTTTTGCCAATAGTGAGCCCCGCAACCATGGCGACGAGCGCAGCACCCATCGCGCCCGCGTACGCGGCGGCGGAGCCGCCCCCGGGAGTCGGTGTCGGGGCGGCTAACTCTTCGATAAACGATGGGCCGTTATCGGCTTGGGCTGAAGCGTGAGATTCGTAGAGGCGGGATTCCAAAATCTGCGCCTTGTGGAATTGATCCAGCTGCATGTACCAAACCGCGGCGTCCGTCAGCGCATCCTGCGGGATCAGCCCCACCAGTTCGCTGTGATGGATGCCAACGGCATAGCGGGCGGCTTCACGCCGGATCGTTTCGACGACGCGCGCAACGGCCGTCTCGCGATAGTTGGTGAGGTTCAACGAGACCTGCGCACGTCCTTCCACGAGCAAGCCAAGCGCCTTGACATAACGAAGCCCGCCCGAAGAATGACGGATGGCCCTCGCGATTTTCTTTGCGATTTCAACATCAGCAGTCGTGAGATAAACGTTGAACGCGATCAGCGGATTGCGCGCGCCGATGACAGTTGCTCCCGCCGCGCCAAGTTTGGATGGCCCATAATCCGGTGCGCGGTCCGGATCGGATTCGATCTCGGATTTGAGTCCCTCGTATTGACCCTTGCGGATGTTTTCGAGATTGGCGCGTTCGGGACGCGCGGCCGCCGCTTCATATAGATAGACCGGGATGCTGAGCTCGTTACCGACGCGTTCCCCCAGCCTTTTGGCCATCGCGACACAGTCGTCCATGGTCGCGTCCGATAGCGGGACAAAGGGCATGACGTCCGTCGCGCCGATGCGCGGATGCTCGCCGGTGTGATTCTCCATATTGATCAGTTCGGCGGCGGTCTTGATGGCGCGGAACGCTGCTTCCTCCACAGCAAACGGCGGACCGGCGAAGGTGAGCACCGTGCGGTTGTGGTCAAGGTCGGAGGAGCGGTTGAGCAGGCGCACCTCTTCGACGGAGGCGATGGCCGCGGCGATCTGGTCTATCACTTCGGGCCGCCGCGCTTCGGAGAAGTTGGGGATGCATTCGATGAGTTGGGTCATGGGATTCTCGGTGGGTCGAAATTGAATGATAGTGTGATTATACTTTGAGTCAAGAAGGGCAAGCAGTTTTGAAGGGCCAGGTCATTTCACCTTCCATATGATCCTATTTGCTTGGGTAAAAAGATTTGAGATTGATATTGTCATATTCATTCATTGAGGTGTATGATAATCGATTACACATAAGCAACTCTGCCAACCTCATGATAGATTGATAAGCTTTGGGATAGCGTAATTGTACGAGAAGGATCGCCATTATGAGCAAACCCGCAATCAAGAGAGACCAGCAAACGGAACTGTTACATGCGCTCAACGCCGTGGCAGCATTGCTTCAGCTTTCGGCCCATTCGGAGAACGAGA
>Ga0209521_10003515_pt1 | contig 12643 bp, 10 predicted proteins | sample Rifsed19ft4_FD_184016 | JGI IMG/M metagenome (GOLD analysis project Ga0209521, IMG submission 184016) | Soil microbial communities from Rifle, Colorado, USA - sediment 19ft 4 (version 2) | ecosystem: Environmental > Terrestrial > Deep subsurface > Rock core/Sediment | place: Rifle, Colorado... | reverse complement strand
GCCTTCGGGCCGCTAGCTCAATGGTAGAGCAGCTGACTCTTAATCAGCTGGTTGAAGGTTCGAGTCCTTCGCGGCTCACCAGGATTTCACGCACGGATCGGCCCTCCGGACGCCACCGGGGGGCCGTTCGATTCGAGCCTGTACCACCCGCCGTACCACCTAGCCGGTGGCGGCGCGACGTGGCCGCGAAGCTCGCCGAGGGTTACCGGCAGCTCGCCCTCGTCGGCCTCCTCGCTGGCCGTCGGCTACGCTCAGTCACCGCGCCGGTGTAGCTCAGCTACAGAGCGGAGAGCATCGATCCGCGCTTCGGCCGGCCACTCGAGCGGCGCCGACGGGGCGCCACTCCACCGCCACGATGATCTGATGGTGACGGGCGACGGCTACAATGACCGGTGCTCTCGAGACCTTCGCCCGACCGGCGATCCGAGGCGCGATCGCGACGTCGAGCAGTTCGGCAAGAGGTGCCAGCGTGCAAGCGATCCCCGAGGAACTCGCCTACCTGCTGCGCACGAACGTGCTCGCACACGTGTCCCTGATCGAAGCGGATGGATCGCTCGTGACCCATGTCATGTGGGTGGATTACGACGGCGAGCACATCCTGACGATCTCGCCGACCGGGTCATCCAAGAGCCGCGCCGTGCGCCTACGCCCCAACATCGCGGTCTCCGTGGTTGACCCGGAGAACCCTTGGCGCCGCCTCGCGATCAGTGGACGCGTCACCGAGATCCGCGACGACGAGGGACTCGCCTTCATCAACAGGCTCTCCGAGCGGTACGTCGGGGCGCCCTATCCGCGCCCGGGGCCGCGCGAGATCTTCGTCATCACGCCGGACCGGGTCCGTTCGTTCATGGGACGGGGCTGAGCTGCCGCGGAAGCGCGAATGTGCCAGTCTCGCGGCGTCGCTGGATGACGTGGGGAAGATGGCCGTGAGCTACGCCGAAGATCGCTACCTCGCCGACATCGTCGAGGATCGCGCGGGGGTTCTTGGGCCGAGTGACGGGCTCCGCATCCTCGTGCACGGTGGCTGGAGCTCGGACCGGCCGAAAGTCGCAGCCAGCGCGACTCCATAGGCTGCCCACGAGACCGGCCGCTCGGCTGTCCAGCTCTGCCGTGACAGCTAGACCGGCTGCGTCTGGGCTGCCTCGGTGCTCGAATGCACCAAGCCGAATGGCCGATGGCGTCACCGGCGTACTTCTCTTCGTAGCCCTCGTACCGGGCGACGATGTCGCTCAGGGCACGCACGAGCGGGTCCACGATCTCCAGCAGCTCCTCGGAATCGACCTGTTGTGCGAGTGCGTGAAGCCCGAGATGTCCGCGAACAGCGCGGTGTTGAGACGGCGCGCCTCTCTGAGCTGGTCCGTCGAGCGGAAGCGCTCGCCGGACGGCTGAGTTCCCGCCGCGCCGCCGACCTCGGGAGGCAGGATGCGCGGCCGCCCGATGTGGTGCATGCTGGTTCCCGCGGCGGCGCTCCATCCCCCCTGGACGCCGCCGCGCTTCGTTGCTCAGCCGGCCGCCACCCGGGCGCCGCGGTCGGCGGCGATTCCCTCCAACGCCTCGAGCAGCCGATCGACCTCGGCGGCGGTGTTGTAGTGCACGATGCCGAGTCGCAGGACGCCGCCCGTCTCGTAGAGTCCCAGTCGCTCGATCAGCGCCCGGGCGTAGAAGTCGCCATCCCAGGCGAAGATGCCCTGGCGGCCGAGGGACTGCGCCGCTTCGCGCGGCGAGACGCCGTCGATGGTCACGGCCACGGTCGGCGTCCGCTCCGCCAGACGGCTCGGCTCGGCCATGCCGTGGACGCGGACGCCGCGGATCGCCGTCAGGCCGCGGATGAGCCGGGCGGCCAGCGTCAGCTCGTAGTCCTGGATGGCGCGCATGGCGGCCAGGATCTCGGCCCGCCTCCCGCCCTCGCCGGCGTCGGCCGCGACCTCCCCGTAGCGGCGGCCCACCGAGCGCAGGTAGTCGACGGCGGCGAGCGTGCCCGCGATCCCTTCGAAGTTCTGTGTCCCGGTCTGGAACCGGTCGTGGGCCGGTCGCACCTTGTAGGCCGGTAGCGCGTCGAGCACGTCGGCGCGGCCGTAGAGCGCGCCGAGATGGGGCCCGAACCACTTGTAGGCCGAGGTGACGAGGAAGTCGGCGCCCAGGGCACGCACGTCGACCGGGCCGTGGGGTACGTAGTGGACGGCGTCGACGTAGGTCAGCGCGCCGACCGCCCGCGCCCGCGCCGCGATCTCGCGCACCGGGTTGATCGTCCCCACCGAGTTCGAGGCCAGGCCGACCGCCACGAGCTTCGTCCGCGGCCCCAGGACGGCGTCGAGGCTGTCGAGGTCCAGCGTGGCGTCATCGGGGTGGATGTCTACCGTCCGCACCACCAGCCCGCGGTCGTCGGCCAGGCGGCGCCAGGGCGAGACGTTGGCCTCGTGGTCGAGCGTCGTGACGACGATCTCATCGCGCGGCGCGAGCGTGGCGCCGATGGAACGGCTGATGTGGAAGGTCAGCGTCGTCATGTTGTAGCCGAACTTGATCTCGTCAGGCGAGGCGGCGCCGAGCAGGTCGGCTACGGCGCCGCGCGCCTCGGCCACGACGGCGTCGCTGCGCTCGCTGGTCAGGAAGGCGCCGCCGTCGTTGGCGTTCGAGGTCAGGTAGTAGCGGGTGACCGCATCGATCACGCGCTGCGAGACCTGCGTCCCACCGGGGCCGTCGAAGTAGGCCGCCGGCCGGCCGTGCTGCTCCAGGGCCAGGGCGGGGAACTCGGCGCGCAGGGCCTCCACGTCGTAGTCGGTCATCCTTCTGGGATCTCCTCTTGCATGTGACGGCTGCGGCGTGTACCCGCCATCCTGGTCAGGCGCGGCGCAGCAGCAGCCAGCCTCCGGCCAGCGCGATCCCGATCACGACCGCGACGCCGACGACTCCCCCGGGCACGATCTCAGCCAGGTCGCGCAGTGCGGCGGAGAATGCGCCCACGACGCTGGACATGAGCCCGGACAGCGAGTCGCCGATGCCACCGAGCGCGTCACCGACGGCCCGACCGAGCCCATCCATCCGTCGAGTGTAATGGCCCCGCCCGCGCGGACGCCTCGATGCACCCTCTGCTAGGCTAGGGGCGCTCCCTTCATCGCGGTCCTGAGAGGCCGCAGGGACCGGTCCCGAGAGGCCGGGAGAGGAGGACGCTTGAACGCGCGACGCAGACCACCGTGCCCCCGAGGCCCGGTGGTCGTTCCTTGTGCGGAGGCCGATCGCCGATGAGCGGGCTGCTTGTCGCCTCGCGCATCCCCGTTCCCGCGGACGCCGTCGTCGATCCGCGTATCGGGTCCCACGGGCCGGCGCTCGTGGCGCTCGAGGATGGCACGGTCTTCCCCGGCATCGCCTTCGGCGCCCCGGTCACCGCCGGCGGCGATCTCGTCGCCAACACCAGCCAGACGGGCTATCAGGAGGTCTGCACCGACCCGTCCTATGCCGGTCAGGTGGTGGTCATGACCTACCCGCTCATCGGCAACTACGGACGGCTCGTGGAGGACGACCAGTCGGAGCGGCCGTGGTTGCGGGCCCTCGTGGTGGCGCACGCGACGGCCGCCGTGGTCGGTCGGGCGCGGCAGATCGTCCATCTGCTCCGCGCCGCCGGGGTGCCGGCTATCGCCGGCGTCGACACCCGGGCACTGGCGCGCCACCTGCGCGAGACCGGCACGCAGCGTGCCGTCGTCACCGCGCCCGGTGAGACGGACCCCGACGCGGCGGTGGCGGCCGCACGGGCGCTGCCGCGCTGGGAGGACCAGGACTTCGTGGGCCAGGTGTCGGCGACCGACCCGTACGACATCGGGACGGGGGAGGGGCCACTCGTCGCAGTCATGGACTTCGGTCTGAAGGCGAACGTCGTGCGCGGCCTGCGGCGACGCGGGGCGCGCGTGCGAGTGTTGCCGCACACGGCCACGCTCGAGACACTCCTCGCGCCCGAGGTGGCCGGGCTCGTGCTCTCGCCCGGGCCGGGCGATCCGGCGCGCCTCGCCGGCCCTGTCGTCCTGGCTCGCGCCGCCATCGCCGACGGGCGACCGCTGCTGGGCATCTGTCTCGGCCACCAGCTCGTCGGGCTGGCGGCCGGCGCCGAGACGCGGCGGCTCCGTTTCGGCCACCACGGCGCCAACCACCCCGTCCAGGACATCGAGTCGGGCCGCGTGCAGGTCACGGCCCAGAACCACGAGGTCCAGGTCGTCGCCGAAACGCTCCCCTTGGCGAGTGGCTTCTTCGTCTCGCAGCGCAACCTCAACGATGGGTCCGTGGAAGGTCTGCGCCACCGCGAGCTGCCCATCGAGACCGTGCAGTACCACCCCGAGGGCTCGCCGGGTCCGCTCGACGCGCTGGAGGTCTTCGACCGCTTCGTGGCCCGCGTGCGGGAGCGGTCCGCATGAGCGGTCCTCATGCCAGGCCGGCGTCCGTCCTCATCATCGGCTCCGGGCCCGTGGTCATCGGGCAGGCGGCCGAGTTCGACTACGCCGGCACGCAGGCCTGCCGGGCCCTGCGCGACGAGGGCATCCGCACGATCCTGCTGAACTCGAACCCGGCCACGATCATGACCGACCCCGGCGTCGCCGACGTGGTCTACCTGGAGCCGCTCACGGTCGAGTCGGTGGAGCGCATCCTGGAGCGCGAGCGTCCCGATGGGATCCTGGCGGGTCTCGGGGGCCAGACGGCGCTCAACCTCGCCGTCGCGTTGGCGCGGGCGGGCGTCCTGGAGCGCACCGGGGTGCCGCTGCTGGGCACGCCGCTGGAAGCCATCGAGATGGCCGAGGATCGCCAGCGGTTCCGCGACCTGCTCGAGCGCATCGGCCAGCCCTACCCGCCCTCGGAGATCGTCGAGGGGGCCACGGGCGCCGCGCGGGAGCGGGCCGCCCACCACGCCCTCGCGTCGATCGGGTTGCCGGCCATCGTGCGCCCGGCGTTCACGCTGGGCGGCTCGGGCGGCGGCATCGTCGCCACGGAGGCCGACTACCGCGAGCGCGTACGCTCGGGCCTCCGCGCCAGCCCCATCGGCCAGGTCATCGTCGAGCGCTGCCTGGTGGGCTGGCAGGAGATCGAGTACGAGGTGATGCGCGACGCGGACGACACGTGCATCGCCGTCTGCTCGATGGAGAACGTGGACCCGTTGGGTATCCATACAGGCGACTCGATCGTGGTGGCCCCGGTGCAGACGCTCCCCGACGCGGTCCACCAGCGGCTGCGCAGCGCGGCCCTGGCGATCATCCGCGCCCTGGGCGTGGAGGGCGGCTGCAACGTCCAGTTCGCGCTCTCGCCCGACGCGCGCGACTACGCCGTCATCGAGGTCAATCCCCGGGTCAGTCGCTCTTCCGCGCTGGCCTCGAAGGCCACCGGCTACCCCATCGCCCGCGTGGCGGCCCAGATCGCCGTCGGGCGACGCCTGGCGGAGATCCCCAACGCGATCACGGGTACGACCGTGGCGGCCTTCGAGCCGGCGCTCGACTACGTGGTGGTCAAGCTGCCGCGCTTCCCGTTCGACAAGTTCCCCGGCGCCGACCGGTCGCTGGGCTCCCAGATGAAGGCGACCGGCGAGGTGATGGCCATCGATCGCACCTTCGGCGCCGCGCTGAACAAGGCCCTGCGCGGCCTCGAACAGGCGGGCGCCGGGCTCCTGGCCGAGGACCAGGCTTGGGGCCCGACCCTGGACTACCTCGCGGGCCCGGTCTCGCGGTTGGGTGAGCGGACGAAGGGGGCGCGCCCCGAGGAGCGGCTCGGCGAAGTGCTCGTGGGAGAGGACGGCCTGGTCTGCGCGGATCGCGCGAACGCGGTTCGGGCCGCCCGGCCGCTCGTCCTGCGCCGTTTCCTGGCGCCCTCGGACTCGCGGCTGTGGCGCCTCCTGGCCCTGCTGCGCCGCGGCATCCCCGCCCACGACCTGCAGGCGGCGACCGGCATCGCGCCCTGGTTCCTGGCCGAGATGGAGCGCCTGATCGATCTCGAGGAGGCGCTGCGCGAAGCGGGCCCGGTCGTTCGTGCCGGATCGCCGATCCCCGACGAGCTGCTCGTGTCGGCGAAGCGGGCCGCCTTCGGCGACCGCGAGATCGCGACGCTCACGGGCCAGCCGATCGAGGCCGTCGCGGCCCATCGAGGGCGGATGGGGCTGGAGCCGGGCTTCGCCATGGTGGACACCTGCGCCGCCGAGTTCGCCGCCCGGACGCCCTACTTCTACGCCACCTACGCCGCCGCCGGCTCCCCGCCGGAGGCGGCGCCAGTCGAGCGCCCGGCAGCGCTGGTGATCGGTTCGGGGCCGGTGCGCATCGGCCAGGGCATCGAATTCGACTACTGTGCCGTCCAGGCCGCCGCCACGCTGCGGGGCATGGGCTGGCAGGCGGTCATGGTGAATTCGAACCCCGAGACCGTCTCGACGGACTTCGACGCCTCATCCCGCCTCTACTTCGAGCCGCTCGACGCCGAGAGCGTGCGGGCGGTCGTGCGAGCCGAGACGCCTCCCGGAGGGCCGCCGCTGGGGGCGCTCGTGCAGTTCGGCGGCCAGACGCCGCTCAACCTCGCCGCGCCGCTGGCCGCGGCCGGCGTGCCGCTGCTGGGGATCGACGTGGACACCATCGACAAGGCCGAGGAGCGCGTCCGTTTCGCGGCCATCCTCGATCGCCTCGGCGTCCCCCAGCCGCCGGGCGGGATGGCGACGTCGGTCGAGGAGGCGATGGCCGTCGCCGAGCGCATCGGCTACCCCGTCATCGTGCGCCCCAGCTTCGTCATCGGCGGGCTGGCCATCGACTTCGCCTACGGCCCGGAGGATCTCGCAGCCCAGCTGGCCGCGGCGACGGTCGTCACGCCCGACCGGCCCGTGCGCCTCGACGCCTACCTCGAGGGCCTCGAGGTGGACGTGGACGCCATCAGCGACGGACGGACCGTGCTCGTGCCGGGGCTCATCGAGCACGTCGAACGGGCCGGTGTTCATTCGGGCGACTCGCTCGGCTTCTGCCCGCCTCAGAGCCTCACGCCCGGCGACCAGGCACTGATCGTGGCCACGATCACCCGCGTCGCGCTGGAGCTCGGCGTGCGCGGCCTCGTCAACGCCCAGTTCATCGTGCGCGACGACGGCATCTACCTGATCGAGGTGAACCCGCGCGCCAGCCGCACGGTGCCCTTCCTTTCCAAGGTGACGGGCGTGCCGATGGTGGACCTGGCCACGCGCATCGCCCTGGGGGCCACGCTGGCGGAGCTGGGCTGGGACGGGGGTTTGCTCCCGGAGCCGCCGTTCGTGGCCGTCAAGGCGCCGGTCTTCTCGACCGCCAAGCTGCGCGGCGTGGACCCCTCGCTCGGACCGGCCATGCAGTCCACGGGCGAGGTGATCGGCATCCACACCGACGCGCGGGTGGCGATGGCGAAGGCATTGCTGGCGGCCTCGCTGCGACCGCCGTTGCCGGGTCCCCGCGGTGCCGTCGCGCTGCTCTCGATCGCCGATCGCGACAAGGGCCAGCTGCCGGATCTCGCGGAGGCGCTGGCCGCGGCCGGCTATCGTTTCGCCGCCACCCGCGGCACCAGCAGGCGGCTGCGGGCGCTGGGGCACGCGGCGACCGAGGTGGCGCGGGTCGCCGAGGAGGACGGCCGACGGGCCACGATCCTCGAGACCATCCGCTCGGGGGACGTGACGCTGGTCGTCAACACGCCCTCGCCACTGCCCGGTCCCGTGCGCGACGCGGCGTCGATCCGGCACACGGCCGTGGCGGAGGGGATCCTCTGCCTCACGAGCATCGAGACGGCCGTGACCGCCGCTCGCTCGCTCGATCCGGCCGTGCGCGCCGGCATCGCCGACGTCCGGCCGCTGGGGGAGTGGGTGCCGGGCCTCGTGCGGGCCGTGCCGCGCGGGTAACCGTGGCCGGATCGGATGCGCTGGGTCCGCGCTGGCGCGGGGTCCATTGCTGTGGGACATGGCTATCCACCCGGCCACCCCGCCGTGGCGGTCATGGGCCACTCTGGCGCAGGATCCATCTTTCGGAGGCATGGAAGCGCGCCCAGCCAGCTCATCCGCGTCGCCTCGGACCGCCCGAGCCGTCCCTGGCGCCGCAGCTATGCCTCACAGCAATGGAGTCGTAGCCTGCCACGGCCACCGGATCGGATGCGCTGTACCATCGGGGCAGTCCGCCGCTCGGGAGCGCCCGGCCGCCGGCCCCATCCCGCGACACGCAGCCCTGGAGCCCGCATGCCCGGCAGCGACCCCGACATCCCCACGATCCGCTTCGGCGAACGGCGCCTGGCCAACGGCCTGCGCGTCATCGTCGCGCCGGATCGCCTCGCACCGGTCGTGGCCATCAACCTCTGGTACGACGTCGGCTCCAAACACGAGCGCCCGGGCAAGACCGGCTTCGCCCACCTGTTCGAGCACTTCATGTTCCAGGGCTCGGGCCACGTGGCGAAGACCGAGCACATGGCCATCATCCAGGGCTCGGGCGGCGTGTGCAACGCGACCACATACTTCGACCGCACGAACTACTTCGAGACCTTGCCCTCGAACCAGCTGGAGGTCGGCCTCTGGCTGGAGGCCGACCGGATGGCCACGCTGCTCGACGCGCTGAGCCAGGAGAACCTCGACAACCAGCGCGAGGTGGTCAAGAACGAGAAGCGCCAGAGCTACGACAACCGCCCCTACGGTTCCTTCTACGAGCGCCTCATGGCCGCCGTCTTCCCGCCGGAGCATCCCTACCAGCACACGCCCATCGGCTCCATGGCCGACCTGGACGCGGCCAGCCCGGAGGACGTGCGGCAGTTCTTCCGCGACTGGTACGCGCCGAACAACTGCGTCGTCTCCATCGTCGGCGACGTGGACGAGGAGGAGACCTTCGGGGCGGCGGAGCGCTGGTTCGGGCCGATCCCGGCCAACCCCGCCATCGCGCCCTTCGCCGCTCCGTCGCTACCGGCGCGCATCGGGCGGGAGGTTCGCGAGACCGTGCCCGACGCGGTGCCGCTCGTGCGCATCCACTTCGGCTTCCGCACCCCGCCCTTCGGCGCAGCCGCGTTCGACGCGCTGGAGGTCGCGGCCCAGATCCTCGCCGGCGGCAAGGGCAGCAGGCTCCACCGCACGCTCGTGCGGGAACGGCGCATCGCCCAGGACGTGGCGCTCTTCACGCTGCCGCTCGTGTCGGGCGGCTCCATCTGCGCGGGCTGGGCGACCGCCCGGCCCGAGGCGGACCCAGCGGAGGTCGAGGCGGGCTTCCTCGCCGAGCTGGACCGTGTAGCCGCCGAGCCGGTGAGCGACGACGAGCTGGCCCGCGCCCGCGCGCTGATCGAGGCCGGCGAGCTGGCCGGGCTCGGCCGCGTGGAAGAGGTGGCCGACCGGCTCAGCCAGTACGCGACGCTGTTCGACCGGCCGGAGCTGATCAACGAGCAGCTGCCGCGCTACCTCGCCGTGGATGCCGAGGCGATCCGGGCCGTGGCCGCGGACGTCTTCCGGCCCGATAATCGCGCCGTCATCACGTTCGTGCCGCAGGCCGCCGGCACGGGGGCGGCGGCGTGAGCGGCCTCGACATCCTCGCCCGCCGCCCCGCGCCGGCGGCACCCCGGGAGTACCACTTCCCGCGCTTCGAGCGGGCACGTCTGGCGAACGACCTGACGGTCATCACCGCCCACCTGCCGGGCCGGCCGCTCCTCGCGGCGCAGCTCGTCCTCGAGGGCGGCGCGGGACACGAGCCGGCCGACCTGGCCGGCGTGACCGCGCTGCTCGCGCGGGCCCTGCCCGAGGGCACGGCCCAGCGGGACGCGATCGCGTTCGTCGAGGCCACCGAGCGCCTGGGCGCCGAGCTGCACGCAGAGGCGGGCTGGGAGACGGTCGCCGTCACGCTGGAGGTTCCGCGCCGCCACTTCGGACCGGCGCTGGCGCTGCTGGCCGAGCTGGCCCTCCAGCCGAGCTTCCCGGCACACGAGGTGGAACGGCTGCGTGATGAGCGGCTCAACGACCTGCTGCAATCCACGGCGGAGCCGCGCCGCCGCGTGGAGCGGGCCTTCGCCGAGACGATCTATGCGCCGGGCGTGCCCTACGGGCGGCTGCTCGGAGGCGATGAGGCCAGCGTCCCGCGCCTCGACCGCGTGGCGGTCGCCGCCCGCCATGCCACGCTCCTCGACCCGTCCGCCGCGACGCTCATCGTGGCCGGCGATCTCGAGGGCCTGCCGGTTGTGACCCTGGTGGCGGAGCACCTCGGGAGCTGGCCGGCGGGTGACAGTCCCGCCGTGGCACCGGGCACCCCCCTGCCCGACGACGCCGGCAGCCCACGGCTCGTCCTCGTCGACCGCCCCGGCTCCCCGCAGTCGGAGCTGCGCATCGGCCACGTCGGGCTCCCGCGCCGCATCCCGGACTTCCATGCCGTGGCGGTCATGAGCGCCATCCTCGGCGGGCTCTTCAATTCGCGGCTGCAGCGGCTGCTGCGCGAGGAGCGCGGCTACACCTATGGCATCGGGGCCGGCTTCGACTTCCGCCGCTCGGCGGGCCCCTTCGCCGTGCGTACCGCCGTCCAGACCGAGGTGACCGCGCCCGCCATCGCGGACATCCTGGGCGAGCTGCGGCGCATGCGCGAGGCGCCCATCGAGGCCCAGGAGCTGCGCGACGCACGCGACTTCCTGATCGGCGTCTTCCCGCTCCGCTTCGAGGCGGCGGCGCAGGTCGTCGGGGCCATCACCGGCCTCGTGGTCCACGGCCTGCCCGACGACGAGCTCGACCGGTACCGGCAGGTCGTGGCGGCACTGACCGAGGAGGAGGTCCACGCGGCCGCACTGGCGCATGTCCACCCCGACGCGTTCTCGATCGTCATGGTGGGCGACGCGGAGCGGGTGGTGCCGGGGCTCGAGGCCACGGGCCTCGGTCCGCTGGAGATCGTCCGTGAGGCCGTCCCGACGGTGGCGGAGGAGGCTTAGGACGCCGCCGGCCCGCCTGCCCGCCTTCGCCTCCCGCCCGTATCGGGTCTTCCTCACTGGCGCCTTCGTCACCAATGTCGGCGGCTGGATGCAGGCGACCGCGCTGGGCTGGCTCGTGCTGCGCCTCACGGACTCACCGGCGATGCTCGGTGTCGCCTCGTTCGCCGGCAGCGCGCCGACGCTCCTCCTCTCGCTCTACGCAGGCGTGCTGGCGGATCGCGTCGATCGGCGCCGGCTCCTGCTGGGGACCCAGCTCGCCGTCGGCGGCCTGGCGGTGCTCCTCGCCGTGCTGGCCACGACCGGCCACATCGCGTTCTGGCAGATCGTGCTCATCGCCTTCGCGGCCGGTTGCGCCCAGGCGGTGGGGATGCCCACCTTCCAGGCGCTCATGCCCACGCTCGTTGCCCGCGAGGCGCTGGGCAACGCCATCGCCCTCAACAGCGCCCAGTTCAACCTCAGCCGCATCATCGGCCCGGCCATCGCCGGGGTCATCGTGGGCCTGGTCGGGGAGAGCGCGAACTTCTGGCTCAACGCGCTGGGCACGACCGCCTTCGTCTTCGCCCTGCGCTCGATCCGGCTGCCGGCACAGGACGCGCTCGTGCGCGCCGAGGCCGGCCTCTGGTCGAACCTGCTCGACGGGCTGCACTACGTCGTCTCCCAGCGCGTGCTGCTGGCGCTCCTGCTGCTCGCCGCGGCACCCGCGCTGTTCGTGCTGCCGTACCTCGCGCTGATGCCCGTCTTCGCGCGCGACGTGCTCGGCATCGGCGCCGCTGGGTTGGGCCTGTTGACGGCGGCCATCGGCGTCGGGGCGCTGGCGGGGGCGGTCATGGTCGCGCTGTTCCGACCGCCCGGCGCAAGCGCCCGCACGATGCTCGTCGGGTTGGTGGCCATGGCCGGCACGCTGGCCGTCTTTACCGTCTCGCGCGACGTCGTCGTCTCCTGCATTGCGCTGGCCGGGCTGGGAGCCTCGCAGGTGGCCTACTACACGACGACCAACACGCTCGTGCAGCTCCTCTCGCCCGCCCGCTACCGCGGCCGGATCCTCAGCATCTACGTGCTCACCTCGCTCGGGCTGTTTCCCCTGGGCAGCCTCGCGGCGGGGGCCGTCGCGCAGTCGATCGGGGCGCCCCAGACGCTGCTCATCGGGGCCGGCCTGACGCTGGCTGGGATGGCCGGCGTGCTCGCCTGGTGCCCGCCGCTGCGACACCTGCGCATCGGCCCGACCGTGGCGCGGGCGGCCTGAAACCTTCGGGGGCGCCAATGGCTCGGATGGGTTGAGCGGGCCGTATGAATGGCCCACCATCCCGAGGACCGACCCGATGACTTTCGACCGGAACCGACTGGCCCGTGGCGTTGCCGTGGCGCTCGTCTCGCTCTTCCTCGTCGCCGGCGCCGCCTTTGCCACCGGCGGCATCCTGACCCCGCTGACGTCGCCCGCGGGTCCCTCGACCGAGGCCACCGAGACGCCCGAGCCGACCGAGACGCCCGACGCCACCGACGACCAGGGCGAAGACCAGGACCAGGACGAGGCTGCCGAGTCGCCCGAGCCGAGCGAGTCGCCCGAGCCGAGCGAGTCGCCCGACGCAAGCGACGACCATGGCGATGACGACGCCTCGCCGAGTGCGAGCCCCGACGACCACGGTGGCGCTGATGATGACGACGACTCCGGCTCCGACGACTCCGAGCACGGCTCGGATGACGGCGGATCGTCCGGCGACGAGTCGGACGACGACTGACGGGTTCGGTCCATCTG
>Ga0209521_10003514_pt1 | contig 12644 bp, 14 predicted proteins | sample Rifsed19ft4_FD_184016 | JGI IMG/M metagenome (GOLD analysis project Ga0209521, IMG submission 184016) | Soil microbial communities from Rifle, Colorado, USA - sediment 19ft 4 (version 2) | ecosystem: Environmental > Terrestrial > Deep subsurface > Rock core/Sediment | place: Rifle, Colorado... | reverse complement strand
CCCGGCGCCTTCGGCAGCTTCGAGCGAGGCAATCACGCCCACGGCCGCGCCGAGCCACGCGCGAACGCGAGCATTTTTCGAACAGAGCACGACAGCGGGGATTACCGCCGCCAGGAGGAACGGAATCGCTGAAACAAGGAAAATCGGGAAAGTCAGGTCATACAGAAGCGGCCCAACAAGTCGGTTGCGAGAATATAGAATCGCAGTGAGGCCGACGAGGGACAGGACGAAGAGTAGGGTATAGCCCGCTATGAGGAGGAGGCGGGCGACAGAGATCACACGTGCAACGGTCGTGCCGTGCTGCTTTCTCTCCTTCCACAGCCGAGAGAAGCCGAAGATGAACATCCCAAGGCTGATCAAGACGAGGATAATCGCGACAACGAGAGACAAGGATCCCGCCACGATGTAACTCACGTCTAGCGGCCCTTGGACGAATAGCCCCGTGAACAAACCGAAGCTGATCGCGACGGATGCCGCTCCCGCCGTGAAGACAAGCAGCGACATTGCCACCAACTTGAAGCCGAGGGAGCGGAACGGCCGAGGGCCTTCTCTGAGAAAGGTCTTTTCCCACCGACGAAAGGCCCAGATGAGGCCGGCCAGCAGTCCGACGGTGAGTGGAGGAATCACATAGTACCCGGGCGTCTGGAAGAAGGAGAGGAGGACGCCCCCGAAGGCGAATACGGGCATCAGGAGAGCTTCCCGTCTCTTCCAGATCGGGGACCGAATCCAAAGAGCCAGATCCGACAGGCCCGCGAAGAGGGGCGGGACGAAGAGAATCGCGGCCGTATCCCATCCCCCCCAACGGCCTGATTGAGCGAGGGCCGTTCCTGCGAACGTGCCCAGGGAAACAAGAATCGTTCGAAGCGCCCAGGGTGATCGAAGCGCACCGAAACCACGTGTTGAATCAACGATTTCCGGTTTCATGCTCTCTCGGAGGCCCACGCGTGGGTCTCTTGCCGCAAAGAGCGAATCCCTAGAGGCCTTTTCTGTTCTTCTGACCGGATGTCCTCGCGGTTCGATTGGCCGGGCGTCGTCGTTGCCGGCTGGATCTCGAAGTTGTTCTGGCCTAGACGAGCTTCTCGAGCGCGACTACGTAGATTTCGGAAGAGCCTTTGGTCGTCGCAGGCGGCACGTACCCTTTGGCGACCGCAAACCGGTCGGAAACCTCCCGGAGGAACGTTCGATAGCCCTCGCCTTGGAAGGCCTTCGCCACGAACGCGCCGCCCGTCCGAAGGGCCTTGGTGGCAAATCGAAGTGCGGCCGCCGCGAGGTCGAGGGCGCGCGCCATATCGAGGGAGCGGTTCCCACTCAGCTTCGGCGCGGCGTCGCAGAGGACGACGTCCGCGGGCGTGCGTAGGTCCTCGAGGATCTTCGCGACGACCCCGGGGTCCGTGAAATCGCCACGGATGAGCGTGACCCGCTCGATCGGTGCCATCGCGACCCGATCCACCGCGATTACCCGCCCCCTCGGCCCGACCATCTCCGCGGCGGCGCGGGACCATCCTCCGGGCGCAGCACCGAAGTCGACAATCGTGTCGCCCTCGTGGATGAGACCGAACCGCTGCTGGATTTGCACCAGCTTCCATACGGCCCGGCTTCGGAGGCCTTGCTCCTTCGCGGCACGGTAGTACGGGTCCCGCCGTCGGGCCTTCACCCACGCCTTGCCCATGACCCGTTCCATGAGGCCTCGCTAGTTAACCGTTATGGAACGTGCAACAATCGTCTGCGGATTGGTAAACAAGTTTACCACCGTAAGAGGTCTGCCGATGGCGCCAGCAGACAAGCTTAACATGGGCCCAGGACCGCCGAATCGTTGGGTAAACAAGTTTACCACGACCTGGTGGCACGTGAGTTCTTGGGTAAACATGTTTACCATGGTCCCCCGACGCTAGGGTGGCGGGCCAACATGTTTACCCGGATTGCTGAACAGCGCCTTTCCGCCGAAACACCCTGAGCGCGAATGGCGTAATGCTCACCGGCGCGAGGGCAACGCGCACGTCGAGGGATCTCAGCTTCCCCGCGAGTTCCTCCGCGTCTTGTGGTGGTAACGCGAGGACGGACTGGCCGATCCACACGACCCCGGGTCGGTGGACGAACCCCACCTCGATTCGGGTGCCCGAGGAGCCATCCGCACGTTTGCGCCCGAAGACGATATGGCACACGCGCGCCGCCCGATGGCGGGCCACGCCGGACACATCGTACGAGAGGAGGACATGCTCCGCGGAATCGTACCCATCGAATGTCATTCGTCTCAACCGCATGTGGATATGAATAGCTACAATATAGCTATATTCCTGGGGTGGCTGAAAGTACTCGCCTCATGGTAAACTTGTTTGCCATGGAATTCCTGGCTGACTCGATCCCCGCGATGAACGTCTAAATACGGACCCTTCATTCTGCGGTGCGATGGTCCGGACGTACGCGGAGGCGGGGGTGGATATCGACGCGAAGTCCGCCCAGGTCCGGGCGCTCGTGAAGCAGCTTGCGTTCCGTCGACGTGGAATCGGCCGCCCATGGGGCCCGAAGGGTCACTTCGCGGGTCTCGTCGACATGGGCCGCTACGCGCTCGGCCTCACGACGGACGGCGTGGGCACGAAGCTGTCCATCGCGAACGAGATGCGGAAGTGGGACACCGTCGGCATCGATTGCATCGCGGCGAACGTGAACGATATGGTCTGCCTTGGGGCGGAGCCGATCGCGTTCGTGGACTACATCGCGATCGACACGCACGATCCCGAGCTGCCCCGCCAGGTCGGCCTTGGCTTGAACGACGGCGCGAAGGAGGCGAACGTCACCATCGTCGGCGGCGAGCTCGCGGTCCTCCCGGAGCTCGTGAACGGCTTCGACCTCGCGGGCACATGCTTCGGCGTCGTCGACAAGAAAAAGGTCATCGACGGTCGCTCAATTCGTCCGGGGCATCGGATCATCGGGATCCCGAGCAGCGGGATGCACTGCAACGGATACACGCTCGCGCGCCGCGTCCTGCGGGATGCGGCGGTAACGGTGATCGACCCCGTCCCGAAATCCGACCGGCTGTGGGGGGAAACCCTCCTCACCCCAACTCGGATCTATGTCCGGCCGATTCTCGAGACGATTCGACGGACACCGGTGTCCGGGCTCGCGAACATCACAGGCGGCGGCCTCCGAAACCTGCTCCGGCTGAAGTTGGACGTTGCATTCAGAATCACGGACCCGCTCCCGCCTCAACCCGAGTTCCTTGCGATCCAGAAGCTCGCGTCGATTGAGGACCACGAAATGTACCAGACGTTCAACATGGGCATGGGCCTCGTGGTCATCGCCCCGCCGAAGTCGGAGGACAAGGTCGTCGCAACGGTGAGAAAGCTTGGCGCTCGCACCGTCGGCGAGGTCGTCCGTGGCGAAGACGTCGTGCTTGCGGATCGGAATCTGAGGTACGCGAAGTACTGAGCCCACCGTCCCTCGCCACGTTTTGGGTTCCGTGTTTAGGCCGATGCGACACACCCGAAGCGGATTCGCTCAGCGCGCAAGTCCCATGACTTTCCGGGCCTCGTCCGGCGATGCGACCTCCCGCTGGAAGTCCTCCGCAAGGTGCCGCGCGCGGGCAACGAGTTCCTCGTTCCGCGCAAGCACCCCCTTCCGCAGGTAGAGGTTGTCCTCGAGGCCGACCCGAACGTGTCCCCCCATCAAGATCGCCATCGTGGTCATCGGCAACTGCATCCGGGACATCCCCGCCACGACATACGTCGCGGTCGGGGGAAGTTGGTCCCTCATGTGGAGCACGTTTTCAATCGTGGCCGGAACGCCGCCGTCGACGCCCATGACGAGCTGAAAATGGGCAGGCTCCTGGACGAGGCCCGTCTCGATGAGCTTCCTTCCCTGGGAGATGAACCCAACGTCGAAGGCCTCGATCTCCGGCTTGATCCCAAGGTCGAGCATCCTTTTCGCGAGGAACTGGACGGTCTCGACGGTGTTCACGTAAACAATAGACGGCTTGCGGCCGGCGAAATTCAGCGACCCTGTGGTGAGACTGCCCATCTCCGGCTTCGTCCGGAGCGGCTCGGCGCGTTCCTCGTCCGTCGTCCCCGCAATCCCGCTCGTGGATGTCATGACGACTAACTTCGTCCGCCGGCGGATTTTGTCCACGGTCTCCCGAAAGATTTCGTAATGCGAGGTGGGCCGCTCCTGGTCGTCGCGGCAGTGGACGTGAATGATCGCCGCGCCTTCCTGCTCGCACCGGTACGCGGTTTCCGCGATCTCGTCGGGCGTCACGGGAACGTGCGGGGTATCCTTCTTGCGGGGCACGGAGCCGGTCGGTGCGACCGTGATGATCAGCTTGTCCAGGGCCCCACCGTTCAGGCCTAACGCTGGCGGAGCCCGTAAATATTCCGGCGTCCTGCGGCCGCCTCCCGAAGTTCTGTGATTCCGTTTCACGCTTCGTTTCGAAGCTGGAAAAGGCTAATACAGGAACCGACCCTGTGGACGTCCTCCCAGATGGGCGCGGACTCATGGAGGAGCGGAGGATCGGCGTGTCACGGCCGCCAAAGGAAGCGTTGCCAGTCATAACCCGGGACGTGGGCGATACTCTCATCGTTCTCGGGCCGGGGACCACCGCCCACCTCGGGGCGTACCTCGAGCGACTCGGTCGACGCCGGGCCTACCTCGTGACATCGCCAAGTGTGTCGGCGGGCCGGGCGGGGAGCCAGGTCAAGGCCGCCCTCGCGGAGCGGCTCGTTGGGGTGTATCCGCGCGCGCGTCCACACGTGCCAATCGAGTCCGTGAATGAGGCGTTCGAGGACGCGCATCGGCGGTCGGCCGATATTGTCATCGGCCTCGGAGGAGGGAGCCCGATTGGGACGGCAAAGGCCGTGGCGGCCAAGCTCATAGAAGGCGGGAACGGTCCAGGGACCGGGTGTATCGTGGCCGCGGTCCCCACGACGTATGCGGGATCGGAGGTCACCCCGGTCTACGGAACCACGGACCTGGTTCGGGGCCGGAAATCGGTCGTACGGAATCCGCTCATTCGGCCGCGACTTGCGCTCTACGATCCCGAGCTCGCCGTCGAAACTCCGCCGACCCTGACCGCCTCCACGGGGGTCAACGCCCTTGCCCACTGCGTGGAAGCCCTCTATTCGAAGAACGCGACCCCAGAGGATCGCGGGATGGCGGAGCACGCCGCGGGCCTCCTCATCAAGCACCTGCCCTTGTGCACGGCGGCGCCCGGGGATCTATATCATCGGTACAAGCTCTTCGAAGGGTCCATGGAGGCCGGGCTCGTCCTGGCGAGCGCGGGGATGGGCGTCCATCACGGCCTGTGCCATGTCCTCGGCGGACGCTTCAACGTCCCCCACGGCGAGCTGAACGCGGTCGTCCTGCCCCATGCGATGCGGTTTAACCTACCCATCGCGGAGAGCGCGTACGGTAGTCTCGCCGCCGCCCTGAACGTTCGCGAGGGCCCCGATGTACCGGAGCAGGTCGTCCGCGCCACGGCGGAGTTCATCCGTCACCTCGGCCTCCCGCAGCGACTCCGCGACATGGGGATTCCGGAGGACAGCCTCCCGTCGCTTGCGGAGGAAGCCCTTCAGAGCAGCGCGGTTCGCAACAATCCCCGTCCGATCGCGGGCGTGAGTGACCTCCTTGGAATCCTCACGTCAGCCTGGTAAGCCGATTCACGGGAGGGTGGATGCTACGAGACCTCCCATGATCGACGGATGAGATCCCGCACCTCGTTCAGGTCATGGGCGATGGGCGTCGCGTCCTTCGGCGGTTCCCGCAACGCTCCGGGTCGTGCGATGAACGCGGCCGCCATTCCCGCCGCCGTGGCCCCCACGATGTCCTCCCCGTACGAATCCCCGACGTGAAGGACATTCGCGGCGGGCAACCCGAGGTATCGAATCGCGCGCTTGAACAGCGCGAGAGATGGCTTGTAGGCTTGCTCCTCCTCCGACGTAATGACGAACGTGAAGTCGAGGCCATTCCGGTGAAGGGCCTCGAGAAGGGGTTGGGTGTCCGTGTTTGAGATGACGGCGAATGGGATCTCCTTCTCGAGTTCCTGCAACACGGGCCGAACTTCAGGATACGCGCGCGCATGCTTGAACGCCGAATCCAGCTTGTCGAGACACCCCTCAACGTCGCGAGAGATTCCCCGGCGCTGGAAGATTTCCATGAATGCGCGGGAATGAACTTCACGATACGTGAGGAACGGATCCGACCGCACGTGTTTGTCGAGCACTTCGGTCCATTGGCGCCTCAGGGTGCGGTCTTCGATGGTTGCGCGAGCCTGCGTGACTTCGCGGGCGACGATCGAATAAACGTCCTTCGGGCCCCCGTCGAGCAGGCTGCCGAATGCATCGAACGTGAGGGCCCGAACTCCGCGCAGGTTCCGCGCCGCGACGATGAGGCGCGATCCCGCACCCGCCGTCCCCATGGAACGGCGCGACACGTCCGTTACATACAAGAATCTGAGCCCGCAGAGGTCGGACTGCGTCCAAGCGGTCGATGATCATTGCGCCCGATCCAAATTTCCGATGCTCGAAGCAACGGTTAAATAGAGTCCGCCGCCATTTCGCGACGGCGGGAGGGGCGAACCGTGGTGCAGACGGGTACGATGCAGAAATACACGAAGGGCAACCTTCTGCTGATCCAGGACCGACCGATTCGCTACGCAATGTCGAACGTGTTCGAGATCGGGGCGACGTGGCCGAAGGCCTACGACCGGGTCGCCGTCGGAAAGAACGGCCCGTACGTCATCGCATGCTTCCGCGCGGAGGGCGAGGACAAGTCGTGGTGGTACATGCCTCACGATGAATACGCCTTCCTCGTCGAGGGGGAGATGCGCGTGGACTACATCGAGCCCCGGGACGAGCTCAAACCGGGTCCACACCCGAAGGTCTCGGGCACCGACATGGGCCACATCACCCTCCGGGACGGCAGCCTTGCTTCTCTCCCCGCGCGTGTTGCGTACCGGATGCGGGCGGTGCGGAAGTCCCTCGTCTTGCTTCAGACGAAGGACAGTTCTTGGATTACCTACGCATGGGAGAAGATCTGCTTGAAAGAGGAGTGACGAGAATGGAGAAAGGGAAGTTGGTGGAACCGAAGGGCCAGAACGAGCAGGGGTACATGCGATTCCGCCTTGGAGGGTACGTCTTCGAGCGGAATGCGTACTTCACGGTGATCCACTACCCGGGCGGCGAGTATCACATGCCGGTCGGTGAATTCCTCCGGGCGGTCCAGCGCGACATCGGTTGGAATTTCTTCTACGGGATGGTGAAGTTCGACGAGGTCTTCGGCACGCTCAACTACTACGAAAAAGGGGTCGATTGCTTCGTCGGGAAGTACAATGATGCGTGGCAGAAGGGGGGCAAGGCGTACAGCGAGATGTTCCCGAACGAGAAGATCAGCGCGTGCTTCAAGGCGATCCTCGAGGATTGGGTGCCCCCGGACTTCAACCCGTGGGGTGCACCCCGGGAGACGGGAAGCCCCTTCGGCCGCAAGCGCGGCGGCCCCCACCCCTCGATTTACCGAAAGCGAATCGTGACGACAAGCATGATCAAGACGCAACGGACCGACGAGACACACCCTGTAAACGAGGCGTTCCGCGACCTCAAGGGCGTCGACGGAGAAATGCACATCAAGCCCGAGTATGCCGAGCGCTTCGGCCTCCTGAATCTGTACGAGTACCTGGCGCGCAACGACGTGACGTGGAATCCCGAGATCGTCTCCGCGGTGGAGTACAGTCTCTTCTGCCCCACGACGGAGGAGTACATCCTGCCCGTGACGCACGGCAACGACCGAGTGGAGTGGTTCCTGCTTCTGAACGGGCAGATCTCGATGGAGATTCGAGACCGCGACACGGGCATCCTTCTGGCGTACCTGCACATGAAGCCGGGCGATTGCTGCGCGATGCCGGCGGACATCTCCCACAAGCTCTGGGCCCCCGAGCGTTCGATGCTCCTCGTCTGGGAGAACGGGAATCCCCAGCTTCCGGAACTGATTCGCCTCGGCAAGACACCGACCGCTCCGCTCGAGGAGTTCGGACTCACGTAGTCCTCGATGTCCAATCGACGGTCGGTCGTGGGGGCCCATGCCAAGCGCGCTCGTCAACAAGTACGCAATCTACTTCCACTTTGAAGGGGCGGGAAAGGTGAAGCAGGTCCTTTCCCGACAGACAAGTTTGTTCCTCGCCGTCGAGAGTTGCGTGGCCGCGTACCGGGCGACGGGCCACTTTGGGTATTGGATCGAGGACCAGCGGGGTCACCGGACGTTCGTCCTGGACCGGCGAATCGTGTTGGCCCTCCTGTTTCTCAAGTCGAGCGATCAGGCGCGGTATTTCGGAGTCCTGAACCAGCTCGACCAGTCCGGAAATCAAGCGATGTTGGAGTCCGCACTCTCTGAGTTCCTCCCTTCATAGCGGGGGCCGATGAGGCGGTTCACGTCCTGCGAAAGGCATTTGAGGCGTCGCCGCGCTCCACGCATCACCGGATGACGCTCCATGCGCGCCTCCAGGCACTGCAGAAGGAGATGGAATCCCACCTTTTCGAGCGGCGAGAGGAAATTGAAGGCCTCATCCTCGCCCTCCTCTCTCGCCAACACCTCTTGCTGGTCGGCCCGAAGGGCGCGGCGAAGAGCATGATGATTCGATTGCTGGCGAATTCCATTGACGGGGCCCGTTACTTCGAGCGTCTCCTCACTCGCTTCACGCTTCCCGACGAGCTGTTCGGCCCCGTGTCGATTTCCGCGCTGAAAAAAGACCGGTTCAGCCGCCTCACCCGTGGGTATCTTCCCGAGGCGCACTTTGCCTTCCTCGACGAGGTCTGGAAGGCAAACAGCTCCATCCTGAACAGCCTCCTCGCGATCATGAACGAGCGGCTATTCTACAATGACGGTGAGGTCGTGCAGTGTCCCCTGGAGACGCTCATGGGGGCGTCCGCCGAACTCCCGCAGGAAGAGGCCCTGTCCGCGCTGTATGACCGTTTCCTTCTACGGTACAAGGTGGACTACCTCGCGGAGGACGGCCATCTCGTGGAGATGATTGGAGACCGTCGGCTGCCCGTCATTAAGACCCGGGTCACGCTGGACGAGATCCACGGCGCGAGAGAGGAGGTTACCGCGGTGGAGGTCGATCGGCCGCTGTTGGAGGCGGTCGCGAAGATCCGGCGACTCCTCCACGCGGAAGGGTTGACCCTGTCGGACCGCCGGTACAAAGAAAGCTTGGTCGTCATCCGAGCGAAAGCATGGCTCCATGGCCGTCCCTACGCGATCGAGGACGACCTCACGGTTCTCGCAGACATTCTCTGGGACGATCCGGTCCATGAGCCCCTCGTTCGCGGCCTCATTCTCGACGTCGCGAATCCCCACGAGAAGCGGGCCCGCGAGATCATGGATGCCCTGACGGTCGCCCTGACGAATCTGCAGGGGTTGGAGGACGAGCGGGATCGAACGATGGCAGCCGTCGAGTTCCTCAGCAAACTGCGGTCCGCGCGGGCGGAGCTTCAAGGGTTCCGCGAGCGGCTCCAGCGGCGCGAGGTTGACACCGCGGACCTCGACCATTTCCTTTCGGAAGCGGACCGGTACGAGACGCAGGTCAAACACGAGCACTTGGCGTCCGGGTAGCGAGCACGATGGAGTCGATGGGTCCTCCCGGCATCGAAGGGTCAACGAGCGTCGTGGTTCACGACCCCTTTGACGAGTACGCATTCAATGAGATGCTGCCGCGCGCGCCCGGGCTGAACCTTCTGCTCGCGGGGACCGGCGTGCCGATGGCAAAGGAGTTGGCGTTTGACTTGTTCTGCTCGTTTTACAAGTACGTCGTGAAGCTCCTCCCGCACGACCGGGTTGTCCCGGAAGCCAGACCTCACCGCCAGCTCCTCGTCCGCGCCATCGACCTCCGTGAGCACGAAAAGCTGCGTTCCATTACCCGACTCAAGGCGCCCGAAACCGTCTTGGCGACGGAGTTCGTGCTGGACGCACTCCTCAAAGAGCTCGCGCGCACGGACGCGCATGTGGAATCTGCGGAATCCCCGGACACCGCGGAGGACACCTCGACCTCCGAAGATCTCGCCGTGGGCACGGAACGGCTGCGTGAGGTCCTTCGGAACGTCGGCGAGGAGCTCCGAGGCGCGGGCGAACTCGTCGCGGCATGGTCCGCGGGGCCTGGCCAGGAGATGCGTCTTCCGCCCGAGCTCAAGCTCCGATTGATGCGGGACCTCGTCCGAAACCCGAGGATGAGCCAGATCGCGACCCTCTTCGGTCGTTATCGGCGACTTGGCCTCCGCGAACGGGAACTCCGGGCGGTCGTGTCGAGCGAGGAGGTCGTCGATTTCATCCAAGGCGGGGACGTCGCCCGGGCCCTCGCGGGCGAGCTGTCGAGCTTTGCCACCGCCGAGCGGGAGGACCTTTTCTATGCGAAGGTCGTCACCCACAGCCTTCTCATCTACGATCTCGGTCGAAGGGAGAGAAAGCCTCGCCCCGTGTACCTCTGTCTTGACAATTCGGGGAGCATGGCGGGTGAGAAGGAGGTTTGGGCGAAGGCGGTCTCGCTCGCCCTGGCCCAGCTCGCGATCGCGAACGGTCGATCCGTGGAGGTCGTTCTCTTCGGGGACGCCGCCGATCCGCTTCGGGTCATCGCGATCCGGCCGGAAGACGACGGGCCGACGAGGCTCGAGAAGGTGATGGACATGGCGTCCTACTTCCTCGGCGGAGGGACGAACTTCGCGAAGCCGTTGGCCCATGTGTTTGACGTCATTCGGGAGCGGGGCCACTCCGGCAACGACGTGCTCTTCGTTTCCGATGGGCTCTGTCCCTTGCCGGACGAGTTCGTCCGACGCCTCCTCGAGGAGAAGGAGCGCTACGACGTGCGGCTCACGTCCGTCCTCATTGGGGGCGACCCCTTCAGCCTGCGATCCGTTTCGGACGTTCTCCACCGGCTCGATGAGGTCCTTGCGGCCGGCGAGGCGCTCGCGGCCCACTTCGCGGCAAGCTTTCTCGAGCGCGTGCCCGAACCGGAATCGCCGCCCGCATCCAAGGCGAAACAAGCGAGTCGAGCAATTCCGCTGGTATTCGACCACTTCTTGCCTGACGGGGACTGACCGTAAGGGGACGAGGCCGCCTTACATCATCCCTTTCGCCAAGGTCCTCTGAAGACCCCACGCGAGGAAATACCCCAGGCCCCCCGCCACGAGGGTGAGCCCGAACGCGATGAGCGCCTGTCCGAGGTTGTCCACGATGCCTGATCCGGATCGGGGCGCGTCTGAAGTCGGCTCGATCACAGCTCCGACCGCTAGAAGGATCACTCCCAGGACGATCAGGCCAACGGTTATCATGACGCCCCTGCCCATTCCCTTCGCCATCATTTTCGATCACCTCGAGGTAGACGCCGCCCATACGGGGTTAAACATGAGTCCGAGGTTCAGCCCCCAAATCGTGTGCCACAAGAGGTTCGTGAATACGGCCTGATAGCCTACGAACGTAGAAAAGTGCGTCAGGAAAGGCCCGACTCCGCCGAAGCCCACGTTGTCAAGCAAGGGCCCGATGAGGAGGGGCATCCACAGCGCGGAGCTGATGATCCAGAGCGCCAGCCCCCAGATAATTCCCTTGATGAAGTTATTCGTGGGCGTCAACGGCGCCAATGGTTTGATGAACTGTCCCAGCATCGGATGGACGATCAGGGCGAAGATGAGGCCCCAGAGGATCCCGTCCACGTAGTGGATGATCCCTCCGATGAGGAAGTTCTCGGCCGGATGGGTGAAGCCGTAGGTCGTGCCGAGAGCGAGATATCCGTTCAGTGTATTGAAGTCGAATTGCGGGAGTTTCGCGCCCGCGAACCACAGCCCAAAGACCGTCGCGATTTGAGTCGCGATGAGCCCTGCGATGATCCCACTCGACGCCACGCTCTTTCCAATGAGATACTTCACCATCGGCTTTTCTGTCGTCTGCTCATGCATGGGCACGACTAACCTCCCCCGGCCGGGCATCGTGGAGGTCTGTATTTAAGGGTTCCCGGCGCCCGGTAAGCCGGTCTGAGGCCTTGACGTAAGGTCTTTACGCCCTGGGTCCCTGGGGAACGGGATGACAACCGTGGTGGAGGAGTACGACCTCTTTCTCGGCGGGAAATTCACACCGTCGCAGTCCCGTGCGACGTTCCCCGTCTACAACCCGCATACCGACGAGGTCTTTGCTAGGGTCGCCGAGGCCCGGGAGGAGGATGTCGATCAGGCGGTGTCCGCCGCCCGCGAGGCGTTCGAGGGTCCCTGGGGGGCGCTCACCCCCAAGGAACGCGGAAAGCTTCTCCTCAAGCTTGCCCGTTTGATCCAAGACCAGGGCGAGGGGATTGCGCGTCTGGAAGCGAAGAACTCGGGCCATCCGATCCGCGACGTTCGGCGGTTCGACCTGGTCCGGACCGTGGACTGGTTCGAGTACTTCGCGGGGATGGCGACGAAGATCCAGGGCGACGTGATTCCCTCATCGTTCAAGGGCGTGCTGAACTATACGCTCCGGGAGCCACTCGGGGTCGTCGGCCAGATCGTGCCCTGGAACTTTCCGCTGATGTTCGTCGCTTGGAATGTCGCCCCCGCCCTCGCCGCCGGCAATACGGTCATCCTCAAGCCCGCGGAATACACGCCCCTGAGCGCCCTCGAAGTCGCCCGCCTCGTCGCGGAGGCCGGGGTCCC
>Ga0209521_10003506_pt1 | contig 12672 bp, 9 predicted proteins | sample Rifsed19ft4_FD_184016 | JGI IMG/M metagenome (GOLD analysis project Ga0209521, IMG submission 184016) | Soil microbial communities from Rifle, Colorado, USA - sediment 19ft 4 (version 2) | ecosystem: Environmental > Terrestrial > Deep subsurface > Rock core/Sediment | place: Rifle, Colorado... | reverse complement strand
ATACATGGCGCCCATACTTCGGAGTTGAGCTCGCATGCGTTTGATATTGGCGTAGGTCCATTCTCTGGGATGGGTTTTATTTTTAATCGCGGCGTTTTCGGCTGGTAAGCCAAAAGCATCGAATCCCATCGGGAACATTACATTGTAGCCACGCATGCGCATGAAGCGGGCGCGCGCGTCTGAGGGGACCATCGCGTACCAGTGGCCGATGTGCAGGTCGCCGGAGGGATAGGGCAGCATGGTCAGGGCGTAATGCTTGGGCTTAGCGGGGTCGATGTCCGCGTGATACAGGCCATCGACTTCCCAGCGCGCCTGCCACCTGGGTTCGATTTCAGCGGGATTATACGTCGCTTGATCGGTCATTAAGTCCTCCAAAAGGCATTTTGATTCACAAAGGGAAACGAACTATTCGTTTCTCTTTGTCATCTCGTGGATTCCAAATATCTTTCCTCAGCTTCGAGGCCAGATTGGATGATTTCCATCGCTACACGCACCCGCTTGAACCAGTTTTGTGGGTCGGCATCGTAGACTTCTGCTGCCTGGAGTTGGTCTTGTGGATCAGCCGCCCGCTCCAGAAAGCGATCGGCTGACTCCCAATCCAATCCATCCACTGCGAGGGTGTCGATCTCAAAACCAGCTCTTTTCAGCAAGACGAGCCATTCAGCGTCTGTGCCGAATGCTTTGCCCGGCGTACAATTCGCCATCAGGACTTCGGCTGCCCGTCGGCTGAATCCCTTACAACCGGCGCTCACATCGAGGGGCTTACCCACCAGATACGAGGTGACCAGGTTGCTGATCGCTTCGGTCTGGTACAGGGCCTGCGGGTGGCTGCGGTAAGCGGCTTCCGTTCTGCCCACCACCAGGCAGTCGACTTCTTGGATGGCAGCCACAGTTTGCCGCCACTCTTCCGGCCTGGTCTCAACCCAGCGCACTAAACGGTCGAAATCGACATAGTGCAGGTGAGTGGCGGATGTCTCCAGTGCCTTTTCGAGCGCCAGATGTCGTCCCCCGGACCAAAAAGGGGTAATGACAACCTGCAAGTGGCCGACCCCCTGGAGCGCCCGCACCACTTCGGTATCAGCCTCCGGCGGCAAAGAAATCACCATCCCAACATACACTTGCTCAAGTTCTGTGATCAGGTTCTTAAACCTGGATAGTTCACCGCGTGGATGCCAGGCGCTGGCTAGGGCAATGCTCATGTTTCTACTTCGTTACAATATTGTAAACCTTACCAGGCACATAAAAAGTCTTGACCACTTCCCGGTCTCTGGCATATTGCTGGACCTTGGGTTGGGTGAAGACTTGCTCTTTGACCTCTGCTTCGCTGGCATCGGCTGGGACGAGGATCACCGCACGCATCCGGCCATCCACCTGCACCGCGATCTCCACCATCTCATCCCGCGCCAACTGCTCGTCCCAGGTCGGCCAGACCTGTTCATGGACGCTGTCTTTGTGCCCAGTCTGGTGCCACAATTCCTCGGCAATATGGGGGGTGCAGGGAGCCAGTAAGACCATGAAAGTCTCCAATGCCTGGTGGTAAGTCGCCGTGCGCCAGGCGCCAGTCCGCTGCCGTTCAGACAGGAAGTTGACGAACTCCATCATGGCTGAGATCATCGTGTTAAAGCGGAATCCTTCGAGGCGTTCGCTTATCCTGCGGATGGTCTTGTGTAATCGGCGTTCGAGTTCTGGGTCCGTCCCAGCAACTCCTGCACTTTCAGCGTAAGCAGCCGCGTACAGGCTCCATACCCGGTTGAGAAATCGCCGCGCTCCGCTGATGCCCTCGGCGCTCCAGTCTACATCCTGCTCGAAGGGAGCCATGAATAACTCATAGACCCGCAAGGCGTCAGCACCGAAAGTTTCTACCATGCTGTCGGGCGTGATCACGTTGCCGCGCGACTTCGACATGCGCTGCCCATCCGGTCCCATCAGCTGGCCCTGGTTGAGCAGCTTCTGGAAAGGCTCGCAGAAGGGAACCAGCCCGGCATCCGCTAAAACATGCGTCCAGAAGCGGGCGTATAACAAGTGCAACACCGCGTGCTCGGCTCCGCCAACGTACAGGTCGACCGGCATCCAGTAGCGCGCCGCGTCTGGTTCGAACGGTCCCTGGGTGTAATGCGGGCTGGTGAAGCGCAAGAAGTACCACGAAGAGCAGGCAAATCCGCCCATTGTGTCGGTCTCGCGTTGGGCAGGGCCGTCGCATTCCGGGCAGGTGGTATTCACAAACTCGGGGAAGCGCGCCAGCGGGGAGCGCCCGCTGCCATCTGGACGGAAATCTGCCAATGGTGGCAGCAGCACTGGCAGCTGCTTCTCAGGTACGGGGACTTCGCCGCACGCCTCACAATACACGATCGGGATCGGTGTGCCCCAATAGCGCTGGCGGCTGATCAACCAATCACGCATGCGGTACTGCACAGTCCGGCGGCCCAGGCCATGCCCTTCGATATATTCGCTGATCTGCTGGATCGCTGAATCACTTTGCAGCCCATCAAACGGGCCAGAGTTAATCATCATGCCCGAACCAGTGAACGCCGCTGGCAACTCCTCTTCGGGGTTGTAGCCAGGCGGCGCGATCACCACTCGCGCAGGCAGGCCATACTCCTGGGCGAACTCGAAGTCACGCTGGTCGTGGGCTGGCACACCCATGATTGCGCCGGTCCCGTAGGAGGGCAGCACATAATCAGCGATCCAGATCGGGATACGTTCTGAAGTAAGCGGATTGGTCGCATACCCGCCAGTGAAGACCCCAGTCTTCTGGCGCGTCTCTGCCAGGCGGTCGATCTCGCTCAAGCGGGCGGCCTCAGCGATGTAAGCCCGCACCTGCGCACGCTGCTCAGTGGAGGTGATTTCTTCAACCAGGGGATGTTCTGGCGCCAGGACCATAAAAGTAACGCCCCACAGTGTGTCAGGCCGGGTGGTGAAGACGGTCATCAGCGACCAGTCGTTAGTAGTTCGTAGGGAAATGTCTCCACCCGGAACTGACAGCTGCCTACTGACAACTGGGAACTGAACTTCCACGCCTTCGCTGCGGCCGATCCAGTTGCGCTGCATGGTCTTGATCCGTTCAGGCCAGTCGATCTCGCCCAGGCCAGCCAACAACGCGTCCGCATAGGCTGTGATGCGGAAATACCAGGCCGGGATCTCACGTTTGACTACACCCAAGTGGCCGCGCCAGCACACTCCGCCGGCAGCTTCGTGACTTGAAAGGGTGGTCTGGCAGGACGGGCACCACCACTGCCAGTTGGTGTCACGGTATGCTAGACCGCGCCGGTAGAGCAGCAGGAAGAACCACTGCGTCCAGCGATAAAAATCTGGTTGGGAGGAATCGATCTCGCGCGACCAGTCATAGCTGGCCCCGATCAGGGTCATCTGGCGACGGAAATTGGCCGTGTTTTGGTCGGTAGTCACCCTGGGATGGATGCCGTGCGCGATGGCATGCTGTTCGGTCGGTTCACCGAAGGCGTCCCATCCCATCGGGTGCAGCACGTTGAAACCGCACATGCGCTTAAAACGTGAAATCACATCCGTCGGGATGTAATTACGGCAATGCCCGACGTGCAGCCCCTCGCCCGATGGATAAGGGAAGAAATCTAAGCAATAGAACTTGGGCTTTTCGCCTGTCTCGACGGCGCGGTACAGGCCGGTCTCTTCCCAAAACCGCTGCCAGCGGGGTTCAATCTCGTTTGGATGATATTCTGGAAACATATTTCCCTTCTCTTTCTTGAGAGTAGAGTTCCTTTTGATTGAGCTGAAAGGGATCATCTTCAAGCAAGAGAGGGAGGCGGGGCGCGAGAAGGCAGCGAATATCCCGCTTCATAATATTCAGATTCTTGTTATTCATCTCACACCTCCGTATAACAAAAACCCCTTCTCCACTCAGGGACGAAGGGATTCTCCGCGGTACCACCCTGCTTCCCAAAGTAGGTCAAAATGGCATTTAGACCCTACTTCGGTCAAGATGGCATCTTGACCTACATTGGGCTGCTCTGGTTTGCGCTAACGGGCAAATCCCGCCACCGGCTATCCTTATCCACGAAAAGCCCGGATAGTACGTTATGATTTCCGTGGGTAAACTTTTACCGGTGGAGTCTGCCCCGAAAGACCGAGGCGGCAGGCGAGTTCGGTCCAAGCGCATCATTACGCTGTGCTCCAGGGGCACTCTGCCGTGCTTCCACTTTGCGTTAATCTGCGAACGCTGTTTCCCCGGCTCGCTGCTGGATGGCCTACTACTCCTGCCTTGACTCTATCGAGAGTAAAGATTCGAAAATGGAGAGTAGTCACTATTCTCCATTCTCTGCTCTCGACTCTCTATCTTGTGTGGACCCAGAGGGATTCGAACCCTCGACCTTCTCAATGCCATTGAGACGCGCTCCCAACTGCGCTATGGGCCCTCATTTCCTGTGGACCTGGAGGGATTCGAACCCTCGACCTCTTCAGTGCGATTGAAGCGCGCTCCCAACTGCGCTACAGGCCCCAGTTTTAAGGTAGCGGAATTGTACCTGAGCGCATAATGGCTGTCAAGGAGAGTTCCTTATTGGCCTAATTATTATGATTATCCTCCTATCCGAAGCGGATCCTGGGGTTCAGCAGAGCATACAACAAATCCGCCGCCAGGTTCGCCAGGGCAAAGCCGAGCACGGTCACCATGGTCACCGCCTGGATTAAGGGCAGGTCGCGCCGGTCGATGGCAAACACCAGCAGCCGCCCCAACCCGGGGTAATTGAAGACATTCTCGATCACCACCAGGCCGCTGATCAGCCAGCCAAAGCTGATGGCGATCACAGTGATGGTTGGCAAGAGTGCGTTGCGCATGATGTGTTTGAGGATCACCGTGCGACGTGGCAGGCCTTTCAACACCGCAGTGCGCACATAGGGACGTTTCAGTTCCTCGATCACTCCGGCGCGGGTCAACCGGACAATATATGCCAGTAAGACCAGCATGGCAGTAAGAGATGGTAGGATCAGCATCGGTAGCGCTTCCAGGAATGATGCGTCTGGAGGCAGAGCGGAACTGGCAGGCAAGGCGGGTAAACCGCGCTGGCGCAAGCCAAACGAAAAAAACTGGATTAAAAGGATGCCAGTGACGAATTCCGGCAAACCGACGACCGCCAGGGAAAAAACGCTGATCGTTCCATCGACCGGCTTGTTCTCGTTCAAACCAGCGATCGACCCCAAGGTCACCGCCAACGGCACCGATATCACCAGGGTAACCAATGCCAGCATCAGACTATTGCCCAGCCGATCCATGACAAGCGGAAAAATCAGGGATCTGGTGCTAAAGGCTAACCCCCAATCGCCGGTTAATAATTTCCCTATCCAGCTAAGGTATTGGAACGGCAATGGCCGGTTCAGCCCTAACTCCTGGCGGCAGGCCTCCAGGGCGTTTTCCCCCACCTCGCGCCCCAGGATAACGCGGCAGATATCGCCCGGTAACCATTGCGTGATCGTGAAGACCACCAATGAGGTAAGCAAGAGGGTGAGCAGTAAGAATCCTAACCGGCGCATGAGATAGCGAGACATCGATCATCCTGTAAGGGGTTGCCCGAAGACCGGCAGGCGCTCTTGTACGGCGCGCAGATCGTCTTCAGGGATATGGCAATAATAGCGTTTGCTTGTAGCCTTGACTTCCCGCCAGGGTGGCGTTTCCTTCTGGCAGATCTCCCCCAGAAAGCGCGGACAGCGGGTGTGGAAAGGACAACCGGTGGGCGTCTCCGTCGGGCTGGGGATATCGCCTGCCAGGCGAATAGGCCTCTGTTCGGCTGTCGGATCGATCAGCGGGATAGCTGATAGCAATGCCTCGGTGTACGGATGGTAGGGCGTTTGGAACAAGTCGGTGGCCTGGGCTACTTCCATCAGAGAGCCCAGGTAGATCACGGCGATCTCATCGGCCAGGTACCCGACGGCCGCCAGGTCGTGCGATATTAACAGGAGACTGCTGCCAGATTCCGCCTGCAATTCGAGCAGCAGGTTCAGGATTGCAGCCTGCACCGACACATCCAATGCAGAAACCGGCTCATCGCAGATCAACAGCGCGGGATTGGAAGCGAAAGCACGGGCGATGGCGATGCGTTGCAGCTCGCCGCCGCTCAATTGTCCCGGCAGCCGCGCCGCATAACTCGCCGGCAGGCGAACAGCCTGGAGTAAATCCGCAACTTCCCGATCGGCCTCCGCACGCGATTTCCCCAGCAAGATGATCAATGGCCTGCGCAAAGTCTCGCCAACGGTGAGAAAAGGATTGAGCGCTTCTTCGGGATTCTGGAACATCATCTGCAGGTGGCGCAGAGTGGCCAGATCGCGTTGTGAGAGGCTGGCAGGCAAGGGGATCTCCAGTAGTTCCATGGAACCAGCGGAGCTGATGGTCAAGCCCATGATGGCACGCGCCAGGGAAGTCTTGCCACTGCCGCTCTCCCCCACCAGGCCCACTGTCCGGCCCTGGGGAATGGCCAGGCTGACACCTCTCACTGCACTGACCTTGCGTGCTGGCCGGTGACGGAGCATTTCCTTGAGTGACGGGCGTTGGGGATAATCCACATGCAATGCGTCCAGGTTCAAAACTAAGCGTCGCCGCTCATCTTCACCCGGCGCGCTCACCTTGCTTACCGTAGGCACCCGCCAGTCACCCACTTCGCCTTTTTGGATCTCTTCCCAGCGGTGGCAGCGCGAGACCCGCTTCAGGCCGGAGACATATAATGGAGGCTGGGTTTCGCAAATCTGGACCGCCAGCCCGCAGCGCGGCCGGAAGACGCACCCGCCAGGAAGTTTCCCCAGGGGGGGTATCTGGCCAGGGATCGCCCATAAGTGAATTTTCTCTTTCGTCTCGCCCAGCAGAGGCACGCTGGCAAGCAAACCCTGGGTATACGGGTGTAAAGGTTGGCTGAACAGTTCCCTGGTGGAGGCCTGCTCGACGAACTCCCCAGCATAAAGCACCCCCACCCGGTCGCATACTTGCGCCACCACTCCCAGGTTGTGGGTGACATATAACACAGCGGTTTGCCGCCCCCGGATTAATTCGCGCACCAGGTCAAGGATGACGGCTTGAGTGGTCACGTCCAGATTGCTGGTCGGCTCGTCCAAGATCAGAAGTTGCGGTTCGGTGCACAAGGCCGTGGCGATCAGCACCCGTTGCTGCATCCCTGCACTGACCTGGTGCGGGTAACTGTTTGCTACCCGGTCAGGGTCTGGCATGTGCACGCGTTCAAACCAATCCAGAGCCTGGCGATTGGCTTCTACTGCGTCCATTGCAAATTGATGGCGAAGTACTTCGGCGAGTTGCTCCCCGATAAGCATGGAGGGGTTCAGAGAGGATTGGGGGTTTTGTGGCACCAGGGCGATCTGCTTCCCCCAGACTGGCTCCATCTCCACCGGGCTAAGGGCCAGCAAATCGCGCCCGGCCAGAGTGATCCTGCCCGCCTTTACCGCGCCATTTTCACCCAGATAGCGCATCGCTGCCAGGGCTAGAGTGGTCTTTCCTGAGCCGCTCTCGCCGACGACCCCAAAGGTCTCCCCTGCGTGAACGTGAAAGGAGACATCGCGCACCGCCTCCAGCCACTCACCGCCCCGGCGATAGGCGACAGTCAAGTTTTCGATTTGCAGGACAGGAGTGATCACAATTCAATCCGCTGCCTGCCAGGCGCGTTTCAGCCCATCAGCGGTTAAATTGACGCCGATGATGACGATGGAAATTGCTCCAGCAGGGAAATACAATGCCCAGGGCAACTGGTCGACGTAATTACGCGCCTCCTTGACCATCAAGCCCCAGTTGGGATTGGGAGGCTGCACACCGACGCCCAGGAAACCCAGGGAAGCCACTAAGAAGATTGCATAAGAAAAGCGCAGCGCCGCCTCGACCGCCAGGGCTGGCAGCACGAAAGGAAATATCTCGCGGAATAGGAGGCGTGCCTGCGACTCTCCTTGCAGGCGCGCCGCTTCGACAAAACCTTTCGACTTCACAGAAAGAACAACGCTGCGTACAACACGGGTTACAATGGGCGTATAGACGATGACGATCACGAGCACCACGCTAAACGTGGAATGGCCAATCGTCCCCAGAAGGACCAGCGCCAGCAGTAAGGCGGGCAGCGCCAGCAAGCTGTCGAAGAAGCGCATCAATCCTTCGTCGATCCAGCCGCCCCGGTACCCGCTGAGCAAGCCCAGGAAAGCCCCGCTGACCACTGCCAGGAACGCCCCCAATCCTGACAAGACCAGGATCTGGCGCGCCCCAAGCACCACCCGGCTGAAGACATCTCGTCCGAGGTTGTCCGTGCCAAACCAATGCTGCGTGGATGGCGGCTGCCTGGCGTCGCTGGCCACGATCTCGTTCTCCCCATAAGGCGCAATCAGTGGTCCGGCCAGGGCGATCAGGAGAAAGATCAAGCTAATCGTGGTACCGATCGCCGAGAGCGGTTTTGCATACAGCCGCTTGAAAAAACAGGCTAAGCGCCGCCCCCAGATGAGAGCGGCGCCTGGAGCGCGCGAGACCTTCAGCGTGACAGTCACGAAATTTAATTACCAGATACACTTACCAGGCGCAAATCTGTACGGCCCCAAAAGGGCTTGATCACAAAGCCCTGGAAACTGTCTCTTATGGCGGTAAATTGAGCGGAAAAGTACGGGATGATCACCGGGCCGCGCTCGATCAAAATGCGCTGGATCTCTTTATAGGCCGCTGCGCGCGCCACTTCGTTCATGGTTGTTCCAGCCTTCTGGATATATTGGTCGAGCTCAGCATCACAGAAATGTGACTCATTCCAGACCGCGTCACAAGCCAGCATCGTATCCAGATAAAACTGTGGGTATGGGCGCGACCCCCAACCAGTGATCCCCAGGTCAACCTCCAGCCACCCATTGTCTCCGTAATAGACGCTCTCTGGTTCGACGACCAATTCGAGATTGACGCCAGCCTCAGCCCACTGAGCCATAAGCACTTGAGCCAGGTTGGGGCGGTTGCCGGTGTCTGGCGTATGCAATTCGAGATTTAAGCCATCCGCATAACCTGCGGCCACTAACAATTGCCGTGCCGCTTCCACATTTCTTTCCGGCACAGGGAATTCCTCGGTATAGTATTGGGAATACATCGGTCCAATCGGGCTGTCCCGTCCAATCGCCCCGTGACCCTGCACAACCAGCTGGTAAATCGCCTCCCGGTCGGTAGCCAGCTTGAGGGCCTGGATTACTTTGGGATCGTTTCCAGGGGGCCGGTCAGCACGCAAGCGCACCAGATCGAACTGGTTGGTAGGAACATCAACCAGCATCACACCCGATTCTCCCTGTAGGCTTGAATAAAGCTCGACTGAGCTGGCCAGAAAAACCATGTCCACCTGACCTCCGCGCAGCGCTTCCACCTGGGCAACCTGGTCTGGGAAAAAGATAAACTCCAAACCAGCCAGTTTGGGTTGGTCAGGAATGAAATAGTTCGAATTGGCTTCCAACACGATGCGGTCTTCCGGGTTATAAGATATTACTTTAAAAGGCCCGGTGCCATTGAAGCGTGTTCCGGCATCGGTTGTGCCTGCCTTGAGGATCAAGGCATGGTTGTCGCTCAAATCGAAAAGGAAGAAAGGATTAGGTTCCTTCAGCGTGAAGGTGACTTCCAGCTTCCCGGTCGCCTCAATCCGATCAATATTGCTGTAGAGATCCTTTGTCGGCAGGCCCAAATCCGGATCGCGCAGGCGATCGAACGTCCAAACTACGTCCGCCGCGGTCAAGGGGGTACCATCATGAAAGGTAACCCCTTTAGCGAGGGTAAAGACATACAACAACCCATCGTCACTTGCATCCCAATCCACCGCTAAACGCGGGGCAATCGTATTATCGGCAGTGATATCGATCAGATAATCATAAACATGGTTGGCGACCAGTACTTCAGGATCCGAAGAGATAAAAGCCGGATCAGCCTGTACAATTGGCTGCATCGCCACTTTTAAAACCCCCTCTAGCTGGCGGGATTTCGGTGCGCAAGCTTGAACGGAAAGAACGCTCAGGATAATAACCCCGAGGAGACTAGGTATAGATCGTCTTGTTATCCGGTTTGAGTATTTGTTCATAACCATCACCTTATTCCAACGCACAACTTTGTTGACCAGTTTTCACCACCTCCATGTATGCGGCCCGCCCTTGAAAGGTCCGATAATATCGAGCGAATTGCCTGATCACGCACAACGCTTAATTTAACGACCTGGCCGCCTCATCCTCGCGTCGACCATGGGCTAATTGCGCCCGCAGCAGGGCAAGCTCCCGGTGGTATGCTTTTTCCAACGCCTTCAGAAGGTCGCTGGCTCGTTCTAAACCCAGGAACACCTGCTTTTGGTCTGCGGGCACCTGGAGCAGCACTGCCGCCAGATAGGCAAACACGACCGGATCATCAGCCAGGTTTAATCCGTCCTTTTTTAGAACGCCCATTTCGTTCAAGATCTGGATATAACGCTGGACACTGGAAGTCAACTGGCGCGCGAGCAGAGTGAGTGAGTCTGAATCTTCCTTGGGAAAAGGAAACAACTCGACCTTTCCGACCAGGTAGGGGAATTCGTAATGAAGAGAGTGGATGCGAAACCGGTTTTCCCCCAGGGTGATGATATTCATCCGCCCATCGTTCAATGGTTGGAAATCGACAATGTGCGCCGTACAGCCGATCTCATGCGGCTCAGCCAGTGGGCCATTAGCCTCATCCCCCTTCCGGATCAACACCACACCGAACGGCTGGTGGATTTCCAGGCAATCGCGGAGCAAGCGCTTGTACCGTTCCTCGAAGATGTGCAACGGCAGTGGCATGCCTGGGAAGAGTACGGTATTGAGCGGGAAGAGGGGCAAATCAAACATATCTTCTCCAATTATACCCTGACAGAAGAGTTTCTCACCTACCACGGCTGGTTCAGGCTATAATCAGCGCACCCAGCTTTCCTTCGGAGTATCTATGACTAAAACTCAAGCCGAATCGAACTATCTCCGGCGACAGGCCCAGCTTGCCGGTGCTCTGCTGACGACCGGTCTGGATGCCCTGGCACTTAACGCCGGACCCAGTTTGACTTACCTGACAGGGTTGCAATTCCACTTGAGCGAACGCCCGGCCGTGGCCTTGTTCGCACCAAACCATCCCCCAAGCTTCATCGTACCCGAACTGGAAACCGGGAAGTTAACGGCCCTCTCCTATCCCTTTCAGGTATTCCCTTATAGAGAAGACCCCGGGGAATGGGCAGCAGATTTCCGGGCAGCGGCAGATGCAGCCGGGCTGGACGGTCGTCAAGTCGGCGTCGAACCACAGCGGTTGCGGGTGCTCGAGTTGCGCCTGCTGGAGGCAGCTGCCCCCAGGGCAAATTTCGTTTCCGCGGAAGCTCCCCTGGCCTCGTTGCGGATACATAAGGATGAGACCGAGATCGCGGCTATGCGCAAGGCAGTCGCTGTAGCCCAGGCCGCGCTGCTCGCCACCTTGCCTGTGATTCAGGTTGGCATGACCGAACGCCAGCTGGCTGCCGAACTCAGCTTGCAGCTCCTGCGCCACGGCTCCGACCCGGAATTGCCATTCTCCCCGATCGTCGCCTCCGGCCCAAACAGCGCCAACCCCCACGCCTTCCCCACCGACCGGTCCTTATCTCCCGGAGATATACTAATCCTGGACTGGGGGGCTAGCGTTGGAGGTTATTTCTCCGACCTGACACGCACTTTCTCCCTCGGGGAGCCAGACACAGAACTGGTCCGCGCCGGCCAGGTCGTGGCGCAGGCCAATACCGCGGCGCGCGCCCTGGCCGCGCCCGGCGTGACCGCCGAGCAGGTGGACCACGCCGCCCGCTCCGCTATCGAACGAGCCGGCTTCGGAGAATATTTTATCCACCGTACCGGCCACGGCCTCGGTCTTGAAGGCCATGAAGAACCATATATCCGCGCCGGCAATCCCCTGCCCCTGGCTCCCGGTATGACTTTCACTATCGAACCAGGCATCTACCTCCCCGGCCGCGGCGGTGTGCGCATCGAAGATGACATCGTTATCACTCCGAATGGCAATGAATGCCTGAGCGACTTGCCGCGCGATTTGATACTGTAACTACCGCCTATGCCCCACATCATCCCCACCGCCGAACCATTTTTCTTTCCCGGAAACGCCACAGGCTGTCTGTTGGTTCACGGCTTCACCGGAACGCCCAAAGAGATGCGCTGGATGGGCGAATACCTTGCTGAGCAAGGATATTCCGTCCTGGGCATTCGCCTGGCCGGCCACGCCACCAACTTAGAGAATATGGTGCGCACTCGTTGGCAGGATTGGCTGGCCTCCGTCGAAGACGGATGGAATCTGCTGCAAGGCTTCACTGACCGCATTTTCTTGGCTGGCCTCTCGATGGGAGGCGTCCTCTCGCTGTTTTTTGCGACGCAGCATCCGGTGGCCGGAGTAATTGCCATGTCCACCCCGATCAAACTTCCAGATGACCCGCGCCTGCCTTACCTGCGGTGGTTAAGCCGGCTGATACCCACCGTTCAAAAAGGTCCACCTGACTGGCGGGATTTGGAAGCCTCCCGGGATCATGTACACTACCCGGTCTATCCTAGTCGATCGATCGCTGAACTGAACGAATTGCTGGCGGAGCTGCGGGCTACGCTGCCCAAAGTGACCGCTCCAGTTCTGCTGATCCATTCAACTAACGATGGCGGGGTCCAACCGGCGCACTCCCAGGCCATCTTTGACCAGCT
>Ga0209521_10003504_pt1 | contig 12673 bp, 11 predicted proteins | sample Rifsed19ft4_FD_184016 | JGI IMG/M metagenome (GOLD analysis project Ga0209521, IMG submission 184016) | Soil microbial communities from Rifle, Colorado, USA - sediment 19ft 4 (version 2) | ecosystem: Environmental > Terrestrial > Deep subsurface > Rock core/Sediment | place: Rifle, Colorado... | reverse complement strand
CCCCCCTCCCTATCCCTCCCCCGCAAGGGGGGAGGGGAGAACAAGCGGCTCAGCCGCGTCACTTCTCCGGGTCACTGATGAACCTGTCGCATTTCTTCATCGACCGGCCGATCTTCGCGGCGGTCATCTCCATTCTCATCACGCTCATCGGCGGCGTGGCCTATCTCAGCCTGCCGGTCGCGCAATATCCGGAGATCGCCCCTCCGTCGATCTCGGTCACCGCCAGCTATCCGGGCGCCTCAGCCGAGATCGTCGCCAAGACCGTCGCCACGCCGCTCGAGCAGGAGATCAACGGCGTCGACAACATGCTCTACATGACGTCGCAGTCGACGAGCGACGGCAGCATGTCGCTTTCGGTCACCTTCAAGCTTGGCACCAATCTCGATACGGCGCAGGTGCTGGTGCAGAACCGCGTGTCGACGGCGCTGCCCCGCCTGCCAGATCAGGTGCGCTCCATCGGCGTGACCGTCACCAAGCAATCGCCCGACCTCATGATGGTGATCCACCTAAGCTCGCCCGACGGCTCGCGCGACCTGCTCTACATCTCCAACTACGCGACCCTGCATGTGAAAGACGTGCTCGCCCGCATCGACGGGGTGGGCAACGTCACCATCTTCGGCGCGCGAGACTACTCGATGCGCATCTGGCTCGACCCCGAGAAGCTGGCCATCCGCAACCTGACCGCCGGCGACGTCGTAACCGCCCTGCGCGGCCAGAACGTGCAGGTCGCAGCCGGCGTGATCAACCAGCCGCCGGTGCCGCAACCCGGCGCCTTCCAGCTTAACGTCGAGACGCAAGGGCGTCTCTCCGACACCGAGGCGTTCGGCAACATCATCGTGAAGTCCGATGAAAACGGGCGCGTCGTCCGCATCCGCGACGTAGGCCGCGTGGAGCTCGGCGCCGCGGATTACAACCGCAGCGGCTATCTCGACGAGCGGGTGGCGATCCCCTTGGGCATCTTCCAGCGGCCCGGGTCGAACGCGCTGGCCACGGCGACGCTGGTGCAGAATGCCATGGCCGAGCTTGCCAAGTCCTTCCCGCACGGGCTGCGCTACGACATCGTCTACAATCCGACGGTCTTCATCTCGCAATCGGTCGAGGCGGTGATCACCACCATGTTCGAGGCCGTGATCCTCGTGGTGGTGGTGATCATCCTGTTCCTGCAAACGTGGCGGGCGTCGATCATCCCCATCGTCGCCATCCCGGTGTCGCTGATCGGGACCTTCGCCATGCTCGCGGCGCTCGGCTTCTCGCTCAACAATTTGTCGCTGTTCGGCCTCGTGCTCGCGATCGGCATCGTCGTCGATGACGCCATCGTCGTGGTGGAGAACGTCGAGCGCAACATCCGCGAGGGATTGAGCCCGCGCGAATCCGCCTACAAGACCATGGACGAGGTCGGCGGCGCGCTGATCGCGATTGCGCTCGTGCTGTCGGCGGTGTTCATCCCCGCGGCCTTCCTCACCGGCATCGTCGGCCAGTTCTTCCGCCAGTTCGCCGTGACCATCGCCACGGCGACGGTAATTTCGCTCCTTGTCTCGCTCACCTTGAGCCCGGCCCTGTGCGCGCTTCTGTTCAAGCCGCACGAGGCCGAGCCTAAGCGGCGAAATATCTTCACCCGGCCGATCAGGGCCTTCTTCAACGGCTTCAACCGGGGCTTCGAATGGGTGTCGTCGCGCTATGGCGCACTTACCGGGAGGCTGGTGCGGGTCTCAGCCTTCATGCTCGTCGTCTATGCCGGCCTGATCGGCTTGACGGCCTTCGAGTTCGCCAAGGCACCGACCGGCTTCATCCCGCAACAGGATCAGGGCTACCTCATCAACATCATCCAGCTTCCCCCCGGCGCCTCGCTCGCCCGCACCGACGAGGTGGCGCGCAAGGTGACCAAGATCGTGCTCGGCACCCCAGGCATCGCCCATGCCGTGCCGATCGTCGGCCTCGACGGCGCCACCTTCACCACCGCGCCCAACGCCGCCGTCGTGTTCACACCGCTCGACGACTTCAAGGAGCGCGCCAAGAAGGGCGAGAGCGCGCAGGCCCTCATCGCCGCGCTCAACAAGCAGTTCGGCTCGATCCAGGAAGCGTTCGTGATCAGCGTGGCGCCGCCTCCCGTGCGCGGCATCGGCACCACCGGCGGTTTCAAGATGGAGGTGCAGGACATTCACGGCGGCGAGCCGGCCGAGCTCGAGGCCGTGGCCCAGAGTCTCGTCGCGGCGGCGGGCCAAACGCCGGGCCTGATCAGCGTGTTCACCACCTTCAACACCCGCACGCCGAAGATCTATGCCGACATCGATCGCGTCAGGGCCGAGATGCTGGGCGTCAATACCGACGACGTGTTCCAGACGCTGGAGGTCTATCTCGGCTCGGAATATGTGAACGATTTCAATTTCTTAGGCCGCACCTACCGCGTCATGGCGCAGGCCGACGGCGACTTCCGCCAGGACCTGCACGCCATCGGGCAGCTCAAGACGCGGAACGCCAAGGGCGAGATGGTGCCGCTGAGCTCGGTCGCCTCCTTCCGCGACATCACCGGGCCTTACCGGATCGAGCATTTCAACCTGTTCCCTGCCGCCGCCGTGCAAGGCGGCACGGCGCCGGGCTACTCGACCGGCTACGGGCTCGCCGCCATGGACCGGCTCGCGGCGGCGACGCTGCCCGACGGCTATGCCGCGCGATGGACCGAGATCGCCTATCAGGAGCAGCTTGCCGGCAACACCGCCATCTATGTCTTCGCCGCCTCGGTCGTGTTCGTGTTCCTGCTGCTCTCAGCCCAATATGAGAGCTGGACCTTGCCGCTCGCGGTCATCCTCATCGTGCCCATGTGCCTACTCGCCGCGGTGAGCGGGCTCCTCATGCGCGGCATGGACGTGAACATCCTCGCCCAGATCGGCTTCGTCGTGCTGATCGGGCTCGCCGCCAAGAACGCGATTCTGATCGTGGAGTTTGCCCGGCAGAACGAGGAGCGCGGTGAGGACCGCTTCCAGGCCGCCACCGAAGCCGCCCGCGTGCGCTTGCGCCCGATCCTGATGACTTCCTTCGCCTTCATTCTCGGCGTGCTGCCCTTGGTGATCGCCACCGGCGCGGGTGCGGAGATGCGTCAGTCGCTCGGCACCACGGTGTTCTTCGGCATGATCGGGGTGACCGGGTTCGGGCTGATCTTCACGCCCGTGTTCTACGTCGTGATGCGGAAATTCGCGCGCAAGCCACGCACGCACGGAAGCCCAAGCCGCGCGCCCGCCGAGTGACGCATCACGGCACGATGACGACGCGGAAGCGGGCTTTGCCGCTCAGCATGCGCTCATAGGCTTCCGCCGCGCGCGCCAGCGGATAGGTTTCGATCATCGCCTCGACCCCGGTGAGCGCGCTGAAGCGCATCGTGTCTTCGGAGTCGGCCGATGTTCCTGACGGCCAGCCCCGGACCCCGCGGCGAGCGCCGATAATATGGAACGGGTTCACCTCGATGGGCTCGGGCGATGCGCCCACCACGATGAGCGTGCCATCGATGCCAAGCCCGTCGATCAAAGGCGTCATGGCCTTGCCGCTCGTCACCGTGGCGAGGATGGTTTTGGCGCCGCCAAGCGCCATCAGCGCCACAGCCGCATCCTCAATCTCGCTGTCGATGTAGCGATGCGCGCCGAGATCGAGCGCAAGCTGCTCCTTGTCCTTGCCACGCGCGATGGCGACGGTGTGGAACCCCATCTTCGCCGCGAACTGCACGCCGAGATGGCCGAGCCCGCCAATGCCGTGAATGGCCACGAGGTCGCCGGGCCGCGCGCCCGAATTGCGCAGCGCATTGAAGGTGGTGATGCCGGCGCAGAGCAGCGGCGCGGCCGACGCGGCGCCGAGCGCGTCGGGGATCGAGGCCAAGGCCTCGATCGGCGCGATCATGTAATCGGCATAGCCGCCGTCATAATGGATGCCCGGCACTTTGAGGTTGCGGCAGGTGATGAAGTCGCCGCGCCGGCAGCGATCGCAGACAAAGCAAACGCCGCCGAACCAGCCGACCCCGACGCGCTGGCCAACGCGCCAGGTGGTGATGTCGGGGCCGATCGCATCGATGCGGCCGGCGATCTCGTGACCAGGCACCGCCGGATAACGGACGCCGGGAAAGGTGCCGGTCGCGACGTAGGAATCGCTGTGGCAGATGCCGCAAGCCTCGACCTTGATGCGCACCTGGCGCGGGCCAGGCTCGGGCATCGGCCGCTCCACGAGCTCGAACGGCGCATTGGGCTTGGCGACTTGAACGACTCGCATGGGTGGACTCCTTGGAACTGGACAAACTCAGTCGAAGATATGGGCCTCGCTGAGACCGTTGAAGATCGATTGCACCGCGAGCGCGGCAAGCAGCACGCCGAACACCCGCACGATCACCTTGCGCGCCGTCACCCCGATCAGCTGGTGGATCTCCTGGGCGGTGAGGAGCAGCAAAAGGGTGACCGCCATCACCGCGAGGATCGCCGCGATGACGGCGCCAAGCAGACTGAGATCGCCTTTGGTGCCGGCGGCAAGCACGATGGCGGATGTCATGGCCCCTGGCCCCGCAAGCAGAGGTGTTGCGAGCGGGAACACCGCGATCTCGGCATGGCGCTCGGCTTTGGTCTCGGCCTCCTCGCTCTCTTTGGCCGTAAGCGCGGCCGGCCCGGGCCGCTTGGCTAAGGTCATTTCAAGAGCGATCATGAACAGGATGATGCCGCCCGCGGTCTGAAGCGCGGCGAGCGAGACGCCGAGCTGGGTCAGGACCGGTTGCCCGACCAGCGCGAACAGGAGGATGATCACCGTGGCGATGAACACGGCCTTGGCCGCAATCGCCCGCCGCTCGGCGCCCGTCATGTTGGGGGTGAGCGAAGCGAGCAGCACGGCCGTATCGATCGGGCCGATGACCGCGAAGAACGTGGTGAAAGCGGTGAGAAAAGTCTCAAACATAAGGCTCGACCGTGGGCTTAGGGGCGTCGCGAGGCTTCTAACATTTTTCGCAGGTCAGCACGACGCGGGCGCCAAGAACCAAGGGGCGTTGCCTAAAACACAAGCATCGGATTAAGATGCCTGAAAATATAACAGAGGAAGCGCGCCAGGCTGGGAGTGGGTCGCTTTTTTAGAACCAGGACGGGCGCGCTTGCCGCAAACGCTTGAGAGGGTGAGTGTCGAGGTGGGGGCCGATGAGCCGTCCCTGCTTTCCCGCAAATTCTTCGACGAGATGCGTGAGCCTGACGGCACGGTCCGGCGGACTTATGCCGCGCTTGCCGGCCTCCTCGACAATCTCTCCATCGATTCGCTCGTCACCAAGCAGAACGCGGCGGAAGAGCTGTTCCGCCGCCTCGGCATCACCTTTGCCGTCTATGCCGAAGGAGGCTCGACCGAGCGGCTGATCCCCTTCGACCTCATCCCGCGCATTCTCGACCGCTCCGAATGGGATTTCGTGGAGCGAGGCTGCCTCCAGCGGGTCAAGGCCATCAACATCTTCCTCTACGACATCTATCACGACCAGGAGATCATCAAGGCGGGCCTCGTGCCGCCCGACCTCGTCCTGCTCAACCCGGCCTTCCGGCCGGAGATGCTCGGCATCGAGCCGCCCAAGAACGTCTACGCCCATATCGCCGGCATCGACCTCATCCGCACCGGCAAACGCGACTTCTTCGTGCTCGAGGACAATGTGCGCACGCCTTCGGGCGTGTCCTATGTGCTCGAGAACCGCGAGATCATGATGCGGCTCTTTCCCGACGCCTTCGTCGGCCAGAGCATCTCCCCGGTCGGGAATTACCCTGAGCGGCTCTTGGAGAATTTGCGCGCGGTGGCGCCGTCTGGCGCCGAGGACCCTGTCGTCGTGCTGCTCACCCCCGGCCGCTACAACAGCGCCTATTTCGAGCATGTGTTCCTCGCCGAGCAGATGGGCATCGAGTTGGTCGAGGGCGGCGATCTCTTCGTGCGCGACGGCTATGTGTGGATGCGCACCACCGAAGGCCCGGTCAAGGTCGACGTCATCTATCGCCGCGTCGACGACGACTTCATGGACCCGCTCGCCTTCCGTTCCGACTCGACCCTGGGCGTTCCGGGTCTCCTCGGCGTGATCCGCTCAGGGCGGGTCGCGCTCGCCAACGCGCTCGGCACCGGCGTGGCCGACGACAAGGCCATGTATGTCTACGTGCCGCGCATGATCGAGTTCTATCTCGGCGAGCACGCCATTTTGAACAACGTGCACACCTACATGCTGCGGGATCCCAAGCAGCGGCAGCACGTGTTCGACAATCTGCACAATCTCGTGGTCAAGGAAGTGCAGGGCTCGGGCGGCTACGGCATGCTGATCGGCCCCGCTTCGACCGCCGAGGAGCGTGAGGCCTACAAGCTGCGCGTCATGCGCAATCCCGAAAACTACATCGCCCAACCGACCTTGGCGCTGTCAACCGCGCCCACCCTGATCGACGGCGAAATCGTGCCGCGCCACGTGGACTTGCGGCCCTTCGTGCTGTCCGGCCAGGAGACGAGCGTCATTCCCGGCGGGCTCACCCGCGTGGCGCTGCGCAAAGGCTCGCTCGTGGTCAATTCGAGCCAGGGAGGCGGCACCAAGGACACCTGGGTGCTCGAGCGATGAGCATGATCCGGAAAAGTGGGAACCGGTTTTCCGAAAAGATCATGCTCAAGAAGAGAGCGAAGCCATGCTGAGCCGCACCGCCGAGAACCTGTTCTGGATGGCGCGCAACATGGAGCGGGCCGAGAACACCGCGCGCATGCTCGATGTGAGCTTCCGCATGGCGCTGCTGCCGTCGACGCTCAACAAGCAGGCGCTGCATTTCGAGCCGATCCTCGCCATCGCTCCCGGCGACGGCCGCTTCGGCGAGCTCTACGGCGAGATGACGCATGAGACGATCATTCGCTATGTGGCGCTCGAATCCGCCAATCCCGCCTCGATCTGCTCGCTGATCAGGCTGGCGCGGGAGAACGCCCGCGCCCAGCGCTCGGCCATTTCGAGCGAAGCCTGGGAGAGCCTCAACTCGACCTGGCTGCAAGTGCAAAATCTCGACTTCGAGGGGCTCACGCGCTGGGGCTACCGCGACTTCTTCGACTGGGTGAAGGAGCGCTCCCATCTCTTCCGCGGCGTGGTGTTCGGCACCATGCTGCATGACGACGCCTTCCGCTTCATCAGGCTCGGCACCTTCATCGAGCGCGCCGACAACACCGCGCGCATCCTCGACGTCAAATATCACGTCCTCCTACCCGAGACCGAGCAGGTCGGCGGCTATGTCGACTATTACCAATGGGGCGCGCTGCTGCGCTCGGTCGGCGCCTTCCGCGCCTATCGCCGCGTCTATCACGACACGGTTTATCCGTGGCGCATCGCCGAGCTCTTGATTCTGCGCGCCGACATGCCGCGCTCGCTGCATCACTGCTATGAGGTCCTGATCGGCACCCTCGACGAGCTAGCCGGCAAGAAACAGCTCGAATGCCGCAGGCTGGCAGGCCAGACCTATGCGCGGCTCCGATACGGGCGCATTGACAAGATCTTCCAGGCGGGGCTGCACGAGTTCCTGACCGACTTCGTCGCTTCCAACAACGCGCTCGGCGTCCAAATTCAGGACGACTTCCTGATGACGCAAGCGGCCATAGCCGGAGCCGCATGACATGCTGATCCGGGTCGAGCACGCCACGGCCTACAGCTACTCCGAGCCGCTCGTGGCGAGCACGCAATATCTCCGCATGACGCCGCTTTCGGGCCCGACCCAAGCCGTGGAGAGCTGGAAGCTCTCCTGTCCCGGTGCCGCCACCACCCCGTGGCAGGATCAATATGGCAATCTGTGCCATATCTTGACGGTGGCGGAGCCGGTCAGCGAGCTCGAGATCAAGGTGTGCGGATTGGTGCGCACGCGCGACACCAATGGCGTGGTGGGGACGGCGCCGGCGGAGCTTCCCGCCGCCCTCTATCTTAGAGAGACGCCCTATACCGTGGCCTCGGCCTCGATCCGCGACTTCGCGCAGCGCTTCGAGCCCAAACTGAAGCGCGATGCCGTCGAGACGCTGCACGGGATCATGATCGCAATAGCCGATGCCGTCGCCTATAGCCCGGGCGAGACCCACGTCCACACCACCGGCGCCGAGGCTCTCGAGCAGGGGACCGGCGTCTGCCAGGACCACGCCCATATCTTCTGCGCCGTCTGCCGCGCCCTCGGCGTGCCGGCCCGCTATGTGAGCGGCTATCTGACCCATGGCGAAGGCCACGAGGCGCACGCCGCGAGCCATGCCTGGGCCGAAGCCCTCGTCGATCATCTCGGCTGGGTCGGCTTCGATCCGACCAACGGTGCCTGTGCGACAGATGCGTATATTCGCACCGCCATCGGTCTCGACTATGCTGAGGCTTCACCGATCCGCGGTGTCCGCAGCGGCGGCGGGGTCGAGACCATGAGGGTAAGGGTCAGTTTCCCCAACCAACAACAGCAAAGCCAATAGGGAGGACACGTGACTTATTGCGTCGGCATCCTGCTCGATGAGGGCGTGGTGCTCGCTTCGGACTCGCGCACCAATGCGGGCATCGACCGGGTCTCCACGTTCCGCAAGATGTTCACTTTCGAGAAGCCGGGCGACCGCTTCTTCGCGCTGGTGACCGCGGGCAATCTCTCGCTCACGCAAGGGGTGATCAGTCTGCTCGGCGAATGGCTCAACACCGAGGATCCCGAGCGGGACCTGTTCGCGGTGAGCTCGATGTTCGGGGCGGCCCGGGTCGTCGGCACGGCGCTGCGCGAGGTCCACCAGATCGACGGCGGTTATCTACAGCAGCGCGAGGTGGACTACACCGGCTCCTTCATCCTTGCCGGTCAGCTCAAAGGCGGCCAGCTCAGGCTGTTCATGGTCTACGATGCCGGCAACTTCATCGAGGCGATGGGCGACACGATGTATTTCCAGATCGGCGAGGTGAAATACGGCAAGCCTATCCTCGACCGCATCATTCAGCCCGGCACGAGCTTGAGTGACGCCGCCAAATGCGCGCTGATCTCGTTCGACTCGACGATGCGCTCGAACGTTTCGGTGGGGCCGCCCATCGATCTTCTGATCTACCGCCGCGGCTCGTTGAAGAAAGACTTCGTGACCCGGCTCGAGGATGACGATTCTTATCTCCAGGCCATCCGCGAGGGCTGGGGCGGCGCCATCCACAAGGCCTTCCACGCCATCAGCCACGATCCCGGCTGGACGTTCTGACCGGCAACGCCGTCTCCGCAATAGCCTAATAGCCGCGGTTGGGGCCTCCGCTCGGTGTGAAACTGCTCGAGGGCGCATAAGGGGAAGAGCTCGCGCCGCCGCTCGGTCCCGCCGGAGTGCTTCTTACGCTGCTCAAGCCGACGTCGGTCCGTTTCGCGGGGCTCGCTTCCTGGATGATCTGCGCGGTCAAGTCGCGCATCTCCTCCAGCTGATGCACGAAGGTCTCCATCTGCTTCCGCACGTGCTGGCTCTGCAGCTCCATGGCCTGGTTGAGGTCCTTCGATTCGGCGAGCCGCATCGCCAGAGCGAAATTCGCCTCGGCATTGAGGCGGGTGATCTCGGCGATCTTGGCGTTGAGCGCATAGAGGCTGGCGCGCCCCGATGGCGAGCTGTTCTCGAGCGACTTCCACGTCTTCTCACTGGTCGAGACGAAGGTCTCGAAGGCCCGTCTGGCTTGCTCGATGCTCATCTTCATGAGCCCGCGCAGCGCTTCCGGAATCTCCGGCTTCATGAATGCGTCATTGGCCATGCTACTCTCCTGTTGCGGTACTTGCCCTCTGTCCTGCGGCGGTGGCTCCGACGGCGGCGGCTTTGAGCCATCGCCCCTTTGGCGCGCGGCCTTCTCCATGGCCAACAGCATCGTGCAATAGGGCCACCACGCGGCCCAAATAAAGTTCTTGAACAGCAACAATAGCATGAGCCCATTCCTTGCGGGAGCGACCCGCCGCGGCCGTCATAGAAATATCATGGCCGAAAGGGAGGTGGTCCGCGAGGGTTGACGTCGAACATGCTTTCCAAGCGCCCGGGCGCGATGCGGCGTGGCGCCCCTCGCGGCGTCGCGTCACGCCTCTGTCATGCCCGCCAACGGGCCCGGCCGTTGGCCGGCCCGATGACAGGCTCCGGCGGGCATCCAGTAACCACCGACATTGGTTACGGGATCGCCCGGTCCTGCCTGCGCGAAGCCAAGCTTCGCTTCGGCGAAGGCAGGCAAGCCCGGCCATGACGGCGGATGCGGAGAAGAAAACTCTAGCGCCCGACGACTTCCGGCTTCTGGCATCGCGCTCCCGGACTCTCGATGTCAGTGCGCACCCAGCCCTTGGAGGTGAGGCGCTCCTGCGGCTCGAAGCGGTTCTTGTAGCGCATCTTACGCGAGCCCTCGATCCAGTAGCCGAGATAAACGAAGGGATGGCCATGCGCGCGCGCGAACTCGACATGATCGAGAATCATATAGGTGCCGAGGCTGCGCTGCTTCTGGCTCGGATCGTAGAAGCTGTACACCATGGAGATGCCGTCGCTGAGGCGATCGCACAGCGACACCGCGATGAGGGGAGACGTGCCGTCGCCGCGCGGATCGGGCTTTACCCGGTATTCGGTGACGAAGGTCTCGACCACGCTGTCCTCGACCATGAGCGAGTAGTCGAGCACGGACATCTCGGCCATGCCGCCGTCGGCGTGGCGCGCGTCGATATAGGTGCGGAACAGGGCATATTGCTCCGAGCTCGGCGCGGGCGTCATGCGGGTGGCGACGAGATCGGCATTGGCGCGGGCGATGCGTTTGAGCGAGCGCCGCGAAACAAACTCGTCGGCCAGGATGCGCACCGGCACGCACGCCGAGCAGGCATCGCAATAGGGCATATAGGCGATGTTCTGGCTGCGCCGGAACCCGCCCTTCAAGAGATTGTCGATGAGGAAGCGCGGCTTGTCGCGGGTGAGATGGGTGAACAGCTTCCGCTCGAGCCGGCCGGGAAGATAGGGACAGGGCTGCGGCGCGGTGATGTAGAATTCTGGAAAGTTGCTCTTGTGCTCTGTCACGTTCGACCAACCGGAGACGAATCCGAACCTGCTTGCCGGCAAGCTTAGTGGATCGAAGGCCGGAAACGCAATCCGGCACGAGCGCCGCAGCGATCACCACCGCGTCATTGCCGGGCTTGACCCGGCAATCCAGGGCCACTTGTTCGGAGTTTGTTGCCCTGGATGCCCGGCTCAAAGCCTGCCCTCGGGCCACGACCCGAGGGGCCGGGCATGACGAATCACTTTAGAATGATTCAGGGCTAGGGCCGGTTGATCACCACAACGCCCGCGAGAATATCGTGCAGGCAGCGCTTGCGCGGGTCGAAGAAGGCCCACAACAGGATCGGGCAGAACACCACCAGCGAGAACCAGAACAAGAGCGCGTGGAAGGCCGCGACGAGCGGCATTACCTTGCCGCCGAACCACATGCGCACCTCGAGCCCCATCATCCTCTGGCCGACGGTTGCCGAATTCGGGCCCCCGATGGTGAGCGCGTTGTAGCCGAGGCCGACAGCGGGAAAGACCAGGCCGAACAGGAGCCACGCGAGCCCGAGCGTGACGATCCCGAGCAGGGCCACCACGACATAGGCGATCACCGTAAGCACCAGGATGATGATGGCGTCGACAATGAAGGCCAAAGAGCGCTTGCGGATCACGCCGTCGAACAGCTGCGGTTGCCTCACCGGATCGTAGGCATGCGGCTGGTCGGCAAAATTAGGGCCGGTACGCGGTGGAAGCGTGTGCTGCTCGGTCATCTCATCTCCCCATCCCGGAATAGAGGCCAATTCTCGGGCGCTACATGGTAGCGCGCGCCCCTCCAAACAAGCGTGGCGCACCTTCGATCTGACAATGCCGGAAGCGCGGGCAAGTTCCCGGAAGGCGTGCGGCGGCAAGCGCACCGGTTGCCGAGGTCAAGCCGACGCGTTAAGGATTTTAGACTGAGGGCTGTGGGGCCAAGCTAACGGGGAAGCATCCATGCGAAGACCATTGGTGTTGCTTGGGTTTGCCGTCTTTTTGGCCGGCAATCCTGCCTGGCAGTCGGCGGCGGCCGCCTGCGAGGGCGCGGAAATCATCTTCGAGGATAAATTCGCCGACGATGCCGGCGGCTGGCCGCTCAAGGACACCATCGAGGTCAAGGACGGCCTCTTCATCTTCAAGCTCCCGCCCGACGACATGCAGTCCAATCTGAACGTCACCTTCACCGTCAAGGATGCCGATATCTGCTCGGAGACGGTCTGGCCCAACGGCGACCAGCCGATGCTGGGCGCGGGCCTCCTGTTCTGGGGCGAGGACAACAGGACCTACTTCCAGTTCGGCATCCTCAACAACGGCAAGTTCTGGATCGCGCGGAAGCAGGACGGCAAATGGCTCGGCACCATCGCCGCCAATGTCGACTCGCCCGCGATCAACAAGGCGCCGGGCGCCGCCAACATGCTGCGCGTCAAGACCAGCGGCAATAGCGTGACCTTCTTCATCAACGGCACCAAGGTGCGTGACTTGCGCGGTCAGGCGCCGAAGAGCGCGTGGCGCTTCGGCCTGTCGGGCGACAATTTCGACAAGGACAAGGACGCAAGAGTGGTGTTCAAGACCGTGAAGGTCACCGATTAGCGGCACTGCTTCAGTTGGATTCGTCATTGCCGGGCTTGACCCGGCAATCCATTCCACTGGCATCTCCCTTTGCTGAGGCCTGACGGCATGGATG
>Ga0209521_10003498_pt1 | contig 12680 bp, 11 predicted proteins | sample Rifsed19ft4_FD_184016 | JGI IMG/M metagenome (GOLD analysis project Ga0209521, IMG submission 184016) | Soil microbial communities from Rifle, Colorado, USA - sediment 19ft 4 (version 2) | ecosystem: Environmental > Terrestrial > Deep subsurface > Rock core/Sediment | place: Rifle, Colorado... | reverse complement strand
TTCACGCGCAGGTAAGCTCTCCCCTCATATAGGAAGAATAAATTGCTCCCGCCTCTCGGAAGGACGGCACAAGGGAAATCTTCGCCCGCCACTGAGCGTCGATCCGAGCCCGCGCGCAATCTCACCGCTTGCCAAGTTCGCTTAAGGCGTCGCGATAGTCGCGCATGGCTTTGCGGGCGACCTCCAGCTCGGCCTCGAGCGCGAGCGTCGCCGCCGATTTCGGTCTCAACTTTCCACTCGCGAGCATGAGAAGCACGAGAATGACGATGGGGGTGAGGAAGTCGGTGACCATGATCGGCCCCGCATTGCCCGGAGCGAGATTGCCTTGCACGACGATATCCCTGATATGGCCGATGCCGGCGCCAATCAGAAAGCAGGCGGCGGCGATCCCCACCGCGAGCCGCGCTTCGAAGCCCCTGAAGGCTGCATAGAGCGAGGCGAGCCCGAGCCCGAGATTGGCGACCCCCACTTCATATTGGAACGGGCTCGTCGCCCAGCCGATCGCGGCAGCCGACCGCTCCGGAAAAAACACGTGACCGAGAAAGGCCCACAGGCCCTGAAGCCCCAGGGGGAACAGGAACAGATAGCGCAGCAGCCGGTCGATGACGAAGCCGCGCAGGATCGGCCGCGGCTCCCGCCAGATCGCAATGCCGGCGCATAGGAGGGCCGCGACCCAGAGGAGAATGGGAACAAGCGACACTTGCGTCATGGCGATGAGGCTCCCTCCGCGTCAGGCCAATTGTCGCGAATCCAGCGTGCTAGACTTTCTTCGCTTACCTCGCCGGCCGCAACAGCGACAATAATCGCGGTGGACTGCGCCTGGTCGGGCCGGAACGCTGCGCCGTTCTTGCGCAGAAAGGCGACCATGGCGATGAAGGCGATGCGCTTGTTGCCGTCGACGAAGGCATGGTTCCGTGCGAGTCCGAACGCGTATGCCGCTGCGAGCACCGGCAGCTCCGCGCTTTCATAATGCCATTTGTTGACAGGTCGATCCAACGCCGAGCGCAACACACCGTCGTCCCGCAAACCCGGAGCGCCGCCATAGCGGCGAAGCTGGATGCTGTGGGCGGCAATGGCCTGTTCGTAAGTGAACCATTCCGGCTCGGTCACTTCGCCAGCGCCGAGAGCGTGTCACGGTACTCGTCGATGATCTCGTCGACGATCTCCATCGTCTTCTCGAAATCGGGATCGTAGGGCAGCGCCTGGAAGCCGCCGCCGGCCAATTCGGTGACGTGGAGCTGTTGCCCACGCTTCAGCCCGAGCCGTTGCATCAGCTCGCGCGGCAGGATGAATCCTTCGGAATTGCCGATTCGCTTGATTTCGATCTTCATGGCCAGCCTCCGTTATACGTTCTGTATAACAGAGTTGTACGGAAAGTACAACAGCGGGCTTAGCCCTATCGCTTGGCAGAGGCCTTCTCGTCCATGGCCTCGAGTTCGTCGATCAGGCCTTCGATCACCTTGAGTCCCATCGACCAGAAGTTCGGGTCGGAGGCGTCGAGGCCGAACGGCGCGAGCAGCTCCTTATGGTGCTTGGTGCCGCCCGCCGCGAGCATGTCGAGATAGCGCTCAGCAAAGCCCTTATCGGCCTTCTCGTAGACGGCATAGAGCGAGTTCACGAGACAATCGCCGAAGGCATAGGCGTAGACGTAGAACGGCGCATGGATGAAATGCGGGATGTAGCACCAAAAGTTCTCGTAGCCCGGCTTCAGCTCGATGGCCGGCCCTAGGCTCTCGCGCTGCACCTCGAGCCAAATCTCGCCGAGCCGGTCGCTCGTCAGCTCCCCTTCGCGCCGCTCGGTGTGCACCTTGCGCTCGAAACTGTAGAAGGCGATCTGGCGGACCACGGTGTTGATCATGTCCTCGACTTTGGCGGCGAGCAGCGCCTTGCGCTCACGCAGGGTGGGCGCCTGATCGAGCAGCGCGCGGAACGTCAGCATCTCCCCGAACACGCTCGCGGTCTCGGCCAGGGTAAGCGGCGTCGGCGCCATCAGCGGGCCTTGCACGTTGGCGAGCACCTGATGCACGCCGTGGCCAAGCTCGTGCGCGAGCGTCATCACGTCGCGCGGCTTGCCCTGATAGTTGAGCAGGATATAGGGGTGCGCGCTCGGCACCGTGGGATGAGAGAAGGCGCCCGGCGACTTTCCTTCCCTCACCGGCGCATCGATCCAGCCTTTGGCGAAGAACTGTCCGGCGATCTCGGCCATGCGCGGCGCGAAATCGCCGTAAGCGGTGAGCACCGTCTTTTGCGCATCGTCCCAGCCGATCACCTGCCGTGGCTCTTCCGGCAAAGGCGCGTTGCGGTCCCAATGGGCAAGTGTCTTCTTGCCGAGCCACCGCGCCTTCATGGCGTAGTAGCGGTGGGAAATGCGCGGGTAAGCCTCGCGCACGGCGGCGACCAGCGCATCGACCACCTCCTTCTCGACCCGGTTGGCGAGATGGCGGGAATCGGCGACGTCGACGAAGCCCCGCCAGCGATCGGAGATCTCTTTGTCCTTGGCGAGCGTGTTGGTGATGTGCGTGAACAGCCGCACATTCTCCTTGAAGACTTTTGCCAGCGCCTCCGCGGCGCCACGACGCTTGTTTCCGTCCTGATCGAGCAGGCGGTTCAACGTGGGCTCAAGGCTGAGCTTCTCTCCGTCTGTCTCAAACCTCAGCGACGTCATCGTCTCGTTGAACAGACGATCCCAGGCGCCCCGTGCCGTCACCGCTTTCTCATGGAACAACTGCTCGAGCTTGTCGTCGAGCTGATAGGGCTTCTCTTTCCGCAGATCCTCGAGCCAGGGCCGGTAATGGCCGAGCTCGGAATGGGACATCGCCGTCTCCAGCATCGCGTCGTCGAGCCGGTTGAGCTCGAGCGGGAAGAACAGGAGCTTCGAAGAGATGGCGGTGATCTTCTCCTGGATGTCGCCGAAGAATTTCTGCCGCTTGGGGTCCGAGGTGTCGGCGGCGTAGAGCAGGCTGGCATAGGAGACGATGCGGCCCATGATGTCGTTGAGCGCCTCGAACTCACGCACGGCTTGCGCCAGCGCGGCTCCGCCCTTGCCGCCGTCCAGGAGCGTGGCGAGCTTGCCGGCATAGCGCTCCTGCATGGCGTCGGCAGCCCGCTCGGAGGTCTCAAGGTCGGTCTTGAGCTTGGGCGACTCCGGCCCGGCATAGAGGTCGGTGAGGTTCCACTCAGGCAACGTCCCGAGCTTCGCCTTTCCTTCCGCCGCGCCGACCGGGTGGGGTTTCGCTTTGCCCTTGGCGGAAGCGGTCGCGGAATAGACTGGGTGCTCGGGCCAATTGCTCATCGAATCCTTGAACCTCATTAGGGGGTGAATCGCGCTCTAGTGTGGGAGGGGCGCTGCGCCGCCGCAAGGGGCCATAGAGCACGTGTTTAGGTCCTTTTAGAGGACCCCAAAGCCACGGCCTCACCAAAATCGAACCGTGATAAAGGGGATGTTTACCCTTCCACTGCACAATTTTGGCACAGGAGCAGCCTGGCTCGGCCGCGTACATGGCCTCGGCGCTGTCCTCCTGCCGTGTAGGTCTTTTGCGTAAGTAGCGAGTTTTGCGTCATGCCCAAACGCGTCCTGGTCGTCGACGACGACCCTGCTCAACGTCGTATTCTCGAAGAGGCCATCAAGCGGTTCGGCTACCACGTCTCAACGGCCGAGAGCGGCGACAAGGCGCTTGCTGCGCTCAAGGCCGACACCTCAGGGGATATCTGCCTTGTCCTGCTTGACCTCGTCATGCCAGGGACCGATGGCTTGGCGGTCCTTTCCGCCATGCGCTCCCTGCCACGCAAGCCTCCTGCCATCGTGCAGACGGCCCATGGCAGCATCGACGCCGCCATCACGGCCATGCGGGCGGGCGCCGTCGACTTCGTGGTCAAGCCGGTGAGCCCGGAGCGGCTCGAAGTCTCCATCAAGAACGCGCTCAAGATCGAGGCGCTGGCGGACGAGCTTATCCGCATCAAGGCCTCGGCCAGAGGCGACCTCGGCTTCGCCGACCTGATTGCGGCGAGCGAGTCCATGACCAGGGTGCTGGAGCTTGGCAAGAGAGCCGCCGGTTCGACAATTCCCGTTTTGATCGAGGGCGAGTCGGGCGTCGGCAAGGAGCTGATCGCCCGCGCCATTCGGGGCGAAAGCGGCCGCAAATCCGGACCCTTCGTCACCGTCAATTGCGGCGCCATCCCCGAGAATCTGGTCGAAAGCATCCTCTTCGGCCACGAGAAGGGCTCCTTCACCGGCGCTTCGGAAAAGCGCACCGGCAAGTTCCTCGAGGCCGACCACGGCACGCTCTTTCTCGACGAGATCGGCGAGCTGCCGCTTGATGCCCAGGTGAAGCTGTTGCGCGCCCTGCAAGACGGCGAGATCGACCCCGTGGGCGCAAAGCACAAGGTCAAGGTGGACTTCCGGCTGATCTCGGCGACCAATCAGAACCTGATCGCTCTCGTCAATGACGGCCGCTTCCGCGAGGATCTCTATTACCGGCTCAACGTCTTCCCCATCTGGATGCCTCCTTTGCGGGAGCGCCTCGAAGACGTGCCCGAGCTCGTCCGCCACTTCATTGCCCGCTTCGCCGCCGAGGAGGGCAAGCGCATCGACGGCATTGACGACGAGGCGATCGCCATGCTCGAGCGCTATTCCTGGCCCGGCAATATCCGCCAGCTCGAGAACGCCGTGTTTCGCGCCGTGGTCCTCGCCGACACGCCCATGCTTACGGTGAATGAATTTCCGCAGATCGCGGCTCATGTGGAGGGCTATGCCGTTACGGTCCCGGCCGCACCCGCGCCGAAGGACAGGACCCCGCGCATCGAGGGGCCGGTCATGCTGGGCGAGTCCGCCGCTACGCCGGCCACCATCCACGTGCCGCAGGCCAACGGCAAGGACGCCATCGGCATCCCCGCCCTCAGCGACAGCGGCGATATCCGTTCGCTCGAAGCCGTTGAAGCCGACATGATCCGGCTTGCCTTTGGCCGCTACCGGGGGAGGATGACGGAGATCGCCCGTAGGCTCGGGATCGGCCGGTCGACCCTCTACCGTAAGATGCGCGAAATCGGTCTTGAGGCGAGAGCCAACTAATTGAGTAGCAAGGGGTTTGGCAGGAATGCCACACCGAGCGAAAAAGCCGAGTTGGGGACGGTTAAGTTAGCGGCGTAACTGGCCGGGGGTGGGTCTAAAGGCTAGGGTCTTGGCCCTGGTGGATTGCGGCCGATTCGGCCTGAGGGAGCACATCATGAGGCCCGTTTGTCGTCTTGCGTTGACCTTGTTATTGGCGGTCCCTTTGAGCGTGCCAGCGCTGGCCGCCGAACCCGATGCGCCGCAGGCGCTGATTTCCCAGACCGAAGCCATTCGCATCGCGGTTCAGAATCGCCTCTCCGGGAAATTCACCGCCACCACCGACCACAAGAAAAACGAGCAAGGCGCGCTCGTTGAGTATTACGCGGTTCCCGACCAGCACCTGCTCTGGGTCGATGAGAACGGGCTCACCGAGCGCGGCAAGACCGTCATGGCCGAGATCGAGAAGGCCGACGACTATGGCCTTCGCGCATCCGACTACGCGCTGCCCGAGTCCGATGGCTTCAACGCCTCCGATGACAAGGCCGCCGACTGGCTCGCCGACACCGAGATCAAGATCAGCTTTGCCGTCCTCGATTATGCCAACGATGCGCGCGGCGGCAGGATCGACCCCGAGCGCCTCTCGCCCAATCTCGATCCCGCGCTCGCGCTCCCCAATCCTTCGGAGGTGATCGACTCGATCGCCATCCGTTCCGATCCGGCAGCCTATTTGCGCAGCTTCCAGCCCGATCAGCCTCAATTCGAGGTTCTCAGGCAAAAACTGATCGAGCTACGCGGCGGCAAGGTCGAGACCGCCGAGCCCGTCGTCACCATCCCTGACGGTCCCGTGCTCAAGCTCGGCATCGAGCACGAGCAGGTGGCGCTTCTCAGGAAGCGGCTCGACATGCCGTCGGAGAACGCGGACGGCACGCCTCTCAATGAGATGAAGTTCGACGAGACGGTCCTCGCGGCCGTGCGCCACTTCCAGCTTGCCCATGGCGCCGTTCCCGACGGCATGGTCGGCGCCGGCACGCGGCGGATGCTCAACCAGCGGCAGCAGCCGCACGAGGCCGGAAGCCCGGCGAGGATCAGGACCGTTCTCATCAACATGGAGCGCTGGCGCTGGCTGCCGCATGATCTCGGCGAATTCTATGTGACCGTCAACATCCCTGAGTTCATGCTGCGCGTGGTCAAGGACAGCAAGGCGCTCTTCACCACGCGCGTGGTGGTGGGGAAACCCGACAAGCAGACGCCGGTCTTCTCCAACGAGATGCAAACAGTCGTGTTCGGCCCTTATTGGAACGTGCCGACCTCGATCAAGGTCGAGGAGATCAGGCCTTATCTCAGGGAAGAGGCTGCTTGGTTCTTCGGCGGCGGGGGCTGGAACACCTCGGTCTTCCAGCGGCACGGCCTACGCGTCAGATATGGCGGCCGGGAAGTCGATCCGGCCACGATCGACTGGAACCGGGTCGACATCCGCAATCTGGAGCTCTATCAGCCCCCCGGCCCCGGCAACGTGCTCGGCAGGGTAAAATTCGTGTTCCCCAACAAGCACGACGTCTACATGCACGACACCCCGCAGAAATTCCTGTTCGCCAAGCCCGTCCGGGCCGAGAGCCATGGCTGCATGCGGGTGCAAAACCCCGATCAGCTTGCCGCAGTCCTCCTGAAGCAGGATCAGGGCTGGAGCCAGGCGCGGACGATGTCAGCCATCGAGACCGGCTACGACCAGCAGGTTCCGCTGCGGCAGAGGGTCCCCGTGTACATCACCTATTTCACGCTTAAAGTTAACGATGACGGGTCGATCTCAACCTACGGGGATCTCTATGGTCACGACGCCCGCATGGCGGCCGCTCTCAGGCTCTAGCCCTGTGAATAACCTGGGGAAATCCTGTTAACTCTGCTTGGAGATTCCAGGCACGGTTAACTCGTTTGCCTTGTTTTTCCCGCAATTTGGCTAATACTCAACCTTAACGGACGGCATGTGACATGCCGCCCGCCAGTGTGGCCTGACGTCCGCACGACGACGGGGAGCCGGCATGGGGAATGCCGGCGAGGGAAAGGCTTACGACGGGGATGCGAATTCGGGGGAGTGTCGCACGCCGCGCCGTGTTGGGCGCAAGCCTCGTGCTTTTTTTCGCGGTAGCGTGGTGCTCGGCGACCGCCTATCGGGCGAGCGCGCTCGGCGAGACGCGCACCCTCTCCCTCTACAACATCCACACCAAGGAAAATCTGACCGTCACCTTCAAGCGGGACGGCAAGTACGACCAAGCCGCGCTCAAGCAGCTCAACACCTTCATGCGGGATTGGCGCCGCGATGAAGAGACCAAGATGGATCCCGCGCTCATCGACCTGATCTGGAGCCTGCATAAGCAGCTTGGCTCCCAGCAGCCGATCCATCTGATTTCGGGCTACCGCAGCGCGGCGACCAATGCTTCGCTCCGAAGCAAGGGTGGCGGTCAGGCCAAGAAGAGCCAGCACATTCAGGGCAAGGCCGCCGATATCCACTTCCCCGATGTCGCCGTGAAGACGCTCAGGAACTCCGCCCTCGTGCAGGAGAGCGGCGGCGTCGGCTATTACCCGACCTCAGGCATTCCTTTCGTCCATGTCGATACCGGCCATGTGCGCATGTGGCCGCGCATCCCGCGGCTTGAGCTTGCGGCCCTCTTCCCCGACGGCACGACCCGATATCTGCCGAGCGACGGCAAGCCGATCACGGTTCAGGACTATAAGCTCGCGCTGGCCAAAGGCATGGTTGGCAAGACCATGATCGCATCGGCGGCGCCCTTGCTGAAAGCCAAGCCTGAGCCTGCCCTCGACGTAGTCGCCGAGGCCGAGCTCGACGCCGAGACCGAGGTCGACACGCCGCAGCCGGTTCTTGCATCCTATGCCCCCGCCGCCGCGGCCGTCATCGCCGACGATCCGCATCAGCCGGGTTCGCCCCCTCCGCCGTCGCGGCTGTTCACCTATGCGAGCGCGGGTGGCATGTCGCTGCCGATGCCGAGCTTCCGGCACAAGGCGCCCGAGGCCGCCGCCCCGCTGCCGGCCTATGAGGACGCGGAGGTCGTGAGCGGGCCTGAGGCTGACGACGACCATCCTGAAGCGTTAAGCTACGTTCCTTTCGAGATCGCCGGCCTCATGACCGACGCCTCGGTCACCTATAGCCGCACGGTGGCGCCGCTCAGCCATCCCGAACAGGACAATCTCGACTATCTGTTCGAGGATATGGACCAGCCGACCGCCTTCACGCTGCGCAAGAGCTCAGGCTATGTCAGCCTCGCGGCGGCCCAGACCTTCTCCGGCGATGCGGTGAGAAGCCTCTATGCTGAGCTTGAGCCGGCCACGCCCACTCCGACGCAACTCGCCCAAAGCACCCGCTAGAACGGACTAGGCTGCCTCAGCCTCCGCCATGCCCAGCGCGTGGAGATAGGTCGAGAGCACGGCCTCTTCCTCCCGCCTCTTGGTCTCGTCCTGCTTGCGCAGGCGGACCACCGCTCGGAGCGCCTTAACGTCGAAGCCGCTTCCCTTGGCCTCGGCATAGGTTTCGCGCAAATCGGCAGCGAGCGCCGCCTTCTCCTCCTCGAGCCGCTCGATGCGGGCGACGAAGGCACGGAGCTGGTCTTTGGCTGATGTCTGGAGCTGCACTTTTCTGTCCCTCGGGCTTTTTTGATTCGACGTGGCGCAAGCTTAGGTCGCGCGGATTTGCTGCGGCAAGACGGTAAGCCAGGCTTATCCCGCTTATCCAGAGCGACCCGTTGTCATTCCCGCGAAAGCGGGAATCCAGTAACCCCCGACCTTCGTTGGCTATGAGCACCGGGGTTACTGGATTGCCAATGGAGAGTGAAGCTCACCCCGTGCGCTGGCGTGGCTTCGCCGGGGCTTCCGTCTGGAACTTCGCCCTCCACTCTTCGTAAGCCATGCCGTAGACGATCTCCCGCGCCTCTTCCTTGCTGAGGGGAATCCCTTTTGCCGTGGCGGCCTCCTGATACCAGGTGGCGAGGCAATTCCGGCAAAAGCCGGCAAGCTCCATGAGATCGATGTTCTGCACGTCGCTCCGCGCGCGCAGATGCTCGACCAGGCGCCGGAAGGCTGCCGCCTCGAGCTCGATCTTGGTCTTCTCATCCATGACCGCCGATCCTTTCCTGTTAGGTCGTTGGGCGATGCTTGCGCGACGGGCCTCGTCGGTGAGGGAGCCATGCAGCTCGATCGCGTGTAGCGCGCTGCCGGCATCGCTCAACACCTTGCGCAGGACGTGAGCCAGCCGCATCGCCCATTCGGCCTGCCCTTCGGGTCCAAGGATCAGATCCTGCCTGACCTCGACCAAAGCATGCGCCAGCCCCCGCGCCGTGCCGTGACGGTAGAGCGTATCCCCCTTGAGCTGCCCAGAATAGGGAACGTTGTCGCCGACCTCGATACCGGGGATGGCCCTCAAGGCGGCAAGTAGTGGGAGCGCCAGCCGCGGGTCCTTGTCCCACAACACGCCGACCTCCCAGGGGCGAACCACGCCCTTCCAGGCCTGGGTGAAGCTGTGGATCGAGACGATGACCGGCGGCTTTCCCAAAGCGACGGCCGTCTCGACGGCTTGCTCGATCGCCCGGTGGTAAGGCTGGTAATAACGCTCGATCCGGGTTTCGACCTCCGTAAGCGCGAGGCCGGCATTACCCGGCACGATGAGTCCGTCGGAGATCTGCATGACGAGCGTCGGGTCGTCGAGGCCGCGATTGGGGTCGATCAGGAGCCGCGAGAAGCGGGACAGGACCGCCGGCGCGCCGAGCGCCTCGGCCAGACGCTCGGCTATCGCCGCGGCGCCGAGATCGTAGGCGATATGGCGGTGAAGGTCCGGCGCCTTTAGGCCCAGCGTGCCATAGGCCTCAGGGATCGTGTTCTCGGCGTGGTCGCAGACGATGAGGAGGCCTGTGCTCGCGTCCCCTTCGATGCTGCGGTAGGGCTTGGCGCCCGAATCGTCTTGTCGAAGAGTATCCAGACTACGCTCCCCGCGACCCGTCCCTCGCGTCTCCCTTTCTTGCGCTCCCCCTCCCCCGCGGCAAGAAAAAAGCTTGATCGGGGCCCAGGTTGCGACGCAATTACCCACGATTTTCGGCTTGTCTTTTGCGGGCGCCAATAGGCTCTATAATCGGGTCCGCTGGTCAGAGAAACGCAACCAATTCGGTGCTATCCTTCGACATTCTTTAACCGTGATTGCAGGCTCTTAGAGGGATGATGCTGGGTTTCCACTTGATCCGGACCAGGGGCAAGGCCCCGGTGGCCGCTCCGTTTGGGTGGAAGCGGAGCATCGGCACCTCGCTTGCCCTCGTCCTCCTCGCCGGTCTTGGCGCCACTCCGGCTTACGCCGATCTCAAGCTCTGCAACACGACCGCGAGCCGGGTCGGCGTCGCCATCGGCTATAAGGATGCCGAAGGATGGGCCACCGAAGGCTGGTGGAACATCGCCTCCCATACCTGCGAGACCCTGCTCAAGGGCGTACTGATCGGCCGGTTCTACTACATCCACGCCATCGACTATGACCGCGGCGGGGAGTGGGCCGGCACTCTCTATATGTGCACCGACGACAAGTCCTTCACCGTCCGCGACACCAAGGAGTGCCTGAAGCGCGGCTATAAGCGCACCGGCTTCTTCGAGGTCGACACCGGCGAGGAGCGGGACTGGACCGTCCGTCTTACCGACCCAGAGGGCGAAGCGAAGTCCCAATGAGGCGAAATCGCCGGGTCAAGATCGTCGCCACGCTCGGTCCTGCCTCCAACAACGAAGAGACGATGCGCCGCCTATTCGAGGCGGGAGCCGACGTATTCCGCGTCAACATGAGCCATGCCACGCATGACGGCCTGCGCGACATCCATGCCGTGGTCCGCAAGCTCGAGGTCGAGTTCTCCCGTCCCATCGGCATCCTGGTCGATCTACAGGGGCCGAAGCTCCGCATCGGCAAGTTCGAGTCCGGCGCGATCAGACTGACTGAAGGCGACGTGCTGAGCTTCGTCCGCCGTGAATCGGTGGCGGGCCTGGGGCGGGTGCACCTGCCGCATCCCGAAATCTTTCAGGCTGTGAAGCCCGGCCACACGCTCCTGTTCGACGACGGCAAATTCAAGCTGCGCGTCATCGAAGCAAGCGACGTCCGCATCGATGCCGAGGTGATGACGAGCGGCGTGCTCGGCAGCCGCAAGGGCATCAGCCTCCCCGACACCGTGCTTCCCTTTGGGCCCATGACCGAGAAGGACCGCGCCGACGTGGACTTCGCCCTATCGCTCGGTGTCGCCTGGATCGCGCTGTCCTTCGTGCAACGCGGCGAGGATGTCGCCGAGGCGCGCAAGCTCGCGCGCGGCCGCGCCTCGGTGATGGCCAAGATCGAGAAACCCTCGGCGCTCAATCATCTCAAGGAGATCATCGATCTCGCCGACGCCATCATGGTGGCGCGCGGCGATCTCGGCGTGGAGATGCCGGTGGAGAAGGTCCCCGGCCTGCAAAAGCAGATCACCCGCGCGGCGCGCAATGCCGGCAAGCCGGTGGTGGTCGCCACGCAGATGCTGGAATCGATGATCTACGCGCCGGCGCCGACCAGGGCCGAGGTCTCCGACGTCGCCACCGCCGTGTTCGAAGGCGCCGACGCCGTGATGCTTTCGGCCGAATCGGCGGTCGGCAAATACCCGGTCGAAGCCGTGGCCACCATGGACCGCGTCGCCATGGAGGTCGAACGCGATCCTCTTTACGAGGCGATCATCCACGCTCAGCGGATCGGCCCGGAGGCCACCGGCGCCGACGCGATCTCGGCCGCGGCCCGCACCGTGGCCGAGACGCTCAACCTCGCCGCCATCGTCTGCTACACGGCCTCCGGCGCCACCAGCCTCCGCGCCGCCCGCGAGCGCCCGGCCCAGCCGATCTTGGCGCTCACCCCCATCCCCGCCACCGGGCGCAAGCTCGCGCTGGTGTGGGGGCTGCATTGCGTCTTGACCGACGACCCCCGCGACCTCGACGACATGGTCGCCAAGGCTTGCCGCATCGCCTATCAGGAAGGCTTCGCGCTTCCCGGCCAGCGCGTCATTATCTCCGCCGGTGTGCCGCTCGGGACGCCTGGCGCCACCAATATGCTGCGCATCGCTTTCGTCGGGGACGACACGGAAGATCTATAGTGACCCCGAGTACGCGTCATTGCCGGGCTTGACCCGGCAATCCAGGGCCACCTGCTCCGGGCTCGTCGCCCCTGGATGCCCGGCTCAGGGCCGGGCATGACGGTTCAAATCACCGCTAGATGTCCTGGCCTTCGACCTCGCGGCGAAGCTCCTCGACCGCGCGCTTGGTCTCGCTGAGAAAAGGATTCACCGCGATCGCCTTGCGATAGGCTTGAAGCGCCTCTTTCTTGGCGCCGATCGCCTCTAACGCGACGCCAAGGTCGTTGTTCGCCCCGTAGTGCAGGGGATCGCGGTCGAGCGCGCGCCTGAGATCGGCGATGGCAAGCTCATAGTCTTTCCTGAGGTAATGCACCTTCGCCCGGAGATGCCAGGCTTCGGCCTCGTCGGGCGCGATGTCGACGGTCGCGTCGATGATCTTGAGCGCGAGATCGAGATCCTGCTCCTTGGCGAGGCGCTCGGTGCGGCTCATCAGGAGGTCGACGGTGGGGCTGCCC
>Ga0209521_10003494_pt1 | contig 12687 bp, 15 predicted proteins | sample Rifsed19ft4_FD_184016 | JGI IMG/M metagenome (GOLD analysis project Ga0209521, IMG submission 184016) | Soil microbial communities from Rifle, Colorado, USA - sediment 19ft 4 (version 2) | ecosystem: Environmental > Terrestrial > Deep subsurface > Rock core/Sediment | place: Rifle, Colorado... | reverse complement strand
AGACGTCGTACGCCTCGAGATCGGTGCCATGTGGAACGGTAACGACAATTTTGGGCGTCTCGCCGCCTTCGACTACCGTCACCTTATCGCCACCAGAGATGACTTTGCCGTTGATCACGACCAAGTCGCCGCCAGGGACAACCGTGCGACCGACAATCGAACCGCCGATCACCACACAGCTACCGCGAATGTTACCCACGGAGATAGAACCGTGCCCACCACTTTGAATCACAGTGATACCGTCACCCCCTTCGCCCGACCCCTTGACGAGGAGCTGGTCGGCGCTGGGTTGGGTGACTTCGATCTGTTCCAGCAGTTTATCGTCACCGCCCAGAACCACGGTGGCTTTGCCGCCCTGCCCGATGTGGATTTCGACATTCGCCCACAGGTCTTGCAGGGTGAGGGTCAAGCCATCACCAACGTTGAAGTTCAAATTTTTTGCCATTTTGCGTCTCCTATGCGCGAAAAAGATTTCTGTATTTCGTGCACCGCTGCACGATTAATCTTCCTTAAAAGACTAATCACGCAGCGGGGAGTTGCAGACTTTGGCTTTAAAGTGCAAGAGAACGAATTGTCAATAATCGAAGCTGATTAGCTTCAAATTCAAGACGTCATTACTTTACCACAAAATATGCCCGAAATCAACTATAGGTCTAATCTTTATTTGGCAATTTTCTTGGCAAAGTCTAAAGCCTGGTCGAGAAGCTGGTCGGCCTTGGTGGCGGTGTTGCTTTCGACGAAAATCCGAAACTCGGGCGCATTGCCGGAGGGGCGAAAAAGAACCCAGGTATTGGCGTCTAAGACCAGTTTGACGCCATCGGTTGTGTCAAGGCTAATTGCCTGGTGGAATTTCTTGGCTTGTTCGAGGATGGGGGGGAATTTCTCGGTGGGACAGTCAAACTTGGCGCGGCGGATATAGAATTTGGGCAACTCCCCGACTAACTCCCCCAGGCTTTTTTTTGACCATTTGAGGATATTCGCCATTTTGGCAAAAGTGGCGCCGCCGTCCCGTGTCAGCATGATGTCGCCGTGAATACAGCCGCCGTTGCTTTCAAAGCCGAAATCGGCGCCATATTTTTTCATCGCCGCGATGACATAGGGTGAGCCGACGCGCGTTCGGACTACCTCCTTGCCGATGAAATTGATGACGGCGCTGACGTTGACCGGACAGACAACGGTGTCAGCGGCAAACCATTTGGCCAGCAGGGCGCCGGAATAGTCACCGGGGATGAAATTACCGGCCTCATCGACAAAGACGACCCGGTCGCCGTCGCTGTCAAAACCAACCCCGAAATCGGCGCGCTCTTCCTTGACCCTTGCCTGCAAAGTGCTAAAGACGCCTTCGGTCTCGGTATCGCGGCTGATGAGCGGTTCCTGGATTTGGGCGGTGATGGCGGTGTGTTCTATACCCAACTCCCGAAGCAGGCTGCCAATAACTTCGGTCTGAGCGCCGTTACCGGGATCAAAGACAATTTTTAGTTTAGGGAGAGGCTGGTCGATGACGGAAAGAAGCATCTCAAGATAGTTATTGAAGCCGGCGGTGCTTTGGGGAATGACACCACGAATCGGTTCCGGTTTGACCTGCTCTCTGATCTGGTAATAGTAATCGCTGATTTCTTGTTCGTGTGTTTTCCCGATTTCCTCTTTGAAAGCAAAGAATTTGACGCCGTTACTCTCTATATCGATATGACTGCCGGTGACCATAACGGCGGCCGTGACCGCTAGTGACTGGAGTGCATAACAGGCGGCGGGGACGGGGATGACGCCCAGGTGGGCAACTTCCCGACCGGCGTGCTTCAGACCATAAATGAGATTTTGGGCGATATGGGGCGAACTGGCACGGGTATCGATGCCGATGGCGATGGCCCCTTTTTGGCCATGTTCGTCAAGAAAAAAAGCGAAAGCCCGACCGATGTCGAAGCAAAATTGAGGTGTAAAAAGGCTGGTGGCAGGACCACGGATACCGGAGGTCCCAAAAAGTGAGGCGGGCATTAAATTAAAGTATAGCGGAAGAGATTGGGGTGCGGGCGAATGGTTACGCCCGCACCCATGGTATTTAGACCGGTGCCGGGTAGGGGATTTTGACGACAACATCTTTGATTTCGGCGGCTGTCGTAATTGTATCCCAAAGCCGACTCCCCTCAGGGATGCCAACCTCTACGGGCTTACCTCTGCCAGTAGTGATTAGCAAGGTTAGGCAAAGAAGATAAATGACCCCATCTTCGTCGTACTCGACGATCCACTTCGGCACAACAAAGAAGTTGTTGCCTTCGCTGTTAAGCTCGGCGTAGGCAGCAACGGCGTCTGTGTCGAAAAGAAACGCCTCCACCATTTCGGGGGTTACCTTCTCGGTCCTGATGACAGGCTCGGCAGGCTTGTGCTTCTTGACAAAAAGTTGCTTTATGTCGTCCGACGCTGGCATTAGTTATTGAAAGCCGACGGAAAAGGAGTGAGCGCTCACCCAGTTTTCCTTTTGGCTTTCACCTTAAAGTGCTTGGATCCGGGTCGGATTATAGCAGACCGAACTATAGGTTGGCAATGAGGTTCATTAGCTGGAGAGAGAGGTCGAGCGGATTGGCGCCGGTTTTGAGATCTTTGTCGAGATGATAAAGTCGCCGGTGAAGTTTTAGAAGTCTTTCTTCGCCGAAGAGGCGGGCTTGGGCGGTGAGCCGGGATTTCTGCCAGGGCGCTATTTTGAGATTAGCCGGTTGCCCGGCCTGGATGAGAAGACGGACCTGACGGATGAGCATGGCGAAAATCAGTTCAGCCGGTTGGCGGGCGGATTCGAGATCCCCAAGAAGTTTTAGGCTTTTGGCGGCGGCGCCGGGACGGAGGCTGTCCAGGAAGGTAAAAATAATGGCGGCCGGTTTGTGTTCGTGCGCCTTAGCTTTTGGAAACGGCTTTAAGGTCGTGGGGCTGACGGTCTTGTCTTCGAATAGAATAATTTCCCGGTCCTGGTAACCTGAAATGAAGCTGATTAAGTTATCCTTGTTTTTTGATTTCGTCAGGGAAAAAAGACCCTCGATGACAATGAGTGGAGTTTCACCAAAGAGAGTGGCAGCCTCGAGAACTTGAGTGGCAGTGGTCAGATCGAGGTCTTTGGCGGTGAGGCGTTTTAGACCCAGGCCTTTCGCCTGGGCCGTTTCGATCAGGTCGTTTAAACGGTTGCGGGCAGAAACGGTGTCTTCTCCATGAATGATGATCATGAGTTAATTTTAACTTGTGGGTTCCACCTCGGAGGAGCCCCTTCGGGTCACCATCCGAGGAGTAACCTATCCCCGACTTTAATACCAGAATTGGGGTTCACTTCTAGGACGGAGTCAATCGGTGAGGGCGGGTTAATCAGGGCAAAGGGGGTAACGGCGGAGCCCGGGCTGACGCCGACGACAACACCGTCACTGATCCAGACAATATCGATATCAAACTTCATGTTTTTCATCCAGAAGCTGGGGGTGGACTTTGTTTTTAGGTCAAAAAACAGGCCCCGATTGGTTTCCAGCTGGTCATATTTGGCCAGGCCAAGGGCCATATCAGCCGGAGAACTAACGATCTCGACGCGGTATGTTTTTTCGCCGACGGTAAGAGTTTGCTGGAAAGGATTTTTCTGGAAAAGAGCGGCGAAGAAAGTGATAATTCTTTGCCAGAGGCCTGCCCGCAATGCCTGAAACATAGCTTCTGCAGGCGGGCCAAGGTTTTTGTCGCTGGTCTGACGGCCGAGAATGGTCGAGCTGGGCGTGGCAGCGCCCTCCTTCGCCAACGCTTCGGAAGGGCTCGCTTCGCTCGGGGTTGAGTAATCTTCGAGCCGGGGCTGACCGGTGCCGACGAAGGTTTGAATCGCTTGGTAAGCCAGAGTCGGCCGGCTTTCCTTGGTCAGGAGACTGAATTGGATGAAGGGTTCAGTACCGGCAAAAAGGAGAAAGGGGGTGACGGCGACGACTGCCTTATCGGCCCAGGCATTGTAGAAAGCGTGGTTATAAAAAATGGCGATGGTCCGGTCATCGAGTCTTTGGCGCGACCAACCGGCTTCGGTGATGAAAACCGGTAGCTTTTTCTGGGTGAAGCGGCGCAAAAAAATCAGATCGGACTTAAAACTGTCGGCTTTGGTGGCCCCGGAGAGAGCGGGTGAGGCGGAAAAACCGGGGTTGCCATAGGCGTGGGAATTCCAGCCGTCGATTTGGTTAAAGATTTCCGGTTGGCGGGCGTGCATCCGGGTCAGATAGCTGTCCCAGCGCATGAACTGGCCGCCGTTGGGAGCGGCGTTGTCGAGGGCCGAGGGCAGAATGAAAAACCTTTCGGAGCGGCGTTTGAAAATGTCGATGGCGTTAGTCAAGATATCGGCATAAGCCTCGGGGCTAACACTGCCGCCGAACTCATCGGCCCGGTTGACCTCGTTAAAAATGACGACGTAGCGATTTTGGGTTGGCCAAGGCAGATCGTTTAGGAAGTTGGCAAAATCGATGAGGTCATTGTCGTTTGGCTTAAGCCAGTGAACATCGTCGACTATAGTCGCCACCCGGATAATGGGAATAATCTTCAATTCAGTCGCTTTGGTCATGAATTTGGTCCACTTCTCCCGGTCGCGGTCGGAGGCTTGGATTGGAACGGTGACATAGCCCCAGGCACCTTGGTTATCGTTATTCACTAGTCGGGCCGCCGACGCCAGTTCGTCGGGTGAGAGGACGTGGACGCCGACGCGATTGTTGGTTACCGAAAAAGGATCGTAAATGGCCAACGCCGTGGTTGGGCTGATCAGAAAAAAGATAATTGCTAGTAGCAAATGATTTCTCATGGAGACTATATTTTACTCTGTCATTGCGAGTACCCGAAGCAATCTATATAAATTCCTGGATCGCCACGCGAGTACGCTCGCGATGACAATGGTGAGTGATATTCATCGGGAATTACTTCTTGATTCCGAGATGAAGGTAGGCCTTCGGGGTGGCGGTACGGCCGCGGGGGGTGCGGGCCAGAAAGCCGGCCTGCATCAAAAACGGTTCATAAACATCGGTGATGGTGGTGATATCTTCGGAGATGAGAGCGGCCAGGGTTTCCAGGCCGACCGGTCCACCGGCGTGATCGGTGATGATGGCGGTCAAAAGCCGGCGATCGGTTTCGTCCAAGCCCAGGTCGTCAACCTGGTAAAACTCGAGGGCTTTTTTGGTGGTTGCGGGAGTCGGTGTTGAGGCGTGTTTGACCTCACTGTAATCGGCGACCCGGCGCAGAAGCTTCAGGGCGATGCGAGCGGTACCGCGACTGCGTTTGGCAATTTCGAGGGCCGATTCCCGATCCAGGATCAAGCCCGTTTTTTTGGCGGCGGTGGTCAAAATCCCGGCTAGATCCTCGTCTTGATAATACCTAAGGCGATGGACCAGACCGAAACGGTCGCGTAGGGGGGCGCTAATCAGACCGGCTTTGGTGGTCGCGCCGATGAGGGTAAAAGGATTTAAGTCGAGGCGGATACTTCTGGCACCCGGCCCTTTGCCGACAACCATATCGAGGGCGTAATCTTCCATGACGGGATAAAGAGTTTCCTCGACGGCTTTGTTCAGGCGGTGGATTTCGTCGATGAAGAGAACGTCGCCCGGTTCAAGCTGGGTCAGGATGGAGGCCAGATCACCGACCCGGGTCAAGGCGGGGCCGGAGGTAATTTTGATTGAGACGCCAACCGCTTTGGCGACTAGGTGGGCGAGGGTGGTTTTGCCTAAGCCGGGGGGGCCGTAGAAAAGAATGTGTTCAAGAACCTGTTTTCTTTTCGCGGCGGCGGCGAGGGCGATCTTTAATGACTGGACAACCTGGTCCTGACCGGTGAAATCTTCCCAAGCGGTTGGTCGAAAGTCGTTTTGGCTCATCGGAGTAATTTTAAGGCCTGTTTAATTTGGTTTTGGAGCTCATCTCCGGCAGCGACCTGGGGCAAAACAGAAACGATTTCGCTTTTGCTGAAGCCGAGCTGGCTGAGAGCCTGGTTCAATTCCGAGTTACCGTCGAGACTGGCGAGGTCAGCATCGAGGTGGGTTAGTTTTGGTTTCAAATCAATGATGATTTTCTGGGCACTTTTCTTGCCAATACCGGAGACAGCGGTAAAGAAATTGAGGTTGCTGGTCTCGATCGCCTTTTTTATGACCTCGGTTGAAGCGACGGAAACAATGGCCAGGGCTGATTTCGGACCAACTCCGGAAACGGAGATGAGATTTTCAAAGAGATCGAGAGCGGCCGCGTCTTTGAAGCCGTAAAGAGCTAGGGTATCTTCGCGAACGTGGGTGTGAATGAAGAGATCGATGTTTTTACCGAGGGTGGGTGTCTGGCTGGCCGGAAGTGAAACCGTATAACCGACGCCATTCACCACCACGGTTGCCTGCTGGCCCCGAAGTGACTTCACCAGACCCGAAAGAAAACCAATCATGAACCCATTCTAACACCCCCGCCTGCAGAAGCTATGCTTCAGACATTGCGGGCAGGGGCAAAGGAAAAGTGGGTCAGGGCGGCGGCGAGGGCGTCAACGGTGTCGTCCAGTTGGGGCAGGCTATTGATCTTTAGAATTTGTTTGACCATGAATTCCACCTGTTTTTTATCAGCGGCGCCATAACCGGTCAAACTTGATTTGATTTGGAGTGGTGTATAGCTATTTATTTTCAGTTTATTAAGTTGGCAAGCAAGGAGGACGACGCCGCGGGCGGCGGCGACGGACATGGCGGTCTTGCGGTTAGTCGCGAAAAATAAATCTTCGATGGCGGCTTCGGCTGGCCGGTGCAGTTTTATTATTCGATTCAGTTCAGCAAAGATCGCTTCCAGGCGAATTGCCAGATCGGTGTGGGCGGGTGATTCCAGACAGCCGCAATCAACAAGGACTTCCCTCCCCTGCTCTTTCCCGACAACGGCCCAACCGAGACGGGCGGTGCCGGGATCAATGCCTAAAACTCTCATGGCTTTAGTTTAGTACAATATTTGGGTATGGAAATAATCACTTCAAGACAAAACCCAAAGATAAAGGAGATCAAAAAACTTATGACCGACAAGAAAGCGCGGGGGGGAAGTAATTCGTTTTGGGTTGATGGCGTGAATTTTGTTGCCCAGGCGGTCGAAAATAAGTGGGAAATTGAAACCTTGGTTTATGTCCCCGAGTTGGTGGACAGCGATTTCAAAAGGAAAGTGCTTGAACGGGTAGACCTAGACCGTTGGTTGGCTGTGAGTCAGGAAATTTACGCCGGGCTGGCAAGCAAAAGTGACATTCAGGGTGTGGGGGCCGTAGTAAGGCAAAAGATCTCCAAAAATACGCTTTTCGACGGCGCGGGGGTGGTGTTGGAAAATATTGCCAATCCGGGAAACCTTGGCTCAATTGCGCGTTTGTGTGCCGGCTTTTCGGTGAAGAAGCTTTATGTCGTCAAACCGGCTGTCGATTTTTTTAATCCAGAAACGGTTAGGGCTTCGATGGGAGCGATTTTTCATTTAAGTTTGGTTTATTTTGATTCCGTGGCTGAGTTAAAAGAAAAGCTGAATGGTCGAGGCTTCGTGGTGATCGGGGCCAGTTTGCAGAACGACAGCGTCGACTTGGCCCAGTTCAAGCCGCACAAAAGCAGTAACCGGCTGTTTTTGTTTGGTGGTGAAGCGAAAGGTCTTTCTAGCGAGGCAAAGGAAATTTGTGATTCTTTAGTGAAAATTCCCATCAGTGGGGCGGTCGATTCACTCAATGTGGCCGAGAGTGCGGCGATTGTTTTATACGAATTGGTGGCGAAAAAATGAGTCGGAAGTGGAGCGTTTATGAGCAAAATCAGTTGATCAAGTATGGCTTGGCGGGAAAAGACCTATCAAAATACGGCGAGATGCCGGTGGAATACATCACCGGAAAGGCCGAGTTTGACGGCTTGGTTTTTGTCGTCGACCAGGGGGTTCTGATCCCGCGGGTGGAGACCGCCCAAATCGTCGCTGTCGCGGAGAAGTTGGCGGCTGACAAAGTAGAGGTAGATTTTGCCGAAATCGGAACCGGCTGCGGAGCGATCGGTATCTCGCTTTTTCGGCGCCTGGAAAATAAAAACAAACGAGTGAGGGCGATTCTGGCCGATGTCAGTAGCCAGGCCTTGGAAATGACAAAGAAGAATCTGGACCGCTTGATTCCCGAGTCCGACGGGGTGGAGATAGTCGCGAGTGACTTGATGGAGCAGATTGACCCCGGCCGGGGATTTGACCTGATCATCGCCAACCTGCCTTACATCCCGACGAGCCGGGTGCCGCGGCTTCCCGAAAGCGTGGTCGGATATGAGCCGAGGATTGCCCTTGACGGCGGACCCGAGGGACTGACCCTGATCAAGAAATTACTGATTCAGGCAAAAGATCGACTGCAAGAGGACGGGGCGTTAATTCTGGAAATTGACTACAGCCATGACATCCCCGATTTTGTCGATATCCGCGGATACCAGTATGAGATTATTGGTGATGAAAATGGACAAAATAGATTTTTGCTAGCTAGACCGAGATTTAGTCTCGACTAAAAGTTTTAGTCAATGTATGCTGAAATTGTGAGTCAGCGTTTAAAAAGTTTGGATGAAGTTCATCGAAGTATCCCTGTCCTTGATCATTTCAGTTGGTGGCAGAAATTATTAGCTTTTACCGGCCCGGGGTTCTTGGTGGCGGTTGGTTATATGGATCCGGGAAACTGGGCGACCGATCTGGCCGGGGGGTCGAAGTTTGGCTTTTCCCTGCTCTCGGTAATCTTAATTTCTAATTTCCTGGCTATCTTGCTGCAGCATTTGGCAATAAAATTGGGCGTTGTTACCGGCCGCGACCTGGCGAGTATTAGTTACCGCTATCCGCCCGTGCTCCGGCGGTTCCTCTGGCTGATGGCGGAGATTGCCATCACCGCCTGCGACCTGGCCGAGGTGATCGGCAGCGCGATCGCTCTTAACCTGTTGTTTAAAATTCCTCTTTTTTTAGGGGTCGTGATTACGGCGGCCGATGTCTTGCTTTTACTTTTACTCCAACGGAAGGGTCTGCGCTATTTGGAGGCGGTGGTGATTTGTTTGATTGGGGTGATCTTGGTATCATTTGGAATAGAAATTTTCCTGTCCCAACCGGATATTGTTGCCCTATTGAAGGGCTATATTCCCAGTTTTTCTATCGTTCGAAATACAGAAGCGTTGTATATCGCCATCGGCATTCTCGGAGCGACGGTTATGCCGCATAACCTCTATCTGCATTCGGCCCTGGTCCAGTCGCGAAACTTCCGCCGGTCTGACAAGAGCAAAAAAGAAGCGATTACCTACGCCAGCATAGATTCAGTTATCGCTTTAACTCTGGCGTTGCTGGTCAATAGTGCCATTCTGATCTTGGCGGCGGCCACCTTTTATAAAAATGGCCTGAATGGTGTGGCGGAAATACAAGAGGCCCATCGGTTACTGACACCGCTGCTCGGAACCGGTTTGGCGGGCTTTCTTTTTGCCGTGGCGCTGCTCGCCTCCGGACATAATTCCACCATCACCGGGACGCTCGCCGGCCAGGTGGTGATGGAGGGGTTTGTCCATATCAAACTGGCGCCGTGGCAAAGACGCCTGTTGACGCGGCTGATGGCGATTATTCCGGCGCTGGTTATCGTCTGGTTTTATGGCGATGGCGGTTTGGCCAAGTTACTTATTTTCAGCCAGGTTGTTTTGAGCATGCAGTTGCCTTTTGCGGTGATCCCCCTGGTTTTTGCGACCAGTGACAAAAAACTGATGGGCAAGTTTGCCAATGGTTGGCGGCTGATGTCTGCCTCGTGGCTGGTGGCGGGGGTGATTACCGTTTTAAACTTATATTTAATCGTTAAAACTTTTGCTGGTCTATAATCAGCGCCATGAATTCTTTAAGCGAAGCCAACGAGGATTATCTGGAGAGAATTTGGGAACTGCTTTCGGAAAAGGGTTATGCCCGGGTGAGCGATATGGCGGATAAGCTGTCGATCAGACCGGCTTCGGTGACAAAGATGGTCCAAAAGCTGGAACGGCTAGGTTACGTCAAGCGCGAAGCATATCGCGGTTTCACGCTAACCGCCCTGGGACAAAGAGTCGGGAAGAAAATTAGCCGGCGGCATCTGATATTGAAAGAGTTTCTGACCCTGTTGGGGGTGCCGGCGAAAGTTAGGCAAAGGGATATCGAAGGACTGGAACACCACTTAAGTGACGAATCGGTCAAGGGTTTGGAGCGGCTGATTTCCCGATGGCCGAAACGAAGGATAGTTTGACCCCGACCAGATCGATCTTGGGGTAGACTTGCTTGACTTCGGCCCGGAATTTCTCGGACAGGCCGGCAGAGTAAACACCATTTTTACCGCCTTCCAGGCGTGAACAGAGGCGTTTTTCCCAATCACGGATAATCTCCATGACAATTTCGCCTTTTTCGTTGAACTTTGCCTCGTTGGTCTTCTGATCGGCGGCGAAGAGGTCGTGGACCTTTTTAAAATCGGTAAAGACGGCTTGATTTGCTTCCAGCATCCGCTGAAAATACTGTTTGTATTTCGTCATGAGAGCTTATTTCTTGCCTTTTTTGTGTTTTTTCTCGAGCAAGAGGTAGATCAAGGGCAAAATACCAACGCTGTTGACGATAAGCAGGGCGATAAACCAGAACTTCTGCTCTTTTTGGGCGCTTTTGTAGAGAGCCAGGCCGCGAAGAATTAGATCGGCAACCAGGAGAATGATGATCAATGGCTGGTTAGCCGGTGAAGCAAAGAAGAGCGCTAGTTTATCCATAAGAATATCTTACACTAATTCGGAGACGCCGCCAAAAGCGATGCGGTCGGGTACGTTTTTCCTGGCGGAGAGCATCAGGGCCGGGGTAATAGCGTATTGGCCGTAGCGGCGTTTAATTTTGTCGATCGCGTGGGAAAGTTTTCTCTTTTTCAAAATGTTTTCAAACAAAACCAGCTGGACGCTGTCCTGCTGGCGGAGATTGAAACAGGAAATGGCCAGGTTTCGGACCGGTTTCCGGTGGGGACACGTTTGCAGTAACTGACGGATGTGGCGGTAGACGTCATTGCCGGTGAAAATCTCGGAGACAGTCAGGCCTTGGTGCCAGTAAGTACCGTCACGGTAAACAATGGCCAGATGAACGCCGCGGGCAGTGTAACCGCCTTGGCGTAGGCGGTAGGTGGTCTTTTCAACCAGTTTAGAAAGAAGCGGTGTCAGTTCTGCCTCGGTGATAAAGGGCTTGGGGAGGGCGTAGGAATTACCATAGCTTTTGCGATCTAACTCGATGGCGTCGATTTCCCAACCGCGCAGGCGCAGGTACCAATAGTAGCCGGTGACGGAACCGAAGGCGGAGTGGAGGGTTTGAATATCGGCGGCGGCAAATTCCTCAACCGTTTTTATTCCAACCCGGTTAAGACGGGCGGCGTTGTGACCGGCAATGCCGTGGAGATCGACCAGGGCTAATTTTGGGTAAACGGAGTGGTAATTGCTCCGATTGATGATATCCAGACCATCGGGTTTGTGGAGGCCGGCGGCGGTCTTGGCCAGGAAACGATTGGGGCCAAGACCGACGGAAATGGTGAGCCAGTCCCCGATTTCATTTTTAATCCTTTGTTTAATTTCCTTGGCCACCGATTCAAGACTGATTTCCGACTTAACAAAGTCAGACAGATCCAAAACAAACTCGTCAATCGATTTGGGGATGACTTTGTCGGTGTAATCGGAGAGGAGTTTATGAAAACGCAAATGAACCCGGCGATATTTGTCGGGGTCGGAAGGCAGGACGATCAGGTTGGGGCAAAGGAGCCTCCCCTCTTTGACGCGCAGGCCGGTTTTGACACCGTAAGCCTTGGCTTCGATTGAGGCGGCTAGAATGCAGCCACCCGGGGAGACGTAGGCGGCGACGACGATCGGTTTACCCCGAAGGAGGGGATTGACCTGTTGTTCGATGCTGGCAAAACAGGAGTTCAAATCCAGATGCATAATGGTCGGGGAGGCGGGATTAAAAGTGTGGTTTTGGGCCATCTCCTTCATTAAAACCCAAACAAGACCCGAAAACAAGTACAATCTTTATATGAGGCAGTTGCTGAAGGTTTTGGGGCAGACCCAAGTGCCCTATTTTATTTCCGGCGAATCCCCCACTCTTCTGATTCACGCGGGCACCCACGGCGATGAATACGGGGTGATCGAGTCGGTTCGAAAGGCGGTTGAAAAATACGAGGCAAGACTACCTGATTTTGTTTATGTGCCGGTGGTCTCACCTTCGGCGGTCGCCACGCGAACCAGAACTAATATGGACGGCCTGGATCTGAACCGCAGTTTTTTTGACCAGAGCCGGCTGTCCGAGGTCGGGGTGAATTTGTCGATCGTGGGCGATTATAAGTTTGACCTGATGGTAACTTTTCATGAGGACACCTTCTGGGAGTCCACCTTTTATCTCTATGACATAAATTGCGGTATCGGCGGGGGCGAAGGCTGGAAAAAATTTAAGGCTGAAATTGGGGTTCTCGGACTAAACTTACTCAACGGACCCGATGACCCAAAGGACCCGACTCTGAATTTTTCCTTTGTGGACGGCTATTATTACTTTCCCAAAGCGGCAGAAGGCTACCGGGGCGGTTCTTTTGATGCCTGGGCGATCAGAAACGGAGTCATCAAGGGGGCGCTGGTACCGGAAATACCGGGAAAACTAGCCCAGGAAAAGAAAAACAAAGTGGTTGATCTTTTTTTCTGCCGCTTCCTGGTGAAGTAAGCTAGC
>Ga0209521_10003493_pt1 | contig 12693 bp, 23 predicted proteins | sample Rifsed19ft4_FD_184016 | JGI IMG/M metagenome (GOLD analysis project Ga0209521, IMG submission 184016) | Soil microbial communities from Rifle, Colorado, USA - sediment 19ft 4 (version 2) | ecosystem: Environmental > Terrestrial > Deep subsurface > Rock core/Sediment | place: Rifle, Colorado... | reverse complement strand
TGCGGGGCCTTCGTCACGAGGTCGACAGTCGCGTTCACCTCTGCGGTCCGGTCCTCCGAGAGGATCTTTGCGAGCGCCTGGAGGATGAACGAGGTCGCGTCCTTCGCGACCGTCATCGCCGCCGCCTCGCGGGCTTCCGTTTCGGCTTCGCCTTCGGCTTCCGCTTCGGCTGTTGCTTCTTGGCCACCGGATCACCTCCCTTCGATGGCACGCGAGACAGAACACTCCAGACCAGCACACGATATTCCTCGACGCCACACCAGCATAAGCCACGACACCTCTCGGCGGCACACCACACCATGCCACGGCACGACTCGACGCCACGACAGCACAGGCCACGTCACCTCACACCAGGACGGGCCACGTCTCGACGGCACCGCACTCCACCCGGTCCCACCACACCTCTCGGCGGCAGCACAGCCCACGGCACGACACCCGACGGCACCATACCCCTCGACGCCAATCCACAACACAGCACGGCGCCCGACAGCAGTCCTCGACGCCACTGCACATCATTCCATGCCATGGCACTGCTCGACGCCACAGCGCCTTACGCTGGTGGCGCCAGTTGGGCCGACCCCATGGAGAGGTTCGCCTGGATGTGGGCGATCACCTGTCGCTGGGCATCTTCCGCCCCAGCGACCTTCATCCGGGACACCATGTTGAAAAACGTGAGCGGCAACTTCACTTTCAGATCCACCTGCCCCGTCAGGATGCGCTCGGCGATGGCCGCCTTGCTGGCGTCCACGGTGCCGTCCATCAGCCCATTGTACAGCGCCGTCCGCTCCGTCCCGATCCCGCTGGCACTACTCAGATCCCGCATGCGTGTCCTCCTCTCGTTTCAGGCTGTACGTGTAGCGGCCGGCACCATCGCCGCGTTCGGGGCCGTAGCCCTTCACGGCCCCGAACTGGAACACCGTATGCAAGTCCTCCTCGATCACCGCCGGCTTGTTCTCCCAATACTTTTCCTCCTTTCCCTCCGCCGTGGTGCGCGTCCGGCGCACCCGCACATGAGATGTGAGAATCCACAGCGGCCATTCGATGGCGGCGCCGGCCCACATCCCGTCCATCAGCTTGATGGCGCTCTTCGGGCCGCGGGGCGTGTACACGCGGATGGCCTTCGCCCGGCGCCGGATCTGCGGCTCCGGCACGTAGGCGCCCGTCTGGTCCAGGATGGGCACCCAATAGGCCTGGGGCGGGTAGTAGCAGGTGTCCACGAGGCGGGTCGCAAACGTGGCTTCTCCCTCCACCCGGCCGATGTAGTACCGGCTCAAGCCACGGGCATTGTCTTTCAAGTGGGCGCGGAACGTGCCCTGGCGGACGACAAGCGCCCCTGCGGGCACACCGTCGGGGAGTGACCGCGGATCATAAACGCCCCCATACTTGGCCGCCTCCTCGCCCCAGACCTGAAAGACGTGCTCTCCGGGCGGCCCGACCTCGCCCGCCTCGTACAGCGTATCGAGCACTTCGGTCTTGATCTCCTCGATGGAGCGCCCTTCCGGCGGGCGCGTGCCGGGCTTCCCCGCCTCGAGAAAGTCCAGCAGCGCCGATTCGTCCTTCGGCAGGCCGGCCATCAGCGGGCTCAGAAAGTCGAAGCGCACACGATATTTGGTCCACATAATGTCCTTTCTGGCGGGTCATCGCCACCACCACAACGGCCGCGGACTCCCCCACCGCCATTCCTCGCTCACGAGCACCCACCGCCGCCCGGGGCGGGCGCGGGACCATTGCCAGAGGGTCATGAGACCGCCCACGCCAGGCATCCGCGACACAGGCGCATCGGCGAAAGCATGGCATGGAGGACGGGCGTGGCGCCGCAGATGGCGCAAGGGTCGGGCGGGGTGGAGGCGAGGACATGGCGGAACCTCTTGTATCGCCCCTCATTGCGGGCGCGCTCCACGAGGCGCTCCAGCGTCGGGAAGTTCTCCAACCGCGCCTCAAAGCTCATGGGTCCAACCCCAACGCCATTTGCGCCTCCGGCACCACCGCGAACGCCTCCGGCTCCGGGTTCCGTATCCGCCGCTCCGCCATGGCCAGGTACTCCGCGCTCAGATCAATCCCCGTGAACCGCCTCCACAACCGCTGCACGATCCCCCAACGCACCTCTTCCCTCACGAGGCGCCACCGCCGCCCGGGGCGCCTACGGGACCATTGCCAGACCGTCACAGCCCCAGTCCCAACTGCGTCTCCGGCACCACCGCGAACGCCTCCGGTTCCGGGCATCGTATCCGCCGCTCCGCCATCGCTAAGTACTCGGCGGACAGGTCGATGCCCGTGAACCGGCGGCCCAGCGTGCGCGCCACCATGCCCGTCGTGCCCGAGCCACAGAACGGGTCCAGGACGTGGCAGGGGATGGGGTCCCAGAAGGGCAAGCAGGTCTCCTTGCGGCCGTCGCCGTGGTAGCAGGTGGGGCGCCAGCCGGTGGTTCGGCGGAGATAACCAGGACCGCCCACGCGGTTGACTTGATTCGCTCCAACCTCGGCGTCATATCCGCGCATGTGCCAGTCGTGCCCAATCGTCCCCCCGCTCGCCTCCACCACCCGCTCCCACGGCGCCCCGCAGCTCGGACACGCGCCTTTCGCGCTGGTGCCGGCGAGGATGCATGGCTCGACGAGCTTAGGGGGAAAGGTGGCGAAGTGGGCGCCGGGGTAGGCGTAGGTGGGGATGGTCCAGACGGTGCGGAGGTTGCGGCCGGTCTCGGGGTTTCCGAGCACGTTGTGCCCTTCTCCACGTCCCCGTGAGGTCTCCCCGTCGCCGTGGGCCTGATACCAGTTGGCGCGCGTCAGATGTTCGGCGAGGCTCGATGATCTTTCCCTCACCGCCCCCTGGTCATAGAAGTACCGCGCGCTCTTCGTCAGCAGGAACACGTACTCATGCGCCTTCGTCGGCCGATCCGTCACGCTCTCGGGCATGGGGTTGGGCTTGCTCCAAATGATGTCCGACCGCAGCCACCACCCATCGGCTTGGAGGGCGAAGGCGAGGCGCCAGGGGAGGCCGATGAGGTCTTTGGGTTTGAGGCCAGCCGGCCTTTTCATAACGGTTTGCCGACTCTCTTCGTCGATCCGCTTTTGACCAGTTCCCTCTCCGGTCAGATGAGGCCTTGTTACGGCATGAGCATTAAACCCACTTCCTTGGTTGGCGTTGTAGCCATCGCCAAGGTTGAGCCACACCGTCCCATCCGCCCGCAGCACCCGCCGCACCTCCCCGAACACCGCCACCATCTTCGCCACCCACTCCTCGGGCGTGGCCTCCAGGCCGATCTGGCCGTCCACCTGGTAGTTGCGGAGGCCCCAGTACGGGGGCGACGTGATGCAGCACTGAATGGACTCCGCCGGCAACATGCGGAGGACAGTGAGGGCGTCCCCGTGGAGGAGGGTAACACCGCTCCCACCGTCCCGGTCACCGCCAGGGCTCACGGCCACCCCACCAGCCCGCACCACACGTCCCGCCGCAGCCACGCCGCCACGAAGCCCAGCGCGGCGCCGCCGAGGACGAGGAGGAGGGCGTCAAGACCGCGCATCAGGCCTCCGCCGTCTTGGCTTCACGATGGGCCGACATCCAGGGAGGACATGTGTCAAAAGAAAGATGTCCATACATTGCCGGAGCTTTTCTTTGTCTCGGGCGGGTCCCCGCAGGATCAACGAGGCCCCACAAGCACAATGGTATGTGATCGTCATAGGGCTCCTCCGCGAGGCCGCGCCGTGGTCAAGGCCTCCCGATGCATCGCCTGGATCTTTGCCAGAAGTTTCCAGGTATTATCTGCCCGTTCCGAGAAAGCACGCGCTTCGTCGCCACGCTTTTTTGTCGCACGGTTTGTCAGAAAGCGCGCATACAACGGGAGGCATCTACCAAGACGGAAAGCTCGCGCGCGTCAAGGGGGCGCATCAGGCCGAGTCCTCCCACGCCACATACGCCTCGCTCTCGGCATCCGCCGAGACCCACCCCCGCCGGCCACAGGCCGGGCAGACGACGGGCGTGCCGTCCCGCACGAGAGAAATGTCCAGATCCTCACCGCACTCGGGGCAGCAGTCCTGCATCAGGGCTTCTCCGGCTCCAACAGGTCGCGGTCTGCTGGGCGGTCTTCGAGAGGCGTCCCCTCCTCCACCGCCGTCACCGCCCATGGCCGCCCCAGCCGCACGGTGACGCGGTACCAGGTATGGGCCGCAATCGGCACGCCACACCGGAACCGGCCGCGCCGATCATAGACACGGATCGTGCCGGCCCGTGTCAGGCGAAGCTCCACGCGCTGTTGGGGCAGCGCGAACGTCATGAGCTGTCTCTCGCGGCGCGGGAAGATTCCCACACGTAGCGTCACCGCACAGCGTCGTGGCCCCTGGATCATGGGCGCGTCGGCCATGAACTCGCAGGCGTTGCCTGGCACGAAGGCCGCGAAACGGTAGCGCAGGGGGAGGGCTGGGTACCGCCGCGGCGGCTGTGTCGGCACCGCCCGCGTTCCGCCCATGAAGAATTCCTCATCAGAAACGTACTCGAAGCCGGTGAACGAGACGGCACCCATCAGGAGGGTCCCCCTGGTGGTGGCACCTCCGGCACCTCAGCGGCCTGCGCATGCAGATGGTCGAAGGCCTGCCGTGCGACGACCTCGAACCCCTGCCCGAGGAGGTAATGGCGCACCTGCTGTGCGTCCATCTCCCCCTTCGCCCACACAGCGGCGGCAAGGGCAGCGGCACAGACAGGGACGATATCCCGCATGAGCATGCATGGACCGTTCCCCTCGCGCTCCGCGTAGAGATACAGTGGCGCCAGCGCTTGCGCGATCCACCCCCGCGCCCGGGCCAGGTTGTCGGCGGGGGTCATGCCCCCCCCTCCTCCGCTTCGTCCTTAATCCGTTGGACCTGCTCCATGGTGTACGTCCCGTCGTGCATTGTACACACGCCGCCCAACGTCAGCACGTCCTTCACCACAGCGACAGGGAGCAATATCACGTTGACGAGCGTGCGGATGACCTGTCCGAAGAGTTGCACGCCCCACCCTCCTGCCGCGTCGCGTCCAGGGCCGAGAAATACTGATCCCTCCATTTGATTGCGGCGCTTTGCCAGTCGGCAGACTCTCTGCTCCAGTCGCCACCGCCAGCATTGGCGATGACACCCCATGCAAGTTCGAGGGATAGCTCCAACGCCTGCCGCTCCGCCAGCGCCTGCGCGGGAAGGCGGGCGAGGGCGGCCTCTGCCCGCTCCCAAATCGGCGCCCCAGCCACCGCCCACTCTCCAATGGGCAAGTCCCGTCGCTGGCGCCATTGTGCGATGGCGTCCAACGCCCCCGCCAGCGCCTCCGCCCGGGCGCGCCAGCCCTCATAGGTGTCGCCGGCCTGGCAGCCGGGACACGCCGCCACCTCGGCCTCCGTCGCGTGGAAGGGGTTGCAGGTGTGGCGGATCATGGCTCCTGCCCCAGCAGGATTGCCAGGTTTTGGATCTCCAACACCTTCAGCTTCCCGATGTCCGCCACGCCCCCCTTGCTCACCACCCGGGGATAGGTGGTGGCGATGAGCGCCATCACCCGGTCTTTGGGAATCTTCTTGGCCTCGCGGACTTCTTTCACGGCCACCCAGGCGGCATCCATCGCGCTCATGGAAAGTCCCGCCCCCGCCGCCGTCGGCTGTTCCGCCGGGGCTGCTTCCGTGGCCTGTCCGACGGCCTTGTCCTGGACGACGGGTGCGGGCTTCTGCTGGCGGGCATGATAGGCCTGCTCCCCCGCGTACCACCACACCCACAGGCGATGGGCGGCCTGGAACACGGGGAACAACTCGGCCACGGGTGGGACCACGGCGGTCTCGAAGGCCGGATCGGTCTCCACCTTGGGCAAGCGCACAATGAGGCCGGCCTGCGCCTGGGGCTCGTGGCCCATCTCATTATACGCTACTTGATAAGCGACGTTTTGGAGATGGGCTTCTCCATAGATAGCCTTCCCCGTCTTGAAATCGACGAGGGTCGGCACATCGTTCACGAGGGCCAGCAGGTCCATGGTCCCGGCGTAGCCGTGGGTCGTGCTCCAGACGGTCTGCTCAATCTTGAGGGGTTTGAACTTGACGGACGATGCCCAATCTTCTAGGGCCATGTATCCCCATTGTGCCCGATCCTCGATCTTGGGTTCTGGTCCCACCTTCTGGCCGAGGGCCCGGCGGAAGTTCCACTCCGCCATCGCATGCACCTGGGACCCGATCTCCGAGGCCTTGGCCAACAGCTTTTGGTTTGCACGCTGTTTCCCCAGGCGGTCGGTCAGGGTGGTCAAGTACGCCGTGCGGGACATGGGCGGCGTCTTGGCCAGGTCGGCGTACAGGTCGGCCGCCACGGCGGAGACCATGGTGCGCTCTTCCTTGGCGGCCCATTGGACTAAAGCCGGCTTCCCTACGACGTTCAGGATCGTCGTGACCGACGGAAGCTGCACGCCCTCGGCGATGGTGTAGAACCGGCCGGCGTTCGCCGTGGTGCGTGGGGGGTTCTGGCGGGCAAGGAACGCCTCGCGGATTCCCGTTCCACGGGCCAGATCGTTTTCGGCCTCAGAAGGGCAAGGCTTCGTCGGGTCCATCGTTGCCCTCCGACACGTTCCCTTGGTCCTTCGCCCGGTCCTTCTGCCGCACATAGTCCGTGGGGCGGAGTTTCGGGGTGCCCTTGGCGGCCGGGACCACCGCCTGGACATTGCTATAAATCCGACCCTCCTCCGTGATGTTCTGAATGATCTGGATCTGGCAGTTGACCCCAAGCAGTTTCTCCAGGTCAAACCCATCCAGTTCATCCTTCACAAACTTCTTGCCCCGCCACGCCTCCAAAAACGGCCGGAGATGCGACTTCTCACTGAGGCTGAGCCCGAAGTCCCGGCGAATCTCGAAGGGCTTCCCCGTATCGGGGTTCCCCTCCTCGATCTGCCACACCAGCCGCACCTTCTCCTTCTTGCCCCAGGCCGTTTCGACGAGGCCCAGCTCGACCACATCCACGCAGACGGCGGGCCACAGGCCTTCAGGGGCTTGGGTCCATTCCTTGCGAGTTTCCTTGGCGATGATGGCCATGATTATTGCTCCACCCGCAGCGCGCCTTCCACCGACACCCGCATCTCGCCGTTCTCGAATTCCTCGTGGGCCAAGAATCCCGCCAGCGCCTTCTGTTGTCCCTCGGCCGTTACATCCGTCATCGCTTTCAGGGCCCAGCGGACGCCAGCCAGAAAGGCGCGCGTCCGGGCCAGTCGGTCGTCATGCGTCACGGGGATCCTCCTTCCGCACGAACCGCCGCAGGATGTATTCCAAACAGCGGTCGCGCTCCGCCTGGGTCAAGCTGTCCAAGAGGGCCACGATTTTCCGCACGTACATCAGTTCCCGGTCGCTCTTCACCGCTCGTCCTCCCCCTGCGGGTGTTTCATGGCATCCCCGTCACGCGCCGGTGGATCGTCACCTCCGCCCCCCGCATCATCCCCGTGTCCACCGTGATCTGCTGCCCGCGGCACACGTCGCAGAACCGATGCCCCGCCCACGTCGAGGCGAACGGGGCATCGCAGCGGAGGCAGCAACGGATCTTGGCCGAGCCGGCCACGTGGAGCCCGGCCGGGCGGCCTGCGGTCTTCCGCCGTTCGCCGTGGGCCCGGTCCCGCATCGTCTGAGCGCAGGTGGGGGGCCAGTAGCGGGCGTGGGGATGTTCGGCGGGAATGGCCTCGCCACAGAGCGGGCAGGCACGATCCGCGTTGGCAGTCATCTTATCCCCTGCGCCCGCGTGATGTCCCGGCACAGCTGGGTGTGCTCCCCGAAGTCCAAGCGCTCATTGCGGGCCTCCTCGTCATCACACCAGCACGGCGCCCCCTCCTTGGTCGTCCCCCGCCGGGCGCGGGAGAGGAGGGCCAGGAGCCTGGCACGCTCTGAGGCGATTTGGTGCTCCAGGGAGGCGATGACGGCCTCACAGTGCTCATGGCCTGGGCGATCCATTGTTCCTCCTACGCGGCGGGCGGGGTGCCGCCGGCGGGAAAAATCGTCTGCCCGTCCCAGGGACAGTCGGGGCACTCGACGCGATGCAACGCCTCGATCTCTGCGGCGTGGGCTGCGTTTCCCTCATCCCTCATGCGGACGCTCTCATCCCACAGGCGGGCGCCCTCATCCCACAGGCGGGCGCTCTCAGCCCGCAGGCGGGAGCACTCAGCCCCCAGGCGGGCGCACTCAGCCCCCAGGCGGGCGCTCTCGGCCCACAGGCGCTCGCTCTCAGCCCGCAGGCGGTCGGTCTCAGCCCCCAGGCGGGCGCTCTCGGCGAGGGCGGCGACAACGGGCGCGGATAACGGGCCAATCACCGGATGCAAGAGCCGCAGACGGAGACCGTGCTCATTTGACGGCTTGTAATCCCGGATATACGCGGCGCGCACCTCAAGGGGCTCCGTCAGGAGCTCCAGGAGGGCATCGTGATGGACGTGCCACGCATAGGCTTTCATGTGGATCTCCTACCCGGCGGGCGGGGTGCCGCCCACGGCTTGGCGTTCCAAGATCAGCCGACGCAATCCATCCAGGATCGGCCCCGAGGTCATCTTGCCTCGGAGGACCAAGGAAATCGAAGGACTCGACTTCCCGAGAAGGCGGCCGGCGGCGTTCTGCGAGAGGCCCACGCGCCGCAGGGCGCGCTTGATCTCTCGCCGTGATCCGAGGTTTTTCGGTTCCATGATGGAGTAGAATCTAGTGCTAGCCTAACATTCTGTCAAGCGGATTCTTTCGGGTAAATTGCCCGAAGGCATGGAAGAGGATCAGCGGGGAATGACCGGGCGAGGCGTGGTCGTCTCGATGGTCATCCCATCTCGGGAGCAGGAGACTTTGCCATTTTGAAGGTTGCTGCGGTAAAAGGTGAGCTGGACATAAATCGAGGACTCGACCACGCACACCGTGGCCGGGTCCTTGGCCAGCTCACGCACCACGCTGGCGGCGCCGGAGCAGGCGGCGAGAGAGAGCAGCATCCCGCCAATGGCCGGCACCCAGAGCAGGCGTCTCATAACGGCGCTCCCGGCAAGCGCGGGACCGCGCCGCGCTCGCAGAGAATGCCCAAGGTCCACACCGAAGGCTCGCGGTCGGCCCGGCCTACGACGTGCGTCCAGGCGGGGGTACAGCCGGCGGGGATGGGCAGCGATGGGGCACAGCCGGCGAGGGCCCCCAGGGCCAGCGCCCCGAGGGCCCCCGTCAGACATACAAGGGATAACCCCTGTCGATGGCAACCACCCCCCTTCGGATTTGCCGCAGAGACGGCTGCGGCGCCCGGAGCACGAACTCTTGAGCCGGCCCCTCGCATCGTGCTCAACGTCCGCTCCCGGTTGCACTTTCGGACCGGAGGAGTCGATATGGCGAGGGGCACCAAACGCCAAAATCTCACTTCGGCTCCCGCCTGTACCCTCGCACCCCGTTGATGAACGCGACTGCGGTGCCGCCCGCGATCCCCAACCACTGCACCTTCGTCGGCCACGCCTGCACCGCCGCCAGGGCAATCCCGATGGCCATGATGGCGGAGGCCAAGCCCTCCCACAGGTTGGCCAAAATCCGCTCCATGTTCATGCCGATCCCTCCATGGGCCGGTACAGATAGAAGTACGGCACCGCCGCCGACCCCACGCCGCCGTGGAGCATGAGGCAGTCGGCATCCGCGTCATAGGCCACGGAGCGGCCGAAGGCCAGGCCACCATGCGCATCCGGCCGGTCTGACGCCAGCGAAAGCGTTGTCCATTGCTGCGTCGCAGGGTCCCAGGCGTAGAAACCCTCCGGGTCTCGAATGCGGTAAAAATAGAGCCGTTGCTGGCGGGCACTCCACACCACATGTGACCACTCGCTGTTCAGCAGGCCTGTAGGATAGGGCCCACCAGGCACCTCGCCGAAGTCCATGAGCAGGTTCGATGGCAGATCCCAGGCCATCAGGCGCGGGACGGGTACTGCGGTGCCGTCCACCGCATAGCACCGGCGGCCCGCCGGGTCCCACGCCAGGTACTCGTGTTCGATGCGGCACTCTTTTCCGAGGGCATTCCGCAGGCCCCGGGCGCGGTCCTGGAGCAGGGTCTGCCACTGGTCTGCGGCACCGCACGGCATCGCCTCAAAAATCAGACCGCCCTGAAGGCCGTCGTAGCGCGCCCGCAGGATGCGATCTTCAGCCGCGTCGTAGACGCAGTGCCGCGCCGCCCCGATGATGCGCCCGGGGTAGGTCAGCCCTGTGGGCTCCTCCCAGGTACCATAAACGCCAGGGACAAATGAGGGTGTGAACGTCATCACTGACCCCAGCTTGTACACCGCATCGCTGGCGTTGACGTTGCTCTGTCCTGGACAGCCCGTATTGCTCGGCACCATCTGCCCCGGGATCATCCAGAATTGCCGCCGCAGCACGTCCCACACCCAGCCCACCGTATCCGGGCCTTTCGGGGCGATCTTCCCTTCAGGGGCGCAGTAGGGAAACTCCTCTCGCCACCCAGCATTGTGGTCCGCTGGAGACGCCAGGCGCTCGGCCAATGCGAGCGAAAAGGTCTGCTGCACGTAGGATCCAGTTCCCCGGAGCGTCGCGTAGTCACCGCCCACGAAGTACAGGCGGCCATCGTGGGGGCACCACGCGGCCGACACGTGCTTGCCCGAGCGCACCCCACGGCCGCGGTCAGGCCACTCCAGGCCTGTCCAACGCCCTTTCGGCGTCGTGTCGCCTGGGCCGGTCCCCTCCAGCGCATCCAGCACCGGCGTCAGGTCAGCCATGATGATGCCCGCCCGCGTCCAGGAGTAGAGGCGAGAGCCGACCACCCAGGACCCCGTGTAGCGGAGCGGGGGCGCCAGCCCGGTGGTGGGCACACGGGTCCATGCCCAGGTCTGCGTGTCGAGCAGAAAAATGTCCATCGTGGCGTCGCCGCCCCAGACGGCGATCCACCGATCCCGCACGGGCAACGCCGCAATGCCTTTGCCGGCGGCCGGCCCAGCGTCCTCATGGGGCGTGCCTGTCGTGGCCTGTAGCACCCACTGAAAGGTGTCCAGCGGCAGGCGCCACGTCTGCCCGCGATGGTAGAGCACCACCGCCTCCAACGAGGGCATGTAGCGAAACTGGCACTGGACGTTCGTCACCTTACCCGGGCCGCCGGCCCCGTGATTCCGGTAGTGCGTCCAGGACCGGCCGACACCATCGTAGGCCCAGAGGTCCTGCTGGGAGCCGGCGGCGCCTCCATAGATCAGCATCCCTCCTGGAATGCTGTCCGCACCCGGGTTGAAGAGTCGCTCGAGACCCCGCACGTCCAGCGTAGGGAATTCCTCAATCGTGGCTGGGCGCCACGCCTGTTCTGCCGGGCTGTAGATGGCGAGGCTGTAGTGGACCGGCACGCCGTCCACCATCGCCCCCCACGGATTCACGCAATTCACCAACAGCTCATCATTCACCAGGTCCCAAACTGAAAAGCCGTTGTCCACGGCGGCCGGGAAGCGCGCACCCGGGTCGGGGAACCAATGCTTCGGCATTTTCATGCCAGGCTCCGGCCCGTTGCCCTGCACCATCATGAACCACCGCTCGTCCCCAGCATCCCACCGCTGAAGATGGTTGAGTCCGTTCGTGCCGCCGGAATACAGATAATAGGAATCATCCGCTCGACGATACGGACAATTGAACCACGCGCGCGCGGTGGTGTCGTCAGCGCGCTTGCCGAGATTCACCCATTCCAAGCCCATGACTCACACGACCTACCAGCGCAGGCCACAGCAACCGAGACTTCCGAGCGAAATGATCTGTGAGTCATACGGCACATTAGAGCCCCGTCAAGGACGCCAACCACGCCCACAGGAGGCCCAGGAGCCACCGCCCCAGGCCCGTGCCGAGTTCGGCCACCATGGCGAGACAGGCGGCCGAGAGGAGCGCGAGGGCATATTTCACGCCGCGATCCCGGGCGCGGCGGCCCCAGGGACGTTCGCGCGGCTTCCTCTCGTTCCGCTCACCCGTGCCTTTCATGGCGCCTCGATGCGGATCATGACGTCCGTCATTGCGCGCAGCTCGCCGCCGACGAACCCGGCGAGCACATGGTATTTCCAGTGTCCTAGCGCCAGCGACGCCGGGAGAGGGACCGAAAAGACGGTCACTCGGCACCCCTTTTGGACACTGATCTCGGCTTCCTCGAAATTATATCGCGTCCCGTTCAGGAGGAACCGGTACAGTCTGACCCGTCCATTCCCCGTGACACAGGTCATCCGCCGCACGTACATCGTCGAGCCGGCGCGGAACACCACCGAGGGATTGAGGCCCCGCTCATCGGCAAAGGTTCGGGCGATCTCGTGCTCGAAGAGGATATTGCCACTGGGCACGAGGCTCAGGTGCAAGACGCCGATGATGGCGACCACGACCATCGTGAGAATTTGCATGGCCCCCATGGCCAGCAAGATGCGCCGGTTCATGTCCTCCGCCCGCCGCCCGTTGATCGTCCAATACCAGGTCGGGCCGAAGCCTTTCAGCCCCGCATGGCGCCGCACCATCCGCCGGCGCAGCTCGGGGTAGTCCAGGACGTACTCCGACGCGGCCTCCGTCAGCACCACGCCGCCGGGTTGGCACAGGTTGACCAATCGCGCGGCCAGGTTGATCACGGCCCCCTGCGCGCCCGCGCCCTCCCGGTAAGTGACGGGACCCACGGCGATGGCGATGCGCGCCGCCAAGCCAGACCAGACGGCCTGGCACCGCAGGGCCGTCCGGATGGCGCTGGCCGGGTCGTCGCCGATGAGCAGGGCGCC
>Ga0209521_10003492_pt1 | contig 12693 bp, 7 predicted proteins | sample Rifsed19ft4_FD_184016 | JGI IMG/M metagenome (GOLD analysis project Ga0209521, IMG submission 184016) | Soil microbial communities from Rifle, Colorado, USA - sediment 19ft 4 (version 2) | ecosystem: Environmental > Terrestrial > Deep subsurface > Rock core/Sediment | place: Rifle, Colorado... | reverse complement strand
GCTCGCGGCACATATCGCCGGCGGCTCGAATCGTCTGGTCGGAGACGGTGAAGGAAGCGTGGAGTCCGACCAGACCCCGCACCAGGGGCCGTCGGTTCGATCGCAGGAACCGCCGGCACTCCGCCAGGCCTTCGTTCGCCTCCGCCTTTCCCCGATTCCGCTCCGTCGCCCCGTAGCAGACCAGTGCTCTCGTTCCGAGCTCCTGGCAGGCGTCGGCCAGGACGTCGAGCGAGCCTTCGATGAAGTCTGGCGATTCGTGATGATCTACTAATGCCGTCGTGCCGTGAAGCAGCGCTTCCGCCACGTGGAGGCGGGCGGCGGCGCGCAGGCTGGCTGCATCCAAAGCCCGATCGAGGCGCCACCAGATCCGCTCCAGAATCTGAAGAAAGTTTTCGGGAGGAGGCGAGGGCGGCGGCATGCCGAGCCCGGCGAGGCCGCTGTAGAGGTGGGTGTGGGCGTTCACGTAGCCGGCGTTCACCGCGGCGCCCTTGCAGTCGAGCCGTGGTGTGCTCTCCGGGCAGGGATCCCCGATACGGTGGACCGATTCGCCCTCGATCAAGATGGATCGAGCGGGATCGTCGGTCTCCAGGTAGAGCCGGTCTAGTATCATCAGTAGCCCGGGGCCCCACCCCCGGGCCTTCGCGCTTCGTCGATTCCACGACTGCGCGCGGGCTGAGGGCTCATTGGACGGCGCGATCAGCGCCATGTTTCTCGCGGTATCTTGGTTCGGATCTTTCCGACGCTGATGGCCCGCGCGGCGGGAGAGTCTTTCATGGGAAGCGTGTAGCGTCTTATGCCGTCAAAGGACTCGAGCGCACCGGCGACCGCTCCCGCGGTGGGAACGAGGCCGATCTCTCCCACGCCCTTGGCTCCGCACGGCCCCTCCGGCTCGTGCTCCTCGACCAGGATGACCTCGACCTCGGGCATGTCACGGGCTCGGAGGACTCCGAGATCGCGAAGATTGAAGGTGACCGGCATCCCGTCCACACAAGGGAGCTCCTCGGTGAGCGCGTAGCCGAGACCCATGTGGATCGATCCCTCTATCTGTCCCGCGCAGAGATCCGGATTCACCGCTCGTCCCACGTCATGTGCGGCCACGAAATGCTCCAGTCGGCCGTTCTCGTCGAGGATGCATAGCTGCGTCGCGTAACTGAAGGTGGTGTGCGTCTTGATCTTATCGGCCGTTGTCCCGAGCGGCGTGGTGTCTTCGGTGAGACAGTCGGCGGCGTAGACCTTTCCCACCAGATCGGCAAGACCCTTGCCTTGCTCCAGGTCGGCTCGCAGCTTGTCTCCAGCGCTCATGACCGCTCGTCCACCGAAGAGGGTTGCTCGCGAGCCGGTGGTCTGGCCGCAATCGAGGGCATAGGTGGCGTCTACCTTGGGACGGAAGACAGAAGCGGGCAATCCGGTGGCTTCCACCGCGAACTGAACGAGCACAGTGAGGAGACCTTGTCCCATTTCCGTGTAGCCGTTGTAGAGAGAGACCGTCCCGTCCTCTTCCACCACCAGGCGCGCCTTGCCCCATTCCTTGGCGCCGTTTCCGATGCCGCTGTTCTTGATTCCACAGGCGATGCCCACCGCTTTTCCTCGGCGCACGGCGTCGTAGTAAATGTCCTTGACGGCGTCCAGGGTCTTCTTGATGCCGACGGATTTCTCGAGGACCTGGCCGGTCGAGAAGACGTCCCCCACTTGGACCGCGTTGCGCCAGCGCATCTCCCAGGCATCGATTCCGACTTTCTTGGCCAGCAGATCCACGGCTCCTTCGATGGCGAAGGCGGCCTGGTTGGCGCCGAAGCCCCGCATGGCGCCGCAGGGTGGGTTATGGGTATAGACGGCCATCGACTCGACATCGACATGCGGAACCCGATACGGTCCGCAGGCGTGCCCGGCGGCGCGCTCCAAGACTTTGCCCCCCACGCTGGCGTAGGCGCCGCTGTCGCCGATCATCCGCGCCTTCACCGCGGTAAGCCGCCCTTCGCCGTCGCATCCCACGGTGAGGTGGATGGTGATGGGATGGCGTTTGGGGTGGAGGCGGATCGACTCTTCCCGGCTGAGGGTCAGCTTCACCGGGCGGCCGGTGAGCTGCGCCAGCAGCGCGGTCTGCGCCTGGATCGACATGTCCTCCTTGCCGCCGAAGGCCCCGCCGTTCGGGATCAGCTCGACGAAGACCCGGTCCGGGGAGACACCCAGAAAGGCCGCCACCTGTCGCCGATCGTCGAAGATGCCTTGTCCTTGGGTCGCCAGGTACAGCCGGCCGTCGGGAAGCGGCTCGGCGAGCGCCGCCTCCGGCTCCAGGTAGAGATGCTCGATGCGCTGGGTCTTCCAGGTTCCGGAGACCATGTGGGCGCTCTTGGCGAGAGCGGTGTCGGCGTCGCCGCGGCGGATCACGGAGCGAGAGAGAATATTGTCCGGCTTGTTGGGATTGACGGTCGGTGCACCCTCCCTCAGGGCCTCTTCCGGATCGAGAACCGGCGTCAGGATCTGGTAGTCGACTTTCACCAACTCCGCCGCCCGCCGCGCGGTGAGCTCGTCTTCGGCGGCGACCGCCGCCAGAACGTCGCCTACCGACCGCGTCTCTTCACCCTCGGCGACGAACCCCGGCCAGTCGTTGTAAATGAGGCCGTACCAACGGTTGCCGGGAACGTCTTTGGCGGTGGCCACCGCCACCACACCCGGCAATGCCTCGGCCTGGGACGTGTCGATCCGATTCACCCTTGCCCGGGCGTGCGGGGAGAGAGTGACCGCGCCGTGAAGGAGGCGGGGCCGGGTCAAGTCGTCGACGTAGGGCCGGCTTCCCAACGCCATGGCCTCACCGGAGACGCGGCGGAGCGATTGGCCGACCCGTCCGTCGTTCTCCGGATCGGGAATCGGCTCGCCACGCTTGGCTTTGGCCATGAGCTCCACCGCGTCGATGATCTTGACGTACCCGGTGCAGCGGCAGAGGTTCACGTCGATGGCCTTGGCGATGTCCTGACGGCTAGGATTGGGGTTTCCGTCCACCAAATGCTTGGCACGGAGAAGAATTCCAGGAATACAGAATCCGCATTGCATGCCGGCGGCCGAAACGAAGGCGCGCGAGTACAGATCCCGCTCGTCCTGGTCGATGCCCTCCAGCGTGAGAACCTCTCTGCCCGCGGCTTTCTCGGCCGGTATGGCGCAGGTCACCTTGGGGCTGCCATCGATCAACGCCAGACAACAACCGCACTGCCCCTGTGGCTCGCAGCCGTTCTTGGTGGAAATGATGCCGCACTGGTTGCGGAGCGCTTGGAGAAGAGATTCCCCTGGACGGGGATCGATCGTCCTCTCGCTTCCGTTCAGGCGCAGCCGGACGCTCATGGGATCGAGACTCCTCTTACTCGCTTTCGCGTCGCACCACGCGTCCCGCACGGACTCCGGTGATTTCGGAATTCTCGACCGCCATCTCGCCGCGCACCATGACGTGAATCACACCTTCCGGGTATGAAACAGGCTCGGCGTAGGTGGCGGTGTCCTTAATAGATGTTGGGTCGAAAACGACCAGATCGGCGGCGAACCCTGGCCGCACCTCGCCGAGGTCGGCAAGGTTCATGGCGTGGGCTGCCTGGCTGGTCAGCTTTCGAATCATCTCCGAAAGCCCGAGGAGTTTCTTCTCGCGAACGTAGTGCCCCAGAAAGCGGGGGAATGTCCCGTAGGCGCGCGGGTGCGGTCGATCTCCTAGAAGCGCGTCGGTACATCCGTTCAAGTAAGGAAGAGACATGAATCGTTCCACCACCTCCTCGCTCTGGGAGCGGGAGATCATGCTGACTCCCATGGACTCACTCTCCAGTAGCTCGAAGGCGAAGTCCAGTGGCTCGCGCCCGGCCGCCTTGGCTCCCTCCGCCACACTCTTTCCGAGCCATTCCGGGTGCCGGCCGCTCGCTATCCCGCTGATGACGATACCCTCCGGACCCGTCCACTTCCAAAAGGAGTCCCAGTCCAAGACGCCCTTCTTCTCGATGTCCTCCCGCATCTTTTGCCGGTTGGCCGAATCGCGAAGCCGCTCCAGCGTTTTCGTTGGCCCTCCGGCGTGCGCCCAAAGTGGCAAGATCGCTCCCAGCAGGGTGGAGCCGGCAGCATAGCAGTATTGGTCTCCGGTGACCGAGACGCCCTGGCGTCGCGCCTCCTCGATACGCCCGACCAGACCCGCCGCCCGAGAGAAGTTCTCTCGCCCGGCAACCTTGAAGTGCGAGATGTGAACGGGACAACGGGAGCGCAGGCCCACCTCCATCATTTCGTCGATCGCGCGCTCGATCAAGTCCGATTCACTACGCATGTGCGCGACCAGCGGAGCCCTTCGCGGGGCGAGCACTTGTCCGAGCGCAACCAGCTCATCGGTATCGGAGTAGCAACAAGGGGGATAGACGAGGCCGGTGGAGAGCCCCAAGGCTCCCTCGCCCAGACCGCGGGCCAGCTCGGCGCTCATCCTCTGGAGCTCGGCGCGCGTGGGCTTCCGGTTCTCTCGTCCCATGACGTAGGCTCGCAAGGTCCCGTGAGGGACCAGGTAGGCGAGATTGAGAGCGGGTCGGCATTGCTCGAGAACCTTCAGGTAGTCCCGGACTCGTTCCCAACGCCACTGCTCTTCCGGCAAGTCTCCGAGGAGGCCGGAGAGCGCCTGGCGGGTCTCCGGAATGTGGTGGGGCCGAACCGGCGCCACGCTGATCCCGTCCTGCCCGAGCACCTCCAGGGTGATGCCTTGCCGGAGCTTCATGGGCAGGAGAGGCTCGGTGAGAACTCTCAAGTCGGAGTGCGAGTGCGTATCGATGAAACCGGGCGCGATGACCAGATGGGAGCAGTCGATCTCGCGGCGACCCCTCAGGCCTTCCCCGATGGCGGCGATCGATTCTCCCTCGACGGCCACGTCTGCCGCGCGCGCCGCCGCACCGGAACCGTCGACCAGCGTGCCGTCGCGGAAGACGATCGGGTAGGCGCTCATCTTCTTGAGTTCTCTTCCTGCCCGCCGAACTCTTCTCCGAAGAAATCGCCCTCGTTCCAGGCCGGTCGTTCGCTTGCCTGAGCCACCAGGTAGCCCGCCAAGAGGTTCACACCCGCGTAGGTCGTGCCGGTTTGGAAGTTCATGTCCTGGCTGAAATCATCCTTGGGCGTGTGGTAGACGGTGGCCAACCAGTCTTGAATGGCGGCCGCCCCGTCGACATCGGGGTCGCCCGATTGGAGGCCGACGATGGTGAAGGCGGCGGGAATTCCTTGCCGCACGAAAGGGTACTGGTCACTGCGGACGAAGAGAACCTCTTCCGGCATGGGGTCAGGGCTGAGATCGAGACCCATGTGATCGGCCACTTGCCGGTAAGTCTCCCCCAGGCTCGAGTGCTCGGCTCCGAAGACCACCAGATCCCGGATCGGGTAGAGCATGAGCGCCATGTCGAGATTGATATCGGCCACCAGGGACTCCCTCGGCACGGTGGGATGCCGAGCGAAGTAGTCAGCGCCCAAGAGGCCTTTTTCTTCTGCGGTGGTGACCAGAAACAAGATCGATCGTTTGGGGGCATCGGGTAGGCACTTGAAGGCCCGGGCGATCTCCAGCAGGACCGCGGTTCCGGAAGCGTTGTCGTAAGCGCCGTTGAAAATGTTGTCTCCGTCCATAGCTTCTTTGATGCCGTCGTGATCCAAGTGCGCGCTGTAAACCAGATACTCGTCGCGAAGACGAGGATCCGCTCCCGTGAGTTTGGCGATCACATTGGGGCTCTGGGCCTCACCGTGATACGTCACGGTGACCATCTCGGCCTCGAGAGGAATGTCGAAGCCCCGAAGTTTCCCGGCTTCGGCATGGGAGAATACTTCCGGCAAAGAAATGGGAGCATAGGCAAAGATTTCCTCCGCGGTTTCTCGGCTGAGGAGGCCGACGCCGCGGATCTCGGGCCAGACGGGACGTGGGCGGCCGGCGGCGTCGGTCCACTTCATGCCAGGCTCTCTGGCGTTTTCCGCCACCATGGACCACGGAATGCGCTTCTCGTCCTCGGCAAGCAAGATATTGAGGACGCCCACCGCACCGTGTGCGACGGCATTCTCCAGCTTGGGCCAACCCGAGTAGTGAGCCCTCTGGCTGTTGGGAAAGGTGGCCGGTGCTCCGTGGAGCATGACCGCAATTTTGCCCTCGGCATTCACGCCCGCGTAGTCGTCGTAGTTGAGCTCCGGTGCGCTGATACCGAATCCGACGAAAACCAAGGGGGCCCGTAACTGAACGCTCTCCCGTTGGAAGTCCGCGGAGAGAATGTAGTCCTTACCGATCTCGAGATCCTTTTTCCACGCGTCCCGTATGAGGGTCAGAGAGCTTTGGCCGAAGTCGACGACACCGGTACGGAACGCCACTTGCTGGAAATACGTTTCGTTGAGCCCGGCAGGCTCGAACCCCATCGATTCGAAGGCCGAGGCGACGTACTTGGCCGCCAGATCGAACCCTCGCGTCCCCGCCTCGCGTCCCTCCAGAAGATCGTCGGCCAGGAATCGGATGTGAGCTCGGATCGCCTCGGGTCGGATGCATCCCAGGGCGGCCTCGACGCCCGGTGAAGAGATCCTGCTCGGCGGTTGGCAAGAAAAAAGTGATACCGCGGCGACGGTCACGATAAAAAATGACGGGTGGCGGCGCATGGGGCGGGCTCTCCTGTTGTCTCTGGTGTCCGTTTAATAATCACAGAAGGGGCCGACCGACGGGCCCCACCGGGAGAGTATACATTAGCGCACCGAGACGAGCGGAGCGACCGGCGTTCTAACCGCGGTAGCTGGGATCGAGGAAGGAGCGAAGCAGTCCCTTCGATACTTCGAGTCGGTAGGCGGCAGTGGAACGGATATCGTCTATGGGCGCCACGTCCTTTTCCAGAAGCGCACATGCCTGGTCGAGGACCTTGCCGGCTGGCTTCTTGCCGACGATGAATGCCTCGACGTGGCGCAGGCGGCGAACGGTGGGAGCCATGCTACCCAGCGCGAACCGTAGCTCGCGGACGCTGCCGTCTTTTTTGACCCATAGGAGACCCGCGGCGACCGTCTTCGAGATAGCCGAGGCGGCGCGTGTTCCGACCTTCCAAAACATTTGTCGCCGGGGACGGCTGGGAAGAACCGGGATCTCGATGGACTCGATGAGCTCGGAAGGACCGAGCGAGGTCTTCTTCACTCCCGTGAAGATGTCCGCAAAAGAGATGGTCCGCCCTCCACCGGGCGATACGGTATGGACTAAGGCCTGGTAGACCGCCAAGGGAGGAAAGGTGTCTCCGGCCGGGGAGGCATTGGCGATGTTGCCGCCCAGCGTGCCACGGATTTGAATTTGAACGCCCCCTATGGTTGCGCAAGCGTCCACCAGCAGGGGGAACTCTCTCTGGACGGTGGCATGATTCTGGAGCTGCCAGTGATTCACCAGCGTCCCGATCCTCAGGCCGTCCTTTACTGAACGGATCCGAGCCCATTCTTTGATGGAGGAGAGATCCAGGATGGTCTTGCCGTTCCGCTGCCCGGCATTCCAGGAGACCATGAAGTCCGTCCCTCCCGCCAGGGGGATGGCCTCCGGGTGACGCGCCAGAAGCCGCACCGCCTCCCGGGCCGCCTTGGGCCGCAAGACTTCCATGGTCGAGGGATCGCCTCTCATTTGGCTTTCTTCCGTCGGTGTCGTCGCCGCGATCCCTTGAGCCTGTTTCTCTCACGGACGGCCTTGATGACCGAGCTGACGATCTGTTGATAGCCGGTGCAACGACACAGGTTTCCCGCCAAGGCCTTGCGGATGGACGTCTCATCGTCCCTGCCACCCTGCCGTACGTAAGCCCAGGCGGTCATCAGAAAACCGGGCGTGCAGATGCCGCACTGCGTCCCACCTTCGGACAAGAAGGCGTCTTGCAAGACGTTCAACGAGTCCGGTTTGCCCAGCGATTCGACGGTCTCGATCCTTCGGCCGGCCACCTGGCAGACGGGAATGAGACAGCTATTGACCGGCTCTCGGTCGACCAGCACCGTGCAGGCTCCGCACTCCCCCTCGCCGCAACCTTCTTTCGTTCCGGTGAGGTGGAAATCCTCACGCAGAACGTCGATCAGTCGTTTGAAGGGCTCACCCTTGTGCAGCCGCGTCTCGCCGTTAACGCGCAGTCTGATCACGCTTGGCTCGGGAGATCCGTTCCGGAAGGAGGGGAAGCTCGGGAATGAAGAGTCCGGTGGCATGGAAGACCGCAGCCGCGACCGCCGGGGCCGGCACGTCGAACGGCAATTCACCGACTCCCTTGGCTCCGAAGGGACCGCGTGAATACGGTTTCTCGACGAGCTCCACGCTCATGGGAGGCGTATCGAGTGTAGTCGGTATGATGTAGTTCGTGAACTGGGCGTTTTGCATCACACCGTTCTGAAAGATGACGTTCTCCAGAAGCGCGTAGCCGAGGGCTTGGGCGGTTCCTCCCATGATCTGTCCTTCGACCAGGACCGGGTTGATGGCCTTACCGATGTCCTGCGCGGTGGTCAGTCTGCGGATCCGCACTTCGTGGGTCAGCTTGTTTATCTCTAGCTCTACCACCATGGCCGCATAGCTATAGACGCCGTAGGCATCGCCCTTGTACTTCTCCTCATCCCATTGGATCTCGTCGGGTTGGCGGTACTCTTCGATGAAGCTGACCGCCGGCTTACCGTTGGCGAGCTTTCTGGCAGCAGTCCTCAGCCCGGCCCGGGTATGGGGGAAGGTGCCCTGCAACTCCGCGACCGCGGTCTTCAGGCGGAGCGCCGCGCGCTGCAGAAGACTTCCCACCACCATGCAGGTCCGGCTGGCGACGGTGGGCCCGCTGTTCGGCACTCTTGCGGTGTCTGGCGTATCGATCTGGATCCACTGGTAGGGAACTCCTAGAGTCTCTGCCACGATCTGAGCCAACATGCTGCTGGTCCCCTGACCAATCTCCGTGGATGCGGCTTCGACGCGGATCTCTCCCTCCCGGGTCAGCGACAGTCCTGCTCGGCTTGCCAGATGAACCTCACCCGCGCCGGTAAAACCGGCGCCGTGAAAGACTACCGATAGACCGACGCCTCGCCAGCTGGTTCGATCCTTCCGCCGATTCCACTGCTTGCATTCCTTACGCCTTTCCACATACTTGGCTCGCTGGACGGCTCGCTCCAGAACTTCGGATGCCCCGACGCTCTCCCGAAGGACTTGGCCGGTGGCGGTGACAGATCCCTGGCGGAACAAGTTGCGCCTTCTCAGCGCCAGCGAGTCGATGCCGAGCGTGGCGGCTATCTTTTCCATGTGGAGCTCGGCGGCGAACAGAGTTTGGGGGGCACCGAATCCGCGGAAGGCTCCGCTGGGGGGGTTGTTGGTGGCCATGGACTTGGCGAGTATCCGCACGTTGGGACACTGGTAAGGCCCACTGGCATGGATGGCTCCGCGAGAAAGGACCACCGGAGACAAGGTCACATAGGCCCCTCCATCCATCACGATCTCGATCTCTTGCGCAAAGAGCGTTCCGTCACGGCGGACGCCGGTCCGGTGCCGGATTCTGGCGGGATGACGTTTGGTGGTGGCCAACATGTCCTCGTGCCGGTCGTAGATCATCTTGACCTGCCGTCCTGACTTGATGGCGAGCAGCGCCGCATGGCCGGCAATCATATTCGGGTATTCTTCCTTGCCGCCGAATCCACCGCCCGTCGTCGTTTGGATAATCCGGATCTTCTCCTCGCGCCGTGGGAAGAGAGGCTTCATCGCCTTATGGACGTAATAGGGGCACTGCATGGAGCCCATGATCACCAGCGTTCCGTCGTCTTCTTCCCAAGCGGCGACGCCGTTGTTCTCGATGTACGCTTGTTCCTGATAGGGGACTCGGTACTCTCCTTCCACGATGAAGTCTGACTTCGCCATGCCGGCGCCGGTGTCCCCCTTTTCGATCAAGATGCGCTTGAAGACGTTGTCGGACCGGTAGAGAACTTGCCGAAGGGCGATGGAATCCTCCATGGACAAGACGGGCTCACTCTCCTGATAGTCGACCTCGATGTGTTCGAGGGCCTGGTAGGCGGTGGCGCGAACGGGATGGCCGATCAACAAGATGGGCTCCATGGCGTGCAGGATGCGCTCTTCGGCCAGAAGCGGCTGGTCGTGTTCGATGAGGTCGACGTAGTTCTGCCCGGGGATATCTGCGGCGCGGGCGATGACGCAATCGTCCCAAGGGAATTTCGGATCGAAGCGAATGTTCTTGATCGTACCGTGAGGAATAGAGGAGCGGAGCGTCACTCCGAAGAGACATCCCGGCAGATGGTAGTCGTCGATGTACTTCGCGACACCGCAGAGTTTCTCCGGTCCTTCTTTGCGGCGGGAGCTCACTCCGACGGCTAACATCGCTGGTAGCCTATCGTAGCTGGAAGGTGAGTTTCCACCGGGATACACTGGCGCACAAGGAGATCGGGATACGATTGCAGGCAGGAAGGCTGTTCTCTTGGACAAGATGCCCGATCTCGTCATCGTAGGCGGTGGCCCCGCGGGCCTCGCCACCTCTATCTTCGGGGCCATCGCCGGGCTCTCGTCCATCGTCATCGAGAGGCGCTCTCTCCCCATGGACAAGCCTTGCGGGGAGGGCATCATGCCACCCGGCGTGGCGCTGCTCGAGGAGATGGGCGTTCAGGTACCTCACGCTCGTTTCTTGGGGATTCGCTACGTGGATGGAGACACGGTTGCCGAAGGACGGTTTCCAACCAGAGCGGGATGGGGTGTTCGCCGCACCGCTCTCGTTGAAGGGCTCTTCCATCGTGCCCAGGAGCTCGGAGTCGAGCTCCGTTTCGGGACCCGTGCCACCGGATGGAGTGCTACCCGGGACCGAGTCCATGTGGATTCCCATGGGGGTCCCGTGGAGGGAAGGTTTCTGATCGCGGCAGACGGGCTTCATAGCAAGCTTCGGAAGGAGGCGGGTCTACAAAGATTGGCGCGCGGAGCGAAGCGCTTCGGTGTACGGCGTCACTTCCGGGTGCGTCCCTGGTCTCCCTGCGTTGAAGTTCACTGGAACAACGAGGCCGAAGCCTATCTGACGCCGGTCGCTTCTGAGGAGCTGGGGGTCGCTTTGCTATCGAGCGGCGCGCCGACCCGTTTCGAGGAATCGCTGAGCCATTTTCCAGGTCTCGAGGAACGACTGGCAGGGGCACCGGTAGTGAGCGAAGTACAGGGGGCGGGGCCCTTTCGACAATGTGTTCGGCGTCGTTATCGCGGCCGGCTGGCTTTGGTGGGGGATGCGGCGGGATATCTCGACGCCTTGACCGGTGAGGGTCTATCCCTGGGGTTTCACTGTGCGCAAGCCCTGGTCGCGACCATCGCCAAAGGGGATGAGCTGTCAAGCTATGAAACCGCCTACCGACGTCTCAGCAGAACGTATTATCTGATGACCGGACTGCTGCTGGCGGTGGCCCGGAGACCGGGACTTCGCCGGCGACTCATCGACGCGCTCGCGGAGACTCCAGAGATCTTCGATCGTCTACTCGCCATCAGCACCGGCGAGAGACCCATCCACCATCTGGGGTCAGCGGGATTGATTCGGCTCTTGCAAGTGCTGGCGGGACGTTCCGGTAGAGCTCGCTCGAGCCGATTCCGGGGCGGGGTGTCGCTGGGAAGACGGGAGTTGCGGTAAGTGCGACGGAGCTGAGAGTGGCGACCTCTATTTGATCTCCATCTCTTCCTCTTCTTCCTCGAGCTGGGAAAGCTCCTCGGAGCGCCGGCCGTGGAACGAGCCGCGAAACTCCTTGCGATCCATCGGAAACTCGCCCCAAACACAGACCCGGTTCTTGCCTTGAGCCTTGGCCTCGAAGAGGGCTCGATCGGCGCGGTCCAACACCTGTTCCGGAGTATCTCCATCGCCGGGAAACGAGGCGACCCCCATGCTGACGGTGATCTCCCGCGGCGGACCGTTCTCGCGGGAGTTGAGCTCTTCGATGCCCTGGCGGATGCGCTCCGCCACCAGGCGGGCACTCATCTTCGGTGTTTCCGGACAGATGATGACGAACTCATCACCTCCCACTCGCGCCGGTATGTCGATACGCCGTATCTTCTTGGCGATGAAGTCTCCGACTTGTTGCAGTACGCGTCCCCCCATCAGGTGTCCGTAGCGATTGTTGACGTTCTTCAGGCCATCGAGATCGACGAAGATCAGCGAGTACTCACGACCAAAACGCTGAGCGCGGGAGTGCTCGTTCTCCAACGTGCGATTGAAAAAGCGCAGGTTGAACAGGCAAGTGAGGTCGTCTCGCACCACCAGCTTCTGCAGTTGCTCCGCCTCTCGCAGGAGTCGCTTCACTTGACGGCGCGCCCGGTTCTGAATGTTGGCGACCGCACGGAGAGCGACCTTGAATTGAGATCCCAGTTCCAGGCCCCTCACCAAGCAGGCATCCGCAGAGGCGAGTCCGCGCCCCGGCTCCCGGTCCAGCACCAGGAAAACAAAGAACTCATGAGTCGCTCTGAGCTTTTCGAGCACTCCGAGAAGCTTCCGGGCAACGGTCGCTCGGCCACTCGCTTCGATCACAACCACCAAAGGATCGAGCTCGACGACTCGGTTGGCCGCGGCCACGGTAGCCCGTTCCCAGTGCAGCGGGTGACCCAGGGCCGCCAGCTCGCTTCCCGCTCTGCCGGCCGGTAGGCCGGATCGGCTGAGCCAAATGATGGGGCGTCTGGCCCTGGTCTTTCTTGAATATTGTTTAGATGACATAGTGAGCGCTGTTGATTCCAAAGGCCTC
>Ga0209521_10003491_pt1 | contig 12696 bp, 9 predicted proteins | sample Rifsed19ft4_FD_184016 | JGI IMG/M metagenome (GOLD analysis project Ga0209521, IMG submission 184016) | Soil microbial communities from Rifle, Colorado, USA - sediment 19ft 4 (version 2) | ecosystem: Environmental > Terrestrial > Deep subsurface > Rock core/Sediment | place: Rifle, Colorado... | reverse complement strand
CCCGCCTGCCTTTAAAACGCCCATCCCGCCGGTGATGCCCTGCTTCAAGCTCTCCAGCTCGTCGTTTACGGCTATGCGCAAGGCCTGAAAGACCTTTGTGGCAGGGTGTATGCGCTTGCCGTGGAACTTCCTGGGGATGGCGAAAAGCACGATCTCGGCAAGCTCGCCTGTAGTCTCAATGGGCTTTCTGGCACGGGCCGCTATTATTGCCCTCGCGACCCTCCTGGCAAAAGCCTCTTCGCCGAACTCCCTGAAGATGCGTTCGAGGTCTTGTTCATCCAACGAGTTCACGAGCGAGGCGGCAGTTTCGGCCTGCCTCGTGTCCATCCTCATATCAAGGGGCGCGTCCATTCTGAAGCTGAAGCCCCGCTCGACGCTGTCGAGCTGGTGTGATGAAACGCCGACATCCAGTATCACTCCGTCCACCGGGCCAGCTCCGAGCCCTTCGACGGCATTTTTAATATTCCTGAAATCGTCCCTTACGAAGCTGACCCTGTCGCCGAAGGGTTTAAGGAATTCTCCGGCGGCCTTCAAAGCATCGATATCCCTGTCTATGCCTATGACCCGGTTAGCGGGGTTTGCGCGAAGTATCTCTGCCGTGTGCCCGCCGCCGCCCAATGTGCCGTCGACGAATATGCCTTCTTTAGAACAGCCGAGAAGCCGGACAGACTCTTCCGGCATGACAGACAGATGGCTGAAGCCCATCTGTTAAAGCCCCAGCCGCTCGAGAGTATTGACGATATCCTCCTGGGAAGCCGCTTTTTCAGCCTCGTCCCACAGCTGCTTGCTCCATATCTCCATGTGCCTGAAAGCGCCTATGAGGACCACTTCCTTTTCCAGCTTCGCGTAGTCCCTGAGCGTCTGCGGCAGGAGTATCCTTCCGAGCCTGTCAATAGCGCAGTCAGTGGCGCTTGAATAGAAAAACCTGAGGAACGCTTTGGTGTCCTTCTTGAACTCGGGGAGAGTTGCTATCTTGTCCTCGAGCTTTTGCCATTCGGCGAGAGGATAGGCGATAAGGCAGTTGTCATAGTTGGTCACGACAAGGCGCGCGTCATACCTCTCGTTCAGGGTGTCCCTGAACTTTGAAGGGATGCTGAGCCTTCCCTTGCCGTCTATGAGGTGCTCGTATCTGCCTTTGAACATCGGGTTATTAACAGTTTATCCACTTCGGGCCCGGAGTCGTATCTCTCCGGTTTTTCGGGGTTTTATACCCCTGTCATTCCACTTCTCAACAGCTGAATACCACTTTGTACCACTTTATACCACTCGATGGGCTAACTATATTCCTGTACTATTTTTTTGTCAAGAAAAATGTAAATAGATGATGAGCTAAAAACTAAAAGGAAATCAGCCCATTGCGCCATTCGTTTTCAACCTGTTGTGGAAAGGCCCGGGCAGATATGCTATTAGTGGGAATAGACGAGGGAAGACACTTGGGAAATCGGGATTTGATTTCAAATAAAGAGGCGGCGCACCCGGACAGAAGACGGCAGACAGGGACTGAATCAGATTAAAAGATGCGCGACTTTTTGTTTTGTCTTTAAACCAAGCACGGTTTACCCGGCGTAGCGAAGCATAAGGTTGGGGGAGGGACGAGCGGGCGGGGCGGTAGGGATGCCCGCGTAGCGGGTGAGGCTGGTAAGCGGGCCTGCTCGGAGGCAGGAGGCGGAAAGCGAGCGAGCCGGTTAAACAGAAAGCGCGCGGCAGCGCGCAAAAAGGTTTTTTTGCAAAAAGCTGGAACAAGAGTAAACACATTTTTTGGCCAGAGCTCTCTTTCCCCGCTTCGCGAGGAAAGAGAGCGCCTGTGTTCATCTTATCAAAAATCGGGGGTCAAGACGGTTGCCGGACGGCTCAATTGAGCGAAAACGGCTGAGAGCATACGGAACATACGGGAGTGTCCGTCGAGGAGGTCTGCTTTTCCCTTATCCTCTTGAGCCTTTCCATTATTACCTCAGCCCTGTACTTGTAATCAGCGGCCACCTTGTTGGACGGGTCGAGTTCCAGGACGGCTTCCCACTCCTTTATGGCCATCTCCATCTCCTCGCTCTGGAAATAGGCTATGCCCTTCCTGAAGCGGATATCGACCGCCTTGTCCCTTTCCTTTTTGGCCCGGGCAAGGAGGTCAGTGGTGTTCATGTAGGCCGGGAGTATCTTCAGGACCGCAGAGAACTCCTCTATGGCCTTGGCGTAGGCCTTTGAATCGAGATATATCTTGCCCTTCAGGTAATGGGTATTCGCGATGTCCTCGGGCTCTTCCCGGACATTCTTCCTGGACTGCTTCTTATCCAGCTGGACGGGTTTTTCGCCGGAACGCAGAGCTTCCGTTATGACCTCTACCCTCTTGAGCGCGAGTATGTTGGACGGATTATACTTCAGCGACTGCCTGTACTCGAAAAGCGCGCGCGAGTATATGCCAGCCTTTTCAAGGTCCTCACCCATGTCCATGTGCCTCCTGGCCAGCTGCATGGAGATGACATTGATGTCCGCGATAAGTTTTCTGGCGGCCTTGTAGTCCGGGTTTTCCCTTGGAACCGACTTAGCCTTTTCCCTGGCCTCGGAAAGCCGCCCGCTCTCATAATAGGACATGGCCCTTTCGAATTCGGAAGCGAGCATGTACCCAGGCTGCATCTGCGCGCAGCCAGCAAGCAGTACCGCAAGGACGACCGCTCCTGATAATCTAAAGTACAATCCCATCCCTCTCAAGCTCCATAAGGGCGAGATGGACTATGCCCTCCACCTCGGCAGCCCACGCGCCGGAAAACCCCCTGATGTTATAGAGAGTGACCGGGTGATCGAACCCCTTTATGACGACGCCCTTTATCTCCTCGGCCTCGACCCTGCCCCTTACCGCGTTGAATACGAATTCACTGACGAGTATGTCCCCGCCGGCTGCCAGGTCGGTGAGCCGGGAAGCCAGGTTCACCGTGTCGCCGACGGCAGTATATTCCATTCTGGCCATGGAGCCCATGTTCCCGGCGATGACCTCGCCTGAGTCCAGCCCTATGCCCATCTCGAGGACTATCCCGCCCTCGGACAACCGTACCCGGTTCAGTTCCTCGACCGCCTTCTTGACCGCCATAGCGGCCTTGAGCGCCTGTTCGAGGTGGGCTTCTATCCTGAGGGGCGCTCCGAAGACCGACATCACGCAATCGCCCATGAACTTGTCGACCGTGCCCTCGAACCTGAAGATGACCTCGGTTATTACGGTGAAATACCTGTTCAGGAGCTCGACTGTCTCCTCCGGCTCCAGCTTTCTCGATATCGAAGTGAAACCCCTTATGTCCGCGAACATGACCGTGACCTCGCGACGGTCGCCGCCGAGCCGTATCTTTTCAGGGTCCTTCAATATCTCGTCCGCCAGGTGCGGACTCACATAACGGTTGAAGACGCCTTTCAATATCTCCTTTTTCTTTAGCTCGGAGGCCATCCTGTTGAAGGATTTGACCAGCGTGCCCAGTTCGTCTTTCCTCACCTCTGGTATGCGGTAGTCAAAGTTGCCCATGGCTATCTCTTTTGTGCCCTCAAAAAGCCTGAACACCGGGCGAAGAAGCCCGGAAGAAAGCGGTATTGAAAGGAGCGTTACCGCGGCCGCCGCGATAAGGCCCGTGACCGTGACCCTCTTTATGGCGCGCCTGACCTGCTCTTGTATGAAGCTGTCCGAGAACGACACGACCGTGTACCCGACCGTGGTGCTCCTGAATATTATGGGAGAAACGAAAGTGAGAAAGCCGTCCTTTTCCTCTATGAGCCACGGCGCAGCCCCGCTCCGGGATGAGACAAGCTTCGTGTCAAAGGCCGTGAATTCGGCTCCGACCTCCTGAAGGTCCTTGTGGGCCTCTATCTGGAAGTTATGGTTCAGCAGGTACGAGTCATGTATGCCCGGGTACTTGAGTATGTTCTGTATGAGGAGGTTCATGGCGAGGCTGTCCCTCTGCATGAAAGGGATCTTGGAGTCGTTGGCGAACTCATGCGTGATGGTGCCTGCCATCGACCGGAGCTGCTCTTCGAGCGAGGCCTTCTGATGGGCGACAAGTATCACGCCTATCGAAAAGGTAGTCACGAACAACAGGCTCGACAGGATTACAGCCAGCTTTATCTTTATGCCTATTTTCACAGCTATACGGAACCCGAAAAGAAGTGGAACAGTGTTAATGAGCAGATGGCTCGCCGGTATGCGGCGCGCGTACATCCCAAATGGCCATGAAAACCGTCATTGAAACAAAGGACGGCAAGTTTAAGCCTGAGCAGGTATATTATACGGTTATGCGCATAAAAATTCGAGTAAAATCAAGAAGATACCCCGGAAAACCCGTGACGGGCGTCACGGCAAACATTCCACGGAAATGAGAGACTTAAAGTCAGGGAGAGTGTAAGACTGGAACATTAAAAGTTCTGCGAGCAGGCGATTAAAAAACTCTAAGGTATCTTTGCGCTTGAGCCTGAGCGCAAGGGCGTCTCTCTTTTCTGATACGGTTTTCCTTAATCACTCACCTTTTTAAATTAAACCGGAGGCTGCCTTTAAGCCGGATCCTGTTCCCGGAACGAATTCCGGGCGGCGGCCATTCGTCTAGGCCTGCCGTTGCCGGCAGGCTCGAGCAGTCAACCCGTTCCGCCATCCCCGAAGGGAACAAGGACGGGCAGTCCTTAATGCGGAACCTATTTGGCTTTGCACCGGGAGGGGGTTACCAAGAGCTGCCGGTCACCCGGCGCTCTGGCGGGCTCTTACCCCGCCTTTTCACCCTTACCCCGCTCGCGCGGGGCGGTCTCCTTCTCTGTGGCCCTGTCCCTGGGGTCGCCCCCGGTCGCCGTTAGCGACCTCCCTGCCCTGTGGTGTCCGGACTTTCCTCTGACTTAAAAGCCAGCGGCCGCCCGGCAGCCTCCGGTCTGTCTAAAAATTGCTCTTTTTCCCGGCATCAATGTCAGGCTGTAAGTAAAAATGCTCACATATTGTCATATATGCTCCGCTTTTTACTTCCACCCATCCTCGACCTCGGAAAAATATCTAATTTTCAGGAGCACCCCAAAAATTATTTCGCCCTCTTGTCTATGGCCTCATTGGCCAGCTTGTCGGCGAGGCTGTTCTCTTCCCTGTATACATGCACTATCTTGTAGCGCCTGAAACCTTTCAGCAGCGAGTACGCTTCATCGTAAAGAGGCTTCAGGTCCGCGCTCTTGACCTTGTACTTGCCGGTGATCTGCTTTACCATGAGCTCGGAGTCGGCAAAGACCTCGACCTCGCTGACTCCCATGGTTTTTGCCTCGGAAAGCGCCATTACAAGGGCGCTGTACTCGGCCATGTTGTTCGTCATGACGCCGAGATATTTTCTAAGCTCCCTCGCGACATTGCCATTAGGGTCTCTTATGACAGCGCCTGCCCCGGCCTGGCCGGGGTTCCCGCGCGATGCGCCGTCGACCCTTATCTCAAACGCGCCAGCGCAAGGGGCCTCGAACAGCTCCTCCTGCACCGGTATCCCTTTGGCGAGCGCCTTGAAAATGGCCCTGGCCTTCTCGGGCGAGACGCCGGAAGAGCGCATGGAAGCGTCTATGTTCAATGTGCTTGAAAGCTCGAGCAGGAACTTTTTTACAAGCTTCCCGTCGTTTGCCGGCATGTTCAGACGGCCTCTAACTGGGCCTTGTCGTCCTCGACGTGAAGCAGCCTGTGGCAATGGGGGCAGGACTGAAGTTCTTCGTCAGTCCCTCTTTTGAGCATGATATAGACCTGGGGGGGAATGTGCGTGAAGCAGCCTTGGCAGATTTCGTCTTTGACAAGCGCGAGTCCGACTCCGCTTCTCCTGGACCTGATAAGCTCGTACTTTTTCAATATCTCCGGTGCAACCCCGGATTTCAATTCGTCTTTTGACCTGAGCTTCGCATTGATGGCTTCTTTCCAGCCGCTTCTGCTGGCTTCCAGATCGCCGGAAAGTTTTTTGAGTTCCTCTTCCTTGCCGTTCAAAAGGTCCTGTCTGGCATTGAAGAGCGCCCCTTTTTCGTCAAGCTTCGCCGAAAGGGAGGTCTTGTCCTGCTCGCCCTGCTTTTTCGACTTGTTAGCTCCGTTTATCTCTTTGGTGAGGGCGGTGAGCTCGCGGTCATTCTTTACGGAATTGAGCCTTTTTTCGTCTTTCGAGGACCTCTCCTGGCTCTCCCTGATCTTTTCGTCGATTTCCATGATCTGGGCCTTCAGGGCGCCTGTTTCGGCTTCTATTGCCGCGATCGCCTCTCTTGAGCCCTTGAGCTCAAGTTCGAGGTCTTCTATGGTCTTGCAAAGGCGCTTTTCCTCATCCTCAATAGCCCTTATTTCGAGGTCTATCCTCTGAATACGCTCAAGGACTTTCAAGGTGCTTATCAAAACGACCTCCGGGGAATTCTTTGGTGGGCCCACCTGGGCTCGAACCAGGGACCGACCGGTTATGAGCCGGTGGCTCTTCCAACTGAGCTATGGGCCCATGGGGGAAAAACAAGGGTACAAAACTTCTGCCTGTCACTATCCCGGCGCGTGCCGGTTTTGCGGCAATCGGGTAAAGCGGTGACGCGATTGACTCATTTTATGAAATAAAACCGCACAATGTCAAGGCGTTTCTCGCGTTGCCTCGAATTTAAGTGGCTTTTTCCATGAACAGGCAGCCTTGACATCGCCCGCTGCGCGGTTAAAGTTAATTGGAGGGCTTTAAATTCCAGACCTCGAATCTTTCCCCGGGCATTCCCGAACTCCACAGCCGCAAACCCATCTGCTGTTAATGCCGGCCCGGGTCTTCCAGAAGTCCAGTTGCGCTTTCAAACGCTCAAAGCCCGCGCGAACACGCCCCGGAGCGCTCAATGACCGAGCCCGTCAAAAAGCGGATACTCCTCGTCGACGAGGATGATGGCCTCAAGAGATCCTGCTCTGATGTACTGACAGGCGCGGGTTACAGAGTAGAGCTTGCCTCAAACGGGGTGGAGGCCTACGGCAAGCTCCGGGAGGCTTCGTTCGACCTTGTCATAACCGGGATGAAACTGCCAGGCCTCGACGGCATAGGGCTTTACCTGGATACTCTCAAGATATACTCGAATATGAGGGAGAAGTTCCTGTTCATGGAAAACGACCCCTGCGCCGATGACCCGCTTGCCCTTTCCCCGCCGGATGAAAGATACCTCGTGAAGCCCTTCAATATCTACGAGCTGCTGAAAAAAGTCGAAACCCTCACCGGCGTGAACCTCTCTGCGTTCCTCATGAAGTACGGAAACCTGGGAGAAAACAGGCGAGCTGACAGGAGACTGTGCTGGACAGAGGACTTGAGGCTTTCGGAAAACTCGCGCGCGTTCAGGCCGTTCACGCACACGATGGATGTGTCGAAACGCGGCCTGAGGATAAGGTACATGGGCAGCCCCGTCAGGCCGGACAGCGTCGTAAAAGTCCAGATAAGATGTCTCAAGGTCAGCTGCGGGGCGCGCGTCGTCTGGTCAAGGGCCTTGAGCGAAAAGGAATCGGCCTCCGGGCTATTTCTCTCTGAGCCGGTGCCTGCAGCGTCGCTGTTCATGGTCACGCAGGGCAGAAGGCCATTCATTCCGCCGCTTATTTCGGGAGCATAAGGAGTCGTGTTCCGTTGTTCGTGAAAAGAATGGTTTTGGCCTTTGCTTCGCTCCGCTCGCACCCCCTCTCCCCAGCCCTCTCCCACAAGGGGAGAGGGAGTTCTATACCGTAGGTTAGGTTAGCGAAGCGTAACCCAACACTTGCCTTTATCTGTCATTCTTCGATTCGCTCGCAATGACCCCAATCCCTCGCCTCGCCCTACCTGTTTATGTTAATATTATGATAATATTGATTGGAGCTTGAGTTCATAAAGCCCTTATCCAAAAGGCCGGAATTGCATGAGCGGATGTTGTGATCAGGATTGTTCTTTAGAGAAGCTGCGCGAGCGCCAGCGCGGGACATTGCAAGTGGTCCTTGGCGTAAACGCGGTCATGTTTTTTGTCATCCTGGCCGCAGCTCTTCAGGGAAAATCAACAGCCCTTCTTGCAGACAGTCTTGACAACCTGGGAGACGCATTGACATACGCCGTCAGCCTCTACGCCGTCTCAAAGGGAGCAGCCGTCAAGGCCAAAGTAGCACTGTTCAAAGGCGGGCTAATTTTTCTCGCGGCTCTGGCCGTGGCCGGGCAGATTATCTACAGGTTTTTTGTCCCGAGCGTCCCGGCCTTCGAGACCATGGGTGCGTTCAGCCTTATCGGACTTGCGGCAAACTCCTTTTGCCTTTTTGTACTGTGGCGCCACCGGGGAGAAGATGTGAACATGAGCTCCGTGTGGGAGTGCTCACGAAACGACATCGCTTCGAACCTTTCTGTTTTCGCGGCTGCTGGCGCGGTCTGGCTTACGGGTTCAGGCTGGCCTGACATTATCGTTGCGCTTGGCCTTGTGTGCCTGCTGATGCGTTCCGCCATCCGCGTTATCTCAAAAGGAATGGCAGAGCTTCGCGCTGCAACCTGATGATTGGCACGCACGCGCTGCCTAATGTGCCGTAAGCGCGTTGCCCTTTTTCAAACCATACTTTTTTATCTTCCTTTCGAGCCTCGGAAGGGAGATCCCGAGAAGAACGGCTGCCCTGGACTTGTTCCAGAGCGTATGACCCAGCGTGGATTCTATGTGGCCGCGCTCGATATCGTCGAGCGTCGCTGATTTCCAGGCCGGGTCTTTTTTTTCCTTGCCGGGCAGCGTCACATCGATGAGCACATCGCCTTTCGCGAGAAGTACGCCCCGTGTAATGACATTCTCAAGCTCCCTTACATTGCCGGGCCAGGAGTATACCTTCAAAAGGGCCATCACCTCCTCAGGCACCTTCCTCACCTTCTTGTGAAGCTCCCTGTTCGCCTTTGCCAAAAGGTGCATGACCAGAAGAGGCACATCCTCGAGCCGCTCACGCAGCGGGGCGACATCTATAGTAATGACCTTGAGCCTGTAATAAAGGTCTTCCCTGAACGCGCCGCTCGTGACAAGCCCCGATAGGTCGCTGTTCGTAGCGGCTATGACCCGGACATCAGTGCGTATGGTTTCGCTCCCTCCCACCCTCTCGAAGCTGCGCTCCTGCAAAACCCTCAGGAGCTTGACTTGCAGGGCCTGGCTCATCTCTCCTATCTCGTCGAGGAAGACCGTGCCTCCGCTTGCCGCCTCGAACTTGCCCTCCTTCCTGAAGAGCGCGCCTGTGAAGGCCCCCTTCTCATGGCCGAAAAGCTCGCTTTCAAGGAGCGTCTCTACAAGTGCCGAGCAGTTTATGGCTACAAAGGGCCTGCCGGCCTCAACTGAATTGTGATGTATGGCCCTGGCGATAAGCTCCTTGCCTGTGCCGCTTTCGCCCTGTATAAGGATAGTGACCTTGCTCTGCGAGGCCAGGCCTATGGTCTTGAATATCTCCTCCATGGCCCTGCTCCTGCCGACTATCTCATCCGGCCTGTACTCGCTTTCCACGGCTCCGAGGTCGCCGAGCCTCCTGTGCAGGTCCACGCCCTCAAAGACTTTCTTCAGGCACTGGTCAAGTTCGGCAAGGTTTACTGGCTTTTGTATGCAGTCGAAAACGCCTTTTTTTATCACTTCGACAGTAGTGGCCATGTCCGAGCCGCAGGTAAGGGCTATTATGCTGGCGTGCTCATCAATCGATTTGAGTTCATCGATCGCAGGGATGCCCTGCCTGAGCGCGTCGATATCGACTATTACGGCGTCCGGCCTTTCCGAAGCGTAAATGCCGGCAAGAGCGTCCAGACCGCAAAAGAGCACCGTAACCGACCCGGCCAGGTGCTCGCTTACCTGGCTGGATACTGACCGGTCAACTGATGTGATAAGTACCTTTCTCATGGCGCCCCTTAAGATTATACCCCCTGTTAGCCCATCCCTGCCCATATCAATGAGCTAGCTTTAGCTTTGCCCCCTGACCTGTCTTTTAGTACAGCTCCACTTGCGCGTTTACAAAAACCCGTTACAATGTTAAAGCTTATGATAAAAAACAACTCCGACTTTCAACTTTGCGCATACCTGCTGGAAAAAGATGGCAGTCCCGCCTGTTTTTTCAGGGTAGCGGAGGCCCAGCCCTGCGGTTATTTCAAAAGCTCGCGCTGCTATTACCGCGGAGGGCCATTCACCCCGGTCAGGCCCGGGCAAACTGAAGAGCGTCCGGCCAAAGAAACCAAATAACCTCCCCCTGGGTTGCGCCTTCAAAAAAGGTCTGCTATACTTAACGCGATTAAGCACCATCGCGGAACGACGCACCGGGGCCAACATGAACTCCAAATTCAACCAGCTGAGACTTTTTCTCAAAGGCTTCATTGAACTGTGCTCCAGAAAGCGCTCAGGCCTTCATCCTTCCATCGAAAAGACCCTCCAGACAATAGTTGCCGAACTCGAAGAACAAAAAATGCCAGCCCTTGAAAACCTCCTGGACTTTGAAAAAACATTCGAATGCATGGAATCGAAGGACGCCCACTTGCGCTACCTTCATTCCGTTCTGAAGGGCTTCAGGGAACGCAGTTACAGGGGTTCAGCCGCGGACTTTACAAGCCGCCCCCTCTAACAGAATGCTGAAAAACTCTAAATCAGAGGCAGGTTGCTCAAAAAGTTCCAGATGCGAGGAGTCGAGAAACAAGGCATGAGGCGTACTTTGTTTGTACGCCGCAATGACGAGTTTTGAAGACGACATGGCAGATGGGACTTTTTCAGCAACCTGCTAAGGCCCCTGCCCCTGATACCTCCTTCCCTGCCGTATCCCTCTAAAAAAGCGTTGAAAATAATTGAATTTTTGATAAATTGGTGAGCTACCATGAATTACTTTCAACGACAGGGGACAGGATGTCTAAGGACTTTCTATTAGAGATAGGCACTGAGGAACTTCCGGCAAAGGTCGTACCCAGGGCGCTCATCGCGCTCGAGGGCTTCTTGAGAAAGAACCTCGAAGCCAAAAGGCTGTCGTTTGATTCCATAAAGACGCTCGGCACACCGAGGAGGCTCGCGCTCATCGTAAGAGGGCTTGAGGAAAAACAGCCCGACTCGAGGGTAGAGCTCAAGGGGCCCCAGAAAAAGGCCGCCTACGACAGCGAAGGCAAGCCAACGGGCGCTCTCCTGGGATTCGCGCGCTCCCAGGGCTTGGAGCTTGCCGACATAAAGCTCGTCTCAACCGACAAGGGCGAGTACGCCACGGCAATAAAAGAGATAAAAGGCGAAGACACAGCGAAGATACTGCCCGGCGTGCTGCTCGAGACCATCTCACAGGAGTTCATGCCCAAATCCATGAGGTGGGGCTCTTACGATATCTTGTTTTCACGCCCAATCCACTGGATAGCCGCAATTTACGGCGGGGAGAAAATCGAGTTCTCATACGGGCACATCAACAGCTCTGATGTTACTTACGGCCACAGGTTCCTTTCCGAAAAAAAGAACGGCAGGCCAGCACCTATAAAGGTCTCTTCAATAGAATCATACATAAAGGGGCTTGAAGCCTCTTTTGTAATCCCTGACCCCGAGGACAGAAAAAAAGCCATAAGAAAGAGCGTCGAGCAGGCGGCCAGCGATGCTGGCGGGAGCGTCCTTCCAGACGAGGGCCTTCTGGAAGAGGTCGCATACCTGGTCGAGTACCCTGTCGTGCTCCGGGGCTCTTTTGAAAAGGAATTTCTCGCTCTTCCGAGGGACATAATCGTAAACGCCATGAGGGAGCACCAGCGGTATTTCTCGGTAGTAAACGAAACCGGCGGCCTGCTCCCGTTTTTCATAACCGTGGCCAATACGAAACCGATTGACATGGATGTGGTCAGGAAAGGCAACGAGCGGGTCCTTCGCGCCCGGCTCAATGACGCGAAGTTCTATTTCGAGCAGGACATAAAAAAGCCGCTTGTCGAAAGGGTCTCATCCCTCAAAGGAGTCGTCTTTCAGGCAAAGCTCGGCACCTCGTTCGAAAAGGTCGAGAGGTTTACGGCCCTGGCCCTTTTCCTCGGCCACAAGGTTGAGTTTTCAAGGCCGCTCGAAGAAGGGGAGAAGCCCGCTGACTTCGCCTCTGACGCCTTCAACCCGGCACAGTACGACCCGAAGAGCGTAGACCCGGGCCTGCTCTCCAAGTACATAATCGGCAGGGCGGCCCTGCTCGCCAAGGCCGATCTCACATCAGGAGTCGTGGGCGAGTTCCCGAGCCTCCAGGGCATCATGGGCTCGGTCTATGCCGACAGGAGCGGAGAAGCGCAAGAGGTAAGCGTAGCCATATACGAGCATTATCTGCCTTCGTCCTCAGGCGGCGCGCTCCCGGTTTCACTACCCGGAGCTATCGTAAGCATCGCCGACAAGATGGACACCATCTGCGGATGCTTTGCCGTGGGTCTCATCCCCACAGGAGCGGCCGACCCTTACGCCCTGAGAAGGCAATCTCTCGGCATAATAGCCATAGTCCTGGACAAGGGTTTCAGGGTCAGAATAGACGAGCTTGTGGACGAGGCATTGAGGCTTCTCGCTCCGAAGGCTGTCAAAAGCATCGAAGAGATCAAGTCAGCCGTCCTTGAGTTTTTCAAGGAAAGGCTCAGAAACCAGCTCCTCTCACAGGGGCTCTCCCACGACTCCATTGACGCGGTCCTCTCATCGCCCTGGTACGACATCAACGACGCAGTAAAGAGGATAAAGGCCCTCGAAGAGTTCAAGGCCAACCCGGACTGCCAGAGGCTCGTGGTGGCTTTCAAGAGGGTCTCGAACATACTGAAA
>Ga0209521_10003487_pt1 | contig 12706 bp, 8 predicted proteins | sample Rifsed19ft4_FD_184016 | JGI IMG/M metagenome (GOLD analysis project Ga0209521, IMG submission 184016) | Soil microbial communities from Rifle, Colorado, USA - sediment 19ft 4 (version 2) | ecosystem: Environmental > Terrestrial > Deep subsurface > Rock core/Sediment | place: Rifle, Colorado... | reverse complement strand
TGGTCTTTACCAGTACAGAAGATTTGCCTGTGTCTATCCGCGTCTTGTAATTTATTTCATCCCTGATTTCAGGATGATGCGTAATAATACCCTTAACCAGGTCAAGTAACTCTTCTTTTGATTTCTGTCCCAGATAGTTGTCAATGCCCGGGATAGTTGATAGTCTTTCACCCGTCGCTATAACTTTATCACCATCATCGGAGGCGTCATAAATAATATCTGTATCGTCCAGATCTTCCGATCCGCGTTCAAGCAACTGCAAGCGATCATCATTCCTGTCTGTTTGAGGGATATTCTTTTTGTTTTCTATGAAGTTCAGATATTCAAGGATGACTGCCACAGCATGCTTACATACAGAGTAGTATGGACATGAACATACAGCAGCAAGGGTACCATTTTCAAAGTAGATTTTTGTCGCATAAGTGGTTGCCCCCTCAACCCATGCCACAATATCTCCGGATTCGGTCACAGCTATATCACGGACTGATTTGCGCTTCTGGTATGACCTTCCCCGTGATACGACTTCAGAGCCTGCCCATGACTCAAGATCAAACCATGAAAGGTCCTGAAAATTCTTGATATTGCCTCCACATTTTATATATTGGAACGGGTTGACTTCAAAGATACGATAATTGCATCCACATCAGTGCCATCTATCTGCCCCCCTGACATGTACATTGAAGCCTGAATGATGGTGTTAATTCACTTTTTGATTGGCTCAAAGACATGCTCGACTTTATACCGTGCAATTTTTTCTCCGTTTGTCTCTTCCTTTATTTTAACCGGTATATCCTAATCTATAAAGTCAATCTCGGTCCCATCCGGTATGGATTCGATTGCCTCAGGGTGGTCAATCAACTGTTTTATAAAATCAAACGGCATCCCTATATTTCTTTCAATGTATTCTTTCTTTGTCATTATTTTAACCCACCTTTTGAATTTCTCTTTATACCATTCCCACCGATCTTTTAAACCCTGCTCCGCATAGGTTAAAGCATCTTTTAGATTTTCTAAGGTCTTTTGTAAATTCCTTTTCCCCCACAAGGCTCCTTGTACAAAAAATTAAGAATAATATAACATACCCTGAAGAAGTGGGAAAGTATTTTCACAGTACGAAATGCATCACCTTTTGGTGCCAGGTTCTGAACTGTTGTAATTATAAGTTCTATCAATTTCTTTTATAAGTGATTCTATTGCCTTTTTAACTACTTTCTCAGAGCCTATTTCTTCTGATATTAAAAACAACTGATAAAGTTCTATATCCAATCCCGTTGCTATCTTTTCCAGGGTTTTGATAGTTACATTCTTTTGTCCACGCTCAACTGCACTAATATATTTTGTATTTACACCTGTCTTCTCTTCTAATTGTTCTTGTGTTAATCCCTTTTTCTCCCTTATAGACTGAATTCTTTTTCCAAGTATCGATAGATTCATGCTCAATCCCTTCATGACTAAACATAACAATAAATACTGGTATCATAAACATCTTATAAGTTTATTAATGGCTAAGTGAATATTCTTTTGCAATAATCGTAGTGTGAATAGAGGATCGTGAACTTCACAAAGAGATTCGGAGGACCATAGAAAAAATTATAAAGGATGAAGAATGGACTAAGCATTATTATTCTAAGCATTATTTCTTTTACTATATAATTAATACTTGCTACACTGATGATGATAGAAAGCGTCCACTATATAATGAATGGATAAAGGATTGGCGTCAATGGGAAAAGGATTTTTCAGCATTATAAAATATCTGTGATCACAAAGAGTGCAGCTTCGACTGTCTCTGTGATGGTAAGATTTAAATAATGTATGCAGTTCTATTTTGATTTGCCAAGATATTTAAGGCAGAGATCCCGGATCATTGCTTCCTCATCAGCTTGAATGATCAGAATTGGTTTTGAACCGGCATGCTCGATTCTGTTCTTGCCGGATTGATTGGCTGTACTATTCAGTTCAAATCCAAGGAATCTAAGGGGATTACAAATCTCTGAACGGATTTCAGGGGAATGTTCGCCTATCCCTCCTGAAAATACGAGGGCATCAATGCCTCCTGCCTTTGCTGCAAAACCTCCTATTGCTGCACGCACCTGCCGGCAAAAATAGTCTATTGCAAATCTTGCATGTTTACTACTGCTTGAGAGCAGGACATTCATCTCAGAACTCTCGCCATCTGAGAGTGCAATCAGCCCCATCCTGTGAAATACCGTGTCGTACAATTGCTCAATATTATATAGCTTGGCCAATTCTATCATCACACCCGGATCGAGGTCGCCGCTCCTTGTACCCATTGGAATGCCGCCGGCTGGTGTATAACCCATAGTGGTATCCAGAGATTTCAGATTTTCCATCAGGCAAAGGCTTGAACCATTGCCAAGGTGTGCTACAACAACCTTTCCATATGCGGCATCACCCAGTATATCAGGAAGAACCCTGGCAACATAAGCGTAATTGAGTCCATGAAAACCGAAGCGTTGAAGACCCAGTTCATCTGGAATGGGAAGACGCCTGGAGATATCCGGCATAGCAGCGTGAAACGCTGTATCGAAGCAGGCAACTTGAGGTACATCGAAATGCTTTAGACACATATCCAAACCAAGAAGGTTGCCAGGCAGATGCAGGGGGGCAAGATGGATCAGCCCTTCTATACGGGCACGCTCCGCGGCATTTATTAACCTTGCCTGCTCAACAATATCACCACCGTGCACAAAACGATGCCCCACTATATCAGGCTTATTACCTGCCAGATCATTCATGAGTTGCTTGAATGCTTCCTCATGCTCATGGAGATGCTCATAACGGAAATTGCTGCGGGAGCCATCAGAAGAAAACATGCTCGCCTTTATTGAAGAAGACCCGCTGTTTATAGTCAGAACAGCCCGGTTTAGTATGGCCATGTCCACCCATCAGCCTCAGGCAGGTCTATGCCGTACTCGTAAGCATAATTCCGGCACTCGATCTGCTTGTCCCGCATATTTCCCTTTACATGGGCACCTGCTACATGCAGAGCAGGGATACGGTCAATTACGTCTATGACAAGGCTGAAACGGTCAATCTCATTCAGTATGGCAAGTTCAAGTGGTGTGTTGATGCTCCCCTTTTCTTTATAACCGCGCACGTGCATGTTTCTGTGGTTGTTACGACGATAGGCGAGGCGATGGATTAACCACGGGTATCCGTGGAAGTTAAATATAACCGGCTTATCCAATGTGAACAGACTGTCGAAATCCTTGTCTGACATACCGTGCGGATGTTCGCTTGCAGGTGTCAGCTTATACAGATCAACTACATTGATGAAACGAATCTTCAGTCCGGGGAAATTTTCACGAAGAAGGACAACGGCAGCCAGAGACTCCTTTGTAGGAATATCTCCGGCACTGGCCATTACAACGTCAGGTTCTAAACCCTGATCATTGCTCGCCCAGTCCCATATACCTATGCCCTTGGTGCAGTGTTTGATTGCTGCATCCATATCAAGATACTGCAGGTGTTTCTGCTTGTCGCAGACAATGACATTTATGTAATCTGTACTCTTAAGGCAGTGATCTGAAACAGAGAGAAGTGTGTTCACATCCGGCGGCAGGTAGATGCGTGTAACCTCAGGACTCTTGTTTACTACCAGGTCAAGGAAACCAGGATCCTGGTGAGTGAATCCATTGTGATCCTGCCTCCAGACCGTAGAGGTGATAAGCAGGTTAAGTGATGAGACAGGCGTCCGCCATGGGACCTCTTTGGACATGGTTAACCACTTTGCGTGCTGGTTGAACATCGAATCAATTACATGGACAAAGGCTTCGTATGTAGAGAAGAAGCCATGCCGGCCTGTAAGGAGGTAGCCCTCAAGCCAGCCCTCAAGTGTATGTTCCGATAGCATCTCCATTACACGTCCTTCAGGCGACAGCTCTCCGCCGTCAGCATCTTCCGGCAGATACGCGGCAAGCCATGTCTTCTTACTGACCTCATACAAGTTGTCGAGTTTATTAGAGCTGGTCTCGTCCGGGCCAAAAACCCGGAAATTGTTCATATTGTGCTGCATGATGTCCCGCAGGAACTTTCCTAATGGACGGGTGTTTTCGGCTGTAATGGTGCCTGGTTTAGGGACCGGTATAGCATAGTTGCGGCAGTCCGGCATATGCAATGATTTGCGTAAATGGCCTCCATTGGCGTGCAGATTGGCACTCATGCGCAGGTTGCCTTTTGGCGCAAGTTCTTTGAGTTCCGGCAGGAGACGTCCGTTTTCGTCAAACAACTCTTCCGGTTTATAACTCCTGAGCCATGCCTCTAATTGTGCGAGACGCCCGGGTTTATTTATGTCACCGAGAGGTACCTGATGGGAACGCCAGAAACCTTCCACCTTATGACCGTCAACATCTTTAGGACCGGTCCATCCTTTAGGACTTCGCAGGACGATCATGGGCCATAGCGGACGGGAAGGCGTGCCGCTGCTGCGTGCTTCATTCCGGATACGGAGGATTTCCAGCACGCACTGCTCCATTGTAACGGCCATGGTTTGATGCATGGTCTCCGGGTCACTCCCTTCAACAAAATATGGTGTCCACCCGTAACCCCTGAAGAGGTTCTCCAGTTCCTCGTGAGAAATACGGGACAGGATTGTCGGATTATTAATCTTGTAGCCATTCAAATGCAGGATGGGGAGAACAGCACCATCACGGATCGGATTAAGGAATTTGTTGGAATGCCAGGAGGTGGCAAGCGGCGCTGTCTCTGATTCACCATCACCAACCATAACAGCTACCAGAAGATCAGGGTTATCGAATGCAGCACCGAATGCATGGGATACACTGTAGCCGAGTTCACCACCCTCGTGAATGGAGCCAGGCGTCTCCGGTGTACAGTGGCTCCCTATACCCCCCGGAAATGAGAACTCCTTAAAGAACTGTCTCATCCCGTCTTCATCTTCACTCTTATTAGGATAGATTTCGCTGTAAGTCCCTTCAAGATAGACCGGTGCCAGTACACCTGGCGCACCATGACCCGGGCCTGCAAGGAAGATCGCATTCAGCCCGTATTTATTGATCAGCCTGTTGAGATGGATATAAGTAAAACTCAATCCAGGACTTGCACCCCAGTGCCCCAGCAAACGTTTTTTGACATGTTCGGGGCTGAGTGGTTTACGCAGAAGGGGATTATCCCGCAGATAAATCATACCGGCCGCAAGATAGTTGCATGCACGCCAGTAGGCATTTATCCTGTTAATCTCTTCCCGGGAAAGCATCATATTATTGCTGCTCATAATCTTCCTCCCAATTTAAGTTTTACTGTTTAATAATCCAGCTAAATCAGTCAGGCTGATATTAATTCGGCAGAGGTTACACCCTTCTTGATTAAACCGCTTGAACACCTTCTTTATAAGGCAGTGTAGTAATGTGTATTAGAAAGATATACACAATTATTCCTTCCTTAATAGAAATCTTTCTAAGAGAGGTAAAGTGAGCCTGTATTTACCCCTTCCTGCTCTGAATATCAAGCCTTTCTCAATAAGGCTTATCAATATCTGATTGAGATAGTTTTTGTCTATTTTTGCATTTTCTCTTAATTCGGAAAATCTTATCTCCGGTGCCAATCTTGCCATTTCAAAAAGTATTCTCTGTTCACTATCCGAGGCTTTATTAAATCTTCCTGAAAAGAAACTCTCATCCAATTCCTTTAATAGCAATGGTTGCATTTCTTTAAATTCTTTTACACCTATTTTTTTCTTGGGGACATTCTGTATCAAATAATAAGGATAGAATTGCAAAAAATATGGATAGCCAAAGGTTTCTTCCATAAGGGCATTAATCAACTCATTTGTAAAAATAATATCCGAGTTTTTTAGAGGCAACATTATTGCCTTTTGAGAAGCCTCTTTTGAGAGATTTCCTATGTTCTTTACTGTAAACATCCTTTCTGCATAAGTCTTTGCCTTAACCAGATTAGGAAAGAGTGGAGGCAAACCTGAAAGCACCAGATAATATCTTAATCCCCTCTGTTGAACATGAGAAAAACTTTCAAGCAACAGGGAGAGAGGAAAATTATCAGATGCCTTTCCATCCTCAATAAAATGGAACTCATCATATAGAAAGATTAATCCATTATGCCCTGATTCAAGAATAGCGTTATTCATATCTGTTAATATAGCTTCCAGCCTATCACCAAGAGTTCCTTTGTATTTTTGGATAAGAACAGAAATAAAATCACCTTCAATAACATCCTTATATCCTCTACCAAAACCTATTAAAGGCTTCTTCAGCTTTTTCACCAGAGATATTCCTTTTGTCTTAGTAGTAACATCTGTTAAAAGTGCATTTAAAAATTCACCCTCATGATTTAGTTTGCTATTAAACTCACGTTTTACAAAGAGCCACTTTCTATTGGTGCATATCTCCTCAAACTTTCGTAATAAAACTGTCTTGCCTGTTCCACGTATTCCTGAAAGAACAAGGTTTTGCGGAAGTGAGAGGGCTGATGTTAAGGATTTCTCAAACCAGAGGATTTCATCCTCTCTACCTGCCAGATAAGGGGGCATTATTCCATTACCTGGACGAAAGGGATTGTTCATTGTTCTCCTTGTGTATAATTGTATAGTAAAATATACTACACTCTACTATACTCAATATTGCCCTGTCAAGACGACATTTTCTACGGAAATGTTGACTGGATCTAACTGGCCCTGTTAGCTATTTGACATTAAAATCTGCAGGTTATATAAATATGTAGCACTTATAAAAGTATATCTTGTAATCAGACAGGTTTGCAAGTAAATAAACAGGGGATTAATGAATGAAAGATGACAAAGATAAAGCACAGGAAACGGAAAGATTAAAATTAGCTGTAATGAGCCATATAGAACATGGCCTCGGCAAGGACCCTGCCTATTCCAGCACTTTTGATCATTATCTCGGCCTTTCATATACCTTGCGGGATAAACTCATGGAAAGGTGGGTTAAAACTCAACGTTCTTATTATAAAAGAGATGTCAAACGGGTCTACTACCTTTCCCTGGAATTTCTAACAGGCAGGACACTTGGAAATTCTATGGTAAATCTTGGTATTGAGGATAAATGTACAAGGGCCATGGAAAGCATGGGACAAAGGATGGAGGATATAAGGGAGGCCGAATGGGATGCCGGGCTTGGAAACGGAGGGCTGGGCCGTCTTGCTGCCTGCTTTCTTGACTCCATGGCAACTCTGGGGATTCCTGCTTATGGATACGGTATAAGGTACGAATATGGAATCTTTTACCAGAAAATAGAGAATGGTTATCAGTTGGAGTCTCCTGACAACTGGCTCAGATATGGAAACCCATGGGAAATAGGACGTCCTAATCACCTTTTCCCTATCCATTTTTATGGAAGGGTGAGTCAGTATACTGATCCGAAGGGGAATCTGAGAAACGAATGGACCGGGACAGAAGATATTATGGCTATGGCCTGCGATACACCCATACCCGGGTACAGGAATGACAATGTAATTACCATGAGGCTCTGGGTTGCAAAGGCGACGAGGGACTTTGACCTGAAATTCTTCAACAGTGGAAATTATATTCAGGCAGTTGAAGAGAAGGAAAAAACGGAATGCATTTCAAAGGTGCTCTACCCTGCGGATCATATCATGGAAGGGAGGGTACTGAGGCTGAAACAGCAGTACTTCTTTGTCTCTGCTACCTTTCAGGATATTATCAGGAGATATACGAAAGACGGGGCATTTTTTGACGACTTCGCAAATAAAGTGGCAGTACAGTTGAATGACACCCATCCTGCCATTGCCATCCCTGAGTTTATGAGGATATTGATGGACATCAAGGGTCTCTCCTGGGAAGAAGCATGGCAGATATCGCTTAATACCTTCGCCTATACAAACCATACTGTTATGCCTGAGGCCCTTGAGAAGTGGCCTGTAAGCATGTTTGAGAGCCTTCTGCCGAGACATATCCAGATTATCTATGAGATAAACAGAAGGTTTTTAATTGATGTCAGCAAAAGATTTCCAGGTGACCATGAAAAGATAAGGAACATGTCCCTGATTGAGGAAGGAGAGGAAAAGATGATAAGGATGGCGCATCTCGCCATAGTCGGAAGTCATTCCATAAATGGGGTTGCATCTATTCATACTGAGATACTAAGGAAGCGGTTGTTCAGAGACTTTTATGAGATGTACCCTGATAGGTTTAACAACAAGACCAACGGCATAACCCCGAGAAGATGGCTTAAAAAGGCAAACCCGCCATTATCTAAACTCATTACGGAGAAAATTGGGGACGCATGGGTGACAGAACTGGGTGAATTAAAGAAGATCGTTCCGCTGGCTGAGAACATTGATTTCCGAAAAAGGTGGATGGAGGTAAAAAGGGAGAACAAGAAGAAGCTTGCGGCATTCATAAAAAAATCTAATAACATTACAGTTGATATAGACTCGATGTTTGACGTACAGATCAAGAGGATACATGAATACAAGAGGCAGTTGTTAAACATCCTTCATGTCATAACCCTTTACAACAGGATAATAAGCGGCAGGGAAAACGAGATTACTCCACGCACTGTCATATTCGCAGCTAAAGCAGCACCTGCATACTGGATGGCAAAGCTTATAATAAAGCTAATACATTCAGTGGCTGATATAGTAAACCATAATAAAAAGGCGGTGGATATACTCAAGGTCGTATTCCTGCGCAACTACAACGTTTCCCTCGCAGAAAAGATTATTCCGGCTGCTGACCTCTCGGAGCAGATATCAATGGCTGGCACAGAGGCATCAGGTACCGGTAACATGAAGCTATCCCTTAACGGGGCCTTGACCATTGGCACTTTGGATGGCGCCAATGTGGAAATAATGGAGGAAGTTGGTAAAGATAATATCTTTATCTTCGGATACACAGTTGATGAGCTTATGAGTCTCAGGAGTTCAGGCTACAACCCGTTCCATTATTACGAAAATAACCCTGAGCTGAAACAGGTACTAAACATGGTAAGGGATGGCTACTTCTCACCTGAAAACAGGAACCTCTTTAAGCCTGTAGTGGATTCCCTCCTCTATCAGGATGCATACATGCTCCTCGCTGACTATGAATCATACATAAACTGCCAGGACGATGTAGGGAAATTATATAGAGTCAAAGATGAATGGGCCAATAAGTCTATCCTTAATGTGGCCAACATGGGGAAATTTTCCAGTGACCGCACCATCAGGGAATATGCCAGAGATATCTGGGGAATCAAGATGTGAATAGGAATAGATATTCTGATGCGTACCTATAGCTGCATAGATTGGAATCATTTTCTCTATATGGTAAGATTTAAATAATGTACGCAGTAGAAGTAAATGAAGTTGTAAAGAAATTTGCGTCTGTTATTGCGCTGAATGGCGTCTCCTTCTCTATTCCGGAAGGTGAGCTCTTCGGGCTATTAGGCCCTAATGGTGCCGGAAAGACCACCCTTATAAGGATCCTAACAACACTTCTAAGACCGACTGCAGGCAAGGCAAGTGTAATGGGCCTGGATGTGGTAAAGTCAAAAGGTGAGGTTAGAAAGAAGATCGGGGTAGTGCCACAGGCAATGACAAGTGATCTGGACCTTACAGGGTTTGAGAATATGGATATATATGCCCGCTTTTATAATATGCCTGGAAGGGAACGCAGGGAGAGGATTGATTACCTGCTGGAAAAGATGGGGCTAAGGGAAAGACAGAAAGACCTGGTGGCCACATACTCCGGTGGGATGCGAAGGAGGCTTGAGATTGCGAAAGGGCTTGTACACAGGCCATCTATACTGATATTGGATGAACCAACCATAGGGTTGGACCCCCAGAGCAGGCATGTAGTATGGGAACTCCTGACAGATCTGCGTAAAGAAGACCGGTTAACCATCCTTCTTACAACTCATTATATGGAAGAGGCCGAATTTCTATGTGAAAGGATTGCAATTATAGACTACGGCAAGATCGTGGCTATTGATACACTAGATGGTCTTAAAAAGGTTATCCCAACAAAAGATATTGTTGAGGTTGCCATAACAGGCATGGAAGGGGAACGTGCATTAGAAGAGATTAAATCGATCCCAACAGTTCACTCTGTTGTTTTGTCTGAAGGAAGATTGAGGGTATCTGTAGAGAACGGGGCCCAGGCCATACCCATTCTCGTAGATAAGATAGAAACGTCCGGGGGAAAGGCCGTATCAATCCTGCTCAAACAACTTACCCTTGAAGATGTCTTTATCCATTTCACAGGCAGGCCTATCAGAGAGGAAGAGGCAAAGAAGGTGAGTTTCTTAATTGGGGCCGGCGTCCCGCAGAAATGGGGGAGATAAGATAGAATGATTATCTCACTTACTTATCCCCTGCGAGGTAGAGATGGAAATATTACTTACTTTATCATGTGTTGATTCTTTACGCGGGTTTATGATAGATTTTTCTCAGATTAATTCATAGATACTGCAACTGGGCAAAGCCCGGAAAGAGGGGAGGCCATAGAAGGTGTGAATATAAAAGACTATGTCCAGAAAGCCATCCCTGAAATGGATTCCCCTGAAAAGGCATATGAGCTCTTCCGGGGGTTAGGGTATTCTGAAGGCAGGCTCCTCGATCCTTCCTATAAGAGAAAGCTATCCGAGTTCGATTTCGCTAAAGAAGAAAAGGAAAAGGTCAAAGAGATCTACACCGTTTTTAACTATGACGGCAAGCTCCAGATATTTCTTGTAGAGACAACCACCCTGTCGCCCCCTCTTATCAGGTATCTCGCAAAGCATTTTTCGGAAAGGTATGAGAGATTACTTCTCATCCTGACCGCCAATTATAAGGAATATACGTTTCTCTTCCCGGAATTCGAGCGTGCGGATGTAGGAAAGCATAAGCTCAAAATAACCAGGCTTAACTTTGACAAAGAAACCGCATACCATACAGACCTCCTGACCATATCAAACCTTGCCCTTACAGGAGGAGAGGAGAACCACAGGGATGTATGGCGCAGGTGGAAGGACGCCTTCAGTGTAAAGAAGGTCACTGATGAGTTTTTTGAGGATTATCAGAAGGCATTTTTTGAACTACGGGATACCTTTGGAAAAAAGCAGAAAATACCTATTAAGAGCGCCCATGAGCTGGCCCAGCAGCTCCTCAACCGGCTTATGTTTCTTTACTTTATCTCAAAGAAGAGGTGGCTCAACGATGATCCGAAGTTTATCAGGTGGTACTGGGAAAGATATAAAAAGGAGAGGAGAGACGGTAGGGCCGAAGAGGACACCTTTTATGAGAACTGGTTGAGGATTCTCTTCCTTGAGGCGTTTAACAACAGGTACAGTCATCCCCACCGATACCACCCCATTGATGTAAGGGAGGTCCTCGCTGATGCCCCTTACCTCAACGGCGGGCTTTTCAGCAGAAACGACCTCGATGATCTCCCTTTTGAGATAAGCGACACCCTGTTTGAAGATGTGTTCCATTTCTTCGAGAAGTACAACTTTACTATCAAAGAGGACCTCCCCCTGGATGTAGAGGTTGCTGTTGATCCCCAGATGATCGGGTATGTTTATGAATCCCTCTCCAATGTGGCTGAGGAGATCTATGAAAGGCAGGACCTCGGCATATTCTATACCCCGGTTGTCGAGGTGGACTTCATGTGTCGGAGATCCCTGGTAGAGTATCTCTCCAATCACCTGACAGAGCTTCCCAGAGAGTACGTCTATAAACTTCTATTTGATGATGACAAGAAGGAAGTGGAGGGGTTCCTTACAAAGGAAAACCTTTGGTACCGCCTTGAAGAGGTTATTGACAACCTTACGGTCGTAGACCCTGCCTGTGGCAGCGGCGCCTTCCTTGTGGGGATGCTCCATGTGCTGGCTGATTTCTACAGGCTCACATACTGTCATATACAGAGGGAAATAACTGAATTCAATCTCAAAAAGAATATTATAGGAAATTCCTTATACGGTGTGGACGTCATGCGCTGGGCCGTGCACTCGGCTGAACTCAGACTCTGGCTGCAGCTTATCATCGAAGAGGATATCCCCTATGAGCAGAGAAGGCTCTTTCCCCTTCTGCCCAACCTTGATATGAGGCTCCGGGTGGGGGATTCTCTCGTGCAGGAAGTCGGCGGGGTGAGTCTGCATATGAGAGATATCAAGTTCTCCCCTCCACTAAAGAAGAAACTCACAGCCCTCAAGATCGAGAAAGAAAAGTTCTATAATAATGATCCGACTGGTAAATTCAAAAAGGCGGAATTACTTATCCATGAAGAACTAAGGATATTTAATGAGTTGATAGATGATAAGATTATAACTTGCGACAAGGAGATCCAGGCGCTGAAGGGTAGAAAAGAAACAGTACAGTGTGAGATGTTTGAGGAATACAAGAAAAGCGGGCCGGAACAAAAGACCCTTTTTGAACAACAGATAAAGATCAGGGAGGAAGAGATTGAATACTTAACAGTGACTAAACGCAGGATTCAATCCCAGGGGCACAAACCCTTTGTCTGGGACATTGACTTTGCCGAGATCTTCGGAGATAAAGGCGGCTTTGACATTGTCATCGGCAATCCACCCTATGTAAGACAGGAAAAGATAGCGCCGCCCAATAAACTCAAGGCTGAGGTATCCACCGAGGAAAAGAAGGAATATAAGAATAAACTCTTAAGCTCCATTCAGGCACATTTCCCTTTCATTGAGAAGATAGACAAAAAGAGTGACTATTGAGGCTCTTGCAAAAGTGATAAATTAAG
>Ga0209521_10003486_pt1 | contig 12706 bp, 11 predicted proteins | sample Rifsed19ft4_FD_184016 | JGI IMG/M metagenome (GOLD analysis project Ga0209521, IMG submission 184016) | Soil microbial communities from Rifle, Colorado, USA - sediment 19ft 4 (version 2) | ecosystem: Environmental > Terrestrial > Deep subsurface > Rock core/Sediment | place: Rifle, Colorado... | reverse complement strand
TATCAAAAAAGCGTTCAAGCCATTTCTGCTCATATACCAGGTGATAGGTTTCAGGCCATAGACCGAATTTCTCTCCATCATCACCATAGACGAGGATTCTGTCCCCCTCATCTGTGGCGAGACTCCTCAGGTAATCAATAGTCTCATGGGGCTCCCTGAATGGGATTGAATATCTCAACCGCTCGCTCGATGGGAACAGATAGACCACCTTTCCTTCATCTTCAGTTGAGTAATAACCGTACAACTGATGTTCAAGGAGGCCTGCGTAACGGAAGTGTGTATCATCGACTATCATGTATTTAACGCCTGCATCGTGAAGAATACCTGGCAGGTGCGGTTCCCATATGCGCTCTGTAAGCCACATCCCTTCAGCCTCTGCCTGGAATTTATCCCGAAGATACTCAGTCAGCATACTTATCTGGCCTATACTATCTCTCTGTGGTATCACACACAGTATGGGTTCATAAAATCCACCTGTCATCATCTCCACCTGACCATTGGCCACAAGATCTGCAATCCTCTTCAACAATTCAGGCCTGTTGTTCTCAATCCACTCAAGCAGGCTTCCGGAGTAATGGAGTGTTACCCTTATTGCCGGGTATCTTTCAAGTACATCAATAAACGGCCTATAGCTCTTTTCATATGCCTCATTAAATACATGGTCAAAATTGTCTACCGGCTGATGAAAATGTATCCCCATAGCAAAATTAATCTTTTTCATTTTTAGACATCTATCTCCTTATCTCGAATTTCTCAAACTCTTTCTTATATGGCTCGTTATGAATTTCTACTGAATCAACTATCGCATCAGGGGGTCCTGTGTAACACCATTGGGTAAGTTTATCAACAGCACCCTTTTCACCTTCTGCAACTACCTCTACACGGCCATCAATCATATTCTTTACATAACCGGTCAGACCCATTATACTGGCCATCTGCCTCGTGGAGTCCCTGAAAAATACACCCTGTACCCTTCCGCTGATATATAGGTGTGTTTTAACCTTCATGATTCATCCGAAGAAGGTTTGTGCTATTTCATAAAGATCCATATCTACAGTTTTTGCCCTCTTAATACCTTCTTCGAGGCTGACTGCAACGATCTGATTTCCCCTCAATGCCACCATCTTCCCGAAGTCCTTTTTCTGGATAAGATCAACTGCAGCAATCCCATAACGTGTTGCAAGTATCCTGTCATATGCTGTTGGGCTCCCTCCGCGCTGTAAGTGTCCCAGCACCACATCCCTGGTCTCAAACCCTGTCCTCTTCTCAATCTCTTCACACAGGAATTTACCTATGCCGCCGAGCATAACATGGCCAAAGGCATCTGTCTTTGCACCCTTTGTCATCACCTTTTCTGATTCAGAAAGAACAGCGCCTTCTGCTACGACTATGATACTGAATGTCTTACCCCTGTCATGTCTCCTATTTATACTGTCACATACCTCATCTGTTGTAAATGGCTTTTCAGGAATTAATATGTGATCAGCGCCACCTGCAAGCCCGCCATATGTTGCTATCCATCCTGCATGCCTCCCCATGACCTCAACGACCAGGACCCTGTGGTGTGATTCTGCGGTGCTATGGAGATTATCAAGCGCGTTCATAACAATATTAACAGCAGAGTCAAAGCCAAAGGTGAAGTCAGTGGCAGAAAGGTCATTATCTATGGTTTTAGGTATCCCTATTGTGTTAATCCCCAGGCCATATAATTTATGTGCTACACCGAGTGTGTCATCTCCGCCAATTGCTACAAGTACATCAATGCCCGCCTTTTTAATATTCTCAATAACCTTCTGAGAACCACCCTCCTTTGCAAAGGGATTTGTCCTCGATGTTCCAAGTATTGTTCCACCAAGATGGAGTATACCGGATACAGCCTCTGAGTCCAGATCTTTATAATTAAGTTCAATCAGACCCTTCCAGCCATCACGAAACCCTACAGCCTGATGACCTAATTTAACAGACTTTTTTACAACAGCCCTTATAGCAGGATTAAGCCCCGGGCAGTCACCACCACCTGTTAAGATTCCAATCTTCACCTATAAAGCCCTCCTTTCCACTTTCGGTACTTTTTACGAGACTAATTTATTGTATAATTTTACATATTCATTTGCAGATCGTTTCCATGAGAAATCGGATTTCATCCCGGTAATCATGAGTCTTTTCCATTCCTTTTTATCCTTATAAACATTAAGTGCGAGGAGTATTGCCTTTAATAAGGACTCTCCATTGTATTGAGTGAAAAGAAAGCCGGTGGCAGTATCATTTTCAACATTAGAGGGGATATAATCTGTAATCGTATCAGCAAGACCACCTGTCTTATGCGCTACCGGCACAGTACCATATCTGAAGCTATACAACTGGCTAAGGCCGCATGGTTCATATTTGGATGGTATAAGAAAGATATCTGCGCCTGCCTCTATCTTGTGTGCGAGTGCATCATCAAAAAAGAGATTCATAGACATTTTGGCTGAATATTTTGTTGCAAACCTCTTTAATTTATCAGCATACTCTGGCTTACCAGTGCCTAATATAACCAACTGGATATCCAGTTGCATGAGCTCATCCATAATCTCTATGAGAATATCAAGCCCTTTCTGGTTATCTAATCTTGAAACCATTCCTATGAGCGGTAAATCTTCTGTCTTTAAATTGCATAATTTCTGCAGGTCCTTCTTGCAATCTTTTTTCTTGGAAAGGGATTTGATGCTGTATCTTGCAGCAAGGTGTTTGTCTTTTGAAGGGTCCCATTCAGTATAACCGACGCCATTCAGGATTCCGTAAAGGTCATCTTTCTTATCTCTGAGAACCCCGTCAAGTCCCTGCCCCAGTTCCTTTATCTGTATCTCCCTGCTGTATGCCGGGCTGACTGTAGTTATAATGTCAGAAAATATGATACCACCTTTTAACAGGTTAATCTTACCGTAATATTCAAGGCCTTTAATGTCAAATACCTCAAGCCCCAGTCCTGTAACCGGAAATTTCTCTTTATCAAATAACCCCTGATAACCCAGATTGTGTATAGTAAAGATTGTCCTGCTGTTTTTATAAAAATCTGCGAGTGACTTATCCTTTTTTATCAGGGTATTTAAATATACGGGTATAAGGGATGTCTGCCAGTCATTGCAGTGTATGATATCAGGCTGCCAGTTTATGCCTTTGAGTAATTGCAGAACTGCCATGGAAAAGAACGAGAATCGTTCAAGGTTATCTTCATAATCCTTTCCATCCTCCTGGTATAATCCCTTCCTGTAAAAATATTTCTCATTTGATACAAAATATATATGGACATTACTATCCGGTAATTTACCTTCATTAAGCCCTGTCTCTTCATTCCTTTTACCGATTCTGAAACAAAAAGATGTTGAAATCTTCTTGAGTTTTCCATGAGAGTTGCCAATACCTGAATACTTCGGGGTGATAACCCTTACATCACAACCCATTTCATAAAGCGCCATGGGAAGACTTCCTGAGACATCTGCAAGCCCGCCTGTCTTTGAGAAGGGTGTAACCTCTGGAGAGCAATATAAAATTTTCAGCTTTTTATCCATTTTTACACCCGGGAAGGACAAAAAAGGTTAAGATGTCCGCATCTTAACAAAGCCCTCGATAAAAGTCAATCCACGTTGCTTAAAATCGTTATGTAGCTCCAAGGTCTGTCTTCAGCTTCAACATCTGCATTATATCACGCTGGCTTATTATCCCCAGGACCTTCCCGTATTCCACTACTACAAGACGTCCACGCTTACCTTCTATGATCCTGTCTAATGCCTCAAGCGCACCACCATCAGGCGATATTGTAAACTCTGAAATATTGCGATGCATAACATCCCTGACGGTCATGAAAGGCCATCTCTCTTTTTCAATCCCTTTTATATCATGTATGGATATGATCCCGACAAGGTTATCATTAGATATCACCGGAAAACTATTGTACCGGTAACGGAAGAAGTAGTCATTAACAACCCTCTCAAGGGTTATGTCATCGGCAATCATCATGACCGGATAAACCATGATATCACGAATCCTGACAGAGGATAGGGCGCGGTGGAGTAATGTCTGTCTGTACCCTTCTTCTGCTGCCTGCTGAAGGAATATGCCTATAAAGATCAACCACAGTCCATGAATAAATACACCCTGAAGGATATTCCACAATCCCATCACAATCAGGAAGATGGCAAATCCCTTACCAATGCGGCTTGTAATCAGAGTTGCCCTGCTGAGATTACCGGACCTTGCCCATATAATCGCCCTCAGAATCCTTCCGCCATCAAGAGGAAAGCCCGGGATCAGATTGAATATCGCAAGGATCATATTGGTATAAGCAAGAAACTGTGATACTGCAAGCACAGGAGAAATGGCCATATCCCTTATGAAAATGAATGTAATGATCCAGAATATACCAGAGATTAAAAAACTCAGTGCGGGTCCTGCTGCAGCTATCTTCATCTCTGCCCTGGGACTCCGTGTCTCTCCGACCATCTGTGCAATGCCGCCAAATATAAACAGGGTTATACTCTTAATCTTTATGCCATGCCTCTGGGCAACATAAGAATGAGAAAGCTCATGCAGTAATATCGAGGCAAAAAGGGTAATGGAGGCTATGAATGCCATAATCCACCGCGTTGAAGGACTGTAGTACGGCCCGAGATAAGGGAAATAAAGAACTGCAAGATTATAGACAACGAGGCCAAAGACAATAAACCATGTGTAATTTACATAGATGGGTATCCCTAATACCCTTATAAATTTAAAACTCGTAGCCATAATATATTTCTTATTTAAAGAGTTGAAGAAAACCCTTTTTAAGGGCGGTCTTCATAAGTGAACCTGCGATCGATTTTATCTCTTTCAAAAATATCGAGTACCTGTTTTCACCCCTGAGAACATTATAGTATTGCTCGGCAAGTTCCGGCCTATCTGAAAGGACATTAAACCATATCCTCGGAAAGGTGTAAACAAACTGGGATATCTGCTGGGCTGCCATGAACTCCGGATAAAATTCAGTTGAGAGTTTTGTATCATATCCTGAAAGGTCAGTTTTCCCTTTGATTATAGCCTCGGAGACAACAGTGGATGCAATCTGAGAACTCCTGATTGCATAATAAATCCCCTCACCAAAAAAGGGATCAACAAGATTCCCTGCATCTCCAACAAGCATAACACCACCTTTTGTAAGATTCAGTGGTTTATTGAAAATCGGAATAGGGTGTCCCTTATATTTGTATTCCGTGGTTCCATTGATTTTATTATGCCCGTTTATGAATTGCTCAAAATATCTCTTTGGATGTTTTGCAACTCCCTTAAAACCTGCTATCCCTGCTGAGAGAAACCCTTTTTTAGGAAAGACCCATGCATAACCATATGGTATTACCCCGAAGTCAATATGGACATAATGACTGTGATTATCGGTCAATTCTTCGTCAACAGGTATCTCTGCTTCAATAGATGCAGCAAGGGTGCGTTTAATCCCGGGATACAAAAACCTCCTTACAATTCCATTGGCGCCATCCGCACCTATTATATATTTACAATTATATACCTTATCATTAACAAATATTTCATACCCGTTTTTACCATGAGAGATGCCCTTAACATGACTTTCATCAATAAATGAGGCCCCTGATTTAACCGCCTCTGAGAGCAGGAGTGAATCAAACCTGTCCCTCATGACCATATAGGCGACAGGTTTATCAGATAACAGAAAAACCCCTTCCTTCTGTTTATAGCTGAAGTATGCCCCCTTGATAGTGTTCTCTATAGTCTCTTTTATATCAATGTTGAGGATCTTGTCGATCTTTAGTGAGAGGCCGCCGCCGCATGGCTTGTAGCGGGGGAACTTCTCCTTATCTAATATAAGGACACTTATTCCGGCATTTGCAAGTTCATGCGCTGCAGTAGCTCCACCTGGTCCGGCACCAACTACAATAACATCATAATTAGGCAATTTCCCAATTAGCTCCTTGCTTCCGACTTCTTACCTTTAACATTTATCTGTTTATTTAGTGGTTCACTACCCGCTGCTGAACCTGACTTCTTTCTATATATGTAAAGTATAAGACCTGTGAGAAAGACAACCGTACTCATTGCATGTGGTACTGGTATAAGATTAAACAACAATAAGGAATCCCCCCTGAAGAACTCGAGGAAAAACCTGATTATGCCATATCCCATGATATATGTCAGAAACATCTGGCCATCAAAGGAGGTCTTTTTTCTGCTGTACCAAATACCTGCAAAGAGTATAAGGCTTAGAATGATTTCGTATACCTGTGTTGGGTGGAGTGGTATCCCGAGTGGTGCCGAAGAATGCGGGTCAGTATAAATAAACCCCCAGGGAAGGTCAGTCTCTTTTCCATAACAGCACCCGTTTAATGTACACCCTATTCTGCCAATGGCCTGACCAAGTATGGCGGATGGTGCAAGCACGTCAGAAAACTTCCAGACCGAAAGCCCTCTTTTTCTGCAATACCATATCCCTGCAGCAAGACCACCTATCATCCCGCCATGGAGGGAAAGCCCCCCTTTCCATATCGCAATTATCTCAAACGGATGCGAAATGAACCAGTACAGATCTGAAAAGATAACATAGTATAACCTTGCGCCAATAACTACGGCAATCAGCATAAAGGAGAGGAGGTCATAAACAGTACCAGGAGGAAATCCCTTACGCCTCGCCTCACGCTCACCGATCAGGGTACCTGCAATAAATGCAAGTGCTATCATTACACCGTAGAACCTGATCTCTAATGAGCCAAATTTAAAAAGTACAGGATACATCCATAATCCTTATAGATCTAAACTCCAGCCTATACCTTGCTGTTGAAACCATGTTGTGAGGAATGTGAAAGAGTCTGTAAATATCATTATTCCAATTATTATAAGGAAGGCACCACTCAGGATTGTTATCCATCTCATATACCTTACAATGACCTTAAATGTTGAGAGAAATGTATTTATGGCAAGAGAAGATATAAAGAGCGGAAGGCCGAGTCCCAATGAATATACTGCCAGAAGCCCCATCCCCTTTGCAACTGAACCTGTTGTACTCGCATAGAGGAGTATAGACCCCAGGATTGGCCCTACACACGGTGTCCATCCTGCGGCGAATGCCATACCAACGATAAAAGAGCCAAGATAACCAGCGGGTTTATTCTTCAGATGTATCTTTTTATCAGTTGTAAGAAAGTTGAGCTTGAGTATTCCCATAATATAAAGACCAAAAAGGACTATCAGTACACCTCCAACCATCCGTACAATATCCTGATAGCTCAGCAGTATATGCCCGATGAAAGTTGCTGACGCCCCAAACATGACAAATATTGCTGTAAAACCTGCTATAAAGGAGATTGAATTAGTTATAGTAATAAACCTTATCTTTTTTGAGTCCCTGTTTGTGGTCAGATCTTCGAAGGTAAGACCGGTGATGTAACTGACATAAGATGGTACAAGCGGCAATACGCAGGGTGATACAAAAGAGAGGAGGCCTGCTGAGAAGGTAACTAATATGGAGAGATTTGCGGACCCCATTATCAGCTCCTTTCTGCCTGAGGCTGCGGTTGGATATTAAGAAGACCGAAGATCTTCTCCACTGCGTTAATAGTTGTCCAATCCCTCGGGCCAATAATCTTTTCTACAACCCTGCCTTCCTGGTCTATGATGTATGATTCCGGAACACCTGTGAGCTTATATTTCCCGTCGGTCTTACCCCACGGATCAAGGAGGATAGGGAAGGTAATCCCAAGGCTTCGGACAAACGGATCAATCTCCTTCTGTGTCGTAACCCTGTCCATGCTTATGGCAAGCATCTCAAATGGCATATTCCTATCTTTAAGATAGGCATATAAGGTCTGCATGGAAGGCATCTCGTCCTTGCAGCTCTTGCACCATGTGGCCCAGAAGTTTACAAATACAACCTTGCCCTTCAGAGAAGAGAGTGTATATTCCTTGCCGCTCATATCCTGAAGTGTAAAGTCAGGCGCTGTTGAGCCCACCATCACAGGCGCATATTTGCTGCTCTTGAGCCATACTGCCCCGATAATCCCTGCAAGTATCACAATGGCAATAATAATGGCAGTACTTTTACCACCACCTTTATCCCTGTTTTCTTCTTCTAATGTAAGTTCAGGCATATTGAAATTTTAGCTTATGCATAAGCATGTAATCCGGGTAGTACAAAGCTGACCCCCCAGTAAAGAAATATTACAGCAGTAAAACCTATTATTGAAAAGTATGCGGTCTTTCTACCCTTCCATCCGCGTACAAGCCTGCCGTGGAAATATCCTGCATAAATAAACCATACTATCAGAGACCATGTCTCCTTAGGATCCCAGCTCCAGTATCCTCCCCATGCATAGTTTGCCCAAATTGCACCGAGTATGATACCGAGGGTCACGAACGGGAAGCCTATTGCAATAAATTTATAATTAAGGTCATCGAGGATCTCGGAGCTCGGGAACCTGTCAAAGAATGATTTCCTTCCGCTCCGTTCTGCGCGCTCTTTGAAAAGATACATGATGCCGAGACCGAAGGCTATTGCAAATCCTGCATACCCGATGAATGTAGTTACGACATGGAGGACCAGCCAGTTGCTCTGAAGGGCAGGGATAAGCGGTTCAATGGCCTGATATCTGTATGGCAGCATGGCTGCTGCCCCGATTGCAAGGAATGCAATCGAGACAATAATGGCCCCGAGTACCCTTAACTTTTTATACTTGAGCTCCATTGCAATATAGCCTGCCACTATCATCCATGATAAGAGAACCATAGTCTCATACAGATTTGCATAAGGAGCCCTGCCGGTTTCATACCACCTGACAACAAGAACAACAGTATTTAACAGCCAGCCGATGAAAGTAAGTGCAAAGGCTAAATGACCAAGCCCTTCTTTCTTTATACCCATATAGAATATATAGCAACAGGCTGCTGCAAGATAAATCCAGAATATAATGTCAAAGAAAAAGAATGAATTAAACATGAGTTTACACCTCCATTGTCTTAAAAGGAGCCGATAATCGACTTCATCTCCTTTTCAAATCCAATAGTATCTTTATTTGTAAGACCACCTATATAGACCAGTGAACTCCTCTCTGAAGGGAGTATCTTTATCCATATCCTTCTGTGAAAAATAAAGAAGGATATGAAAAGACCACCCATCAGCGTGAAACTTCCAACCCATACGAGGTTAACACCGGGATCTTTTGCAATCTGAAGACCGGAATATTGCGGTGCAATATACCCGGACAGGATAAAATTATACTTTGACTTCTCTATCGGGAACATGTTTGGATAGTTATAGAATATCCATGGTTTAGCTATAAGCTCTCCACCCTCATATATCTCAAGCTCGGCAGCAGGATTATTTTGTTCACCTGATTTTGCATATATCTGCTTGCTCTCTGAATCATATGCAAAATCGGAGAGGAAATTGGTTGCATTAAGACGCAGGTCAGTTCCTGCAATCAGTTTCTCCTTCCTGAAGTCAAGAGTTTCATCAGCCACGACCCGTCCACTCTTCTTATCTGTTATGCGGATGAATGCCTTATCGAGGCGGTCCCATGCCTGACCATAACTGCTCTGATAAAACCAGACCCCCTTGTACTGCAACGGGTCATTAACCTGAATGGTCTTGGTAAAAACCTTCTTACCATTATCTATTACAGACATCTTGCTGAAGTAGTCTTTAACACCACCGTTCTCATAATAATCGATCCAGAATTTTTCAACCATAACATAAAAGTTCCCCTCTGGAATAAAAACGGATTCACCTTCATAAAAAGGATAGAACCCCCTGAAGCCAATTGCACTGCTCAGCACAGCACCTATCAATATGATAAAGATGCTTATATGCCCTATAGTCGAGCCAAGTCTCCCGATCCTTCCCTTTGCTGCAAAGATTGTAATATCATTGGGATTGTTCTCAGTCCAGATCTTATATTTTTTTCCTTTCAGAATATCCACTACCTTGCCCCTTGCCTCTTCCATACCGGATGGATATTGGATTACTGTATTATTCTTGAAATTCTGTACAAGGTTATGAGTAAAATCAGTATCAACAACATAATAAGCCTTCCATATAGTAGGGAGTCTCTTTGATAGACAGACAGCAAGGTTTAATGCAAGGAGGGCAAGGAGGACAGAGAACCACCAGCTATGATATACATTGTTAAGGCTCAGGAGATTGATCCAGTAATACCACTTTTCTCCGTGATTTGCTATATACTCCTGAGGGCTAAGTCCTTGCTCTATTAATGTACCTGAGATTGAGCCTGCTGCGAGAAGGAAAAAGACTACAACTGCTAATTTAACAGAACTAAAAAAGTCATAGACTTTAGAAAGGACACCTCTTTGCCTTGTATTAACCTCTGTCTGTACTAATGTCTCCACCTAATATAGTAACACCTTATCCTTTTGCATGCTATCAGAATGAGATTATTTAGCATAAACTATGCCAGTGGTTATTGTCAAGAAATTGTGTCAGTGAGATTTGAGATGGTTCGGGGACATTCGTGGAAAAAGAGTTGACAGACATGGTTCTGAGATGATAAATATATAAGGCTCAAGACTTTTTATGGGCCGCTAGCTCAGTTGGTAGAGCATCGCCCTTTTAAGGCGGGTGTCGATGGTTCGAATCCATCGCGGCTCATTCATTTTTAGTCCCCATCGTCTAGTACGGCCCAGGACGTCGCCCTTTCACGGCGCAAACGGGGGTTCAAATCCCCCTGGGGACGCCAATATATCAACCTAACACCATTTAAAAGACATTTAAAGTGTACCTGAGCATTATTCTTCTCATATATCTCTTCATAACTTGCTTTGAATACTGGCTTGATTATCTGAACCTTCAAAATTTAAGAAAATATGGCTCTGTTATTCCTGCTGAATTTGAAGGGGAGATAGATCAGGATTTATTGAGCAGGACGCAAAACTATAACATTGAGAAGATGAGGTTTGGGTTTGTATCATCGGCCTTTCATACGATAATACTTGTCTTCTTTCTGTTTGGCGGGATATTGGATTTATATAGTTCGTGGGTTGTCTCGTTGAATCTCCCTTTCATCCTCTCAGGATTGATATTTTTTATTATCCTCCTTTATGCTGAAACATTGATATCAATCCCTTTCAACTTATACTCAGTTTTTAGAATAGAAAACAGGTATGGTTTTAATACGATGACGTCTGGATTGTGGATCAAAGACTCAATAAAATCAATGCTCATATCCACTGTGCTTACAGGGCTTGTAATCTGTGCAGGGCTGTTCCTTATTGAAAAGAGTCCAAATTTATGGTGGTTCTGGATATGGTGCTTCTTCCTCGCATTCAGTATCTTCATGATGTATATTTCTCCGTACATAATAGAACCCCTGTTTCATAAATTTAATCCGCTTGATGATGAAGCGCTTGAGAGTGGTATTAGGGAATTGATGCAGAAGGTTGGGATAAAGGTTAGCAGGATATTTAAGATGGATGCCTCTAAGAGGACAAGACACACAAACGCCTATTTTACAGGCATAGGAAAGGTAAAAAGGATAGTGCTGTACGATACTCTGATGGAAAGGATGAATAATAATGAGCTGCTGTCAGTGCTTGCCCATGAGGCAGGTCATTGGAAGAAAAGGCATATCTTAAAGTTCATAATTCTTACAGAAGGTGTTGCATTGATTGTAATGTATGTATCTTTCAGGATACTTAACATGGATATCCTTAATGTCTTTTTTAAGATAGAGGAAGGGGCCTTTTTTTCGGAGGTTGTGATTCTTGGATTTCTCCTTACAATAACGGCCTTTCCATTTTCTCCAATATTAAAGTATTTATCCCGAAGAAATGAAAATGAGGCAGATAAATTTTCTCATGATATTAGAGGAGATGGCGGGAGTATGATCAGCGCCCTTGTTAAACTATCCAGGGATAACTTATCAAACTTGTACCCGCATCCCCTGTATGCCGTGTTTCACTACACTCACCCGCCGGTTCTGGAAAGGATTAAACGTATAAGGAGATTTTCTTAGAAAATTTCCCCTCGATTTGAAACACAACATTATATAATCGCTTATAATCCTCTGTTAGATTTATTACCTTCATGTAATAACCCGTTCAAACTCTAACACACTATCGTGATTTTATAGCATTCATACCCTCAGCAGTGCCAATGCCGACAACCTCGTGGCTTTCTTTAAGATCTTTCCACACTGGCTTTGGAGGTAGCTCCTCCTTTTCAGGGCCTACAACTATGCGGCCCTCCCTAATTCCCCCTATGAGATAGAAGATGGCGCTTTCAAATGTATGTTAAAATATAAAAAAATTATTATGCTCAATCATACATTTACAATCCTGCCCGGCGTGGGAACAAGGTTTGAGAGACATCTGTGGCGGGAGGGGGTCTTTACATGGGAGGACTTCCTCACAAGGATACACATTCCTGGAGTATCCCAATCCAGGGAAAATATCCTTGATAGAGAGATTACGAAGGCACTACATGCACAAGAGAAGGGAGACATAGATTATTTTACCGGCAGGCTTCACCATAGTGAATACTGGAGGCTGTTTGATGCCTTTCATAAGGACGCAATATGTCTCGATATAGAGACAATGGGCGGACCGGCTGGTTGTGGCGAGGTTACGATTGTTGGCATGTATGGCAGGGATCAGATGCATACCCTTATCAAGGACATAAACCTTGATTCCGGAACACTGAAAGATATATTGT
>Ga0209521_10003484_pt1 | contig 12708 bp, 16 predicted proteins | sample Rifsed19ft4_FD_184016 | JGI IMG/M metagenome (GOLD analysis project Ga0209521, IMG submission 184016) | Soil microbial communities from Rifle, Colorado, USA - sediment 19ft 4 (version 2) | ecosystem: Environmental > Terrestrial > Deep subsurface > Rock core/Sediment | place: Rifle, Colorado... | reverse complement strand
GGTCCGCCCCGATTCCCGACGTGCGGCCCGAAGCTGCCGATCAGGTTGCGGGGCGAACCGGCGCGATGGTATGACTCCGCGAGGCGGTTCGCGAGTTCGGACGGAACGCCGTTCTCCAGGAGCGTGCGGTGGAACGCACGTACTCCGCTCTTCCGCTGGCGCTGCATCCGGAGGAAGCCGACGCCGAGCCGCAGGAGGAAGCCGGGCACCCGCGCCGCGATCGCGATCGGCAGGTCCGACTCAGTCATCGTCCTTCGACTCCCGCTCCTTGTGGTGCCGTCCACCCATCGCGGACCCGATCACGGATCCCAGGCTCAGGGAGGACATGTACTGCTCCGTGAGCCGGAACGCCTGCTCGTCCGTCATCCCGCTGTCCTTCAGGGTCTTGTAGAAGCCCGCGACCGCCTGACCGTACTTCTGCGCGGATTCCTTCCCGTACAGGACGTCCGCGAGGTTGTTCAGGAGCGCCGGGATGCGGTCCGAGACCGCGTTCAGGATCTCCTTCACGTCGTCCGCTTTCCACTCCTCAGATCCCATTGTCGTGATCTCCTTGTCGAGTCGCAACAGGATGCTCCCTCTACTTAGGGAAACCGGGCATCCGTGACCACATCCCGCGCCGCGGTCCCGCGCAGAGTTATATCCCACCCACGCCTCGGGCCGCCCATGAACGTTGGGATCTTGGGAAGTGGGCCCGTTGGCATGTCCCTGGGAGAAGGCTTCGCCCGGACCGGGCACGACGTGAAACTCGGATCCCGCACCCCGGACAAGTCGGACCTCCGGGAGTGGCGGGCTAAGACGAACGGGAAGGTGTCCACGGGCACCTTCGCGGAGGCGGCGGCCCACGGGCAGGCAATCATCCTCTGCTCCCTCGGCGCGGCTGCCGAGGCGGTCATCGACCTCGCGGGTCCGAACCGTTTCGACGGCAAGGTCCTGATCGACGTCACGAATCCCCTCGACTTCTCGAGAGGGATGCCACCCGGGCTCTTCGTCGGGACGACGGATTCCCTCGCGGAACGGATCCAGCGGAAGCTTCCGAAGGCGAAGGTCGTGAAGTGCTTCAACATCGTGAACAACCGCACGATGATTCACCCCGGAATGAAGGAAGGCCTCCCGGACATGCTGATCTGCGGGAACGACGATGGCGCGAAGCGTCAGGTCGCAGGGTTTCTCAAGGAGCTCGGATGGGGTGAGCCGGTCGACGTCGGAGGGATCGACGGCGCGCGGTGGCTCGAGGCGCTGACGGCTCTCTGGGTGCGGGCCGCCACCGCGATCGGCAGCTGGAGCATCGCGTTCAAGGTCCTCCGGTCGTAGGCGCCCTCACGGTCCTCGATCGGCCCCGGAACCCGGCAGGAGGATCCGCGTCCACTTCGCCGCGATGTCATCGGACACCCGGAAGATTCGCCCCTTCGGCCCTGGGCTCGCCACCACGACTCCCTGATCCACAAGGTCCTCGAGGCGCTCCCGCACGATCCGTCGGGAGGCCGTCCCTCGCTTCGCCTTGACCGCTTCCGTGAGTTGCGAGATGTTGCGGTCTCCCTTCTCGAAGAGCGCGGACACGAGGTGCCTCGAGATGTCGTCCTTGAGACCCGGGACGACGAGGTCGGGGGAGATCGCCCCGTGCCGTGCATAGAAGTCCAGGAGGCGGAAGTAGCCGCGGGTGATGTCCCTCAGTCGCTCCACATAGCCCGCGATCTCCTCGTACGGTCCCGCGACGCGGGCGATTGCCTCGCGGAGGGCCTCGACCTGATCCCGCAGCTCCTTCAGGCCCTTCCGGAGATCCTCTTGGGCCATGCGGATTCCCCAACCCGGTCCGCAACTTATAATCCGTGGCCATGCCGCGTTCCGCTCCGCGCCCGCTTGGATCCGCCCTTCCTCGGTCAGCGGGCGCCCGCCACGAAGTAGCCGCGGACGCCGTCTCGCACGGTGACGTCCCAGAAGCCCTGGCCCTCGAGCCTCCGTTTCAAATCGTCCGGCTCGAAGAAGATCGGGGCGGATCCGTGCATATGCTTCCCGATCGCCTTCCCGAAGGCTCCACCATGTTCGTCGGGATACATCTCGTGGAGGACGAGCCGTCCTCCCGGGCGGAGGGTCCGACGGATCTCCCGAAGCGCCCGATCCGGATTCTCGACATGGTGGAGGGAAACGACCCCGGACACGCGATCGAACGCGCCACCCGCGAAAGGAAGCGCGTCCGCGGTCGCGCGCACGAACCGGACGGAGGGATTTCGGCGGGCCCCGTAGCGCAACTTGCGGCGGTCCGGTTCGGCCACGACGATCCGGTCGCACCCCTCTGCGAATCGGACGGTCGCGCTCCCTCCGCCGCCCCCAATATCCAGGAGGGACAGGCCCGGGCCGATCGCGAGGAGAGTCCTGATCGTGGGGAGATCACGTCGTCGTCGCTGTACGCTCCGGCTCTCGAAGATTCGCGTGAGGATGGACATGTGGGAGGCGCGGAGAGTTGGTCACCGCTCAAAAGGCATTCGGTCCTGAGGGGGCCTCAGTGCCCGCCGCTCGGGTCGCTGACGATCCCCTCGGCGGATCCCGAGTCCAGGGGCACGATCAGGTCCCCCACCCGGATGGCCCCGTCCGTGAGGATCTGCGCGCGCAGGCCTCCCCGATGGACGAGCCCCCCGAGGACCCCTTTTCGGGTGAGGCCTTCGAGGTGGGCGCACGGCTCGCACAGGCGGATTCCCCGCAGACGCACGTCGCCCACGCGGAATTCTCGGCCGACGAGGTGGTTTAGCGCCACCCCGCGCGTCACGACGTTCCGCCGTGCAGCGCCCGGCTCGATCCGGACTTCGTTGTCGCGTGCCATCGCCTCGATTGCCTCGATCTCGATGAGGGTGAGCTCCCGCCAAGCCCCCGGCCGATCCGAATAGGTCCCGGCCGCGCGGAAGTATCGGTCTCCTTCGAGCCCTCGGCCTGGAATCGCGTGGGCGCTGCCTACGGACTGGGTCGGTCCCTCACGTTTCGGTGCAATGTGGATGGAGACGACCTTGCCGGTCCAGGGGCTCGATTCCATGGGGGCCGTCCATGCGCCGCGCCTACGTAAGCCTGTTGTCCCCCTACGACGGCTCCGGGACGATCGCATCGGCCTCGATCTCCACGAGGGCGTCTGGCGCCACGAGGCGCGGGACCTCGACCATCGTCGCCGCGGGCCGGATGTCCCGGAAGACTTCTGCGTGGGCGCGACCGACCTTCTCCCAGTCCTTCACGTTCGTCACGAACATCCGCGTGCGGACGACGTCTCGTGGGGTCGCACCCGCTTCGTTGAGCGCATGGACGATCTTCTGGAGGATGAACCGAGTCTGGCCGTACGCGTCCTCGGGGGACACGATCCGGCCCTGCGCGTCGACCGCGGTCGTGCCCGCTACGAACACGAACGGGCCCATTCGGACCGCTCGGGAATACCCGACGATCGATTCCCACACTGCTCCCGAGGAAACGTTCCGCCGCTCCATGCCGTGGGATGGGCCTCTCCGCGGAAAATCCTTCGGGCTCGCGTGTGCCGCGGATCCCTCACGCCGCGCTTCGAGGACGTCCGGCGCCCTCCATGGGCTCCGGCCGGTAGAGGAGGGAGGAGAGGTCTCCCGCGACACCCTCCGTAACCTTCGTGGCCTCTTCCCACGTCCCGAGGTCCTGCCAACGCCTCTCCTCGAACTGACGGACCGCGCGGATGAGCTCCGCCCGGAGGGTGTCGTACGCGGGGCCGTCGTAGACGGCAGCCGCGATGACGAAATCTCCTCGCACGGCGACGATGCCGAGACCGTCGTACCGCATCGCCGTGACCTGGAGGCCGCGGGAGGAGGACACGCTCGTCTCGACGAAGTTCCCCACGATTGCGAGGACCCCTTCGAGTTGCTCCGCTTCGATCGGAAGGCTCCGTCCCGACGCGAGGGCCACAAGCGGTTCGCCTGAACGATAGAACAGGTAGACCGCGACGACCCGCTCCTGGATCGCGGAGACGGCGCGGAGCATCTCTCCGAACTGGTCCGTGGACATGGGCGCAATCGCCGCGAGGATGATCGCCGCGGGGACGAAGAGGAGGGAGGAAAACCATGGGACCCCGCCGGTCTGGGTCGCGTTGTTGTAGATGTTCGTGGAGATCCAAATTCCCAGCATCACGGTCAGGCTCCCCGTGGTCCAGAAGAACCGCCGACGGATGCGCCCGGGCATCTCCCGCCGCTCGAGGTACAGGTCGGCGACGAGGACGATTGTCGCGGCGACGTACGCGATCTGCTGGGATGCCCAGAGGGTGTAGCGGGAAGGATCGCGGACGAGCCGGGGGCCCCAGGCTTCGGGCACCACACCTGTCGTGAGTCCCGCCCCTTCCCACACGATTCCGGCCCAGATGATTGCGAGCGACCCGAGCACAGGGACCACGAGCAGCACATCAAACTTCGAGCGGCCCACTGCGATCCACTTCATCGCGAGGACGAGGACGAAGGTCGCCACGGTGATGACGCTGATCCGAACGTTCGACACCGCGATGGCAGTGGCTTGCTGCCCGCCCTTGAACCCGAGAAAGATCCAATCGAGGAACGCCCACGCCCCGATCAAGACCGCGAAGGCCGCGACGGCACTCTCGAAGCGCGAGCTGAGTCTCCGACGGACGAGGGGTACGGCGGCGACGGCCCACCAAGCAGCGGCTGACGCGAGGGGAAGGATGCTTAGCAATTCTGCTATGACCATGCGGGGTTGCGGTCCCGGACCCGACGTGCGCAGATGAAGACAAGAAGGTTTCGGCCTTTTGTTCAGGACCTCCGACAGACCAAACGTTGAAGGAAAACGCACGGCATTGAAGCCAGCGCCGAACTCAGGCGATGGCCCATGAAAGTCGACCACTGTGAATTCCCCGACGATCTCCTCTACGATGACGACGGGCTGGTCTGGGCTCGGCTCGATCCTTCGGGAGTTGTGACCGTCGGGATCACGAGCCTCTATGCGGCCCTGATCAAACGTCCGTCCAAGGTGACGGCGAAACCGGCGGACATCGAGATCGAGAAGGGACGCGCGATCGGAACCGTCGAGAGCGCCCACTACTTTGGCCCGATACGGGCCCCGTTCAGCGGGGTTTTACTGGAGGTGAATCCCGCCGTCGTCCGCACGCCGCGCATTCTCACGGGAGATGTGTACGGGGCGGGATGGTTCGCCCGGATCCGCGCCCGTCGGCCTGAGGAGGACCGGCGTGCTCTCGCCCCCGCGTCCGCGGCCGCCGAAGCGTTGCGGCGGCAGATTGCCACGCTCCGGGTGCACTGCTTCGCTGCGGTCCCCGACTTCGATATGCACGAGATCGGGATCGAGTGTGCCGCCGTCCTGGCGAAACTCACCGAACTGATCCTCCGGATCGAACCGGGCGATGTCGTCCACCTCGTCACGGACGATCCGACGGCCCCAATCGAGATGGTTCGCTGGTCCGACCAGACGGGGCAGCCCGTGATCGATTCGAGGAAGGAGGGCGACCTCTATCACTTCCTCGTCCGGAAGGCGTCGTGACCCGCGGCGTTTGGGCCCGCCGAGAGACGGGACAACGTTCATTCCGCACAGGCCGTTCCGTTCCGGACGGGTGGTGTTGTGGGATTTCGGTACACGGGGATTCGGGTCCGCGACCTGAACCGGTCGATTGAATTCTATACGAAGGTCCTCGGGATGCGCGTCACGTGGCGGATGAAGATCCGTGAGACCGGAGGGGAGATCGCGGTCCTCAAGAGTCCTCGGGGGAAACAGAAACTGGAGTTGAACTGGTACCCTCCGCGCGGCCGATACCGAGGATATCGGCAGGGGGATGAGCTCGACCACCTGGCGTTCGCCGTTCCGGATGTCGATACGTTCCTGCGGGAACATCGCACGGACTTCAAGGTCGCGATGAAGGCGTTCAACGAGGGAAGCGATCGACTCGCGTACGTAACGGACCCGGACGGCGTGTGGGTCGAACTGATGTCGCCCCTCAAGCGAAAGCGGCGGTCGACGGCCTGACGGAACGGGCGGACGGCGTTCAGGGGGCGAGCGGTCCCGGATAGAGGACCGCCCGTCCCACGATGCGTCCTTCCCGCAAGTCACGGAGGACCGCCTCGGCTTCGGTCAGGGCCTCCCTTCGGGTGACGACAGGACGAAGCCTCCCTGCCTCGGCGAGCGCGACGACCCGCGCGAGATCCGCCATCGTCGAAGAGTACGCGCCGAGGTAGGACCTCCCTCCATCCACGAGATCGTCCGCGGTCACGGAGACCGGATCCGATCCCGGTGCGACCGCGACGAAGCGGCCGCCGAATCCGAGGAGGGACCGTCCCAGGTCGAACGTCGCCTTCGTGCCGACGAGATCGATTGCGACGTCCGCGCCCGCGCCGTCCGTGAGTTCGCGGACAGCCTCCGCGGCCTCGTCCGGGGTTGCCACCCGATCCGCCCCCGAGTCGAGGGCCGCTTTCCGCGCCTCCTCTCTCGGGTCGACGGCGAGGATCCTCGCCTCCTGCACCTTGGCGACCTGGACGGCGGAAAGACCGACACCACCCGCCCCGATGACCACGACGAGATCGTCCTCCCCGGCCTGTGCGAGCGAGACGACGGCGCGATACGCAGTTGCGCCGCTGCATCCGAGGGGAGCCGCGAGCGCGACATCGAGGTCCGGGGGGAGAGGCAGGACGGTCGTCTGCTTCGCGACGACGAACTCCGCATACCCGCCCGGCGAGTCGAACCCAAGGGAGTGCCCCTTCTGGCACAGGTTCGTCCTCATCCGCCGACATTGGCGGCACTCCCCGCAAGGCTGTTCGAAGTGAACCACGACCCGGTCGCCCGCGCTCGTCGCGTAGACATCTGGACCGACCTTCGTCACCCGACCGACGATCTCATGGCCCGGCACGAGAGGCGGTCGTTCGCCCGCCTTCACCTCATCGAGGAGATGGAGGTCCGTGTGGCAGACGCCCGCGGCGAGGACCTGGACGACGACGTCGTCAGGTCCCGGTTGCGGATCCGGGATCTCGACAATCCGGACGGATCCGTTCGACTCGAACCGTGCGGCGCGCATCCCGCGGGCTACCGGCGGAGAGGCCAAAGAGGTTTGCGCCGAGGTCAGGATGATGCGTCGGCTGCACTTTCGGCGGTACGTGGGCCCGCCGGTGGGAGAAGGCGGTGTCCGAGATCCCCGCCGGGAATCACTCGGCACTCATGGTGGAACGAGTACTCGAACGGAGAGCGGAGCGGCCCGCCACCCTCACATGAGCTTCGCGAGGACCTGAGTCGCTTCCGCCGTTGTCCAGGCCTTCAGTGTCTTCGTGCGGACGTTGCCGAGCCTGCCGATCTCGAGGAGGAGCTGCATGGCGGTCTCGTCGTTCGGAGCTTCCGTCACGGCGACGAGGTCGTAGTCCCCCATCGTGTAGAAGATCTGCATCTTCGCTCCGAGCTTGCTCGCCATGGCGTTCACGGCATCCGCCCTCTTCGGCGACTCCTTCACGTTCCGGATTCCCTGCTCCGTCCAATTCACGAGGCTGATATAGTGCGGCATGAGGTCCCCCGGATTGAACCTATCACGAGGCGGGTATTTAATCGGCATAGGCGCCGGGAGGTTCCCCACGGTAGGAGACGCCACGCGGCGGAGTTTGAGCAATCCGCTCAAAGTGAGCCGCGTCCGCACCGCGAGGTGCGAGCCAACAGGCAACTACGGTCGGACCGGGGAGCGCCCCGCACTCGAACAGGGCCGCTGTGTTGAGGATGACGCTCCCACCGAGCTGCCAGACGGACGGTGAGATTTCACGTCGGATCCATTGGGCCTGCCGGTCCCAAGTGGCTCGTCAGGATCAAGTGGCTGTCCCCGAACTCGTGCCAGAGATATCCGGACCGAACCGCCGCCGCGTACACACTCCGTACCCCGTCGATGCCGAGGAACGCTGTCAGGAGGGCAAGGTGGCTCGTCACCGGATCGTGGAATCCCGTCAGGAGTCCGTCGACCGCGTGGATCCCCCGGTCCGGATGGACGAAGAGGCGGGTGAAGCCGACGCAGGGCCGCACCCCTGCAGGCGTCCAGGCGGACTCGAGGGCCCGGACGACCGTCGTGCCGATCGCAATCACACGGCCTCCGGAGGCATGGGCCCGGTTCACCGCACGGGCGGTCTCGGCGGAGACGGAGAAAGGCTCCGGGTACATCGCCTGGGCCTCGACCGTCTCGCTCTCGATCTCGAGGCTCGAGACCCCCGTATGGAGGAGGACCGGGGCGATGCGCACCCCCGCTTCCTCCAAGAGGCCGCGGATCCGGGGCGTGATGGGCCGCGCGGCGGAGGGCATCTCGGCGCTCCCGGGCACTCGCGAAAACAGGGTGCGGTACACCTCCATGGGCCACGCGTCTGTGTATCCGTAATGGATGGGTTGCCCGCGCTCTGCCACGATGCCATCGAGCGGCCGATTGCTTGAGACGAACCAGAGGCGTGGGATGCCCGGATACTGCGACAGGAGACGGACCGTCGCCGTGCCGATCCGGAGATCCTCGCCCGGCTCGACGGGCAGGGGTCCCGGCTTGCCGGCACTCCACCGGGGTTCCGCGATCCAGAGGTCCGAACGGAACCGTGTGGACAGGTTCAGGAGGATCGTCCCGAGTCGTCCCCGCGCCGAGAGACTCGCCGGGATTGCGGCGCTCTCGTTCACGACGAGGAGATCTCCCGCTCGGAGGAACTGAGGGAGATCCTCGAAGCGTGCGTCGCGATGCCCATCGGGCAGGGTGACGAGGAGACGGACGTCGTCGCGGTCCCTCCCTCTCGCCTCCGGCGGCACCCGGGCAAAGAGGTTCTCCGGCCGCTCGAAGACGAGGTCCGCGCGCCTCATGCCGGCACCTCCCAGAGAGATGCCTGCGCCTGGAAGCGTCCCCCGCTGACCGCCTTCGGGGGCTGGGAGAGGAGCCAGGCCCAGAAGGGGAGGGTCACGTCCGGCGGCGGTCGGTCCGAGATGTCCTGCCCCAGGTAGGCGTCCTGGTGCATCTTCGTCCGCATGTCCCCCGGGTCCACGCTCACGATGGAGACTCCTCGATCCTTGAGCTCGGCCGCGAGGGTCTTCGACACGAGGTCGAGGGCGGCCTTGCTCGCTCCGTAGAGGCCCCAACCCGGGTATCCGCCGATCGCCGCGTCGCTCGTGATGTTCACGACGAGCCCCTTCGAGATGCGGAGGAGCGGTAGGGCCTCCCGGATGAGGGCGAGAGGGGCGAGCACGTTCACCTCGAGGACTCGGACGAAGTCGTCCCGGGACGCCGCCTCGAGGGGCGGCAGCGGGGACGGCCCGAGTTCGGACGCGTTGTTCACGAGGACGTCGATCCGGCGCCACGCCCGGGCGGCCTCGAGGACGCGATCGCGATGGCCCGCGTCCGTCACGTCGCCCGCGATCGACGCGACGTTCGAGGTGAAGGGCCGGAGTTCCTCTGCGACCTCGCGGAGACCGACCTCACCTCGTGCGGTGAGGAGGAGCCCATAGCCCTGCTCCGCGAGGAACCTCGCGAGCACGCGGCCGAGGCCGCGGCTGGCTCCCGTGACGAGGGCTACCTTCTCCGGATGTCTCGGCGGAACCGCCATCGAGGGGAATCATGTCCGCGGGTCGAAGATATCCTTTTCCGGTTACAAAGGTTACAAACTCATGGAAAAGGGGGACGTGGGCCACGGCCGTTGGCGCGGACCCTGGCTGAGTGGTCTGAATCGGCCTTGCGACCCTCTCGGGGATTTCAGAGGAGTCGTGCGCTCATCGTGATCTCCGTCTTCAGGAGGCGGGAGATCGGGCACCCTTTCTTCGCGGCTTCCGCCGCGGCCTGGAACTTCACGGGGTCGGCCCCGGGCACCTTTCCCCCGACATCCAGGTGGATCGACTTCGTCGTCCACCCACCCTCCATCTTCTCGAAGTAGAGGGTCGCCTTCGTCTCCACGCTTTCGGGTTGGAACCCCGCTTTCTCGAGTTCGGCCGAGAGGGCCATCGAGAAGCAGCCCGCGTGGGCCGCGGCCACGAGTTCCTCCGGGTTTGTCCCGGGCTCGTTCTCGAAACGCATCGAGAAGCTGTACGGCACTCCCTTCAGGACGCCGGTCGCCGTCGACACGGTGCCCTTGCCGCCCTTCAATCCTCCCTTCCACTGCGCGCTCGCATGCCGTTCCATCGGATCACCCGGTTTGGAAATCGGCGGCGGGCCTTAATGGTTCTCCTGCGCAAGGCCGCGGGGCCGGGGGAGCGTCGACCGGTCGTTCGTCCGGGGCCGAGCAGGATCACGGAGCGAACGGGGGCTCCGGCGGTGCCGCGGCGTCCGCGGCCGTAGGCACTTTCTCGACCCGCCGCACCTTCACGACCCGGTTCACGATGATCCCGATGAAGTTCAGGACGCGAATAGGCTTATGTGTCTCCTCTCGATGCGAGGCCGCGAGGCGTATGGCGTCATCCGAGCGGGCTATCGAGATCGTCCATTTCGCGGATCCCTGGTGCTGGTGGTCGTGGGGGCTCGAGCCGGTCCTTCAGCGGCTGCGAGAGGTGTACGGCGACCACGTGCAGGTCACGTACAAGATGGGCGGGCAGTTCGAGAGCTTGCAGGAATGGATGCACGAATATGGCGTCGATGAACACACCACGCTCGACTGGATTCGTGAGTCCGTCGAGCTCACGAAGATGCCCGTCCGGCCCGACTACTACTTCCGGTCCGGGGTTGTGAGCTCCTATCCCGCATGTCGAGCCTTCAAGGCGGCTCAGCGGCAGTCCGAGGTCCTCGCCGCGCGATACTTCCGTCGCATGATGGAGGCCTTCGGCCTCGAAGGCCGCCCCGCCACGGACGAGGAGCTCATCCGGCTGGCGACCGAGGTCGGCTTGGACGGGAATCGCCTGAAGAGGGATCTCGATTCTGGGGACGTCGCAAAGGCGTTCGAGGCGGACCGGGACGAGATGCGACGGAGCGGGGTGAACTTCCTGTCCCTCCTGATTCGGAACCGCCGCGGGCAGCAGGTCGTTAAGGGGGACACGTTCACGTCGAAACCGTTCGAGACCATCATCGACGACCTTGAGCCGGGGCTCCCGAAGCGCAGCCCTGCGGACATCTTGGAGTACGTCGAGCATCATGGAGCCCTCGTGCCGGCTCACGAGATCGCGGAGGTCTTCCGCATCTCCGAGGAGGACGCCCGCGGCCGACTCGAGAAGCTGGCGGCGTCAGGGGTCCTCACCCCGCACGACTTGGACGGCATCCTCGCGTGGCGGTGGGCCGACAAGAAGCTCGACAAGCTCCCGATGGACCTCGTGCGGATCTCCCACGTGCCGCCGGAGGTCCAGGTGGACGCGGTCACGGACCTCAAGCCCATCGTCACGAAGGCGGTCCAGTCCTTGTACACGGAGGTGGCGACGCGGCCGGACAAGGAGTACCACTTCCCACTCGGGCTCGAGGCGCTCCGGTACCTCGGATATCCGGAGGAGGACCTCCGCAGGCTGCCGCCGACGGCCCTGGAGTCCTTCGCGGGAGTCGGCTTTCCTCACGCCGCGGGGGCGATTCGGCCGGGGGACACGGTCCTCGACATCGGCTCCGGCTCCGGGACCGATGTCCTGTATGCCTCCCTGAAGGTGGGGCCCGCCGGGAAGGTCTACGGCCTCGACATCACGCCCGCGATGATCGCGAAGGCCCGGGCGAACATCGAGCGCATGGCCGCCGGGAACGTCGAGATCCTGGAGGGGGACGCGACCCGGATCCCGCTCCCGGATGCGAGCGTGGACGTCGTCACGAGCAACGGGGTGCTGAACCTCGTGCCCGACAAGCCCGCGGCCTTCCAGGAGATCTTCCGGGTCCTGAAGCCCGGTGGTCGCCTCCAGCTCGCGGACATCGTCGTGCAGTCGGACGTCGGCGCGGTGTGCGGGCTGAACCCGCAGCTCTGGGCGGACTGCATCGGTGGCGCGGCCGTCGAGCCGGAGTACCTCGGGACGATCCGCGATACGGGGTTCCGGGACGTTGGGATCCTGAAGCGGATCGACTACTTCGCGAAATCGTCCTCCGAGAGCACGAAGCGGATCACGAAGACGTTCGGCGCGGAGAGCGTGGTGGTCGCTGCGCGGAAGGTATAGTCTTCGGACGTCCACAGGTTTCTGATGAGCGTATCGACGGGCCGAACGAGTGTGCTCAGGACTTCGGCATCAGTGCAGCCACTTTCGCTGCCGGGTGGGCCGGGACCTCCCCGGGGGCCGTGTCCTTCACGAACTCCTTGTCTTCCCACATGTCGTATGCGATCGCCACAGCCGCGGCTTGGGTGATGATCGCGAAGGCGTTCACGACGTGGATGAGGAGGATGAGCCCCCAGACCGTGACGCCGAAGAGGATCGTCCAGTCGCGCCCGATCCCTGCGACGAGCAGGAGGCCGAGGACCGCCATGACGATGGAGAGGTCGAAGGACGACTTCGCCACACGCTTCACCCGACCGGGCACGCGGGTCTTCCGCACCCCGTCGAAGTTGTAGTACGCAAGGCCGATGATCCCGAGGCCCAGGACGATGTGCGCGTACAGGAGGCCATCCGGGGCTTGCGGGGTCATCGCGAGCAGGAATTCGATCAACACGATCCAGATCATCGCGTAGAGGGACATCCACAGTTTCATGGACCCACCGGGCCCGCGACCGGGTGCGGATGGGATGAGCGTTCCGTCCGTACAACACCCACGGTAGCTTTCGCAGTGCCCGCGGCCTCGGACACGATGGTCGCCGAGACGATCCTGGGGAAAGAAGGCGCGGGGGGGCG
>Ga0209521_10003476_pt1 | contig 12714 bp, 11 predicted proteins | sample Rifsed19ft4_FD_184016 | JGI IMG/M metagenome (GOLD analysis project Ga0209521, IMG submission 184016) | Soil microbial communities from Rifle, Colorado, USA - sediment 19ft 4 (version 2) | ecosystem: Environmental > Terrestrial > Deep subsurface > Rock core/Sediment | place: Rifle, Colorado... | reverse complement strand
CCTCCGCCATCCGGTTCGACAACGCGCGAAGGACGTGTTCGCGATCCTGCAGCTCCTTGTGGGCCTCCTCGAGTGCCTTGCTTCGGAAGAACATCTGCCGAGCAAGGAGCAACGGAAGCACGAACACCGGTACCGCGTACCACCCGACCTCAAGAAACACGGTTGCCAAGAACAGCCCGAATACTGCGAGCCCGAGGTAGCTGACGACGAACTCACTCAGCCTTCCGATGCGGAGCTCTCGGATGATCCTGACTGGGCTCGTTCGGTAGTGAAGACTTGCGACCAACGAGACCACTCCGAAGTTGACGAGGTAGTCCACCGCCGCCGCCAGGACGGCCGCTGTGATGAGCTCGTACCAAGTAGACGTCTCCAGGTCAGCGAAGGAGTGAAACACCGCGGAGGCAGCCCATACGGAAAGCGCGATAGCCGACCGGTTGAAGAGCGCGCGTAGGAGGCCAACTTCCCTTCTAAGTTCTCGGGGATCTGATGCTGCAAGGAACGCCGCGGCTCCCGCCGCGGATGGCGGATAGAGGAAGGCAACCACCATCAGAAGAGGGAAGCCCATGCTGATAATCGTGCCGCGCCACAGCGGCACCGGAATCAACTCCACGGCCGCGGTGATCGCGACCCAGACAATCAGCTGAGCCGTCTCATCCGAGGCAAGGTTGGGGATCGCGTTTCGAAGGGCAAGCGTGAGCCCGAGAATCGTTGGCAGAACGACCCCTAACTCAAACAACCGTTCATGCATGGGCGAGCGGTCGGGTTTGGCAGCGGGTGCGGAGGCGGGCGTAGTCACGGCACTCACATCTTGACGGGTCACGAAGATTGTTTGAACCACCCGGACTGACGAGCTGGCTTCCCCGCCCTTACTTCGAACGCAGTAGGGCATACAAGCGGCTTGTGAGGCGGTCAGCCTCCCCCCAATACTCCGGTTCATCCCCCAAATGGGGGTCAGCCACAAAGAGGCGCAACATCGGTCCGAGGGGAGGAGGTGGATACGTGAAGCTGCTCAAGCGGTTTGCGGTGGCGATGGGCTCCCTGCTGGCCTTAGCGTTTGCCGGCGGCGCTCACGTTCGCTGGTAGGTCTCGAGTAGGCCCTGACCAGCAAACACGCTCCTTCCCAGACCCCCTTCTTGGAGGGGGTCTGGCTCTGTCCTTTGCTTGCGTGATTCAGTCGGTGGGCAACCGGAAGTGGATCGTCGTCCCGCAGTCTGGCGAAGTGTCCACCGCCATCGCCCCGCCGGCAAGTTCGATGCGTTCGCGGCTCAGTTGCAGGCCAAAGTGACCGGATCCATCCACGGCAAGGGGATTGAAGCCCCTCCCGTCATCTGAGACGCGGAGACGTATCGCGCCTTCTTCCTGGGCTAGGACTATCTCGATCTCGCTCGCCTCGGCGTGCTTGAGGGCGTTGATCACAGCCTCGCGGGCCAGCTGGTAGATAAGCAGGTGGGTCAGAGGGGACCCATCGACCTCGGCGAGATGAAGACGAACGCGCACCTTCGACCCCGCCTCTGCTTCCCTTGCGAGTAGCCGAAGGGTCGCCAATAGCCCGCCTGGACCAATGGTGGACTGTCGCAGGTCACGAATGAGGTCACGCAGTGCGGCATCAGCGGTCTCAACGGCACGAAGGAGGTCCGGCACGTCTGCCTCCAAGTCGAGAAGGCGACCAGTCGCAAGGTCGTGACGGACAACCTGTCCCATTAGGTGCACTTTGAAGAGCGGAGGCAGGACTTCATCGTGAATTCCGGCGGCGACCGCTAGGCGTTCGTCTCTGCGCTCATCCGCGATGCGGTTCGATACGACTGATAGCGCCTTGTCCTTCGCTTCAATTGCGAGCGCGTCTTCACCAACGCGCTTCCAGTGAGTGAACATCTGTCGGGCGAGAAGCAACGGAATGGCGAAGGCCACCAACCCCCAGCTCCCAGCCACCGCATACACGCTCGCGAGTAGCAGAGCCAACAGTCCAAAGCACGCGTATGCAACAAGGAACGGCTGAGGGTGAGGGCCTCCATAGACGTTGGCGACGAGGGCCTTGGTGCTAACTCCAGTGAGCAGGTGCGTTCCAGCCACCAGTAGGGTCGCGTTGATTGCCACGTCCACAATGAGGGCGGCCGACGCCGCAAGAAGAACCGTAGGCCAATCCGCTAGATCTCCGTCTAGATTATGGAAGGTCCAAGATGCCGCAATAACGCTGAGCGCGACGTTGCTGCGGTTGAAGAGACCGCGGAACACAGGTATCTCGTGGCGAAACTCACGAGCATCCACAGTTGCGACGAAACTCAGGATGCCAGCGACATAGGGAGGGAATACAAAGGCTGTCGCCAACAAGACTGGGAACGACATCATCAACTGAACCGAACCCCAGATCGGGACGGGCGCCAGATCCGCCACAGCTACAACCAGAACCCACGGGAGCAGCTCGAGCCACACCTGGGCAAGCTCTGGCCATTCACGCGATGACTCCAACAGCAGGAACCCGACCACGAAGGCGACTCCCGCTGCTTCCAGAACTCGAAGCGACATGGGCTCTTCCAACGGTGGGCGATCGCGGCGATCGGTGCGCGGACCTAGCGCGGTGGTGGCTGACACATGCCCCTCCCCCCCTCGGAACCTGCCGAATCTTTGGGGAAAGACGTTGCGCAGGTCAAGAACGACAAAAGGGATGGCAAAGGGGTGGTCAAGGAGGTGCCACGCGGCCTACGAAGAGCCGTGGTCCCTCAGTACCATCCAAGCCGTGAAGCCTCGGATCCTGGTCGTTGAAGACGAAGAGGTCATCTCCGAGCCGCTCGCCGAGGGCCTGGAGCGGGAGGGGTTCGCCGCCGAGGTCGTCGGCACGCTCGAGCTGGCACGAGCGGCGTTCAAGCGGGACCCTCCAGACCTCGTCCTGCTCGACGTCATGCTCCCCGATGGGGACGGGCGCGATCTGGCGAAGGAGATCCGCAAGGACTCCGACGTGCCGATCGTGATGCTCACCGCTCGGGGCGAGGAGATCGACCGTGTGGTGGGGCTTGAGCTTGGGGCCGACGACTACGTGGTCAAGCCCTTCTCCTCGCGAGAGCTCACCGCGCGCATCCGCGCGATCATGCGGCGGGGCCGTGGGACCGATCGCCGCGGACCGATCCAGGTCGGCGCCCTGCGGCTCGATCCCGGCCCGCGCACCCTGACGAAGGAGGACCAGCCCGTCGAGCTCGCCGCGCGAGAGTTCGACCTGCTGCACCTTCTCATGGCCAACGCCGGCGAAGTGGTGCGCCGCGAGACGATCATGGACGAGGTGTGGGACCCGCACTGGTTCGGTCCGACGAAGACGCTGGACGTGCACATCTCGTGGCTCCGCAAGAAGATCGAGGACGACCCCTCGAACCCCCGCTACATCACCACCATCCGCGGCGTCGGGTTCCGGTTCCTGGGGGCAGAGGAAGCCTAGGGGGCGAACACGAAGGTCCGCACGAGGCTCGTCCTCGCCTTCGCGTATGTGCTGCTGGTGCTCCTGCTCGCGCTCGGCATCCCGCTCACGATCAACCTGCAGCGGCGGGCTGCCGCCGAGTTGGAGACACAGGCGCTCATCCAGGCGCAGGGTATCGCCGCGCTCATAGAGGAGCGGGACCTGGACGATCCCCAGCGACTGGACCAGATCGCGGACGAGACCGCGCCGCAGGTGAGCGGGCGCGTGCTCGTCGTCGACGCGGACGGGGTCCTGCTCGCGGACTCGAGCGGGCCGGCGAGCCTGGGCGCGCTCTACTCGACCCCGGGTCGGCCCGAGATCGAGTCCGCGCTCGACGGCGTCCCCACCTCCGACATCCGCGACAGCGCCGACCTCGGCCACGACATCATGGCCACGGCCGTCCCGATCCAGGAAGCAGGCGTCGTGCTGGGTGCCGTCCGGATCACGAAGAACGTCCAGCAGGTGAACGACCACGTCCGGAACATCACCCTGGGCCTTACCGCGGTCGGCGTAGCCGGGCTCGGGGCCGGGCTCCTGCTCGCGTTCGGGCTCGCCGGGTCGCTCTCGCGCCCGCTCTCGCGCCTGGCCGAGTCGGCCAAGCGGCTCGGGTCGGGCGACCTGACGACTCGCGCGGGCAGCATCCGCGGCGCCCGTGAGATCGAGGACCTCGGGCGTTCCTTCGACGAGATGGCGGGTCGGCTGGAGCGATCGGCGCAGGCGCAGCGCGAGTTCGTCGCGAATGCCTCGCACCAGCTGCGGACGCCGCTCACCGCGATGAAGCTCCGCCTGGAGGGCGCTATCGCCGAGTCGCACGAGCCCGCCGTCCGCGAACGCCTGGAGGCCGCGGATCGCGAGGTCGACCGCCTGTCCGAGATCGTCGATCGGCTGCTGGTGATGGCGCGGCAGATCGAGGAAGGCGCCTCCTCGCGCGTCGACGTCGGCGAGGCCGTCACGCGCGCGCGCGATCGGTGGGACGAGCGGGCTCGCAGCCTGGACTCGACGCTCCAGTTGAGCGGCGAGGGCGGCACCGCGCGAGCCGATCCCACCGACCTCGACCAGATCCTGGACAACCTGCTCGATAACGCGCTCGCCTATGCGCCCGGCGAGATCACGATCGGCTCCGCGCTAGCCGACGGTGCCGTGGTGGTCGCCGTGCAGGACCACGGCCCCGGCATCCCCACGGCCGACCTCGTCCAGGTGACCGAGCGCTTCTACCGTGGTGCGGGATCGCCCTCGGGAGGCTCGGGGCTGGGGCTCGCGATCGCGCGCCAGCTGGCCGAGAAGTGGGGTGGCAGTCTGGAGGTCTCGAGCACCGAGGGCGACGGCACGCGCGTGGAGGTCCGCCTCCAGCAGGCCCCCTGAGGCTTTACCTGCTCTTAGCAGGAGGCGTCTTAGCCTGGAGCCATGGTGCGGCGCGTGCTGATGGGCGTGGGGTGGGCCCTGGGCGGCCTGATCGTGGCACTCTTGCTGACGTTCGGGGCGTTCGCCCTGGCCGGGCAGGATCTCTCGACACCGGCGAGCGTGCCCGTGATCTCGGGCCCCGGCCCCTCGGACCACGAAGGCGGCGGTGACGCCTCGCCCTCCCCTGAGCAGGGGGCTACCAAGTCTCCGTCACCGAGCCCCGAGGATCACGGCGGCGGCTCGGACGATGACTCCGAGTCGAGCTCGGGGTCGGAAGACAACTCCGGCTCTGGCTCGAACAGCTCGGGCTCCGGATCTGGCTCCGGCTCGGACGACGACCACTCGGACGACTCCTCGGGCTCAGGTTCGGACGACGACGAGCACGACGACGACTGAGCCGGGATCCTTAGCCCCCCCTTAGAACCTCCCTGCACGGCCGCTAACCGGCCCTTGCCTAGGGTGGAGCACGTCCCGACAGAAGGAGGAACGGATGCGGAAGGTACTGAGCATGGTGGCGATGATCGCGGCTTTCGCGCTCATCGTGGGGCTCGGTGTGACCGCGTTCGCGCAGGGTTCTGACTCGAGCGCGAGCGTGCCGATGGTCTCATCGACCGACGACCGCGGCTCGTCGTCCTCGGATGACCCGAGCGACGACGTGAGCGGCAACTGCGACGAGGCCGAGCACGCGAACGACCCCGAGTGCCAGGGCGTGACGTCCGATCCAGAGGACGACGAGGCCGATGACGACACCGACGAGGTGGAGGACGTCGACGAGGACAACTCCGGCCCGAGCGAGAACTCGGGCACCGGCTCCGTCGACGACGACCAAGAGGACTCGGACGACGTCGACGAGGATCTCGACGATGGCGACGACAACTCGGGCAGCGGCTCGGACGACGACTCTGACACCGACGAGGACAACTCGGGAAGCGGTTCGGACGCCGGAACCGACTCCGACGACTGATCGAGCTCCAGCGGCATGATGCAGGCCGGGCCGGCGACGGCCCGGCCTCTCGCTCGTCGCGTCGCATCCAGTGGCGGCCGCATCGTACGATGGGCCCTCGATGCCGAGGATCGCGCACTGGGTCTGGTTCCCCTTCGGCGTGACCATCCGCTTCATCGGGAGGAACGGGAAGCGGATCGCCGTCACGGTGTTCGGGTTCGTGCTGCTCCTGGCCGGCCTCGCGATGATGGTCCTGCCCGGCCCCGGGGTCCTCGTCATCATCGCTGGCCTCGCGGTCCTTGCGACCGAGTACGTCTGGGCAGAGCGCGCCCTCAACCTCGCCAAGCAGAAAGCCGAGCAGGCCAAGAACAAGGTCCTCGGCCGCAAGCAGCCACCCGCCGACCCCGACGTCGCCGAGGGGTCGTAGGCTGCGGCCGTGGGCCGCACGCTCGTCGGGACCTCGAGCTGGACAGATCCGACCCTCGTGAAGGAGGGCCACTTCTACCCACCCGAGGCACGAAGCGCCGAGGCGCGCCTTCGCTACTACGCTGAGCAGTTCCCGCTCGTCGAGGTCGACTCCACCTACTACTTCCCGCCCTCAGAACGGAACTCGGTGCTCTGGATCGAGCGCACGCCGAAGGACTTCACGTTCAACGTCAAGGCGTACTCGCTCCTAACGAACCACCCGACGAGGCGCGACTCGCTCTACAAGGACCTCGCGGCCGAGCTCCCCGACGAGCTCGAGGGCAAGCGGAACCTCTACCGCGAACAGCTCCCCGAGGCGATCGTCGATGCGGTGTGGCAACGCTTCCACGACGCGTTGATGCCGTTGCACTCGGCGGGCAAGCTCGGCGCGGTCCTGTTCCAGTTCCCGCAGTGGTTCGTGATCGGGCGCAAGAGCAAGGAGTACGTGCTCGAGTGCGCTGAGCGACTGAAGGACTTCCGGATCGCGATCGAGTTCCGGCACAAGACCTGGCTCGAGGAGCGCAACGCCGAGGAGACGCTGAGCTTCCTGGAGGGGCACGACCTACCGTTCGTGTGCGTGGACATGCCCCAGGGGTTCGACTCGTCCCTGCCGCCGGTGGCCGCGGCGACCGCGAAGGACCTCGCGATGGTGCGGTTCCACGGCCGAGACCCGGCCGCCTGGTCCCGCAAGGACGCGACCGCGGCCGAGCGGTTCCGCTACGAGTACTCGCAGGCCGAGCTGCTCGAGTGGGTCCCGAAGATCCACGACCTCTCCTCCCAGGCGCGCGAAACCCACGTGCTGATGAATAACTGCTACCGGGACTTCGCGGTGAACAACGCTCGCCAGCTCGCCGGACTGCTCGAGGAGTAGGGGCCTGTCAGACCGGGACTAGGGTCCGGCCCGACCCCGCGGGCACGCCCGCGTGGAAGGGAGGGTAGGCCGGGCCGGACGCTACTCCACCCGCACCGGAACCACCGGTTCCGGGTACCCCCCCGACTGTAGCAGCGCTCGCCACAACCTTAGCCGAACGCGCGCGGGGGGTCCGGGCCCGTCAGGGTCTCGAGCCTTGCGGCCCCGGATCGACGCCCTCACCCCACGATCAGGAACCCGTTGGCTGCTGGATGGACGTCGTCCTGGAAGTAGTACTCGCCGCGTTCCAGCGGGCCGAGCTCGTAGACGATCTCGGAGACGCCGGTGATGATCTCGCCGCGGAAGATCGGGAGCTCGAAGGTCTCCGGCGGACACACCTGCGAGGTCCCCTCGGCGAGGATGTCCCGCAGGCACGGCGTCATGGTGTAGATCGAGATGTTCCGCTGCACCGCCTCGTCGAGGTTGCTGAACAGGATCGTGAGCGGCTCCCCGGCCGGCGCGACCAGGCAGCCGGTGTCGAAGTCTATGTGGCGGCCGTCCACGTGGAGATCGGAGCCTTCGTGGATGTTGTCGCTCTCGCCCGGCACCTGCAGGTCGATGCAGAGGACGCCTGGGTCGACCGGAGCGCCCGAAACGCCCGCGGGCTCCTCGCTCGAACCGATCGGCGTGTCGGCGCACCTCCCGAGAGAATCGACGAGCCAGCCCCCGTGACCGTCGTCGAAGAACCGCACGGTCGCGACCACCGCTCCGTCTCGGACCACACGGACGACGGGCTGCTCGCTCTCCGGGTACAGGGCCCGTTCAACCAGGTCGTCGAACTCGAGACCCGAGAGATGATCGCGAGCCACCTGAACCGGGTCCCCGCTGAAACCGGTCGCCCCTTCGGCGTACGAGCCGGCCTCTCCTACCACGCTCGCGCAATCGAGCCCCGCCGGGACGTAGAGCCTGTTGGGGTCCACGACGTTCAGGTTGGCCGAGCTCGAGGCGTCCGTGCCGCCGCCAGAGATCGCCCCGCAGTAGATCGTCGCGTCACCCGGCGGGAGCTGCCACACCGTCTCCTTGCGCTCGCCCGGTTCGGCCCCGTCTCCGCCCGCCCCCACGATCGTGAAGGAGACCGGCACCTCGCCGGAGTCGGTGATAGCGATGTGCACACCGTCGGCCTGGGCGCTCACGGTTGAACGCGATGGCGAGATCACCCCCGTCCCGTCGCAGGTGAGCTCGGCGACCTCCGCGGAAACATCGTTCACGAACCGAACCGGGATGGCAGTGATCGCCTCGACGAAATAGCCGATGGCGGGTCGGGCCGGCGCATCCGTGAACAGGAAGCTGCCGATCGCGACGGCGCCGGCGCCGGTCTTGGGGAGCATCGCGTACACGTAGCCGGTGCACGCGTCCGGCACCGCGGGGACGTAGAACTCGAGCATGCCGTTAGATGCCTCGACGTTGTCGTCGATCCCCGTCGCATCGCACGCGGTCAGGAACGCAAGGCCCATCGAGACCTTCTCCCCGTCGGGGAGGTTCGTCGGCACGCTGATCCGGGTACCTCCCTCGACCTCCTCACCAGCGACCAGCGGGAGGGCGAGTTCCTCGCTGTAGACCTCGACGATGCTCCACACGCCGTCCTGGCGACCCAGTGACCGCATCGCGATGGTCACGGGCGAGGTCGGGCAGGTGGCGTTGCTCACGATCTGATCGCATGAGGCATCGCGAGGGACCGAGAGGTCGAAGTGATAGGTGTACGGCTTGGGGCCGACGGTCTCGCGGTGCACCACAAGCGCATCGGGCCACTGCAGCACTTCGATAGCGAACCGCCGGGCCACCTCCATCCCATCTGCGCGCCAGGCGGACCCTGGATCACCGGCGTCGACCCGCTCCTGGGCAGCGGCCAGGTCCGCCGCGGTCTGCTCGGGCCACAGCGCGAAGAGCCCGTCGGAGCCACCGCCGCCGATCGTCCGGCCGTCGCCGGCGTCTCGGAACGCATCGAAGGCCGCGAGCGAACCACCGACCGTGAGCACGAGCGCGAGGATCCCGGCGCCGAGCCGGCGGTTGCGCGCCTTGCGGCGGCGCCGGTGTTCGAGGCGCTCGAACGCGTCCTGCCCCGGGCGGGCGCGCTCGCCGAGTCGTTCGAGGTCGGTCCGCAGCTCACTCATCGGGTCCTCCGAGGTTCTCGCGGAGCGCCGCCCTCGCCTGCGAGGCGAGCGAGCGCACGGTCACGTCCCTCACGCCGAGGATCCGGCCGGCCTCCTCGGAGCCGTAGCCGAGGAGCTCGGTCAGCACCAGGGCGGCGCGCTGGCGTTCGGGGAGCGTCGCGAGCGCCCGCGCGAGGGCGTCACGCTCGTCGGCGGCGGCGAAGGCGTCTCCACCCGCGGCCGAGCCGACGACCTTCCGCGCCGCGCGGTTCACTCGCCGCAGGCGGCTCCGGAAGCGGTTCATCGCGGTCCGGTACAGGTAGCCGACGGGCTCGTCCATCGTGGCGACCCGGTCCCACCGCTCCCACACAGCCAGGAACGCGTCCTGCATGAGCTCCTCGGCCTCTTGCACGTTGCCGGTCACGAGGTACAGCGCCCGGAGGAGCCGTGCGTGCTCGGCCTCGAAGAAGCCCTCGAACGAAGCCGGCGGAGCCGGCGCCTCGCGCTCGGTCACGGCGCTCGCAGATCCACCCATCCGTTCATGAACGCCCCTGGGCCTCCGTTCGTTCAGGCGACTCTGGCACAGGGCGTCCGCGAGGGCTGGGGTACCCTCGGAACATGTTCGGGCGCGGGTTCAAGATCACGACGATCCGTGGGGTCCCGGTGAACGTGGACTCCTCTTGGATCTGGATCGCCGTGCTTGCCGTGTACACGCTGTGGTCCCGGTTCGACGCGCGGTTCCCCGAGCTGTCGGCGGGCGGCGCGCTCGCGTTCGGCGCCTTGTGCGCGTTCCTGTTCTTCGGCTCCGTGTTCCTGCACGAGGGCGCGCACGCGGTCACGGCGCGGCTGGCCGGGATCGAGGTCCAAGGCATCACCCTCGTGTTCTTCGGCGGGTTCACGGCGGCCCGCTCCGAATCCAGGGGGCCGTGGCCCGCGTTCTGGATCGCCGGGCTCGGCCCGGCGACGAGCCTGGCGCTCGGCGGCACGTTCTTCCTCCTGGCGAACGTCGCAGAGCGCACGCCGATCACCGAAGCGTTCGCGATCGTCGCTGCGGTCAACCTGTTCATGGCTGCGTTCAACGTGCTGCCGGGATTACCGCTAGACGGCGGGCGGATGCTGCAGTCCGTCGTGTGGGGCATCACCCGCGATCAGGCCAAGGGCACGCGGGTGGCCGCCCGCGGAGGGATGATGGTCGGTGCGCTGGTGATCGCGGCGGCGGTCCGCGAGGTCGTCCAGCAGGACCTGTTCGGCGCGGTCTGGTTGGGGCTCATCGGGATGTTCATCTTCCAGGGGGCGCGCGCGTCCGAACAGCGCATCGGATTGGGCTCCCGCCTTGCCGCGGGGACCGTCGCCGACGCGATGGACCCGCCCCCCGCGGCGGTCCCCGCCGACCTCAGCCTGTCCGAGACGCTCGACCGGTTCCTGCGCGGACACGAGGGCGAGGCCTTCCCGGTCGTGGAGAACGGGCGCGTGATCGGGATGATCTCGTTCGGCTCGGCGCGCGAGCTCGGAGGGCGCGACCCGCTGGCACCGGCACGCGACGCGCTGATCCCGCTCGAGCAGGTCCTGGTCGCCCGACCGGAGGAGCGGTTGGACGAGGTCACGGACCGGCTCGGGGCCGAGGGTACCGCGCTCGTGCTGCACGACGGCGTTCTGGTGGGCGCCATCACCGGCACCGGTGTCTATCGGTGGGCCGCGCGTTCGCGCTGACCGGCTGGCATGAATCCCTAAGGTAGGTCAACCCCCACAAGGACGCGAGTAGCATCGACTTCGGACGCCTCGTCAACCGGTGGAGAAGACGGCGACGTCTTGCTCCTGACCCCGTGGACGGGGCGTCCCTTCATGCGTTGAGCGCTCCTGGGCTGGCGTCGTGCGGCCCGGATCTCTGGGGGGACCGTGAAGCGTGCGGCGATGATCGCCCTTGCCGCAGCGGCATCTACCGGGGTGCCGTCGGTATCGCGGATCTCGTAGGCACGCTCCTGCATCAGCACCGCGACGAGCCTTGATGCGAGCGCGGTCGCCACGGCGCAGACGGCCTTGGTGTGGTGGTTGCCACGCTCGAGCACCTGGCGGTGGTAGATGGCCGCGAGCTGTGGGTCCAGGCGCCTGGCGGTCTCGGCTGCCAAGAACAGCGCGTGGCGCAGCACGTGGTCACCGGACTTGGTCAGGTGTGGCCTTGATTCGGACTCCCCCGACTGGTTCGTGCCGGGGATCACCCCGGCGAACGAACGCACCTTGGGGGCTCCGGAGAACCGCGAGGGATCTCCGAGGCGCCCGGCTACCGTGGTCGCGGTCCGCTCCCCGAAGCCCGGCATCGAGCGGTGCAGCCCCGCGGGGTCGATCTCATCGAGCAGGCCCGCGGCGCGCGCGTCGAGCTCGCGCAGCTCGGACTCGATCGCCCGGATCAGGCGCACCTCTGCCGCCAGGTCCTCGGCCACCTCGGCGAAGTCACAGCCCTCCAACCCCTGCCACAGCTGCACCCCGTCGCGTGCCGCCGCGAGGATCTGCTCCGCGCGTTCGCTCCGCCAGGCTCCGCGGGTGGCCTTGATCAGCACCTGCGTGAGCCGTGCCCGGCCCAGGCGGATCAGGCTCCTGGGATCCCCGTATCGCCCGAGCACCGCGAGCGCTCCCTTGCCCAGCTCATCGCCCAGGGCTGCAGGCATCGCGGGCATCGCCAGCTGCAGCAGGGAGCGGATGCGGCCGCGGTGACGCGCGCACTCTGCCGAAAGACGTGCCCTTCGGGTCACGACCCGCCGCAGCGTCCCCCGAGCCCCTACGGGCAGGCTCACCGGGTGCAGGCCCTCCGGATGCAGCAGTGGGATCCTGGCGAGCAGCTTGGCGTCGATCCGGTCGTTCTTCACGTGCTTGGTGTAGTAGCGGCGAAGGTCCGCGCTCTGCTCCGGCGGGACCAGGTGCACCACCGCTCCCCGCGATGAGAACAAGGCCGCCGGCGCCACCCACGCGTTGGCCGTGGGTTCCATCACCACCACGAGCTCATCACCTTGGCCGAGTCCATCGGTCGCGACCGCGAGCAGGTCCTCCAGCTCACCCCGGGTGCGGCCGAACCGGCGCTCGACGATCACCCGACCGGTCTCCTCCATGATGCAGGCCCGGTTGTCCGCGGTGATCGCGAGATCGATCCCGAGCAGCCTTCGCATCTGTCCCTCCTTTCCTCGTGGACCGGCTGCCGTCGTGCAGGACCCAGGTCGCCGAACCCAGACATCTGGGCTAACAGGGGCACGCCGCACCGGACGTCCCCAGATCCCCTAACCGGGTCTCCCTGCTCGGGCGGCCGTTCGGCTCTCACGGTTTCGGAGCGGGCAAACGCCCCTCCAGTCGGCGTTCCTCAGCCGCTTCGGCACCCGATCCGGGAGGCAACCTAAGGCAAGAGCGAACTTAGATGTCGGCGGCTGGCGCTAGCGTTCGCCCGTGCTGGCCGACCTGCTCGACGCGCTCTTCCCCA
>Ga0209521_10003470_pt1 | contig 12727 bp, 9 predicted proteins | sample Rifsed19ft4_FD_184016 | JGI IMG/M metagenome (GOLD analysis project Ga0209521, IMG submission 184016) | Soil microbial communities from Rifle, Colorado, USA - sediment 19ft 4 (version 2) | ecosystem: Environmental > Terrestrial > Deep subsurface > Rock core/Sediment | place: Rifle, Colorado... | reverse complement strand
TCCAAGGAATCCCTCCCGGGGGAGCGTATCACGCCCCCGCCGTCTCACTCGGCGACATATCGTCTCAATTCTACCCGCGACCACGGATGCTTTTGAAACTTCGCGTCCCCGCCTCCGAGGCGACCGGCGGCAAGGACGAGGAATAACTATCCATAGTTTCAGTCGGTTAGGCGCTTCAATCCGAAGTTCCCTCCCTCGTTCCGGGTTGGCACCTCGAGTGCAATAGCGATGGTTGCCTGAGACGACACGAAAACAAGAACGTTTTCTAGAGTCGAGGCGGTCCCAAGAACCAATGGAGGGTAGTCCCATGAACGGTAGACTTCTGTCCGCGATGATGATTTCGATGCTTCTCGGTGTTCACGCTGGTGTTCTCGCCGAGACCGAGGCCGAGCCCACGGAGGCTCAGGTCTCGCTGACTCAGGCGGCGCAGGCCCCGATCTTTACCAGCTCCGTCGACTTCCGGCGTCCGTCCATCGCCGATGGCACCTTCGACCCGCCCTCGAGCGGTGCTTTCAACGCGTTCGGCATCGGCATGTTCGTTGCCGCCGGCGCCGACCTGGCCTCGACCGAGCTCGGTCTCGCCCGCCCCGGCGTCTACGAGACGAACCCCATGCAGGGCAACCGCAACGTTCGCATCCTGACCCACGTCGCCGCCCCCGCGTTCATGTACTGGGTCACCGACAAGCTCCACGACAAGGGCAAGACCAAGACGGCGCTCGTCGCCCGCATCGGGTTCAGCGTCGCCTACAGCTACGTCGTGATGCACAACCTCCGGACCGCCTCCGCCCTTCCTCAGTAGACAGAAAGCCGAAACTAATACGAGCTCCTGAAAGGTGCCGTTCCTCCGTCAGCGCCTGTCTCGAGATGCTGACCGGTGACGACGGATTCCCCAACGGTCTGCTCCTCCTCCTCGCCGGAAGCGGCGCCGCGGCCGCCACCCTCGGTATCCTCGGCACCGAGCAGACCGAGGCGAGCCCGCCCCGCCGACCCAACTGACGGGTTTACGCCGGGCCGCGGGGATGCTACCCTGAAAGCGTCCCGAACAGAATCCTCGTATTCAAGAATTTTCGCACTCGAAATCCATGGTCATGCCTCTGGTCGAAGCGGGCTTCAAGACCGACTCGCCTCGAAATCGAACCGCGGCGGGGGAAGACGCTCTTCTCCTCGTGGTCGACGACATGGAAGAGGTCCGCCGTCTCGTGGGAAACACCCTTGCGCGGGAAGGCTACGAGATCAAGGCGTTCGGAAGCGGCGAGGCCTGCCTGAGCGCGATGGCGGTCCTGATTCCGGACGCCATCTATCTCGACGTGGACATGCCGGGTCTTTCCGGAATTCAGACCCTCGAGAAGATCCGAGAGAAACATCCCCGGGTCCCGGTGATCATGTTGACGGGCGACGACAGCGTCGAGTCCGTGGTGGCGGCGATGAAGCTCGGCGCCTACGACTACCTGGTGAAACCGCCGGAACGGCAAAAGCTCCTGACGGTCGCGAGAAACGCCATCGAGCACTACCGGATGTCGGTACAGCTCACGTCCCTGAAGCGCGAGGCGGGGGGTGGCGAAGGCTTCCGTGGAATCGTCACCCAGGCGGAGTCCATGAAGGAAGTCTTCCGACAGATGGACCGGGTGGCGCCGACGGACATCACGCTCCTCATCCACGGCGAAAGCGGAACCGGAAAGGAGCTCGTGGCGCGCGCCATTCACGACCACAGTCCCCGAAAACGCGGGCCGTTCGTGGCGCTGAACTGCGCGGCGATACCCGACACCTTGCAGGAGTCGGAGCTCTTCGGCCACGAGAAGGGGTCGTTCACCGGCGCCACGGGAAAACGGCTCGGCCGGTTCGAGCTCGCCGACAAAGGAACCTTGTTCCTCGACGAGGTGGGAGAGCTGAGCCTTCCGCTCCAGGCGAAGCTCCTCCGCGTGCTCCAGGACAACACGTTCCAGCGCGTGGGCGGGTCCCAGGAGATCCATTCCGATTTCCGTCTCGTCGCCGCGACTCACAAGGACCTGGCGCGCGAGGTCCGGGAAGGGAGATTTCGCGAGGACCTCTACTTTCGCATCGTGGTCTTCGAGCTGGAGCTTCCGCCGCTGCGCGAGCGCGATGGGGACCTCGATCTCCTCGTGAATCATTTCCTCCGCCAGCACCAGAGTGAGCGCGAGACGCCGCTCGAAGTTTCGCCGGAGGCCGCCGCTGTCCTCGCCGCCTACTCCTGGCCGGGGAACGTCCGCGAGCTGGAGAATGCGATTCAGCGAGCGGTGATCGCCGCGGAGCAGAGGATCGAGCCGCGGCACCTTCCCGCGCGGCTCCGCGAGGAGGTCCCGGCGGCGGCCCAGACCGCCGCGAACGGTCCGCCCCCATCGCCCTCGCGGATGACACCCATGGAGACCGAAGAGCTGAACCTGGAACAGCTCGAGCGTCGGACCATCGAGAGGGCCCTCGAAAGGACTCGAGGCAACCTCGCCGAAGCCGGTCGCCTGTTGGGACTCTCACGCGCGACTCTCTATCGAAAGTTGAAGACGTACAAGCTCCGCGTCGCACCCGCGTCTCCGAATGAGACACCCGTCTCGAGCTGAGACGAGAGTATCGGTCGGTCGCGGGCCCCCCTTTCGGAGGTGAGGCCTCAAATGCTCGCGCCCCGAAACTTTTGCCGCCGGGCGATTCGGCATCGAGCTTGCAACTATCCCTCGCGTGCGGATGAAGGTTCTGATCGCCGAGGACGAGCCGCTCTCGCGGCGGCTGCTCGAAACCCGCCTGACCTCGGGCGGCTACCAGGTCGTGGCCGCAAAGAACGGGGCGCAAGCCTGGGAGATTCTCGAGTCGGACGATTCTCCCGAGCTCGCGATCCTCGACTGGATGATGCCCGAGCTCGACGGACCCGAGATCTGCAGCCGCCTCAGGGCCCGCGAGTCCAGAAGCTACGTGTACGTGATCCTTTTGACCGCCCGCGGCCGCCGCACCGACGTGATCGCGGGGCTCGATTCGGGCGCCGACGACTACGTCACCAAGCCTTTCGATTGGGAGGAGCTCGAGTCCCGGCTGCGGACGGGAACGCGCATCCTGCAACTCCAGTCGAAGCTCGCGGGCAAACAGGCGGAGCTCGAGAGCGCCCTCGCGCACGTGCGAACGCTCCAGGGGCTTCTCCCCATCTGCATGCACTGCAAAAGCATTCGCGACGACTCCAACACCTGGCATCGGCTCGAGACCTACATCGAGCGCCACTCCAACGCCCTCTTCACTCACTCGCTCTGCCGCAAGTGCCTGGCGACGCACTACCCCTCGTACGCTCAGGAGTAGGCGGCTCTCGCGTCTCTTTTCGAGACCAGATCTCACTTCTCGCGGCCCGGATGCCTCATTCGGAGATGACCCCGGATCTCCGCCCGGTCGCCTCGCCCTCGACGGCGCGGGGGCTTCGAGGCGTAGTCGTTCGCTCGGTGTCGCTTACGGCTCCCGCTCGGGCATGTTCCGGATCCCGAATCCATGGCACACGACGTGCACTATCGGGTGTCGGAGAAGACGATGAACAGGATGACACAACCAAGGGTGAGCCCGACGCCGACGGGTGCTTCGCCCCTCAAGCGGGTTCTCATCGTGGAGGATGACGACGCCGTCGCGAGCCTCTATGGCAGAGTTCTGGGGAATCCGGACTACCGCCTCTATCGCGCGGCGAACGGCGCGGAGGCGCTTTCCATCGTCGCCGAAACCCCCTTCGACGCCATCGTGAGCGACCTGGTGATGCCCGGGATGAGCGGAGTCGACTTCCTCAAGTCCGTGCGCGAGCGCGACCATGACGTTCCCATCGTCATCGTCACCGGACGGCCTGCGGTCGAGAGCGCGATTACCGCGGTCGAGTGCGGCGCCCTCCGGTATCTGGTTAAGCCGGTGCTTCCCCGGGAGCTGCGGGAAACGGTCGCTCGCGCCCTCGAGGTCAACGAGGCGACGCGACTGTGCAGGCGGGCGCACCAGAGCATGACCGAAAAGGTCGACGAGGAGTCCGACCGGAACGGCATCGAGTCGGACTTCCGTGAGGCTCTCGACAGTCTCTACATGATCTACCAACCGATCGTGAAGCCGGCGCAAGCATCGGTCGTGGGCTACGAAGCCCTGGTCCGCACGCGCCACTCTCGCCTTTCTCAGCCCAAGGAGATTCTCGACGCGGCGGCCCGGCTTGGAGCGTTCGAGGAGCTCGGTCGAAAGGTGCGGCGCGCCGTTGCCGCGGATATCGAGAGCCTTCCGAAAGACTCCCTGGTGTTCGTGAACCTCCACGCGGAAGAGCTTCTCGACGAGGCGCTCTACTCCGAGGCCAATCCTCTGCGGAAGCACGCGGGGAGAATCGTGTTCGAGTTGACGGAGCAGGGCCATCTTGAAGGGATGGAGCGGCGCATCGCGGCTCTGCGGGAGCAGAAGTTCCTCATCGCCGTCGACGACCTCGGTGCGGGTTACGCGGCCCTGTCGCTTCTGATCGGGCTCGAGCCGGATTTCGTGAAAATCGACCGGGACCTGGTGCGCGGCGTCGACTCCGACTCGTCCAAGAGAGCTCTCATCGCTTCGCTCGCGTCCGTTTGCCGCCAGCTCGAAATCGAGCTCGTCTGCGAGGGGGTGGAGACCGAGGCCGAGGGACGCTGCCTTCTCGAAGTCGGCGTCGATCTCCTGCAAGGTTACTTTTTCGCCAAGCCGCAGGGTTCGTTCACCCCCGAAGAAACGAAGCGGCTCGGGCTTTTGATGGAAGAGCTTCGTTCGTGCCCGACCGGCCTCGAGGAGGGGAAATGATACGGAGCGGTGACATCACGTCAATCGGAAAGGACGTCCTCGTCGTCGACGACGAGCCCATGATTCGCGACTTCGTGGCCAAGGTCCTCACGCGGAACGGCTTCGCCTGCCGGACCGCGAGCGACGCCGGCGAAGCGATGGCGTCCGCGATGGATCGGGCGCCGTCCCTGGTAGTCACCGACCTTCGTATGCCGGGGAAGGATGGAAGCTGGCTTCTCTGCGAGCTGCGCAAGCGCTGGCCCCTGATGCCGGTCATCGTGCTCACCGCGGTATCGGAAGCGAAGCAGGCGGTGGAGTGCCTGAAAGCCGGAGCCCAGGATTACCTGCTCAAGCCCATCGATATCCAGGAGCTCCTCACATCGGTGCGACGAGGAGTCGAGGGCAACCGCGCCGCGGCGAACGCGGGCACGGACCAGGATCGTTCGTCGCGCCTCCAGGAGGCCCTCTCGACCCTCCAGGCGGTCCTTCAAGAGAACATGAACTCTCAGCCCGCGCCGAAGACCCTGGAGGCGGGTCGACGAAGCCGGGCGGCGGAAGAGCTCGACATCTTTCACAAGCTCGCGAGCGCGAGCCGCTACTCGCTCGATCTCGAGCACGTGGCGGCGTTCCTCATGAAGTCGCTCCACCGCATCATCGACTACGACGCGGCGGCTCTTCTCCTCCTCGAGGACGAGCCATCGCTCACCATCCAGTCCCGCTGCCCGATGGACGAGGAGTTCACCCAGCGGGTGCGCACCCACATCGCCAATACCCTCCAGCTGACTTGCGGCCTCGCGCTTCCCTCTTCGATCGACGTCCGCTCCATCGAGGCCGAGCCGGATTCCGCCAGACGGGAGACTCCGCACAAGCTTCGATCGTTCGTCAACGTTCCTATGAGCGTCGGGGGATCGGTGGTGGGAATGATCCACGTGAGCAGCGGCCGGGAACAGGCTTTCGGCGAGGAGGAGGTGCTGTTCGTGCACCGCGCCGCCGACTTCCTGTCGAGCTCCGTGCAGGGAGTGAGAGAGCTCCTGGCCGCGGTCAAGGGCCGCATCGAGCAGATGGTCGACCACATGACCGACGGTGTCCTGATGCTCGACGCGAAAGGAAGAGTCGCGGCCATGAACGGAGCCGCCCGGAGCCTTCTGGGCTGCGAGGAAGCGGAGACTCCCGACGCCGCCACTCTCTCGGAGCTGCTGGAAGGCGACCCGGTCAGCCGGATGCGGTCGGAGAGGCGAAGCATCAAGAAGCTCGTGTGTCTGCGGGGCGCGCCCTATCAGATGCAGATCTCGCCGGTCGAGGACGAGAAGGGCGAGCTCGCGGGAATCGTCCTCGCGTTCCGGGACTTCGAAGCGGAGAAGAAAGCGGACGACATGAAGACCGAGCTCGTGAACGTCGTTTCCCACGAGCTCCGCACCCCTTTGACCGCAATCCGCAACGCCCTGTTCCTCCTCGGAGGAACGAAGCTCGGCTCTTTGAGCCCGGGACAGAACCGTTTCGTCGATCTGGCCAAGAGAAACGTCGAGCAGCTCATCGGCATCATCAATGACCTCCTCGACCTCTCCAAGATCGAGGCGGGGAAGATGCATCTCGAGCTCGCGCCGACGTCGATGGCGCAGGAGATCGAGAACGCGCTCGCCTCTCTTCAGCCCCAGGCCGAGGCGAAGGGTGTCTCGCTCCAATGGACGATCGCGCCCAATCTGCCGCCGGTCTTCGGCCACGCGGCCTCCATTCAGCGGGTGATGGTCAATCTCGTGGGCAACGCCATCAAGTTCACCGACCGCGGCGGTGTGGTGAAGATCGAGTCGACGCGCGCCGGCAGCGACGAAGTGGCGGGTGAGGCGGGCGCGGTCCGAGTCACCGTGAGCGACTCGGGCGTCGGGATCCCGAAGGATCAGCTCGAGTCCATCTTCGAGAAGTTCCACCAGGTCGAGGCGGACGAGAAGACGAGGACCGCCCCCGGTACCGGGCTCGGGCTCTCGATCTCTCGCGAGCTGGTCAAGGCCCACCACGGCCGCATCTGGGCGGAGAGCGAGGCGGGCTCGGGCAGCCATTTCTCGTTCGTGATTCCTATCCTGTCGCAGAAGGAGCTCCTGATGCGGGCACTGTCCTCGGAAGTCGCCCGAGCCTCCGAGCTCGAGGGTCCCATGGCGCTTGTCGTGGGAAGGCTGCAGGGCGCCTACGCCGTACGCGCCCGCAGCGAGGAGGAGTACGAGCGTGCCGTGGACGACTTGCTGGCGATGACTCGAACGCTCGTTCGGCGGTCCTCCGACCTGGTTCTCGCGCGGAGGGACGCGGGAGAAGTGGTGGTGATTCTCCCAAGGACCCGGCGGGACGGCGGGGTCGCCTTCGCGAACCGTCTGGCCGGGGAGATGGCGAAGAACGCCGCAGCCGACTCGACCCTGCTGTTGAAGGTGGCCGCGGCTCAGTATCCCGAGGACGGACGCTCCGCCGAGGAGCTCTATGGCATTGGGCTGGAGAAGATCGGTGAAATCGTCGCCGCATGAGATTCGGCCCATCGAGGGCGTCCCGGGCCTAGACCGGCGCCCGCTCCTCAGGGGGTGCGCGCTGTTCTCGACCCTCGGCGACCCCGAGCTCGACGATCTGGCAGGCTCGGCGGTCATCGTCCACGCGGGCGAGGGGGACACCTTGTTCCGGCAGGGAGAGCCCGGGGAGCACCTGTACATCATCGTTTCCGGAACGGTGCGCTTGAGTGCGACGACCGGGGGCGGACTCGAGCAGCCCATCGCTCTTCATGGCCCCGCGAGCTGTTTCGGAGAGATGGCGCTTCTCGACGGCGCGCCGCGATCCGCGACGGCGGTCGCCCTACGGCCGACGGAGCTCCTGCGCGTCGGGCGCGAGGAGCTGGAAGAGGTTCTCCTACGTCATCCGGCGGCGCGAGAGAGGTTCCTTCGCGAGGGAGTGAGCCTGGTCTCAACCCGGCTGCGCTCCGCGAACGAGAGGTACTGGAGTCTCGCGGGACGCTCGCTTCGAGCGAGGGCCGGAGCCGCCCATGCCCGCTCGCGGCTCGCGTCGCTCATGTCTCATGAGTTCCGCACTCCCCTGACCGTCATCAAGGCGAGCGCCCAGAGGATGAGGTTCGGCGCGCCCGCCGCGGAGAATCCGCTGATCGAGAAAATCGAGCAGCAGTGCGGAAGGCTCGAGGTCCTGGTCGACGACCTGATCGCGCTCGCCCTCCTGCAGTCGTCCGCGGCGGTCCAGGAGCTCGCGGACGTGGACCTCGCGGAGGTTGCGGCGGAGGTCGCGCTCGAGATGTCGGGCCCGGCTCAGCGCAAGGGGCTTCGCCTTTCGCTCCCGGAGTCGAAGGGCGACGCGGTGGTCGCCGCCGACCGGTCGCTCGTGCGGCGCGCGTTGCGTCATCTGGTGGACAACGCGGTCAAGTTCTCCTCCGAAGGAGAGATCCTCATCGAGGCGAGAGCGGGCGCGGGCGGCGTCTGCCGTCTCTCGGTCCGCGACCACGGAATCGGTGTCGAAGCTGGAGCCCTCGAGCGGCTGAGCTCGAGCTTCGTTCAGGAGCAGGACCCGCACAACCGGGACGTCGAGGGCCTGGGAATCGGTCTCGCTCTGGTGACGGAAGTCGCCAAAGTCCATGGGGGACGCCTCGTCGTGGAATCCACTCCCGGCGCCGGGTCCCTCTTCGCGCTGGAGCTTCCCCTGAAACCCGGAGAAACCCCGGAGTCTTTCGAGACTCCGGAGAAAAAGGAGCAACGGCAATGAGTGAGAAGAACAACCGAATCCTGGTCGTCGATGACAAGGAGGATATCGTTGAGACCGTGAGCTTTTGCCTCACCCAGGAAGGGTTCGAGGTCGTGGCCGCGTTCGACGGCCAGCAAGCGCTCGAAGTCGCGAGGCGCGAGCAGCCGGACCTGATCGTCCTCGACGTCATGCTCCCCAAGGAGAACGGCTATCAGGTCGCGCGCTTCCTCCGCGAGGATTGGCAGGAGGGACGTCTTCCGAAGATGCCGGCGATCCTGATGCTCACAGCGCGGACGGTCTTCGACGCTCAGCGCGAGGAGTTCCTCCAGACCTGGAGCGGGGCCGACGTGTTCATGTACAAGCCCTTCGACCTCGACGAGCTCACGGTGCGGGTGAAGTCGCTGCTCCCGGCGCTGGAATCCAAGGCAGAGGTTTGAAAAGGTAGACGGGCACGGGCTCGCCGACTAGATGGTGCGCATCCTCGAAGAGGAGGGAGCGCGAGTGCGCGCGCTGGCTCGTGGGCGAGCGGCAGGCGTGGGAGAACCTTCTCGCCTCGCCGACTTCCTTTCGAGCCGCGCCCGATGACGAATCCCCTCTTTCAGAGCTGAGAACTACAGAGTAGGTAGAAACACCGAGGGGTGCCGCTTGCCAGGCTTCCGAGCGCCCTGCTAGCCTGAATTCAATCAGACAAAGCACACGCCAGGGCTGGGACAATCTCGCGCTGGTAGATCGTGCGCGCGGGCTGGACTCGCGAGGGTCGACAGCTGAAAGGCTGCGCTCGTGAGAACGGCGTCGAAGGCTTTGGCGACTTTGCCGAAGCTCCGGTCATGGCCGTTTCCGGCGGAGGCATCCAGACGGTACGGGGAGCTACGCGACGAATGACGACCCCCTCACGAGTTCTGCAGCAACCAGCCGGTGTCGCGGGTGCGGCTCCGCGAGTCCTGAACGTCGTCGACGACGAGCCCCTGGCGAAAGTCTTCGCCCGGACTCTGGAGGCCGCCGACTACGACGTGCGGTGGCCGCGCGACGGCGCCAAACGAGTGCTGCAGTCGGAGACCTTCGCGGGGAGTCAACGCTTACGTCGTCAAGCCTGTCGATTTCGAGCAGTTGGTGGGCGCGGTCAAAGAGCTGGGATTGTTCTGGCTTGTGCTGAACGAGCCTCCGCCGCCGGCGGGGAGAACGGACGATGACTCTCCTCGAGGATAGGACCGGGCGATCCGACCTTCCCGCGGTCGAGCGCGCGATCCGAGTCCTCTACCTCGAGGATGAAGACAACGACGCCGAGCTCGTTGCGGCAGCGCTCGCTTCCGAACGAATCGCCTGCGACATCACCCGCGTCACCAACGAGAGGGACTTCCGCGCCGCCCTGCAGGAAGGCGACTTCGACCTCATTCTCGCGGACTACGCTCTTCCGACCTTCGACGGAGTGGCGGCGCTCGCCATCGCCCGCAAGGAGGTTCCGCATGTTCCGTTCATCATCCTGTCGGGCACTCTCGGCGAGGAGCTCGCGATCGAGACGCTGAAGACCGGGGCCACGGACTACGTCCTCAAAGATCGCCTCTCTCGCCTCGGGCCGTCGGTCAAACGGGCGCTCCGCGAAGCCGCGGGCGAACGGGAGAGGCGAGACGCCGAGACCGCCCTCAAGGACAATCAGAAGCGGCTCGACCTCGCTCTCTACGCTTCCCGCATGGGAGTCTGGTCCTGGGAGGTCGAGCAGGACAGCTTCCGCGGGGACGAGCGGATATGCGAGATCCTCGGGGCCGACCCCGAGCGGCCCCCGCTCGACCTCGCTGGCTTTCTCTCCCACGTGCACCACGAGGACCGCGACCGGGTGGACACCGAGATGCACGCCGCACGCGACCGCGAGTCGGAGTTCCATGCCGAGTATCGGGTCGCAACGGGCGACGGCACCGTCCGCCACGTGGCTACGAGGGGGCAGGTCCTGGGCGATCCGGGCGTGGAGGGCGCGCGCGCGATCGGAGTCTCCTGGGATGTAACCGACGAGATGCGCAAGGAGCAGCAGCGGCGGCTCCTGAGCACCGTCCTCGAGTCCGCCACCAACGCGGTCATGATCACCGACGCCGACGGCTGCATCAGCTGGGTCAACTCCGCCTTCACCGAGCTGTCGGGATATACCCTGGATGAGGTCCGCGGCAAGACCCCCCGCTTCCTGAAGAGCGGCAAGCACGACGAGAGCTTCTACCGCGTGATGTGGGAAACGATCTCCCGCGGCGTTCCCTGGCAGGGGCAAATCGTGAACCGCCGGAAGGACGGAACCCTATACACCGAGGAGATGGTGATCTGCCCGGTGCGCGGCGCCTACGGCGAAACCAGCAGTTTCGTCTGCATGAAGCGCGACATCACTTTCGAGGTGGATCTCACTCGCCAGCTCCATCAAGCTCAGCGGCTCGAGGCCGTGGGAAGGCTCGCCGGCGGCATCGCTCACGACTTCAACAATATCCTCACCGTCATCTCGGGAAACGCCGATCTCGCTCTCGCCGACCTCCAGCCCGATGACCCCATGACGCCGGCGTTTCACGAGATCGCGGACGCGTCGCGCAGGGCGGCTTCCTTGACCCGCCAGCTCCTGGCTTTCAGCCGCAAACAGATCCTCCAACCGAGGGTGCTCGTTCTCAACGAGCTGGTGACCGCCACCGAGAAGATGCTCCGGCGCCTCATCGGCGAGGACGTAAAACTCACTACCCGCCTCCAACCCGAGCTCGGCGCGATTCTGGCCGATCCGGGCCAACTCGAGCAGATCCTCATGAACCTCGCGGTCAACGCCCGGGATGCCATGCCCCGCGGCGGCGAAATCATCTTCGAGACCGAGAACGTCGAGATTCAGGAGACCCAGGCGGGATTCGGCGGCGTGCGAATGCATTCGGGCCGCTACGTGATGCTGACGGTCAGCGACACCGGTGAGGGGATGGACGAAGAAACGCAGTCACGGATCTTCGAGCCCTTCTTCACCACCAAGGAGAAAGGCAAGGGCACGGGGCTCGGTCTGGCGACGGTCTACGGCATCGTGAAGCAGAGCGGCGGATACATCTGGACCCGGAGCCAGTTGGGGAAGGGGACCTCGTTCCAGATTTATTTTCCCCAGGTCGAGAACACCCCGGAGCGCGTCGAAAGGGATGCGCCGCTCGCCGCGACCCGAGGGGGCGAGACCGTACTCGTGGTCGAGGATGAAGAAGTGGTCCTCAAGCTCGTCCGATCCATCCTGGAGCGCGCCGGCTACAAGGTGCTCACCGCCAGGAACGGCGTCGACGCCCTTCGGATGGTCGAGGAGCACCGCGAGCCTCTGCATCTGCTCCTGACCGACGTGGTGATGCCAGGGATGAGCGGCCGAGCTCTGGCGGACGCCGCCCAGAGCCTCCGTCAGGGGCTCCGCGTGCTCTTCACCTCCGGGTACACGGACGACGCGATCGTGCACCACGGCGTCCTCGATGCCGGAGCCCACCTCCTGGAAAAGCCGTACTCGCGGAAGACTCTTCTCGGCACCGTAAGGAACGCGCTCGACGGGAATTGAGCCGAGGCGAATCGAGGAAGGCAAAAGCCGCCCGCCACCCGCTCGAGTCTCGTTTTCTACAGCGGTTCGCTAACGCTACACGTCTCCCCAACGAGGGTCAATCCGTGAATCTCCCGATGTCCTTGCTCTAGGTAGTTTTGCGGATCCCGGAGCCGCCATCCAGGGCGATTCCCTAGGGGCAGCGCTGTAAATGGATCGCCGGATTCTGCATTACCTCAATGAGTGGGGCGAAGTGAGCCGCGCTTTCGCCCGGCAGGGGGACGACGGGATGATGCCGATGGAATCGCAGTCGAGATGGACGGCTGCGGTGTACCTCGCCGGAGGGGAGAACGTTGCGCGGGAGATGATCCCCGCGCTCCACGACTTGAGAGACGCGTCCCTTGGGAACCGAGAGGCGCTCTCCACCCTCGCACAGTTCGAGCCGGGGGGCAAGCCGCCGCGGCTCTTCGTTTTCGACGAAGCGCTGCTTCCGAAACTGGCGAAACTGGCGCTTTCGACGAAGGGTCGAGGCCTCGCGCCGACCCCGATGGGACTCGCGAACTACGAGCACCTGATCGAGCTTCCGGACGGGAAGGGAGAAGCCGGGTGGTCCCGTAAGCTCCTGAAACGCTTCGTCGATGCCGCGAGGGCGGCGTCGGGAGACGGCTCTCTGCTGCTGGTGATCTCGGGACACGCGAACGGCGCGGTGGGAGAGTTTCTCGGCTATCGGGCCGGCAGAGACCCTCTCGATCTTCG
>Ga0209521_10003468_pt1 | contig 12732 bp, 11 predicted proteins | sample Rifsed19ft4_FD_184016 | JGI IMG/M metagenome (GOLD analysis project Ga0209521, IMG submission 184016) | Soil microbial communities from Rifle, Colorado, USA - sediment 19ft 4 (version 2) | ecosystem: Environmental > Terrestrial > Deep subsurface > Rock core/Sediment | place: Rifle, Colorado... | reverse complement strand
TAGATGTCCCGCGGATTGCCATGGCGGAGGTAGTGGGTCGAAACGAGCAGGTGCCCGTCGTGATCGCTGACGCCCATGTAGCCCCACTGGGACGAGAAGAACTCGACCTTGATCGATCGAAGGATCTGTGCCGTCCGTGAGCCGAAGGTTCTCCGGACTGCCTCGACTTTTTCGAAGCCCTTAAAGTGGTCCGTGAACGGGCGGTACTCGAGCTGAACGATCCTCGGGAATGAGACGCCGTGGGCCTTCGGGTCGAACCGCGCCGCCATGGCGGCGGGAAGCCCGCTTTGGCCATGAAGGTGCGGGTGCCCGGCTTCGTCTATCCGGCCTTGGACTTCGACCCGCAGCACGCGCCACAGCACGGGGATCCGCCGCAGCACTCCTCGGATGGGATCACGCGTCCACCTCCTGCTCTCGTTTCACTGCCCTGATCGTGATCGCAGACGCATCGCGCCCCTCGGGCCCCATGAGCCACGGCCGGTCCTCGACAATCTCGAGGTCCGTGAAACCTGCCGCGCAAATCGTGCCCATGTAGTCCCCTCGGACCATCGCCGTCGCGACGCAGCCGCAGACGTCCTTCACCTCTCCGAGCGGATGCTCCTGGACGATATCCGAGACTACGAGACGGCCACCCAGCCTCAGGATCCGAAAGGCCTCGCGGAAGACGGCGGGCTTGTCGGGGCTCAGGTTGATCACGCAGTTGCTCAGGACGACATCCGCGCTCGACGTCGGAAGCGGGAGGTCTTCGATCATGCCTTGTCGGAACTCCACGTTGCTCGCTCCGGATTGGGTGGACGCCGCGCGGGCGCGGGCGATCATCTCCGGGGTCATGTCGATTCCAATCACTTTTCCGGTGGGACCAACCTGACTTGCGGCAAGGAATACATCGATCCCTCCGCCGCTCCCGAGGTCGACGACGATGTCGCCGGATCGCAGCTCGCCATGGCGGACGGGATTCCCGCTGCCGAGGCCCAAGACGGATTCCACGGGGATTCGCGCGAGCTCCTCGTTCGAGTAGTCCGCGGTGCAGCAGGAGGAGCCGCACCCGCATCCACTTCCTGTCTTCGCGGCGTTCGCGTATCGTCCTCGAACCTGTCGCCGGATCGTCTCGGCTTTCACGTCCATCGAATCACTCCAGAACGCTGAGTAGATCCCCGAAAATCGCAATCCCTATCGCCGTCGCTTGAGCAATCGATACGAGTCGGCCGCGCTCCGCCCATGGGCCGACATGGGCTTGCCCGTGCTCTAGATTGCAGTAGAAATTGATGGACGGGCACACGACATCGATCGCCTTGCCTCGCACTGCACCCGTGGGCGAGATGAACACGACAGCGTCCTCGCCGCCGTCGAACTGATCCCTGCCTCGAAGTCGAATTGGCGCGCCACAATAGGAACACTGACTGCGAATCTCGATGGTCTCGCCGAGCATCGCGCCGACCCCAAGCGCGTCGATTGCGCAACAGGTTCGCGCCACCCCCTTCGAGGACACGACCTCGTGCGGGACGTCGTCGGCGGTAAACGGATATGCGACGCGAACTCGCTCTCCCTCGAGCGCAACGCAATCGCAAGCCTCGAGGACGCGCAGCGCCGCGCGCACGCGGTCAAGCGGCAGCTCGGATGTGCGACTAAGGTCTGAGAAGTTTGGTTCTTTGCCGCCCGCAAGAGCGATGAGAGTCTCTCGGAGAACTTTCCGTTCCGGGGCGCCGAGGTCCTTCGCCCAAGTCCGTCGGGTCCTCCGCGAGACGTCGTCGACGAAGAGTGGGAGCTCGACCTTTTCCTCGTCCTGTCGAGGCTGTTCTGCGTGCATTTGATATCTACTACTTGGAAGTAGTAGTCAACTTCAAATACCTTTTCTAACCTTTCCTTCTCAGATGTCGGAAGTCAAAACCCGTGCACGTGCTCTCCTGCAGGAAGCCGCTCCAGCGTCGACCGAGGCGATTGGCGCAGGGCTTCGAGACCTTGGCCTCACGGGGTACGCTGCGGACGCCTTCTGCTCCCTCGCTCGGGTTTCCGAGGCGACGGCGGGTGACCTCGTTTCTCGGACCGGGATTCCGGATTCGAAGATCTACTACGCACTCGATGAGCTGGCGGAAAAGGGTCTCGTCGAAGTCCAGGCCGGGAAGCCGAAGACGTATCGCGCGATCCCCGCCCGCGAGGCCGAGGGTCGCCTCGCTCGGCTCCTCGAGGAGAAGCATGACCGAGAACGAGCGACCGTCAAGCGCGTCGCATCGCTCCTCGAGCCGCTCCGTGCGGCGGCCAGGTCGCCAATCACGGACCTCGCGTACATCGTGAAGGGCCTTCCGAACGTCACGGCGCGAGCGCGGTCCATGATCGGATCGGCGCGGAAGGAAATCGTCCTTCTTGCCTCGGACGTGCCGTTGTACCGGGAACTCGAGCCGGAGCTCGTCCGGGTCGCGAGGCGGGTGAAGTTGAAGCTCGCGGTGCCGGAGATCCCGATCGCGAAGGAACTCGAGAAAGCCGCGGAGGTCCGTTCGATCGTGTGTTCCTGCGCGATCCTGGTTGTCGACGGTCAGCAGGTCCTCACTATCACAAGGTCATCGAAGGACTCCGCCTATGGGATTACGTCGACGGACGAGACGCTCGTCGCACTCGGCTTGGAGTACTGGGAGAGCCCTCGGTGCTGCGTCGAAGGCTGAACGAGCGCAAGATACCCCGTCCGGTGGTCGACTCGGCGCAGCCACATTACGGCTCATCGCTTTGCGAGGATCTCTCTCAATCCATCGACCAACCGCTCCGCGCGGCTGGCTGCGGTCACCAGGAACCCTTGGTTGTTGTACGCCCGCCAAGCTTCCAGCGCTCGGTCCATTTCCCCCACTGCCTCGCGCTGCCTCCCAAGTGCGCGCAGAGCCGCCGCGTAATAGAAGTGGACCAGCCCGAGGTCAAGTTTGAAAAGCGTCGCCTTCGCGGGTTGGCCTTCGGCGAAGCGGATCGCCTCGCGAAAGCGCGATGCCGACTCGGCATCGCGGCCCTCGATGAGGAGGTTGAAGCCTTCAAGGACAGCCGTCCAGAGATGAAATTCACGAACCCCTTCCCCCCGGTCGGCAACAAACCGTCGGTAGCCGTTCGCGTCGCCCTCCATGAGAAAACACTCTGCCGCGTAGCCGGTCGCGAAACTCCCGGAATACCTCACGCCCGAAGCGCCGAGTTCTTTCGCGACTTCCTCGAATCCGCGGCGGGCCTCTGCGATTGCCCCCATCGCGCGCGAACACTGGGCCAACCAGTACTTCGCGAGGCTCTTCCCCTCGGAATCCCGAACTTGTTTGGCGAGACTAAAGGCCTCGGCGGCGTCTGCCATCGCGCCGTCGAAGTCCGCGGAGCTATAGAACTTCAATGTGGCCCGCATGATGAGCAACTGACGGCTGAGGATGGGGTCCCTCGCCCGCCTCACGAGGGCCTCGGCGGCATCCAAGTGCTGCCGAAACCGATCGACGCCCCATGCGTGATAGTATGCTCTCTCCGCCGCGAGGACGTGCAGGCGGCCCGCAAGGCGGGCGTCCGCAAGGGACTCGACGAGTCGCAGTGCCTCTTTGTAGTATTGCTCGACAAGGGGCGATCCCTGTGAGTCGGTGGCCCCGCTGTGTCCTGTAATCCATCCCAGCTCTGCGCAGGCATCCGCCTGGCCAGACACGTCGCCGACCTGTTGGAAGATTCGAAAGGCGACCTCGCCATCTTCCTGAGCCTCCCCTAGCTGGTTATTGCGGATGGCCACTCGGCCTCGAGCGAGGTGCAGCCAACCGCGCTCGGCGCTCGGAGTGTCCCCCAAGGCCAGGAAGCCCGCCTCAATCTCAAGAGTCGCGTTTGCCAGTTCGCCCCGAGTCGCCAACGGGTCCGCGATTTTCCGGTGGAGTCTCGCCAGGACCTCGGGGGTTTCTGTCAACTCCATTGCCTCGCGGTAAGCCGCGGCCGCAGCGTCGACGTCGCCCATGCGCTCCATTGCGTCCCCGACCGCTCCAAGCAGCGCAAGTCGTACCGCGGAAGATACGGGCATTTGGAGGGCGTTCGCGAGGTATCGCGCGCACGCGACGAAGTTTTCCCGGTCCCACGATTCGGCGGCGAGTCCGCGCAGTTGTGAGACGGCAAACTCGACAAGCGCCTGTCGCTCTGCGGGGGTTGACATAGCCGCGAAGACATCCCGGACGGCCTCGTGGACTTCATACCCGTCCTCTCCAACCGGGCGGATGAGGGAGCGTTCCGTGAGCGACAAAAGCACGTCTTCCGTAAGCGTCTCGTCAGGCACGAGCGCTTCGTGCGGGACGGCCACCCGATACAGGGCGGCGACTTTCATCATCCGGCGCTCTCGGTCGGAAAGTTTTCGGTAAATTTCCTCCTCAACGAAGCGGCGGACGTCGCGAAGCGCCTGGGCGGGCAAAGCGTCGGGCGAGGCACGGACGAGTTCGAGGAACAGGGGATGCCCCCCGAGCTGGCGGACGACGTCGGAGGTCGCCCGGTAGAGCTTCGGGGACAAGAGGGCCTCGACCTCCTCTGGGACGAGACCCCCCAACTCCATCTCGCGCACCAGCCCGCGGACGACCACGTCCCGCCTGTCGTAGAATGGTAAGGTCTCCCGGGTGAGAACGAGGAGACGGACATCGGGGGCGTCAGCGATGATCTCCTTCAGGAGGCGCAAGGATGCCACCGCGTCGGGGGACGCCTCGTGGGCGTCGTCCATGACGAGAAACGATTGCGTTCCGGGCATGTCCTCCCGCAGAACTTGGACGGCGCGGTCCATCGTGTCGCGGGTGAGAACGGATCGGAGACCCGGCCTCCCGAGGGCCGCGAGGAAATCTCCGAGGGAGGCGAGGATGGAGAGGTGAGTGTCCCAGCGCCGGACTTGGTGCCAGAACAAATTCCTCTTCCCGCGCAAGAGCTCGGTCGCCTTCGCGCCGAAGCTCGACTTGCCAATCCCTGCCACCCCCCGAACGACGAAGACGCGGGGCTGCTCGCTCTCCCCTGTAATTGCCTCCAGCTCGGCGCGCCTCCCGACGAATGTTTTGAGCTGTGGCGCGTCCGACAGCATTTCTACAAACGATGGTAAGGGGACGCCTGCCAAGCTCGCAAGGTCAACGATCCCGGTCTCCATCGCCTGTCGAAGGACATCAAGAAGGGAGACTTTTCTGCTCACTTCTTTGAGGATTTGAGATACGCTCGCCTCGCGAACTTCCTTCTGATCCCGGACACGGAGCACCTCGGACTTGAGCTTGTCCCGCAACCGAACGGCCGACAGCTTGCCAGTGTCCGTGAGGTCGTACACCTTCCGTCGCCGGCGGACGCCCTTCACATGGGCCATCCTCTCCCGGATGAGACCTTCTTGGATCAGTGGGCGGACGTACTGCGTGAAGTGGGGCACATCGATGCCGGTCTCCCGTGCGATTCCCTCTTGGGTGATTGCAGACGGAACCTCGAGCTCATCGACGTACTTCGCGTACTCGATCAGGTGGATGAGGATCCGTTCCTTCACGGTGAGCTCGATCGACGCCGCCTCCCCACGCCCCAGCCGATTCTGCGGCTAAGAAACTTTGGGGTTCCTCAACGCGTTGTGCGGAGTGTCAGAGGAGCTCGGGACGGCCGAGGATGCTGTCGTCACATCTCGGACATGAGCTTCTCGAGGGACGTCTCCCACGCCGCCGTGTGAATTGCCCGCCCGACAAAGAGGCTTCTGGCGGTGCGGAGGTAATCAAGCTTCCGGAGGGCGAGTTTGTATCGGGCGAACTCTCCGGTCTCAATCTCCCTTTCTGATGCATAAAGCGGCTCGCGGTGAAAGTTCAGCGCGACGAGCGTGCGGGAGAGAACTTGCGCGGTCGCGCCAAAGCTCTCCTCGTCGTTTTGGGCGGGGAGGGCACGGTACACATACGTCGCGTAGCCCGTCGTTCCCACCGCGATCTCGACGGCCATGAACCGTGATCCAGACGCGGGGATTCCGGCCATGAACCAGAATAGAAAATCCCGCTTCGTCCTGCGTCCCGGCTCGGCGGCGGCCGCGGCCTCCTCCATACCAGGGGACTCGACCACATCCCTCTTCTCCAGCTCGGTCAACCGCCGAAGACCGAACCAGAGCTGATCCCCCGCCCTCTTCCGAAGATACGCGTAGGACTCTGCGGTTTTCGCGCTTCCCCGAACGACGTCCTCGATCTTCTCCCAGAGCCAGGGGACGACGGCGTCGATGTCGCGTTTCGACGTCGCCTTTCCTCGGAGGAGGAGGGTCGTGAGCCGATTCATCTGCGCAAATTCCAGCGCGGGAAACAGCTCGCTGAGCAACCCGACGGTCTCGTCTTCGATTCCCTGTCGCGCCCGCAGAATCGATTCGTGGAAGCGCCGAAGGCTTCCGGGTTCGCCGCCGAAGAGGGTCGTCGGCGTCCGGACATGACCGAGGCGGAGCCGGTAGCCCGAGAGCTGAATCATGTCCGTCTCATGGAGTCCGAGCTGGAATGGCTCCCCGCCAATCGGGAGCACGACAAGGGCCGCCGGATAGAGGCGCACGATCGCCTCCCCCTCTCGTCCGCCGTCGAGGGCGAACTTGCACTCGAGCTCGTCCAGGACGTCCCCCTCGACGAAGCGCAACAGGTCGGCCCATCGCGTGCCCCGCAAGCGGGAGAGGTGGAGGAACAGGGGCCGGACCATGGCGCCGTCCAATCCACGGAACGCGATCCGACCCTCGGGGTGCAACCCGAGTTCGACGGTCCCTCCCGACTGGCGGACCGACTCGATCTCCTCGTACGCGATCCGGTGGACGCGTTCGCCCTTGACCAGGAGAAACGCGTCCTCCAGATGAATCTCGCACGTACCGCCGGACACGACCTTTCCGCCGAGGGTCACGTCGTGCTGGCCACGGTAGTCCCGCATCACGACCGCGGGCATCGGCTCACAGCTTCGTACCGCACTCTCCGCAGAAACTCACAGTCTGAGGATTCTGGTGGTGGCAATTCGTGCACTCCTTGTACCCAAGGGGGGCCCCGCAGTTCTGGCAGAACTTCCCGGACCCCGACGGCTTTCCGCAGGTCGGACAGAGCGTCGCGCGCTCCTCCGTCTCTCCTGTGAAGAGCGTCTGGGCCTTCACGTGGGCTTGCATTTGTTCGACGCGGGTCTGCGCCTTTGCGGCTTGCATCTCTGTGATGAGGGACGGCGCGTCCCGCGTGCACAGCCCGGCCTCGTCGTTCCAGTCCTCCTCGCATACGTACAGCTTGCACCGCGGGCACTTCTTGAAGTGGGTCTTGGTTTCGTTCACGGCCTGCATTAACGCAACGTCGTGTTCCTTGTGCCACTCCGCTGACATGTGCGAATACTGCTCGGCAGCGTTCGCCGCGTGCCCCGCCCCCCACAAGACGCTCTGCCCCGTGACGGACCCCAGCATCGAGGCGCCCCGGCCTAAGAGGCCCAGCTTCCTCGATCTCGCCGCGCTCGCCGACGGGATGAACGTGGTCGTAAAACCGCTCGCACAGATGTCGCAGTTGAACGTCCACTGGAACCCCTTGTCCCCACTGCTGTCCTGGACGTTCTTCGGATGGTCCAACAGAGCCATGGACTCTCCCCGCCCCCGCATGGCCTGGAAGGTATTAAGGGCACCGTCGATTCTTGGCAGGACGCCTCCGAGACGCAGGCGAAAGACATCCTCCTTCGCCCTCGTTCCGATGGAGAGGATCTTGTGAGTGCGAAAAGGCGTCTCAGGCCCGCTTCTTCCAGAATTCGCCCAGCTTCTGCCCGCATCGCGCGCACCGCCTGTCCCCCGGAGTCACGACCGCCGCGCACGTCGGGCACCGATGCCGAATGACGGTGCCGCACTTCTCGCACGCGTCCGAATCGGGTCCGACCTCGTTTCCGCACTTGTTGCAACGGACAATGAGCGACATCCCGCACTTGTTGCACGCCCGCCACCCGGCCTGAATCGGCGCGAAGCACCACGGGCAAACCATCTGGTGCGGATGGGCGCGCGTGCAGTGCGGGCAATACGCGGAGTTCGCCTCGACGAGCTGACCGCAAAAGCGACACGGGTGCTTGTAGCCCGGCACGGCCACGGCATCCGGAAAAATCTATTTGACCTATTGGGTCAAGGGCCGTTTACGCCAAGGCGTACTAGCACTCGGGCGTGAGTTTCTGCCCCCGACTGGGCGGGAACCCGGAGCCCAAGGTTGCGGGCGAGCTTTCGAAATTCCTTCAATCGATCCAGAAGACGCGGAGGTAACGGAGGGTGACCCGGAGGTCGCCGTCTCGGGCCGAGCGGCGACGGCGAGCATCACGGTGACTTTACAAGCTTCTCCTCCCCACCACCCATTTTGCTCATAGGGGTAGCGGCGGCGGGAGTCGCTGCAGCCGGCGCGGTCGCTGGATTTCTCATTCGAAGGCGACGAAAGCGAGCCCCCTGAATCCCAACTCGAGCACCTCCCCTCGATGGCGTGGTCGTGGAGGCGAGACGGCCCGAATTTGTGTGATTACTATGTAACCACTTAACCACGGACATGGCCCACCCCCTCCATCGGTCTCCTAGGTAACCCACAAGGGAGCCTGGGAGAAAAACAGAAATGATGGAAGCATACGGAAGGGCTGTCGTCGAGGAGCGCATCAAGCCACGGCATCTCGCCGAGCTCGCTGCGTACCTCCGCCACGAATACGGGCCTGCCACCGGGCCCGGGTTCGTGTTCGCCGAGATGGCTGACGGCGCCGCCCGAAAGCCTCGCAAGGGGCGAGAAGCGGCGTCGAACGGGGTGTTCCACACCCTAGCGAAGGCCATGAAGGCGCTCGTCCCCGGCAACGGGAATGGGCGGAAGGCGAAGGCCTCGAACCCCACGAGGTGAGGATCTGTGAACGAGCGCCGAGGAGGGGCGCTGCAACCATACCCGAAGGGGATGGAGGGGGGCCCGGCGCGGCTGAACCGGGCTCTCGCCGCGGCCATGGTATCTCGCAGGGTCGGCGGGTCCGCCATCCGGCGGATCATGACCCTCGGCGGGGTCGTGGCCGCGGTCCTTCTCCTCCTCCCCACCCTTCCGTCCGCCGCCGTGTACCAGGCCATGGACATAATGATCCTGGCTCCCGACCGCGAGTACCGGATTGGCGAGCACGTCACCCTCACGGTCCACGTGTTCCGAGCGGGTGTCCACGAGGACGCAACGTCCCTCGCCGTCTATCTGGGCGGCGACTCGGATCGGCGGGCCTTGAACCCGACACGAATCGACACGGGCGTGTATGAGGCGTCGTTCGAAATCTTCGCGACCGATGCGGGGAGCGGCGCGATACGGGTCATGGTCGAGGCATGGATCGGCAGTATGAGAGACCAAGAAGTTCGGTTCTTTGGCGTCGAGGGCCTTGAAGTCGAAGTGTCCGCGTTCCCCGCGCAGGCGGCACCGGGGGCCTTGGTCGACGTCACGGTACGCGTCCGGGAGCGCGGCATCCCCTGCGACGTGGATACCTTGGCCGTTGTCGCGAACCTCGTGACGATGGCTGGCACCTTCGAACCCATGGAACTCGCACCGACCCGAATCGAGGCCGGCACGTACGTCGCGACATATCCGGTGCCGGCGGCGCTTGCGCAAGATACGGCCCTCTCATTGACCGCGGAGGCGAGGGCCCGGGGCGCGAGTGGGTTTGGGGCATCCATCGTGCTCGTTGAGGTCCCGACCGGTCTCGTCGTGTGGTCCCATGAGGTGTCCGTCGGCCCCGAGAGCGCGGTCCTAGAGATCCTCGCCGCAAACGGGACCGGGTGGCCCGTGTCGGGGGCCATGGTGTCCCTGACGTACGGATACTTCAACCCGGCCCTCGCGTTCGTAACGAAGGGCCTGAGCGGCGAAACCGACAGCCGCGGGGCAGTCACCTTTGAGTTCGGGTTCCAGGGCGCCCGCTCCACGATTGGGTTCTGGGGGACCGTGGCGAGCGGGACATCGAGCCAAGGGTTTGGAGGGTCCCTCGCGATGCCGACCCCCGAGCTAACCCGGCGGGTCGATGCCCGACGGGACAACGAGATTCAAATCTTTGTGCCTGGAGAGCGGTCGACGTTGGGCTACACCCTGGTCCAGGGGGGAACGCCGCTGCCCTCTCGGACCGTTTACTACTATGCGCACACACGCGATGCCGTCATCGCAAGCGGCGTCGCGACCTCGGACGTGTCGGGCCGATTCACAATCGAATTCGTGGCACCTGTCGGATACACGACGGTCGCGTTCGCCTCCCTCGTCGGGGGGTCATGGGTCCACGACACAGACCTCGTGTTTGCCGCACGTCCGCTGGCCGTGAAGCGGGGGGAGATCTACGTCGGCAGCGTGACGCGTGTGTCCGCCACCCTCCCATCCGGGTCTGCGCCGTGGATCGCATTCGTGGCGTTCCGACCTTACACATCCGACGATGACGCCGTGGGCTTCCGATGGGCTCAGGCGAGCGGTGCCTGGGGAGCGTACGACATCGTCGTTCCCACGGGGATGGCGATCGAACACGACCTCGTCGTACCACGGTTCCTCCCGAAGGGCGCCGAGTACCTCCTCTCGATTTTCGCATTCCCGCAGACGCCGACCGCCAAGGCGGATGCCCTACATGTCTACCAGGAGATAATCCGGATCGAGAACGTGCCCCCCACGGCCTTCGCGGTGTTCCCCGACGCCGCGGTGACAGCCCGTTCCTCGATCGAGATCGACGCCTCCGCCTCGTTCGACATGGACGGGGACGTGTCGGGCTATGCGGTCGACTGGGGCGACGGGACGACGACAGGCTGGATCGGCGATGCGAGAGCGACGCACGTGTACGAGGAACCGGGGGAATACCTCATCACAGTCCGCGTGCGGGACGATAGTGGGGCCGTGAGCGAAGCCTCACAGACCGTTCGGGTGGACGCTGCGGTTTCAGAAGTCGACCTGTTCGCAATCCTAGTCATCTTCCTGTCGGCGGTGGTGGCGGGAACCGTTCCCGCGATGGCGAGGCGTCGGCGTCCCGATCCTGCACGCGGCGTCGCATGACCGGGCGTCAGGATTTCACGAGCTTCAGGGCGCGGGCCAGGTCGCCCTGCGCGCTTCCGAAATCTCGCGATGTCATTCGGCTCGGGTCCACGAATTCAAGCTTCGCGAACCATGGCGGGGTTTCCGGTGCCTTTGCGATTTTCACGTCGGACACGAAGCAGAGGTCGTAGTGCATCCGGCCCGGATACCAGTCGCTCGGGTCGTGGAATCCATAGTCCTTCTGGCGGATGACCGACCAACGCTTCATGCCGAGCATATCCCGCATGACTCGCTGAAGCGTATCGTCGGGCCCCTCGCCCTCATACAGGTACGACGCGGGGAATCGCCACAGGCGGAACTCGTTCTCGCGCTCGTCGCGCGAATACACGGAGAAGTTTGGCTGCCACTCCCCCTCCCAGCGCGGGTGCGGTTTCGCAACGCCAAGGAGGACCTTCCGTCCGGACTTGATGATCGCGAACGACGAGGCGCAGAACCCGGCCTCTGGCATTCCGTACCGATCCGGCGGCCCGTAGCGAACGAATTTCGCCATGGCCGCAGGAACGAACGATCGGTATTAGACTCGCGCGGTGGCGAAGTCGAAATGAAGCGCGCCGCCATGGGCCACTCGTGGCGATAGCGGACGCTGAGACTGTCTACGTTGCATCCGACATTGGCGGCCGCTGGGAGATGGAGGACGCCCACGTCCTCGATGTCGAATCTGTCCGCCCTCTCGCGGCCCTTGGTGGCGTATTCGATGGCCACGGCGGCGCGGCCGTCGCGGAGCTGGCGGCCCGCCGGCTGCCGCAGCTATTTGCTACCTCCCTTCCTCAGGGCCCAGAAGCCGCGTTTCGTGCCGCGTTCGCGGGAATTCATCGAGAGGCGCGAGGTCTGCGGGGCGGCGCCGTCGCGGCGACCTTCTACATCAAGGATCGGGAAATCACTGTAGCGAACGCGGGGGACGCGCATATCGTCGCCGTATCCGGCGATATGGCAGTTCGTCTGACGGAAGATCACCGGATCACGAACGAGGTCGAGCTGAAGCGCGTCGTCGCCGCGGGTGCGACGATCTGGGGCCCGTATGTGTGCCTTCCTTCGGGGACCGGCATCATGCCGACCCGCACGCTTGGCGATCACGAATTCGAGACGGTGGGCGTGTTGTCACAACCGGCAGTGTCGACCCATGCCCTCCAAGAGGGATTCCTTGTTGCGGCGTGCGATGGGCTCTGGGATGTGATGGAGCCGACGGAGGTGCCGCGTTTGCTAAAAGGGATCTCCTCTGCGAAGGACGTCGCCGGGACCCTTGCCCACGAAGCCCTTCACGTCCGGCGGACGACGGATAACCTCACGATTCTCGTCGTCCGGGTCCCTTGACCTATGGTTTCCTCGCCACGAGTACGACGCTCTCCGCCCCGAACGTTTTCGTGATCCGCTTCGTGCTTTCCGAGCTCGACTTCGAGAAGTAGTCCATCCGCTGCACGACCCGGAGGTCCTCGAAACCCGCGTCGCGGATCGTCTTCATGTAGTCCGCCTCGACCGCGGCACCGCCGATACAGTCCGCCCACAGCTGCGGATTGATCCCGCACACGGCGCCCACATCCTCTTGCACGACAATGTCCGCAAGCTGCAACCGCCCACCGGGCTTCAAGACCCGAAAGATTTCCCGGAACGCGGCGGGCTTGTCGGGCACGAGGTTCAGCACGCCATTGCTCGTCACAACATCGACGCTCTTGTCGTGGAGTGGAATCTTCGTCGCTTCCCCCTCGAGGATCTTCACGTTCTTCGCCCCCATCTTCTCGATATT
>Ga0209521_10003464_pt1 | contig 12738 bp, 10 predicted proteins | sample Rifsed19ft4_FD_184016 | JGI IMG/M metagenome (GOLD analysis project Ga0209521, IMG submission 184016) | Soil microbial communities from Rifle, Colorado, USA - sediment 19ft 4 (version 2) | ecosystem: Environmental > Terrestrial > Deep subsurface > Rock core/Sediment | place: Rifle, Colorado... | reverse complement strand
GCGATTCATCGCTTCCATTGCGCCGGCTGTTTCTGTCGAGGCCGCACGGGAGTTTATTGCTAAGATCCGCGCCGAACACCCTGATGCCAGCCACCACGTGCCAGCGTTTATTATCGGGCACGGTGCGAGCATCACGGAATACTGTTCGGATGACGGCGAACCGCAGGGAACAGCTGGCCGACCAGTGTTGGCGGTGTTGAAAGGCAGTGGATTGGGAGATGTGGTTGTGGTGATCACCCGGTATTTCGGCGGGACGAAGCTTGGCACCGGTGGATTGGTGCGCGCCTATACGGAGGCGGTCAAAGCCGTTTTGGATGGGCTGCCGCTGGGGGAAAAAATACCGGTGCATACTGTAATGCTGGTGCTGCCTTACCCATATTTCGAGCGAATACGCCTGTTGACAGCTGCCCAGCATGGGAAGATCCTGGATGAGGACTTTGGCGGCGATGTCACGCTCACACTGCAATTCACCACGGAAAGGTTTCCCTCCTTTCAGGAGGGGCTGCTCGAGTTGAGTAACGGGATGCTGCAGGCTGAAATCATCGAGACCAATCCGTCAGCTATTTTTCCCGTCACCGAGACGGATTAAATCTGAGCCGGCGGTGGTGTAGGTGTGCGCGGGGTGACCAGGAACCGTTCGCGATAGGTCGCTACGATGATGAGCAGAATAAACTCAAAAAGGGCTCCGAAGGACGCCGAAAACTGATCCAGATAATAGATGAGAATGTTAACCACCGCCAGAGATACGGTCAGCCCCAGAATTGCCAGCGTGGCAGCGGTGTTATCCCGCCGCAGAAGAAAATAAACTGCTGCCAGGAAAGACAATAAACCAACCAGGCCTTGAACTGCCAGGCGGATGGTGAACCATAAGGGTTGGTTGGCGACGTCGATGTCAGCAGGGTTGACGTAAGCAGTAATGTCAACACCTTTGAAGACTGAGACGACAAATATGCCCAACCGGATCAACTTGTAAACTGAATAGCCGCCAACGATGCCCAACCCAAGGATCAAGGTGATGCGCATGCGCGGGCGGGTGAAGAACAACTCGACTGATTTCCAGCCGTTTAGGATGGAGACTATCCACTTTGGGCGGTTTTCCGGTGCAGTTTGCACATGTTCCGAGCGGATGTAGCCATCCAGCGATTCGGCCAATTTGAGCAGCTGGGGATCGTCAGTCTTTTGGACGATACCTTCCAACCGCTTGATTAGAGCGGCTTTTTCGGTGGCATCCAGATCATGGTCGAGCAACTCGGTCATGCCGTGCAATACCCGGTACAGTTCTTCGCGAGGCGAGGCGTCTTTTGGGCGGCGGATATGGATAAAAACCAAGACCGTGATGATGAAGAGCGTATAAACGATGGGGGCTGCCGGCGGATAGAAATAATCGTTGGATTGGGTGATAAACTTGCCGACCTCGTCGATGAACAGCCCAAAGCCAATACCGCCTGCCACGGCAGACCAGGTCAAAGCCCAGTGATTGGCGAAAATGAGTGGCAACAGGGTGGCGACGAATAAGAAGAGTCCACCCCACACCACATGGGCAATGTGGAGAACGCCTCCGCCAACCTGCGGATACCCCGTCAGTTCGAGGAAGGCGCGGGTAAGCATGACCGATCCGCCAAAAGACAACAGCGTGATCAGCATTAAGGTCTCAGCTTTTTCGCGGCGGACAGGGGTGCGAATGGGTCGCCGGGATTGTTCTTCCATATTCGCTTAAAACAGGCTGCGCAGCCCCAACATAAATCCAAAAACAATTAAAGGTACACCAATGATCGCGCCGAAAACCGTCAGCGTAAGCACGACCCCGGCGATCATTAATACCAGCCCAAGGACGGCTCCAACCAGGCGGCCAGTGAGTTCAAAAACCTTTAATACCAGGCGCCAAATTGCCCAAAACGGCCAAAGCAGCAGTGGGATCCTCATTTTATCGACCATTTTAAATTCTCCATGGATATTATACGAATTTTTTCCTCAGTTGATGCATCGACGAAATGATCAACCCAATACATGTACACGTTCGGCCCGCAGAAATGGATCTTCACGCTCCGAATCGGTTTCCATCACGCCTTCGACAATCAAAGGCCGGTTTTCGGTGAACACTTCCTTGCGGGTATAGCGGAATACCGCCGGGAACAAGACTACGTCCAGCATGCCATCGAAATCCTCCAGCGTCAGGAAAGCCATCCATTCGCCGGAGGAAGTTTTGCTGCGACGGTGACTCTGGCGCACGCCTGCCACCACCACCTTCTTGCCGCTGACATCCAGCGCCTCGACGGTGCTGACGGCTTTTACTTTGCGCAGTTGGTCAGCATACAAATCGAGCGGGTGGACGTCAACGCTGACGCCCAAAATCTCCTGCTGCGCCGCGGATCGTTCTGCCAGCGGCATGTCCGGTTCGTCCTGGATGGATTCAATTTCGAACAGAGACGGCTGACCGGGGCGGCGCGATCCGTTTTCCAGTTGATGAATGAGGACCGGGATGGAACCGAGACCATCCAGCGCACCGCAGCGGATCAAATTGCGAGCCTCCACCGGGCGGGGGTCAGCGCGCAGCAGGAAGTCTTCCAAAGACAGAAAGGGACGCTGAAGAAGAATTCGCTGGATGGTTCGGCTGGTGAGATCGCGCACCTGGTTCAGACCCAGGTAGACCACCGGTCCACGATGGGCGTACACCACCGTACTTTCCCGCCCGGAAAAATTGATGTGCGGCGGATGCGGCGGGAAGCCCAGGCGTCGGGCTTCCATCAAATAAACGCGCTGGCTGTAATAACCACCCCAGTTGGCCAAAACCGCCGAAAGGAATTCGGCCGGGTAATGCGTTTTACACCAGGCGGAGTTCCAGGCGATTTGCGCATAAGAAGCGGCGTGGGCTTTGGGAAAGCCGTAACCGGCGAAAGCTGCCATCATGTCCCAGATTTGCTCCGCCAGTGCGGGGTTAATTTGATGCAATTCGCCAGCGCCGCGGATGAATTTCTCCTTCAAGTTTTGCATCTGCTTGCCGGGATCAAAATGGCTCATGGCGCGGCGCAACAAATCGGACTCTGCCAACGTCAGACCGGCAATATCATGAGCGATGCGCAGCACCTGTTCCTGGTAGAGGATTACACCGTAGGTATCTTCCAAAACAGTGGTGAGCGAGGGATGCAGGTGATTAACCGCTTCCTCATGGTTGTGACGCCGGATAAAGGCATCCCGTAAACCGCCGCGCAAAGGTCCCGGACGGTACAAAGCCAGCGCTGCCATTATGTCGTCAGGATTGACCGCATGGATCAGCTTTAAGGTTGAGCGCATGCCGGGACTTTCGATCTGAAAACAACCAATGGTCTTGCCGGTGGATACAGTCGCACCAGTTTTCTGGTCGACCAGCGGTACCTTTTCCAGCACCTCGGTTGGCCGCTTGAAATCAGCCTTGCTCCAGGAGTGAATGGCAGCCGACACATCCGCCATTACCGTCAGCCCGCGGATACCGAGCAGGTCTATTTTGACCAAACCCAGGTAGGCTAACGATTCCAGATCGAATTGCGAAATAATCACGCCCTTGCCGCCGGAATGCATCACCGGCACCAGATCGGTCATCTGCCCTGGTGAAATGACCAGACCTCCCGGATGCACCGACAGGTGGCGCGGCACTCCTAACAGCCGGCTGGCCTGGGTAAAGACTTCCTGATGTCGCTGGTCCGGGTATTGGGAAGCCACAGAGGCGAAAACATCCGCTTCACCCTTACCGCTTCCCGGGCTGCCGCGACCGGCGAAAAAGGCGTTGGGCAGGTCGTGCGACAACTTGCGGGATTCTGCTGGGGTAAATCCCAACGCCTTTGCCACATCACCGGCGGCTGAGCGCGGGCGAAAGCGGTTGATGGTGGCTACCATGGCGACTCTTTCCTCGCCATAGGTGTCGAAGCAATGCTGAATGATCTCATCGCGACGCCGTGAGTCGATATCGGTGTCGATGTCTGGTGGGGAAGTGCGGGCCGGGTTCAGAAAGCGTTCAAAATACAGCGACAAGCGCATCGGGTCCGGACTGGTGATCCCCAGACAGTGCGCCACCAGCGACGAAGCTGCCGAGCCGCGGGATGAAAATAAAATACCCTGTTGGCGGGCAAAGGTCAGCAGCTCTTCCATGATTAGGAAAATCGGATCGTAACCCAATCCGGCTATAACGGACAACTCATATTCCAGGCGCTGCTCGATTGGGCCAGTGATTTTCTTGTACAGCTTTCGGGCGCCGTGGAAGGCCTTTTCCCGTAACGCCTGCGATGGGGTTTGACCGGCAGGCAGCGGGATTTTTGGGAAACGCACCACGCCAAATGGCATCTGGAACTGGCAGTGCTGGCTGATTTCGGCGACCGATACAGCTGTTTGCGAGTAGCGTGCAACCACAGATACAAGTGATTTAGGGTCAGTGAAGCTAGTATGCTGCGTGTAGCCATGGTCGCTGGTCATTTTTGAGCCGGGCAGATTGGCGCGAATGGCGCACGCAGTGCGGTGGATTACATCATCGGTATCATCGAGGTAGAAAACCTCGGGCGAGATCACCAGAGGCAGGTTGATTTGCGAAACCAGGTCTGCCACGGCATCTTCTTCGGCAAGCAGATGCCGGGCGCCTGTGAGACGAGCAAAAATCCGGCCAGTTAATAATTGTGCCAGTTCCTGTAAAGCCTTGCGCGCCAATCCCGGTTGACCGTTTTTCAGCAAGAGGTTCGCGATTCCGCGGCTTCCACCGGATAAAAGAGTAAGACCCTCAGCGTGACGGGATATTTCTTCCAGAGATAATGCCCGGCCATCCTCCAGATTTGCCAGACTACTCAGGCGGCAAAGGTTAGCCCAGCCAATCTCATTTTCGGCCAACAGGGTTAATCTGCTCAATTGAGTGGTCGGTTGAGCATCCGCCTCGGGTTGGATATCCACTTCCAGTCCGAAGATAGGCCGGATTCCAGCTTTCCGACAGGCCAGTGCAAATTCAACCGCTCCGGTCAACATGTTGTGATCGGTCATCGCCAATTCGGTCAAGCCGTGTGCCGCGGCGCGGGCTGCCAGATCCGCCGGCGAATTCACACCTTCGAGCAGTGAATAATACGAGTGGACGCAATAGAGCGGAGTCATCGCCTAACAATATCCTTAAAATGATTGTAACCGCAACGATTGGTAGGTAAAATACTTTGTACCTTATCCCCAATAAGATCCGAGGGACAGATGGATAACATCCAGATCGATCACTCCGAAGAGCCAATCCGGCTCTTCCAATCCGATTTCCTTGAGTTTTTCTCTCACATTCACCCGGCAGTTGTCGTCATCCTCTGGCTGCCGATCAGTATCTATGCGCTGGTGCGCGGCTTTCTGGATTGGCCTCGGTCACCCGACCTGGTCAACATACTGGTAGCATTTTTAATGGGTCTGTTTCTTTGGACGCTGGCTGAATACCTGCTGCACCGTTTCGTTTTTCACTACCACCCAAAAACCGAGACCCAGAAGAAAATTTTCTTCCTGTTTCATGGCGTGCACCACGCGCAGCCCCAATGCAAAACCCGACTGGTAATGCCGCCGGTGGTCAGCATTCCGTTGGCGCTGTTGTTTTACGGATTTTTCCACCTTTTGTTTGGTGGAATCATGGGCGGTAGCCATTGGGTCGGCCCGCTTTTTTCCGGTTTCATCCTGGGTTACCTGACCTATGACCTTACCCATTATGCCACCCACCACTTCCCAATGCGCTCCGGCATATGGAAATGGCTCAAGCGGCATCATATGCGCCACCATTACAAATCACCTGATATGCGCTTCGGGGTCTCATCGCCGTTGTGGGATTATGTCTTCAAGACCGAGGGCGATTAAACTCCTGGATTTTGGAACCATTTGCCGCCAGCTTGCAGCTGGCGGTTTTATTTGCGCAAGGTGAAACGTTGCCGTGAATTGTCCGTATATGAAATTATTGAAGCAATGAATATTGACAGAAGGAAAGCAGAATGAACCCGAATAAGAGTCTTTTCGAACAGTTCTTTGGGGTCATCGCCCGCGGGCAGACCTGGTTGAATTTTTTGTATCTATTCCTGGCATTCCCGCTCGGATTAATCTATTTTATTTACCTGACGGTTGGGATTTCAGTCGGGGTGGGGACCATCATCATCTGGATAGGCATCCTGATCCTGGCGGTGGTGATTGCCGGCTGGTGGTTGATGGCTGGCTTTGAGCGGGTGATGGCGATGAGCCTGTTGAAAGTTGACATCCCGCCGATGTCGACAGACAAGACCGAGATAGCCGATACTTCGCTGGCAAAGTTAGGCGCTTACCTTTCCAATCCGGTTACCTGGAAGGGATTGGCATACCTTTTGGTCAAATTCCCGTTGGGAATCCTGTCGTTCGTTGTCCTGGTGACATTAACCGTCACAACGGTGGTCCTGATTTCTGCGCCGATCGTATTCCCCTTTTTCAACCCGGTAGTGGATTTATGGAACAACACCTCGATCGTAGTTGATACCCTGGCAGAGGCTTCGGTGTGTTTTGTAGTTGGATTGGCTCTGCTTTTTGTTTCGCTGCATATTTTCAATGGATTGGCATGGGTTTCCGGTCAGTTCGCCAAGGTGATGCTTGGCAATAAACGCGCGTCTGCCCAGTCAACTCCGGTCGCCGTCGCGGCGACGCCGGTTGAACCGGTAACGCCTGCCGAGTCAGCCGTCGCATTTACGCCCGAAATCGAAGTTGAACCGGTTGTGCCCGACCCGGCAGTTGACGCTCAAGCGGCAGATCAAGAATAAGCTAGCCTGTTTTAATGAAAAAACGGGACCTTTCGGTCCCGTTTTGATTTTAATCACAGACAATCTAGGATTTCGCCATTCCCTGGCGAGCCACGGCTTCCGCAGCCGCTTTAATGGCTTCGGGGTCGCCCAGGTAGCGGCGGGAGAGCACATTGAATTTATCGTCGAGGGCGTATGCCAGCGGAACGCCGGTGGGGATATTGAGCTCGATGATGTCATGATCTGAAACATGGTCGAGGAACTTGACCATAGCGCGCAAGCTGTTGCCGTGGGCTACCACCAGAATTTTTTCACCAGCCATCAGGCGCGGCGCGATGGATTGTTCCCAAAATGGCATCACGCGTGCCAGCGTGATTTTTAAGGACTCGGTAGCTGGCAGCAGAGCAGGATCGACCTTGGCATAGCGCGGGTCGAAGCGTGGATGACGGGCATCATCCATGGATAACGCGGGCGGCGGGGTGTCGAAACTGCGCCGCCAGATGTGGACCTGATCGTTGCCGAATTTCTGCGCAGTTTCGGCTTTATTCAGTCCCTGCAGATCGCCGTAATGCCGTTCGTTGAGCTGCCAGGCGCGTTCAACCGGCAGCCACATGGCGTCCATGGCGTCCATGGCAATCCAAAGTGTGCGGATGGCGCGCTTGAGCACCGAGGTAAAGACATAGTCGAAGGCATACTTTTCCTGCAGCATGAGCATGCCAGCCTGGCGGGCTTCCTCGCGGCCGGTGTCGGTCAAATCGACATCCGTCCAACCGGTGAAGCGGTTATCCAGGTTCCAGGTGGATTGTCCGTGGCGGACCAGGACCAAGTTTTCAATCATTGGAAATGCCTCCCAAATTAGCGCTTTTTAATCGGAATAATTGTCAGATTATACCTGACAATCCACTTTGTGACAGTCTGCACAAACAAGTTGGTTTCAATCGGTAGGACGCGTCCCGCGGGCGCGAAGGAACTCCAACTGGCGGGCGCGCAGCAGGCGGAAAACCAGGTATAGGAGCAGAATAAAGGCAGCAGCTGCCGCGGCAGTGCCAACCGATGCAATCTGATCCGGGCGCACTCGAATGCCGATTAAGGCCCAGATTAGCACAACCGGGTAAGCAAATGCATTGCGCCGTCGAATCATCAGCAATCCGAGAATCGCGGTCACACCAATCATGATGATTGCCCATGTCTCGTCCGCCAGTCCAAGACCGTTCCAGCCGCTGGCGTAAAGGGCAGCGCTCACATTTGCGATAGTTGCCACAGAAATCCAACCCAGGTAGAGCGAGAATGGAAAATCAACCAGCGTCTGCTCCTGGGGACTTAAACGCTCGTGCAGTCCAATTTCGAGGCGGTTGTAGATGACCAGCAAACTGGCCAATAGCCCCAACATCAACAGTACCGACACCCAGAGAACCTCCCAATGCCAGGCAAACAGCCAGAGGGTATTCAAAACGTTCGCCAGGGCGAACCACCCGCCTATCCTGTCAATGCGTTTATTGCCGCTTTGGGCTGGCAGAGCTTGAAATACGGTAAATCCGATCAAAGCCAGATAAATCAGTCCCCAGATCGAAAAGACGTAGCCAGCCGGTGTGAACAATACCGGATAGGCAGCCGAAATATCTGCCGTCGTTTTCCCGTTTAGCGGCAGTGAATTTGCCAGCGCATTCACCACCAGCATACCTGCCAACGTCAATGCATTGATCAATCGCCATTTGTTCATTGGATTCCCCTCGGATTAGAGATACTTTAATTGTATCGAAGAATTCCCTTATTGTGTCAGCGCGCCAATGGCAGAACAAAATAACACCCCTTATGGCAGTTATAATTTCCTCTGGCATCATTCGACGAACCAAGCGAGGGAATTATGTTTGTTTTTCTTTCAAAATTTTTACCGCAGCTGGTTTATCCGCTGGGTCTGGCATGTATATTGATTATCGGGGGGTTGATTTTTCCCAAAAAACGGGTGCTGCGCTCCTGGCTGTTAGGTGGCGCCTTATTCCTGTTGATAGTTGGCGGAAATCGCTGGGTGTCTACCAGTTTGGCGCGCTCGCTGGAGGTGCAGGTTCAAGCGCCGCAGGCGATCCCTCCTGCAGATGTGATCGTGGTCTTAGGCGGCGGGACTGAATCATATGGCCTACCGCGGACATCGGTCGAATTGAACGGCGCGGGCGACCGGGTACTGTATGCCGCGCGCCTGTACCGCGACGGCATCGCGCCGCGCCTGTTGTTGAGCGGCGGGAACATCACCTGGCTGGGCAGCCGTCCCAGCACGCCTGCTGAGGAGATGAAAGAAGTGCTGCTCTTTCTAGATGTGCCTGAGAGCGCACTGTGGCTGCAGCCTGATTCGCAAAACACCTATGAAGATGCGCTGTTCTCGGCCAAATTGCTCAAAGAGGAGGGGGTTGACCGGGTTGTGCTGGTCACTTCTGCCGCGCACATGCCGCGCTCCAAAGCGCTGTTCGAAAAGCAGGGGATCGAGGTGATTCCAGCCCCGGCCGACTACAGCGTACCGGATTATGTCTGGCAGGACCTGTGGCGCGGCGATATTCTCTCGCAGGTGATCAATCTGGTGCCCAACGTCGGCTCGCTTTCGCAGACTACCAGCAGCCTGAAAGAATATTTTGGGTTGTGGATGTACCGGCTGCGCGGCTGGCTCTAAGACCGTATGCCAAGCTGACGCATTTTGGCCAGGGTGCTCCCCGGATCGTCGCTCAAAATGGCGTCAAAACCCATCCAGCGGTACCACTTCAAGCGTGAATCCGGCGTCGGATCGAGCGGGCAGGTCGCCTGACCGTAACTGTGCGCCATGCGCGCGTAGAAGGGGTTGAATAACAATACAGGCCAAAATGAGCCGTTCAACTGCACGCCTTTACGGGGAAATGGATTACCCATGGAGATTTTCCCGATCGGCAGGTCTGGCGATTCATGTTGGACGGCCTGCAAGTAGTCCAGGTGGAAAGAAAGCAGCACCGTGCGGTCAAAAACGCCGGCAGCCCGCAATTGATCTACCAGCTGCCTCCCAACTGCCGGTTCGAGGAAGCGATTGGTCTTGAGCTCTAAAGCCAGCGCCACGCCCTCGGGCAGGATGGCACACGTCTCATCCAGGGTGGGAATGCGTTCCTCCGCGTATTCAGGCCGGCCGTATGAAGCTGAGAGTGCTTTCAATTCTGCCAGGGTCTTGCTGCTGACGGGTCCGCTACCATTGGTAGTGCGGTCAACGGCAGCGTCATGGATGCAAACCAAAACGCCGTCGACTGAAAGATGCAGGTCGGTTTCCAGGATATCCGCGCCTTCATTGAACGCCCACTTAAAAGCTGCCAGCGTGTTTTCCGGGCAGTGGACCCGGTTGCCGCGATGGGCCATTATGTACGGTTTTTGTCTGTCGGGTAATTCCAGGGCTCTCTTGGGCAAGGTGTTTCCTATCAAATTGCGATCGTCTGGGGAAAAATGGGATTTGCGTAAAAAACGCATCATTGAATAAGCAAAACCGCTTACGTTGTAATTTTATACCCGAAGAGAGCAGGATCATCATTCTTGCTTGAACGTGCTATACTACCGTCCGTTCTTACAGGTCAACCATGCTGCCGACTGCCGCCAAACCATCCTCAACACTATCCTACCGAACCATCTTCAAAACCTGGTGGCCTCTGGCTTTCAGCTGGGTGCTGATGAGCGCTGAACTGCCGGCATTGAGTGCGGTGATGGCACGGCTGTCGAATCCAGAAATCAATCTGGCAGCTTACAGCGGAGTGATTTGGCCGGTGGCGTTGATCATCGAAGCGCCGATCATTATGCTGCTGGCTGCTTCGACGGCTCTGAGCAAGGATTGGGCTTCGTACCAAAAACTCAACAAGTTTATGCTTATTTCCGGCGCGGTGTTGACCGGGGTGCACGCGGTGGTCACCTTTACGCCGCTGTATTACGTGGTTGTGACCAAGATTATGAGCGTGCCGGAAGCCATCATTGAACCCGGGCGGGTCGGGCTGGCGATTATGCTGCCGTGGACCTGGGCGATTGCTTACCGCCGCTTCAACCAGGGTGTATTGATCCGTTTTGGCCATTCGAACGCCATTGGCACTGGAACCATGCTGCGTTTGGCGGTCGCAGGCGTCATTTTAATGCTCGGTTACTGGCATAAAGGCTTCGCCGGCGTGGTGGTTGGCGCGACGGCGCAGGCATTGGCGGTAATTGCTGAGGCAATTTACACCAGCGTGAAAGTCAGACCGGTGATCCAGTACCAGCTCAAGCCAGCTGCGCCGGTCGAAACCTTGACCTGGAAGAAATTTATCAATTTTTATACGCCGCTGGCGTTGACCTCGTTCATCACATTATTGTGGCAGCCGCTCGGATCCGCTGCCATGAGCCGTATGCCGCTGCCGATTGAATCACTGGCGACCTGGCCGGCGCTGGCAGGTCTGGTGGCAATTTTGCGTTCGTCCGGGTATGCTTTCAATGAGGTGACAGTCGCGCTGCTCGACAAACCCGGTTCCTTGCAGTCCATGAGAAAGGCCACTGGTTTCCTTTCCGGTGCCATCGGTCTGACACACCTGGTATTAGTCGTTACTCCGCTGGCAAGTTTGTGGTTTTTTAACATTTCAGCGCTTGAACCTCCTCTGGCCAGAATGGGATGGCAGGCTTTCTGGCTGGCGCTGCCGCTCTCAGCTATGACGGTGTTGCAGAGCTGGTTCCAGGGGGCGATTCTGGTCAGCCACAAAACCCGGGCGGTGTCCGAGTCGGTGACCATCATGCTGGTCACACTTTTGATTGTCTATGGCATTGGCGTGCGCCTGCAGACCCAGCCGGGTTTATTTTTCGCCATCGGCGGGCTGATGGTCGCCAATGTTGCCCAAATGTCCTGGTTGTGGTGGCGCAGCCGCCCCGTGATGCGTGCCTTGAACGAACGCGACCTGAAACCGGCTGGTATCGTTAATCCCGCAGTGGATTAATCCTGTTTGGCTGCCAGCAAAGTTTGCTTATCCAGAGGGTGCAGAAAAGCTGTTTCCAGCGCGTTCGCCTGAGCTTGAGAAATCTGGCGGTCTGTCAATCCGGCAGCCGGTGCGGCAACCTCATACTCGTGTTTCAGCGTAATGCCGCTGATCCCAGGGTCATCGGTGTTGATGGTTGCCAACAGCCCAGCCTCCAGCATACGGCGCAGCGGGTGTGCGTCAAAGGTGGGCACGGTTGAGGTTTGTACGTTGCTGGTGAGATTGGCTTCGATGCCAATCTGCCGTTCGAGAAGCAGGTCAACCACCAAAGGGTCTTCGAATAAACGCACGGCATGCCCAATGCGCTCCGCCCCCAACTGCTCGACCGCGGTGCGAATGCTGGCAGCGCCGTCCGATTCGCCCGCGTGAGCGGTGATGTGCAGTCCAGCATCTCGAGCCTTTTTGAAATGCGGGGTGAAGAGTTCTGCCGGGAAATTGGCTTCGTCACCTGCCAGATCCAGCCCAATCAGATGGTCGCTGAAGCTGAGAATGGATTCTAACTCGCGGGCTGCCACTTCGACGCCGTATGTGCGCGACAGGATGCCGATTAACTGCACCGGGACGCTGAAGTCGCGCACTCCGGCTTCGACGCCGTCTACCACGGCTTCCACCACGCCAGCTGCGTCCAATCCATGGCGTTCTGCCATGAACCATGGACTGAAACGCAGCTCGGCGTAGTCGATGCCTTCCCGTAATAAGTCCTGCACATTTTCATAAGCGATACGGCGGCAGGCGTTGTAATCCACCAATATTGCCGTCAACCATTTGAATTTTTCGAGAAACGCCATTACACCCGGCTGAGGTTCGGTGACCTGAACGTGCGGACGCAGTCCTTCGACATCCCAGGCTGGCAGGGGGATATTGTGCTGGCGGCCCAGGTCGATCACCGTTTCCAGACGGATGGCGCCGTCGAGATGACGGTGCAGGTCAATCAGCGGGAGATGGGGATTAACCATGCCAGGTACCCGGTCAGGCTTCCTGAAGATATTTCTTGAACCAGCGCACGATGTGATTAAGCCGGATGA
>Ga0209521_10003462_pt1 | contig 12741 bp, 14 predicted proteins | sample Rifsed19ft4_FD_184016 | JGI IMG/M metagenome (GOLD analysis project Ga0209521, IMG submission 184016) | Soil microbial communities from Rifle, Colorado, USA - sediment 19ft 4 (version 2) | ecosystem: Environmental > Terrestrial > Deep subsurface > Rock core/Sediment | place: Rifle, Colorado... | reverse complement strand
GGTGAGGTCATAATGTATGGAGATAATGTTACAGGCTCAATGCAGAGGGCTATTGATGAGACAAACCGCAGGAGAAAGATACAGACGGAATACAATAAAAAGAATGGCATAACCCCTGAGTCAATAAAGAGGAATATACATGAGGTGATGGGTAGTGTATATGAAGAGGATTATTATACCATTCCTCTTGTAGCAGAAAAAAAGGCGGAATATATGTCAGAAGATGACATTAAAAAAATAATTGAGGCTCTGGAAAAAGAGATGAAAGAGGCAGCAAAAAATTTTAAGTTTGAGAAGGCGGCAAAACTGAGGGATCAAATCAAGGAGCTTCAGAGTGAGATGTTGGCTGTTGATTAAGAGAATAGACTAAATTGGTGGAAATTTAATTGACATACACATATTAACTATATAGGATATGTGTAGGAGGTAGGTATGGCTAAAGTAAGATTTCAAATGTTTTTGGATGCCAATCAAAAAGAGGTACTGGAAAAGCTTCAGCGAGATTCCAGAATTCCTGTTGCTAAATTAATCAGAAAGGCAATAGATAACTTTTTGTCAGAGTGGAAAGAAAGTAAAAAAATACCAATAGAAGATGAGATGACAGAGAAACTTCTATCTATAGCAGGCGCCTGTAAAGGTGGACCAAAAAACCTTGCTGATGAACACGACAGGTATTTATATGGAGCATTCAAAAAATGAAGAAAGTCTTTTTTGATACATGGGGTTGGATAGCAATTGCCCACAAAAACGACACACACCATACCAAAGTTATTTCCTTCTATAAAACTTTCCTTTTAAATAAGGGGATGCCTGTTACCACTGACTATATCCTTGCCGAAGCCATTACTCTTCTGAGAGCCAAAACAGATTCTAAAGGAGTTGTTATTTTTATTGATACAATTCTTAATGCAGTTAAGGAAGGAAGAGTAACTTTTGAGAAAGTAAACGAAAAAAGATGGGAAAAGGCATGGGAAATGGTTAAGAAGTATAACGATAAACCGTATATTTCATTCTTTGATTTTACTTCTTTTGTAGTAATGAAGGAACTTGGAGTTTCAGAAGTCTTAACAGCCGATAGGCATTTTGAAGATGTTGGGCTTGGATTTAAGAAATTATTTTAAAATGTTTGAGGTGGATTAATGGCAAAGGGGAAAAAAGATTTAGGTAGTAGTGAGTTTGAAACCTATAGGATGAAAATATGCATAAGTTTGACCCGAAGAAGATTGAGATGCTTTTGAGTGAGGACAGGAAAAAGGAGCTTGACCCGATAAAATATCTAAAGGAAAAGGGTCTGAAGAAGGGGATGGTTTTTGCCGATATAGGCTGTGGGCCTGGTTTTTTTGTATTTCCTGCATCTGAGATAGTTGGTAAGGATGGAAAGGTTTATGCCATTGATACACAGCAGGAGATGTTAGATGAACTAAAGAAGCGAAAGCCGTCAAAAAATGTTATTGTTTTAAAATCAGAGGAGACTAAATTGCCTGTTGATAGTGATATTATTGATATTGCAATTATGGTTTTTGTGATGCACGAGGTATATCATCCTATAGATTTTTTAAAAGAGGTAATGAGAATTCTAAAGCCATCGGGAAAACTTATTGTTATTGACTGGGAAAAGAAGGCTGAAGAAAAAGGTCCTCCATTTAAAGAAAGGCTGCCAAGGGAGAAGGCAAAAGAACTTTTTCATCAGACAGAATTTAAAGGAATAAAGACCAATAGTCTCAATACTTCTCATTACGAGATTGTGGGAAAGAGGTGAATGAAAATACAATTCACCCTCCCCTTTGAGCCCTCACCCTTTGAATTCCCTCTCCCATAAATGGAGAGGAGATAATGAATGGATTTATTATAGCCCTCCCATCGAGGGAGGGGAGATAAGGAATGTAGATTTTCGTATGAATTATATAATAGATTGTGAGAAGGTTTCAAAATCGTATGGGAACATATCAGCACTCAGGGATGTAAGTCTTAAACTTGAGAAGGGGAGTTTTCTTGCCATATTTGGGCCTAATGGTGCAGGGAAGACTACACTACTAAAAATATTGTCCAACCTTGTTAAGCCTACCTCTGGAGTAGTAAAGATTAACGGTATGTCCCTCCATGATGAAGATGGTGAAATAAGAAAGAATATCGGTGTTGTCTCTCATAATTCATTTCTTTATAACAACCTCACCCCTTATGAAAATCTTGAGTTTTATGGAAAGATGTATGATGTCCCTGATTTGGAAAAGAGGATAGCTGAGGTTATAGATGAGGTAGGGCTTACAGCGAGGATGCATGACCCTGTAAGGACATTCTCAAGGGGTATGATGCAGAGGCTTTCTATAGCCCGTGTCCTCATGCCCGACCCTTCTATTATATACCTTGACGAGCCTTATACTGGACTTGACCAGCATGCCGCTATGAAATTGAGGGATATTTTAAAGAATTTAAAGAAAGGGGACAGGACTATAATAATGATTACCCATAATATTGAGAGAGGGTTAGAGGTTTGCACCCATGTAGCAATTCAGGTTATGGGAAAAATTGCATATATGGAAGAGATTGAGAAGGTTGACAGGGATAATTTTGAAGCGAAGTATTTTAAGACAGTAGGGGAAGGGCACTACTGAAAATTATGAATTAGGAATTATGAATTAAGAATTAGAGGCTAATATTTTTCAACCATAATTCATAATTATAAATTCGTAATTCTTAATTGATTTTTTATGGATTATTTTAAAAAAGTCTGGGCGATTGTGTGGAAGGATATAAGGGCTGAGATACGGACAAAGGAGATATTTTCATCCATGTTTATCTTTTCATTGTTAGTCCTTGTCATATTTAATTTTTCTATTGACCTGCTGGAGGTAAATCCACTTGATATTGCCCAGGGGGTATTATGGATAGCCTTTACATTCTCAGGGATACTCGGACTCAACCGCTCTTTTTTATTTGAAAAAGAAAATGACTGTCTTCAGGGATTGATGCTGACCCCTATAGACAGGAGTGCAATATACTTAGGCAAGATGCTCGGAAATCTTATATTTATGTTAATAATGGAGGCTATTGCAGTTCCTATTTTTGTAGTGTTGTTTAATATAGGCATATACGATAAAATTATCAGTCTGGCAATTGTGATATTTTTAGGGACGCTGGGTTTTGTAACGGTTGGAACACTATTTTCAGCAATGTCTGTGAATATAAAGGCAAGGGAGGTAATGCTTCCTATACTGCTTTTTCCGATAGTTGTTCCCCTTATAATTGCTTCTGTAAAATCAACCGGGGCAATTTTAACAGGAAAGCCTTTTGATGATATAATATCGTGGCTTAAGTTAATTGCCGTTTTTGATGTGGTTTTTTTAGTTGTATCATTCTTATCTTTTGAATATATTATTGAAGAGTGAAAGGAGAGTAATGAAAAACTTTGTTTATCTTTTAGCAGTAAATCTGATAATCTGGATTGCAATATTTGGATATGTTTACAGTCTTTCAAGGAGAAATAAGGAGATTGACAGGGAATTAAAGGCACTTAAAGAACAATTAAAAAAGTGAAAAAATTATACAGAAATGTCATTCCGAGCGAGTGAGCCTTCAGCCCTGAGCGAAGCGAAGGGGAGGAATCGAGTTCCTTCGCTACGCTCAGGACAAGCTTCGGACTTTGCCCTCAGAATGACAGCGAGGAAGTTAATGATTTTTAAATGGCTTACATTTATTGTAGGGGTTGTTGCCCTGATTTTCATTTTTCTCATAGCCCCGATTGAAAGGCAGGAGGGGATTGTGCAGAAGATTATGTATTTTCACATACCATCTGCATGGATAGCTTTCTTTGCCTTTTTTGTCGTGTTTGTTGCAAGTATTCTTTATCTTTGGAAAAAGGAGAGGGAATGGGATATTATCGCACATTCTGCTGCCGAGGTTGGTATCATTTTTTGCTCCCTCGTCTTAATAACAGGCCCTATATGGGCTAAACCAATATGGGGGGTCTGGTGGACATGGGATGCGAGACTTACATTGACACTGGTATTATGGCTGATTTATGTGGCGTATCTGATGTTAAGGTTTCACGCATCTGAAGGGTCCCAGAGGGCGAGGTTTGCTGCTGTCCTTGGAATCGTAGGGTTTCTTGATGTGCCGATTGTCCATTTCTCAGTCCTCTGGTGGAGGACAATACATCCAAAGCCAAAAGTTTTGAGTATGGAATCTCCCGGCTCAGGATTGGAATCAGTAATGCTTATTACACTCATTATGTCCCTGATTGCATTCACCCTGATTTTTTTTCTTTTATTAGGGCAAAGGATTTCGCTGGAAAAAATGAGGGATGAACTGAACGAAATAAAAAGAAGAACATTTCATAGTTCATAAAACTCATTGGTTATTAGCTGATTATGAGGAATTCAAAAGAGATTTTTGAGGAATATATCTCAAAAAAGAAACTCAAATTTACCTCTCAGAGAAATATCATACTTGACATATTTTTAAAGGAAGAGGGACATATAAGCACAGAAGAGTTGTATGAAAAGGTTGTACAAAAATCTCCATCCATAGGCATTGCAACTGTTTACAGGACATTAAAACTTCTTACAGAGTGTGGTCTTGCCTATGAAAGGCAGTTTGGTGACGGGCAGTCAAGATACGAGCATAGCCATGAGCATATCCACCATGACCATCTAATATGCACAGGATGCGGAAAGATTGTTGAATTTGAGAATGCTGATATTGAAAAACTGCAGAATGAGATGGCGAAAAAGAACAAATTTAAGGTATATGCACATAAATTGGAACTCTATGGACTCTGCCATGACTGTATAAAATGAACCCTGTTAGACCTCTGGTCTCTTATGGGGTATATTTAAATAACACTTAAAAATTGAAAGGGAGTCTGACAGGGTGAAGAAAAATTTCCTGAAAATATCTTCCACTTTTCCTTCTATTTTATTTTGCTTCCTTTTAGCCCCTATTATTATTCCTTCATTTGTTAAATCTGCCTGTGCAGAAGAGTATATACAAGTTCCTGCGGCTGCCGATTTAAGGACTGAATTCAGCGATGGCGTATATTCTGTTGAAGAACTGGTAAAACTGGCAAAATCAAAGGGGATAGAAATACTGATTATTAATGACCATGACAGATATTCGCTTGAATACGGTTTTTGGCCCCTTGAGAGGATTTTAAAGAAAAAGGTAGAGGAATCATCTCTATTAAAGAATGGTGCAAAGAATTATTTAGACGAGATAGAGAGGGTAGGGAAGAAATATCCTGATATGCTCATCATCCCCGGTATAGAAAGTGCTCCATTTTATTACTGGACAGGCAGTGTCTTCTCTAATAATCTTACAGCCCATAAATGGGAGAATCATATTGGGATTGTAGGATTGGAGAGTCCCAAAGATATAGAAGGGCTTCCTACACTTAACAGCAATCTCTCTGTAAAATATTACAAGAATTATATCTATAACACTGCGTTTTTTACACTCTCTTTAATATTCAGTATCCTGTTAATCAGATGGGAGGGTGTCTATAGATATACAGGTATGGTTATATGTTTATTCAGTCTGCTTTTCATTATAAATTTTCATCCACTCAGAAGTTCACCCTTTGACCAGTATCATGGGGATAAGGGGGTTCTGCCGTGGCAGGAGACTATTGACTATGTGAATTCAAGGGGAGGTATGACATTCTGGCATCACCTTGAATCGGCGTCTGGTATTGGCAAAAAGGGACCTATATCCATTAATACGCCGCCTCACCCTGAAGATTTAATAAAGACACAGGATTATACAGGCTTTCAGGCTATATATGAAGATACCATTCATGTTACCGAGCCGGGCAAGGAATGGGATATGGTGTTAAGTCAGTATTGTGCAGGCAACAGGGATATGCCTGCCTGGGGAATTGGCGGTCTTGATTATCATGGGGAAGGGGAGTCGGGGATAAAGTTGCAGGATGTTAAGACCGTATTTCTTCTGAAGGAAAAGACAAAAAATGCTGTATACGAGGCATTGATAAATGGAAAGGTCTATCCTGTCAGACAGGGTGAGGATTACAGATTGGTTTTAGATGAGTTTTCCATCTCTGGCACTTCCGGGGTAAAGGCTATCTCTGGAGATGAGATAGAAGTTCAGGGGAGTCCTAATATTAATATTAAGGTGTCTGCAATCCCCCCGCTACCCCCCTTTGCGACCTCCCCTTCCCCTCCTTCTGAAGGAGGGGATAAAGGGGAGGTCAAAGGGGGGATAAAGGGGGAATCAGTGGAGGTTCAATTAATTCGTAGCGGTGAAATGATAAATAAATTTGAAGGTGAGACACCGTTAGAAATAAGTTTTAATGATGAACATCTGCCTGGCTCAGAACAGGGCAAGTTTAAATCAGGAGATAAGATATATTACAGATTAAATATATATGGAAAGAGACCTAACTATATTATCTCAAATCCTATATTTGTAAAGCTTCTGCCGGGAGAGATAAAAGAGGAGCCTTCACCATCATCAGAAGCAGCTGAACCTTCACCTGCCCCGGAAGAATTAAAGAAGGTTGAATATATAATAGTTGAAAAATATTCTGCAATAAGAAATGGGCCGGGGGTAGAATATATAAAAATTGGAAGGGTTGATAAGGGAGAGAGCTTAGAGCTGCTGCATATTGAAGAGAAATTTTATAAAGATAAACCGTGGTATAAGGTGAGGTATAAGGATACAGAGGGCTTTATATGGGGAGGACTGGCAAGGAAGGACTGAGATAACTATTCAGCCACGGATTTTCACTGAAAAAAAGGCTTAAGACTGAAGGCTTAAGGTTTACTTCAGCCTGTTTTTCTTCAGCCTTCAGCCTAAATTATCTTTTCTTTAAGTCTGTGTAAGTCTGTGGCTAAAGGATTTTTTCTATGATTGCAGCGATACATCAACCCCAGTTCATACCATGGCTCGGTTATTTTGATAAGATTGACCAATCGGATGTATTTATATTTCTTGATAATGTCCAGTATAAAAAAAATGAATATCAGAATAGAAACAGGATAAAGACGGTTGATGGCTGGCAGTGGCTTACAGTGCCTGTCCTTTATAAGTTTCCTCAGAAGATTAATGAAGTAAGAATCAATAATAAGATAGACTGGAAAAAGAAACACCTTCATGCTTTAATTACAAATTATTCAAGGGCAAAATATTTTGAAAGATATATTGAATATTTTAAGGAATTATATTCAAAGGAATGGGAGATTATTTCGGATATTAATATAGAGGTGACAAGACAGCTTGCTGAATTTTTAGGTATTAAAAATAAGTTTTTGGTTGCCTCAGAACTAACCCCACCTTTGTCCTCCCCTTATTTAAGGGGAGGTTTGAGGAGGAGTTATTTAGAGGGGGGCGAGGGAGGATTTTCTGATGACCCTACAGATAGACTCATAAAATTGTGTAAATTAACAGGGGCTGATACATATCTTGCAGGAAAAGATGGTGCAAAATATATGGATGTTGAGAAATTTACGAAAAGCGGGATTAAACTAACTTTTCAGGATTTTAAGCACCCTGTTTATAACCAATTGTTCAGGAAATTTGAACCGTATATGTCGGTGATAGATTTACTTTTTAATCATGGTGAAGAGAGTCTTGAAATAATCAGAAAATATAGGGAGGGGTAATCCCCCTCACCTTGAATCCTCTCCCCGCAAGGGGGAGAGGGATAAGGAGGGTATTGTTATATGAATATTCTGGCAATAGGGGCACACCCGGATGATATAGAAATTGGTTGTGGAGGGTCACTTATAAAATACAATAGGGCAGGACACAATGTTTATCTTCTTATTATGACAGCAGGAGAGATGGGAGGGGATGCTGATATAAGAAAGAGTGAACAGTTAGAGTCTGCAAAGGTCATCGGGGCAAAGGATGTAATATTTAAGGATTATCCTGATACAAATCTGCCCCTTAATAAGATATTGATTTCAAATATAGAGGCTGTTGTTAAAAAGACAAAGCCTGAATTGATATTTGTGAATTATACACACGATACCCATCAGGACCACAGGACTTTGGCAAAGGGGACAATATCTGCAACGAGGTATATAAAGAATGTTTTGTTTTATGAAGTGCCGACAACACATGATTTTAATCCAAGTGTTTATGTTGATATAACCGATGTGATTGAGCAGAAGGTAGGCTGTCTTGAAGCCCATGCATCTCAGGTTATGAAGACGAATATAGAGGGACTTTCAATTGTAGAAATCGCAAAATCATCCGCTACATTCAGGGGTATTCAGGGGAGGGTAAAATTTGCGGAAGGTTTTGTCCCCTTAAGACAGTTTCTGAGTATTTAAAAGGAGAAAGGGAGAATGAGATAGAGAAATGGAGAAAAATTTATTTTATTGCTCTTTCTCCCACATTCTCCATTTCCCCTTTTCTCCTTAATTCTTTGTTCTTTTTACAGAGTCTTTAGATATTCATTTATAGACTTTGCTGCATTCCTGCCTGCACCCATCGCAAGTATAACGGTAGCACCGCCTGTGACAATATCACCGCCTGCAAATACACCTTTCTTGCTTGTCTTGCAGGTCTTTTCGTCGTCCACTACGATATATCCCCATTTATTCAGTTCAAGCCCTGGTGTAGTTTGTGCTACCAACGGGTTTGCATTAGTTCCTATTGCCACAACTATGGCATCAAGATTTATAACAAACTCAGACCCTTTAACAGGGACAGGCCTCCTCCTCCCGGAATCATCAGGCTCGCCAAGCTCCATCTTTATACACTCAAGACCTGTTACCCACCCCTTTTCATTTCCTATAACACGGACAGGTGCTGTCAGCATTATAAATTGGACACCCTCATGCTCTGCGTGCTCCATCTCTTCTTTCCTTGCAGGCATCTCATCCCTTGACCTTCTGTATATTATGTAGGCATTTTCAGCCCCGAGCCTCAGTGCTGTCCTGACAGAATCCATTGCTGTATTACCGCCGCCTATGACTGCCAGATTTTTATATTTTTTAATCGGTGTATCGTATTCTGGGAAATTATATGCCTTCATCAGATTTGACCTTGTAAGATACTCATTGGAAGAATAGACACCGTTTAAATTTTCTCCGGGTATATTCATAAACTGCGGAAGTCCGGCACCATTTGCGAGGAAGAGTGCATCGTATCCATCCCTTTGCATCAATTCATCAACAGTCCGTATTCTCCCTATTACATGATTTAACTTAAACTCAACACCAATCTTCTGCAGATAATCAAGCTCCCTTTCAACTATTGCCTTTGGGAGCCTGAATTCAGGAATGCCGTAAACAAGAACACCGCCTGCCTTATGAAGTGCCTCAAAGATTGTTACACCATGCCCCATTTTTATTAGGTCACCTGCACAAGCGAGCCCTGCAGGACCTGACCCTATAATTGCAACCTTTTTACCTGTTTTTGGAGCCATTTCCGGCATCTCAAATGTTCCGTGTGCAGCCTCATAGTCTGCTACATACCTCTCAAGCCTTCCGATAGATACAGGTTTGTCTTTCTTTCCTACTACACACACCATCTCACACTGGTCTTCCTGAGGGCAGACCCTGCCGCAGATGGCAGGAAGGAGGCTTGACTCCTTAATTACCTTTGCCGCTCCCAAAATATCACCCTCTGAAACTTTCTTGATAAACTGGGGAATATTTATGTTAACAGGGCATCCGTCAATACATACAGGATTTTTGCACTGGATACACCTTATAGACTCATTAAGTGCCAGTTCGGCTGGGAAACCGTATGTAACTTCTTTGAAATTTTTTGCCCTTTCATGAGGGTCCTGTTCAGGCATTGGCTGCCTTGGAATTTTTGGTTTTTTCTTTTTTAAAGTTTTTTCTTCTTCCTTTTTTTCTTCAGTCATTTTTACCTCTCAATTAGAGTTAAGAGGTTAAGGTTTAGGTTGAGGTTTAGAATTTTCTTAACCTTGACCTTAGCCTCAACCTTGCTTTAATCATGCGGCACGGCATGAACCCTGCTGGCACAACTCCCTTGATATTTTTTCTTCATCTACATATTGTCTCAAGCGTGACATCATCTCGTCAAAATTTACTTGATGCCCGTCAAATTCAGGGCCGTCAACACATACGAATTTTGTCTTGCCTCCGACTGTAACACGGCATGCACCGCACATCCCCGTCCCGTCCACCATTATGGTATTAAGACTGGCGAAGGTGAGTAGTTTATAAGGCTCGGTAACCTTACAGACCATCTTCATCATTATTGGAGGGCCAATAGTTACAACCAAATCAATCTTCATCCCTGATTCTATCATTGACTTTAACTCATCGGTAACAAAGCCATGCCTGCCGTATGAGCCGTCATCTGTTGTTATTCTTACCTCATCACTGCATTTTCTCATGAGGTCTTCATATATAAGAATCCCCTTTGTCCTTGCACCGAGTATTGATATCACATTGTTGCCTGCTGCCTTTAATGCCTGTGCAATTGGGTGGACAGGGGCAACTCCGATACCCCCGCCGATACATACCACTGTTCCAAATTTTTCTATATGGGTTGGTTTTCCAAGAGGGCCTGCAAGGTCAAATATATTGTCTCCGGCATTTAATTTGGCGAGTGTCATTGTGGTCTTGCCAACCTCCTGAAAGAGTATATTGATAGTCCCTTTTTCAACATTCTTATCCGATATTGTCAATGGTATCCTCTCGCCGTTTTCTGCTGCCCTCAAGATTACAAACTGTCCTGCCTTATGTTTTTCGGCAATCCATGGCGCCTCAACAACAAATTCCTTTATTGCCGGTGCATCTGTCCACCATACCTTTTTTTCAAGTATCTTGTTCATTATTAACCCCCACTTTAACTAACGACTTACAACCTACAACTAACAACTTATAATTGTTATCAGTTGTAAGTTATCAGTTATTAGTTTGTTTTATGTATTGCCCTTTTATTGACATCTGCAGCCCCCTCCATCAATACCTCCGAATAGACAGGGTGGGAGTGCATTGTATCTTCCAGTTCTTTTGATTTCATCCCCATTTTTATTGCAACCACACCTTCATGTATCATTTCAGTTGCATGAGCCCCTATAATATGGACACCTAAGATTTTATCTGTAATAGAATCACTTATGAATTTTACCATTCCTGCAATCTCACCGCTTGCATGTGCTCTTCCGAGGCTTCTAAATTGAAAAGTGCCTCTATTTATTTTTATGCCCTTTTCCTCTGCCTCTCTCTCCTTTAAACCTGCACAGCCTATTTCAGGCTCTGTAAATACTGTAGAGGGGATGAGGGAATAATCCATTTTTCTATCACCGCCGGCTGCATTTTCTACTGCAACAATTCCTTCCTTTGACGCAACATAAGCAAGCATTGCCTTTCCCGCTACATCACCTGCTGCATATATCCCCGTCACAGAAGATTCCATCTTATCATTAACCAAAATATTGCCTTTTTCCCCTATTTTTATTCCTGAATTTTCAATTCCAAGCCCTGAAGTATTAAATCTCCTCCCTGCGGCTATAAGGAGTTTATCCGATTTTAATTCATTACCATCAGATAAGGTAACTTTTATATTGGTATTGTCCTTTAAAACCTTAGCAACTTTTTTGTTTGTATATACCTTAATTCCCTTCTTTTTAAATTCCCTCTCAAGTGTTGATGAGATATCCTCATCCTCTGAAGGAGTTAGATGAGATAGCTGTTCTACTATGCTAACCTTTACGCCAAAACTGCTGAAGATGTGTGCAAACTCACAGCCAACAGCACCTCCGCCGATAATTGTTAGTGATGCCGGCAGGCTTTCAATATTTAAGATTGAATCGCTGTCAAATATATATTCATTATCAACATGAACTCCCTTAAGAACAGCAGGGTAAGAACCGGTAGAGATAATAACCTTATCTCCTTTTATTTTTTCAGTATATCCATTTTCCTTATGATTTTCAATTAGGAAAGGCTCAATAAATTCAGCAGTCCCATGTTCAAGTGTAATATTATAATTTTTAAAGAGCGATTTTATTCCATTTATTCCACTCTCTACAATCCTTTTTTTCCTCTTTTGAACGGCACCAAAATTAAAATTTATATTTTCAGCATTTATTCCAAATTCAGAAGCCTTTTTAATGGAATTGAATAAATTTGCAGATGCTATAATTGACTTTGTAGGAATGCATCCCCTGTTTAGGCATGTCCCTCCAACTTCATCCTTTTCAAGGACACAAACTTTTTTTTTAAGCTGAGCAGCCCTTATTGCCGCAACATAGCCTGCTGGTCCCGCCCCCAAAATAATTATATCAAATAGATTCGCTTTGCTCACTACATGCCTTTCCAATAAAAAGCCTCACTCTCTAACTCCTCAACTCCCTGAATTCATAAGCCGCATAAGAGGTTTTTCACTATAAATTATTAAACAGCATCTTGTCAAGATTTTTTAAGGCATAGGAAATTTAAACCACGAAGGACACGAAGGAAAAAACATAATTTAACCACAGATTGACACAGATTTTCACAAGAGATGTCATTCTGACCCTGAGCAAAGCGAAGGGGAAGAATCTGGGTTTTAGATACTTCGCTTTGCTCAGTATGACACTTTGTGTCATCTTGTGGTTTCATCATTCTTTTCCTCTGCGTCCTTTGCGACTCTGCGGTGAAATTAGGTTTTTGTTTCTTGACCAAAAAACTCTTGACAAGATAAGTTTCTATGGTATATTGCCCTCATAATATTTAGGAGGGCTTACCTATGCGAAACCTCACTTCTGAACCTGCCGAAGAGTCAATTGGCACGAAGATTGCCAGTCAGTCAGTC
>Ga0209521_10003457_pt1 | contig 12755 bp, 7 predicted proteins | sample Rifsed19ft4_FD_184016 | JGI IMG/M metagenome (GOLD analysis project Ga0209521, IMG submission 184016) | Soil microbial communities from Rifle, Colorado, USA - sediment 19ft 4 (version 2) | ecosystem: Environmental > Terrestrial > Deep subsurface > Rock core/Sediment | place: Rifle, Colorado... | reverse complement strand
TAATAATCGCTCTTCAAATCATCGATGCTTCTCACCGGAAGGCGACCCAAGCTGTCTATCGGATATCCGAGAGGGGGAATGCGCAAGCTTTTTCCATGGAGGCGGTTTCGGGCGATCTCGATGATGTCAGCCAAGATGGCGGTTGCTGTGGGCATCATCCCCGCTCCCTGCCCCAGATACATGGTAGATCCTAATGCCTCGCCATCGATGAAGACGGCATTATAAGGGCCGCGCACGGAGGCCAGGGGATGGTGCAGAGAGACCAGCGCTGGATGGACACGCGCTTCAATCTTGCCATTGTCATGCCTGGCGATGGCTAAAAGTTTGATTTTATAACCTAACTCCCTGGCATAGGTTATATCCATACGACTGATGTGGCGAATCCCTTCGGTGTAAATATCCTTGAGCCTTACCCGTGTTCCAAATGCCAACAGGACCAAAATGGCCAGCTTATGGGCCGCGTCTATGCCGTTGATGTCAAAGCTCGGGTCGGCCTCGGCATAGCCTAGCTGTTGCGCAGATGCCAGCGCCTTGTGGAAATCCTCCCCGCTCTCTTCCATGGTCGTGAGGATATAGTTGCAGGTGCCGTTAAGGATCGCATAAAGGGCCCGGTTTCGGTCGCCGGCCAGCCCTTCTTTCAAGGTCCTGATGATCGGGATTCCACCCCCGACGCTCGCCTCAAATCCGATATCGATCCCATGCTTCTGTGCCCGGGCAAAAATCTCCTCACCATGAACCGCAAGCAGCGCCTTATTGGCAGTTACAATATCCTTCCCCGCCTCCATGGCTTTGAGGATATAGCTGCGCGCCGGTTCGTAGCCGCCAATCAGCTCCACAATAATATCAATATCGGGGTTGCTGAGAATCTCGTCAGGCACATCCGTAAGCAACCGCGCGGGCAGTTGGATATCCTTTTGCTTGCGCGTACCTCTCGCGAGAACCCTGGCTAGAGATAAAGTAGCGCCTACTTTTTTCTCTATAAGCCTCCGATTTCTCTTTAGTAATTTTATTACGCCCTGGGCTACGGTTCCGCGGCCAAGGATGGCTATATTGATTCCGCGCTTCATTTTAGTCGGGCGATTTTCCCAGCGCCCTGCGAATGGTCCGCACGGCCTGGCGTGTACGGTGCTCGTTCTCGATCAGGGCAAAGCGGACAAATTCATCCCCGTACTGGCCAAACCCGATTCCAGGAGAGACCGCCACTTTTGCTTCCTTCAGGAGAAATTTCGAAAACTCGACGGAACCCATCGCCTTGCACGGCTCGGGGATCTCCGCCCAGACGAACATGGTGCCTTTGGGCTTATTGATCTTCCAGCCAACCCGGTCCAGGCCCTCTATGAGGGCGTCCCGGCGGCTGCGGTAAGTTTCCCGGATCGTTGCCACGCAGTCCTGAGGACCGTTCAAGGCGTGAATGGCGGCGATCTGCACCGGCTGGAAAATCCCGTAATCCAGGTAGCTCTTGATCCTGGCTAAGGCATGGATCATTTCTCTGTTGCCAACGGCAAATCCTACCCGCCATCCCGGCATGTTATAGCTTTTGGAAAGAGAGAAGAATTCGATGCCGATCTCCTTGGCGCCAGGAACCTGAAGGAAGCTCGGCGGCTGATAGCCGTCGAAGGTGATGTCCGCATAGGCCAGGTCGTGGATGACCAGGAGCTCGTGTTCCTGCGCGAAGCGAACAACGCGCTCAAAGAATTCCAATTCCACGACCTCTGTCGTCGGGTTATGGGGAAAGCTGATGATCAAGAGCTTTGGCTTGGGCCAGGTCTGCTTGATCGCCTCCTCTAAATGAAGGAGGAATTCTTCACTCGAACGCATGGGGATGCTACGGAGGTCTCCGCCCGCAAGAACCACGGAGTACTGATGGATCGGATAGGTTGGGCTTGGACAAAAGACCACGTCGCCGGGATCCACGATGGCCCAGACCAGATGACTCAATCCCTCTTTTGCCCCGATCGTGACTATGGCCTCCATGTCGGGATCGATCTCAACCTGAAAGCGCCTCCGATACCAGTCCGCGATCGCAAGTCTCAGTTTGTAGATACCTCTGGAAGCCGAATAGCGGTGGTTATGACCTTTTTCCACTGCCTCGACGAGCTTGGCGACAATGTGCGGCGGCGTCGGTTGATCCGGGTTGCCCATGCCGAAATCGACGATGTCTTCCCCTCTCCTTCGCGCCTCCTGCTTCAAGTCATTGATGATGTTGAAGACATACGGCGGGAGCCTCTTGATGCGTTGGAATTCCACTCTTTTACCTCGTATTAGTATCGCTTTAATTTATAAGCTATCTACCCGTTACGTGCAAACGATGGATTAGAGCAAATGAAAATTGAAAAATGCAAGCTGCAAAATCATCGCGATATTTTTTGAGTTCGCCTAATTTCTCTTCCATTTTACATTTTTCAATTTGCACTTTACATTTTGCAATGTTCGAGACCCTACCCGATCCCCCCGAGTTCCAGTCTGCCGCCCCAGCGCTGTTTCAGGATCTCTTTCAAGGGCCGGGATTCCTTTCCCGTTAGCCTCGGATCCTGTGCCAGCCAGGTGAGCGCTTCCTTTCTCGCTTCGAGGAGAAGACGGGAATCCCGGACGAGATTCGCCAGGCGGAAGTCCGCCAGACCTGATTGGCGGGTACCCAACAGTTCGCCGGGACCTCTGAGTGCGAGATCCGCCTCGGCGATCTTAAAGCCGTCATGCTCTTTTTCCATGACCTTAAGTCGCCTTAAACCGTCCGGGTTATTGCCGCCGTAGGTGACTAAAAAGCACCGGGAAGGATCTTTTCCTCTTCCCACCCTTCCGCGCAGCTGGTGCAGTTGGGATAGGCCGAAGCGTTCCGCGTGTTCCACTACCATCACCGTGGCGTTGGCGATGTCGATTCCTACTTCGATCACGGTCGTCGCCACCAGGACCTGCACGTCCCCATCTTTGAAGCGGCGCATGGTTTGGTCGCGTTCTTCAGAATTCATTCTCCCATGAACCAGCCCCAGGCGAAACTCCCTGAAGACCGACTCGGAGAGTTCCCGCGCCATCCGGGTCGCGTCGCGGAGCTGGAGTTTCTCCGATGCCTCCACCAATGGATAGACTATATAGGCTTGATGTCCTTTGCGGAGTTCCTCCCGAACCAGTTCGTAGAGTTCCTGACGGGCCCCCTCGTTAAAGAGTCTTGTCAGCACCGGGATCCTGCCGGGGGGCATCTCGTCCACCGAGGAGACCTCCATATCTCCGTAAAGGACCATAGCAAGGCTGCGGGGGATCGGGGTGGCGCTCATAAGGAGCATGTCGGGCTGGGGTAGCGATGGGGCGGATGCGCCGCGCCCGCCGGAGAGATGTTGCAGCGCCATCCTCTGGATCACTCCGAACCGGTGCTGCTCATCAATAATGCCAAGGCCCATGCGAGGGACGTGGACTCCTTCCTGAATCAGCGCATGGGTCCCGATCATAAAGGCAGTCTCCCCTCTCTCGATCCCTTGAACCGTATCCCTCTTTTCCCCTGACGAAAGAGAGCCTGTAAGCAAAGCGATGGGAACCGCCAACTTCTCGGCAAAACCTTTGAGGTTGCGGTAATGCTGCTCGGCCAAAAGCTCCGTCGGCGCCATCCATACCGCCTGGAAGCCGTTTTCAATGGCCCTGAGCGCCGCCAGCCAGGCCACGATGGTCTTGCCGGAACCGACATCCCCCTGGACCAGTCGCTGCATTGGGCGCGGCGATTCCATGTCCTGGTGGATCTCGCCCAGGACCCGCTCTTGCGCGCCGGTCAGGGAAAAAGGGAGCAGCGCTGACATTTTTTGCGTGAGGCTTCTCTCATCGCCGGTAAAGGAGATACCCTTCAGTGTGGTTCGGTATTTTCTTCTGAGTCCGAGCCCCAGTTGGAGATAGAAAAACTCATCAAAAATGATCGAGCGATGGGCGCGCGAGGCAAACTCGTTAAGTGAAACGATATCGGCGATTTTCTCCGGACGGTGAACTTCGGCCATCGCGCGCGCGAGATCCGTCATCCCCTCTCTTCGAGCGATAATGTCCGGCAGGAAGCTGGGCAAAAAACCGCAATACTCGTCAAGCGCCTGCGCCACCCATCTTCGAATCGAGCTCAGGGACATCCCTCCCGGCTTGAGATAGATCGGGAGGATTCTTTCCCTCTCCTCTTCGTTTCCGGACTCCATGGATTCGAACTCTGGATGGACCATCCTCTTCTGGGCCCCCATTCCTCTCTCCACCTTGCCGTGGATCAGGAGCTCTTGACCCTTCACAAGACTTTTCGCGATATACGGCCGGACGCGATACCACACTAACCCAAGCGTTCCGGTTTCATCTGCCAGAGTCCCTGTAAGGATGCTTCTCCTCGTTCTGGGGATAAACTTTTTCTCCAGGGCAACCAGCCTGCCGATGAAGCTCTCTTCTCTCCCGACAGTCGCCTGGCGGATCTTTTTTATGTGGCGGCGATCCTCATAGCGGAAGGGCAGGTGGTAAAGAAGATCCTCTACGGTGTTGAGCCCAAGTCCCTCCAGTTGAGCCGCCCGCTTGGGACCAACCCCTTTAAGGAACCGCAGTGGAGTCCTAAGCGCCCGAAAACAATCTTTGGGTGGAACAGCGGTAGGCTGATAATTGGAAAATAGTTCATCCTTCATCCTAACCTACCGCCGGCTGCCTGATATTCCTGCAGCGCCTGCACGTCGAGTTCGCCCTCTTTCAGGAGCTCGATCCCCTCCACGGCCGCATCTGCGCCGGCTATAGTGGTAAAATATGGGACTTGATAGTCGAGGGCGTTGCGCCTGAGATAATAGGAATCGGCATGCGAGTGGGCGTCGGTTGGCGTGTTGATGACCATAGCGATCTCACCGTTCTTGATCGCTTCGGCGATGTTCGGGCTCCCCTCCTGAACCTTTTTGACCATCTCTGCCGGCAGCCCGCGACTGTGAAAGTATGCCGCCGTGCCCCGCGTCGCAACGATCTCGAACCCTAACCGGTGCAGGCGTTGGGCGATGGCACAGACGCTTTCCTTGTCTTCATCCCGCACGCTGACAAAGACCTTGCCCTGAAATGGCAAACGCATTCCGCTGCCCAGTTGCGCCTTTGCAAAGGCAAGGCCGAACGAACTGCCCATCCCCATCACCTCGCCGGTAGACTTCATCTCCGGTCCCAAGAGGGTGTCCACGCCGGGAAACTTGCTGAAGGGAAAAACGGATTCCTTGACGGAGACGTGCCGGGGGAGGATCTCCGAGGTCAGGCCGAGATCCGCCAGTTTTTTCCCCACCATGATCCGCGCCGCCAGTTTTGCCAGCGGCACTCCGATCGCCTTGCTCACAAACGGGACGGTGCGCGAGGCCCGCGGGTTCACCTCCAGGACATAGATATCATGCCCTTTGACGGCGAATTGAGCATTCATTAGCCCGCGGACATTGAGCGCCTTTGCCAGTGAAACGGTCTGACGCCGGATCTCATCCTGGATATCTTTTCCGATAGACTTTGGCGGCAGGACGCAGGCGCTATCGCCGGAGTGCACCCCGGCCCTTTCGATGTGCTCCATGATTCCCCCGATAACCACCCTTTCTCCGTCTGCCAGGGCGTCCACGTCCAGTTCGACCGCATCATCCAGGAACTTATCAATAAGGACCGGATGCTCAGGGGAGGCCGCCACCGCATGCGTCATATAGTGCCTGAGCGACTCCTGATCGTAGACGATCTCCATGGCCCTACCGCCTAAAACATAAGAAGGGCGGACCAGAACGGGATAGCCGAGCCGCTCCGCGATATGCTGCGCCTCTTCGTAGGAACGGGCGGTGCCGCTCTCGGGCTGGTTTATCCCCAGCTGTTCCAGCAGTTGCTTGAATCTCTCACGGTCCTCTGCCAGGTCGATGTTGTCCGGAGAAGTGCCGATGATTTTCACCCCCGCGCGCTCCAGCGGCAGGGCCAGTTTTAAAGGCGTTTGACCGCCGAATTGAACGATCACCCCGTCGGGTTTTTCGCGCTCGACGATATTCAGGACATCCTCGAGCGTCAGCGGCTCGAAATATAATTTATCGGAAGTGTCATAATCGGTGCTGACGGTCTCGGGATTGCAGTTCACCATGATGGTTTCATAACCGTCCTCTTTGAGAGCAAACGCGGCATGGACGCAGCAATAGTCGAACTCGATCCCCTGCCCGATCCGGTTCGGTCCCCCTCCCAGGATCATGATCTTCTTCCTTGCCGTGGGATTGGATTCGTCCTCTCCTTCGTAGGTGGAATAGAGATAAGGGGTATAGGCCGCAAACTCCGCGCCGCAGGTATCCACCGCGCGGAAGACCGCGCGGACCCCGGCCTGAGTTCTGAGCGCGCGGATCTCTGCGTCCGGCAGCTCCAAAAGATCCGCCAGGCGACGATCCGAGAAGCCCATTTGTTTGAGCGGATTAAAAAAGCCGGCAGTCAACTCCGCTGTTTTCCCGCGCCGTTCCCTAATCCTTCCTTCAGACGCAATGATCTCTTTTACCTGCTGCAAAAACCACGGGTCGATCCTGGTAAGGCCATGGATTTCATCAGTGCCCATTCCCAATCGAAAGGCGTCCGCCAAGTACCACAAGCGTTGGGCATTGGGGGTCTCCAGCTTCTGGCGCAAAAGCTTAAGGTTCTCGTCGCGATTCGCGCTGATCTTTATCTTCTCTTCAAAACCATACGAGCCGATCTCCAGAGAGCGCATCGCTTTCTGGAGCGATTCCTTGAAGGTGCGCCCTATCGCCATGACCTCGCCGACCGACTTCATCTGCGGGGTAAGAATATCTTGAGCCTGGGGAAATTTTTCGAAGGTGAAGCGCGGGATCTTCACCACGACGTAATCAATGGTCGGCTCGAAGCAGGCGGGGGTCTCCCGGGTGATGTCGTTGGGGATCTCGTCCAGGGTGTAGCCCACCGCCAGCTTGGCGGCGATCTTGGCGATGGGAAAACCCGTGGCCTTGCTCGCCAGGGCGGAACTGCGTGAGACCCGTGGGTTCATCTCGATCACCACCAGGCGCCCGTCCCTGGGATTGACCGCAAACTGGATGTTGGATCCGCCGGTATCGACCCCGATCTCGCGAATGACCCTGAGGGCGGCGTCGCGCATGATTTGATATTCCTTGTCCGTAAGGGTTTGCGCCGGCGCGACGGTGATCGAGTCCCCGGTGTGGATTCCCATGGGATCGAAGTTTTCGATCGGGCAGACGATCACCACGTTGTCCTTGTGGTCGCGCATGACTTCGAGCTCGAACTCTTTCCAGCCGATTACCGACTCCTCGATCAGCACCTCGTGGACCGGGGAGATATTCAAGCCGCGCTGCACGACTTCCTTGAATTCCTCGTGACCGTAAGCGATGTTTCCACCGCTGCCGCCCAGCGTGCGCGAGGGGCGTATGATCAGGGGGAAATGGAGCCGGCGCTGGATTTTCTGGGCCTCCCGCAGGTTGCGGGCATAGCCGCTGCGGGGAAGGTCCAACCCGGCGTTCTTCATCGCTTCCTTGAAGAGATCGCGGTCCTCGGCCTTCTTGATCGCTTCCAGCTTGGCCCCGATCATCTCCACGCCGTAGCGTTCCAGGATGCCCTGTTCCGCCAGATCGATGGAAATATTCAATGCGGTCTGCCCGCCCAGCGTCGGGAGCAGGGCATCGGGACGCTCCTTGCGGATGATCTTCTCAACAGTATCCACGGTAATCGGCTCGATGTAGGTGCGATCGGCAAAATCGGGATCAGTCATGATCGTGGCAGGATTGGAGTTGACAAGAATGACACGAAACCCCTCTTCTTTGAGCGCCTTGAGCGCCTGAGTGCCGGAATAGTCGAACTCGCAGGCCTGGCCGATAACGATAGGGCCGGAGCCGATGAGGAGGATCGATTTTATGTCAGTGCGCTTGGGCATTCCTGAGAGTTTCTCGGTTAATTGCGCTGCTCTTTCATTAACTTCACGAATCTCTGAAACAGATAGCTCGCGTCGTGCGGGCCGGGAGAAGATTCCGGATGATACTGGACGGAGAAGATCGGCAATTCACGGTGCGCCAGGCCTTCCACCGTGTGGTCATTCAGATTCAGATGCGTCACCTCGGCTGCCCCCTTCAGAGAGTCGGGGTCGAGGGCGAAGCCGTGGTTCTGGGTGGTTATCTCCACTTTGCGCGTGGTGAGATCCATCACCGGCTGATTCCCTCCATGATGGCCAAACTTGAGCTTATAGCTCTTTCCTCCCAACGCCAGGCCCATGATCTGATGGCCAAGACAAATTCCAAAGATTGGCTTTTTCCCGATCAGTTTCTGCACGATTTCTCTCGCGTAAGGCACCGCATCCGGATCTCCGGGGCCGTTGGAAAGAAAAATACCATCCGGGTTCATAGCCAAAACCTCTTCCGCAGGAGTCCAGGCCGGGACGACCTTGACCGTGCAGCCTGACTCGGCAAGGCTCCTAAGGATATTGAGCTTGATGCCGTAGTCATATGCGACCACGGAAAAGAGTGGAGCGGCAAAACTGGGAATTTTGGAGCGTCGTTTCTTCCCCCCGCCTGCCGGCTCTCTTTTTTTATACCCCTTTCCCAGCTCCCATCTCCCCTCATTCCAGTCGTAGGGCTCCTGGCAGGTGACCTCTTTTACCAAATCCCTTCCGATCAGGCCGGGAGATAGCTTGGCCCTGGCAGCCAGCTCCTCAGGATTATCGCTCACGGTCGAGATGATCCCCTCTTGCGAGCCGTGATCACGGAGATGGCGGACCAAAGAGCGGGTATCGATTCCTTCGATCCCAACAATCCCGTGCGCCGTCATATATTCGTGCAACGTTTGGGAAGCGCGCCAGTTGCTGGGAATAGAGGAGTATTCCTTGACAATGAACCCCTTGACATAGGGCTTGCGGGATTCCACATCCTCGGGATTGACGCCGACATTACCGATCTCAGGATAGGTCATAGCGACCATCTGTCCTTCATAGGAGGGATCGGTAAGTATCTCCTGATAGCCGGTCATGCTCGTATTGAAGACCACTTCGCCTAGCGCCTCGCCTTGAGCGCCGAAGGAGCGGCCGATATAAAAGCGTCCGTCCGCCAATGCCAGTATCGCTTTGCTCATTTTAGATTTTCGATTTTGGATTTTGGATTTCAGTCATTGGTTCTTGGCAATCAGCCTGAAACTAAGAGCTGAGGGTTGAGCGTTGATTGCCATCCTCCGGACTGATAATCGAGTAAATAACGACTTTATCCTTCTCGTCCCCTTCGACCTCGCGCAGTTTGACCCGCACTCTCTCCCTCTCGGAACTCGGGATGCGCTTCCCTACGTAGTCGGGTTTGACCGGAATCTCTCGATGCCCCCGGTCCACCAGAACAGCCAAACGGACCGATCGTGGACGCCCCGATTTAAAGATAATGCTCAACGCGGTCTTCACGGTCATCCCCGTGTGAATCACATCATCGACCAGGATTACGCCGCGCTCTTTTACATTGGGCGAAGACGGTTCGCTGTCCAGAGGAGAAAGTCTCCGGAGTTCGTCTCCCGTGCCGTAAATTTCGATCTCCCCGACCTCGATCTTTCTCTGGCTTCTCTTTTCCAGTTCTTCGGAAATACGTTTGGCAAGGAACGAACCCTTGGTCCGGATTCCGAGGATGAGCAAGCGATCGGGGTCCTCGCTCTCTTGAAGAATCTGCTCGCTCATTTGGCAGATCGCCGCCTGAATCTCCTCTTCGTCCATGATGTTTCGCTGCGGGCCGCTCTTATAGGGCTCGTATCGCAGCTCTTCGGCTTGCTTGATGGAATCAAAAATCGCCAATTCCGCGCGTTTCATCCACTCCCGCACCGTTTCTCCCAGCGAGATGTCGTAAGGGCAGTATTTCCGCGACCTCGTGTGCCCCACATACCGGACCTTAAATTGGTGGCTGCAGTAGAAGCATCTTAAGATCAGGGCGCCACCGGGACCGGTAAAGAACACCTCGAATCGGGGACGGGTTGAGACAGGCTCCGTGCGACTCACACAATTGCCATTGACGCACTGCGGCCCGATTGGCTCCGGACTCTCGTAGAGCGAGATCTTTTTTCGCGACGCGCCCGCTCTTGTGACCCCCAGGGAGTCAAATAGAAATTGCAGAATCGCCATACGCATGGGGACTCCGTAGGCGGCCTGTTTGAAGTATATCCCCCTGCGATCCTTGTCGACCTCCTGCGACAGCTCATCTACCCGCGGCAGGGGATGCATCACGACCGTATCCTTGAACCGTCTCTCCTTGAGAAATTTTTCCCCGATCATGGGGTAGCTCCCAGTGTCTCCTCCGCTTCCCTCCTTGATCCGCTCTTTCTGTTTGCGCGTCATATAGAAGGCGTCAAATCTTATTCCCGAGACCATCTTGGTCAACCGATTTTGAGCCTCGGCATCGACCTGGGTGAAGAGCGCGAGCTGATGAGGCTGGCTCGGAGATAAATAGATCGCGTCGGTCCCGGTCACGACCGCATGAAGGTCGCCCGAGGGGATAGGCGCTAAATTGTAGTGAAAATCCCTTTCGAGTTCTTCGATGACGTATTGGGGGAGCTCCATCCCGTTTGCCGCCAGGGCGACCACATTGGCGCCAAAGCGCGCCAGGGCGTAGACCAGGGAATGGATGGTTCTCCCATGCTTCAAGTCGCCGCAGATCACCACGGTCAGCCCTTTCAGCCCGCCTTTTTCCTTCCTCAAGGTATAGAGATCACAGAGGGTTTGGGTCGGATGCTCATGACTGCCGTCGCCCGCGTTGATCACCGGGACATCGGCATACTCTGCGATCGCCTGAACCGCCCCGTCCCAGTAATGGCGTACCACCAGGACGTCGGCATAGCTCGAGACCACCCTGGCCGTGTCGGCAATGGTTTCGCCCTTGGCCGTAGAAGAGGACTTCATATCCGGGCAGCTGATCACAGACCCTCCCAGGCGCTGCATCGCCGATTCAAAAGATAACCGCGTCCTGGTGCTCGGCTCATAGAAGAGAGTCGCCATGATCCTACCGTCGCAGATCCTTAAAGCCGGACCGGATAGGCCCCGAGCCGGCATGCCGTCGGCCAGCTCAAAGATCTCTTCGATCTCTTGATCGGTAAGGTCTGCGATACTTACAAGATCCCGCTTTTTCATCGAATGGACTAATGAATACCGGGTTGATTCTTCGTCACTATCACCTGGTCCACCCCGTCCGATTCTTGCAGTAAAACATTGACCCTTTCCGAGACGGCAACGTGGACATTTTTGCCGACAATATCCGCCTTGATCGGGAGCTCCCGCTCGCCGCGGTCGACCAAAATAGCGACGAGAATCCTCTTCGGTTTGCCCAAATGGCCTACCAGATCCAATGCCGCGCGGATCGTTCGGCCTCGGTAGATCACATCGTCGACCAGGATTACAGTTTTCTCATCGACGGAAACCCGAACCTCACGAGCAGGCAGCTCCTGGGCCTGCTCGCCCCTCTCAACGTCGTCCCGATAAGGGGTGATATCGATAACGCCTACGGGAGGCGCGTTACCATTCCACTCCTCGATTTTTCGGGCGATCCTGCGCACTAAATGGGCTCCTCTAGAACGGATCCCGATCAAGGCAAGGTCCTCTACCCCGCCGTTTCTCTCCACGATCTCGTGCGCCATCCGGCTGATGGTGCGCTGGAGTTCTTCTTCCTGCATTAATACCTGTTTGCCCTGGTCCATAAAAAAAAGACCCCCCGAGGGGTTACCTGGGGGGTCTTAGAGTGGATAGATTTAAGTTTATTAGTTTCTTTTTTTTCATGGCACCCTTTCCAATCTCACAGGACTGGGTTAAAAGGTCTTACTTCTTATATGCTGCTATTTGAGCAAAGTCAAGAATCAACTCGCTTCCAATCTCTCAACTCTCTCCTCCAGTCGCTTCATCTGCTCCTTCATCACCTTTCGAGGCGAGCCTCCCTCAAGGTCGAACCTTCATTTCGATATCCGGGGTCTTATGGAGCTTGGTGATCCGTCGATATGGCGGTAGATCTGGTCAAAACCGGTGTCTAGCTTATTCTCCAGCTTATCCAGCCTGGCGTGCAGCTCCTGGTTCCCGAGCTTGACCTCCGAGCTTAGCAGGCTAACGCTTCTCGCCAAAGAGCTAAGCGAGTGTCCAGAATTTCCTGTTTTTTTCTTTTTCGGCACTTACGGCTCTCTCATCGAAACAGTCCGGATATTATTCCTTATAATTATAAAAAAAGTCCCGATGGTGAGCTGACCCTTTCTCCCCTCATTCCTTCCCGTGCCCCTCATGCCGTACACCGGCCTGTGCATACCCGCGCAACTCGTCGTATCTCTTAACCTGTTCCGGCGTGAGGATTCCCTTCATCTCTAAGTGCCTTCGCAAGTGCGCGATGCGCAACTCTCCTTGCAAGCGGGCGATCTCCCGGACCAGCGTGCGCAACCCGCCTTCATCGATGGCTCCTCCGGCGAACAGCCCATCCAGTTCTTCCTCCTTCTCCACGATGAGCCTCCCCAGCTTCTTTGCCTCCCCGAGTATTGCGGCGCGTACTGTCTCTGTCTGTGTCCTCTGCGCTGCGGTGAGTTTAAGCGGCCCGGCTAACTCGAGAGCGTGCAGCGGACCGGGGTAGTGGTTCAGCTCGGCAGCAAGGGCGAGCTCAATTCCCCGCCCCTCTAGGTAGGCTAGAACTTTATCCGCCGACAGCGCCTTGATCTCCCGCTCCTGCCGCCCCGCGTAAGGCGAGCCATGCTCCTGCGCTTGAGCCAGCAGCGGAACTATCAACAGAAGCAATAGCCATACAGGTTTCCCCATCGCGCATTCTCCTTTAAACTACTTTGTCCGA
>Ga0209521_10003450_pt1 | contig 12765 bp, 7 predicted proteins | sample Rifsed19ft4_FD_184016 | JGI IMG/M metagenome (GOLD analysis project Ga0209521, IMG submission 184016) | Soil microbial communities from Rifle, Colorado, USA - sediment 19ft 4 (version 2) | ecosystem: Environmental > Terrestrial > Deep subsurface > Rock core/Sediment | place: Rifle, Colorado... | reverse complement strand
CCACCGAGGGGGTCAGCTCCTTCGCTAACCGGACCCAGATCTTGCCGTCTGAGATCTGGCTCGCGCTGAACAGGCCGCTCTCTCGCTTTTCACTCCACAGTTGGCCACTGGTGGCCTTCGAGAGCGGGACCAGATTCAATGAGGCCGTAACCAGGATTCCCACAATGAGGCAGGAGGCCGCCACTGCCAGCATGGCCCTGCCGGAAAACTTTCCCATACGCATCTCATCCCCCACGAACGGTTCAGAACTTCGTGTCGTTAACTGAGCGACTCTGTTACTGCAACCCGCTTGGCCGGCGCCCGATAGAAAAGCTTCACGCAACACCATCCGGGGGCGGCGGGGTCGGAGGTTCTCCACCCTCCGGCTCTATTAGACAGTGTAGCAGGCTGGTGGTTTAAATTCAAGGGTCGCCGAAGAGAGCTTGCCCCTCGTGGCGTTCTCGATCGGTGAGGAGTATAATCAGGGCCAGGCCCGAGCGTGATCCTGGCGATTCGATTCATACAAGGCCTCTGAATGGAAACGACTGTGAGGCAGCTTTACACCATCGGGCACTCGACCCGCAGCCTAGAGGATTTCCTTCATCTCCTCCGCATGTCCCACATCGCCTGTCTCGCTGATGTCCGGACGATCCCCCGCTCGCGACATGCCCCGCAGTTCAACCGCGACGCGCTACAGGCCGCTCTCCCCAACGCCGGCCTTCGCTATGTCCATCTGCCTCGGCTGGGAGGGCTCAGGCAGAGTCGGGACAGCGAATCCCCCAATGGCGGCTGGCGCAGCGCGGGCTTCCGAGGCTTCGCTGATCACATGCAGACCGAAGAGTTCGCTCGCGGCCTCGACGAGCTCTGGGATCTCGCCGGGCAGTGTCGGACCGCCATCATGTGCGCCGAGGCCCTCTACTGGCGCTGCCATCGGGCGCTGATCGCCGACGCGTTCATGGTGCGGGGCGGGACAGTCTCCCACATCCTATCCGACCGGAAGGTCGAAGACCACCGGATGCCCTCATTTGCCGTGGTCCTTGAGGGCCGGATCACCTACCCTCCTCGGCACTAACAGGATCGCCGGGCGGTTCCTGTGAACCGACCGGCGATGGTATCGTATCTGTGGTGGAGGCGGCGGGAGTCGAACCCGCGTCCGAGGACATGTCGGAAAGGACATCTACGTGCGTAGCCTGCGAATGCTCGTTCGCCCCTCCCAGCCCCCACAGGCGGGGTCACGGAGCGGCTAGCTCACTTGGTCTCGCCCGCCTCTCCAGAGCGATAGAGGAAGGCCAGCCCGTCTAGACGGCGCCCAGATCCTGCTCGACGGACGAAACAGGTTGGACGTGGCCACCCTTAGGCAGCCAGTGCCAATTCGTGGTTGGCAGTTGCTTGTGTTCCCACCTTTTCACGAGGAGATGGGACCTCGGCACGCAGCCCTAACCCCCTTGCCCCCGTCGAAACCGGAGCGCCCCCATTGGAAAGGCCATGCTTCGGTCGGCTGAAGCTGGAGTCAGAGAAGCACTTACACTGTAGGTCGCCAAGCGGAAAAAGTCAATGATTACTGGCGGTCCGCCCGGCCGCGGGAAAGTTGGGCCATTTCTCTGGCCATGGCCCGCTGCTTCATATCTTCTCGCTTATCATACAGCTTCTTCCCACGGGCGAGCGCCAGGTCAATCTTGATCTTGCGACGAACCGCGTAGAACCCAAGGGGTATCAGCGTGAGCCCCTTTTCCTGCACCTTTCCTATGAGCCTGGCGATTTCTTCCCGGTGCAGCAGGAGCTTCCGCTTGCGATTGGGATCGGGGTTAAAGCGGTTGCCCGCGGAGTACGGGCTGATATGGCAATTCAAGAGATACGCCTCGTGGCCCTCGATGGCGGCGTAGCTATCCTTCAGGTCAGCCCGGCCCTCGCGCAACGACTTCACCTCGGTTCCGGTGAGGGCAATCCCGGCTTCGATGACCTCCTCGATCTCGTAATTGTGCCTCGCCCGCCGATTCGAGCAAAGGCTCTTCCTTTCCTGTTCTGGTCGCATCCCGCTGACTATAGCGCAGCCGAAAACACTGCCGCAAGGGAAATCCAGGAGCCTGGGGAGTAGAAGTTATGAATTCAATTGACAGGGAGATAGGCCCGTAGTATAGATGCTCAACGCCAAACCCGCGAAGTATTCCAGCATGTTAGACCACGCCACGGGGCACGATGCCTACTCCGGTGCTGCCCGCGACAGATCACGTCCAGGGTGGGGCACCCTGACCGAAGGGCGCTCAGCCACACACGACATTCTTTTAGAGGAGGCAATGCCGATGAGACCACGGAGGATCAGAGCGATTCCGACAGTGGCGCTGCTGATGGCTCTCCCGCTATTGCTGTCTGGCTGCCCGAAGCGCGCGGATGTTGCCGATATCGGCACTCAACCGAGCACGGGACAGCCGGGAGCAGCAACGCCGTCACCCTCAACCGCAGGCCAGACCACCTCACCAGGGGACGCTTCTCGGTCGTATTCCAGCACCCTCACGCCCAAAGAAGAGATGGTCAAACCCCCCACGTCCATTCAGGAGTCACCCGCTATGGGGGCACCGTCAGCGGGACCAACGGGAATGGCAGAGAAGGGTTCTCCCCTCAAGGATATCTTCTTTGATTTCGACAAGTCGAACATCCGTGACGACGCAAAGCCGAACCTCTCCGAAGACGTCCAATGGCTCAAAGCCAATTCGACGGCCAAGATCACGATCGAGGGCCACTGCGACGAGCGAGGGACCGCGGAATATAACCTGGGCCTGGGCGAACGCCGGGCTAAGGCCACAATGGACTATCTGGTGGCGGCCGGAATCGACGCGAAGCGGATGAAGATAATCAGCTACGGGAAGGAGCGCCCCTTCGTGATGGGTCACGACGAGTCGACCTGGAAGTGGAACCGACGGGCGCACTTCGTTGTAAGCGAGCGCTAGCGAGGTTGCTGCCGGAGCAGACTGTCTTGCTGTTTCCTCTTCGGTAGGGCTCACACCCAGTCCCTGACTCTCCGACCGGCGCTTCAGGAACCAGGGCAGATTGGGGAAAGCACCGTAGGTCTTTGAGGGATGCACGCACCCCGGGTTCAGGGGGGTCAGCAACCCGTCGCGACATCTGCATCCCCATAGCACTGTTCCAAGAAGCGGTTCAACCGCGACAGAAACCGTTCCATCTTCTCTCTCCAGGTCGCCCTCATTCCCACCATCATACAGATCCCTCCATCCGTAAGCTCTGATAGAGCGTTCTGTTCTGAGCCGTGTAGCTGGACGAATGCCCTCGGGCCTCCACCGTGGCTCCAGTTCTGGTCCCCACCGCACACGTGAGCGCTCCGATCCTAAGGGCGGAAGAAGACCAGGGTGACCAGGACGAATAAGGGAAGCAGAATGCCGATGGAGTACTTCATGTAGCCGAAGAATGACGGCATCTTGACCCCCGCCTCCTCCGCGATCGCCTTGACCATAAAGTTGGGGCCGTTCCCGATGTAGGTATTCGCCCCCATGAACACGGCGCCGGCGGAGATAGCCGTCAGAAGCGCTTCCCCATGGATACCCCCGTTCTGCGCCTGGAGTAGCTGACCCAAGTTCATCGCCTCCGTCCCCATCAAGCCGCTGGCCGTCGTGGCGAGGGCGAGGTACGTCGGCGCATTGTCGAGGAAGCTCGACAGGGCCCCGGTCACCCAAAAGAAGTGCCAGGGCTCCCGAAGACCAAGCTGACCTCCGCGAGCCTCCAGGATCGCCAGGGCGGGGATCATCGCCGCGAAGATCCCCGCAAAGAGCACCGCCACCTCAACGATGGGGTGGAGGGTGAACCGGTTTGCCGCTCGTGTCTCGCTGCGCGTCATGAGGATGGACATCATCGCAAGGAGGCCCATCCCTATTACCTGCCCCCACTTGCGCGCATGCTCGGACTGGAGCCCGACCTCCTCGCCGAACCGGCCGACGATAAAGGCAACCGCCAACACCCCGAGCAGGAGGAGGAGGTTGACGCGACCCTCGACACGCAGCCCCCCCTGCGCGGTACTCTCCCGCTTCAAGGCCTCGCGCGTTGCGGCATCCTCCCGCTTGAGCTGCCGCCGATCCCATAGATAGAAGATGACGAGCAGCGCCGCGTTCATCAGGAGCCAGTGCGGCAGGAGCCGAAGTGTCCACTGAAAAGGGACCCCGCGAAGGAAGCCGAGAAAGAGGGGCGGATCGCCGAGAGGGGTGAGGAGCCCTCCTATGTTCGAGACAACGAAGATGAAGAAGACCATAATGTGAACCTGGTGTTGACGTTTCTCGTTGGCGCGAAGCATGGGGCGGATCAGGAGCATCGAGGCGCCTGTCGTTCCAATGATATTCGACAGGATGGCCCCTACCGCGAGGGTGACGGTGTTGACCGGGGGGGTCCCCGTGAGGGAACCTCGCAGGTAGATTCCACCGGAGATGATGAACAGGGCCGCGAGAAGGACGATAAACGCCATGTACTCGATCCCGGTCTCAATGAGACGGTGACCATCCACCTGAGCGACATAGATCGCTACGGGGACTCCGAACAGGGCGCTGATGGCGCCCTTGTTCAGGTTGGATTCCCACCAGTGAGGGACGATCAGTGGCAGGAGCGCGATCGAAAGGAGCAAGAGGACGAATGGAGCCACCCAGCCCAACGCAAGCTGATGGCCCAGGCTCGCCCTGCCCCCCTCCGCTGCGGCCGCAACGCCCGGCACAGCGAACAGCACCGGCACCAGAAAGGAACAATGGACCCGCGGTGCCCGATCGGCCACTCCGGGGTTGCTTCGACTCAGCGGAACCGGGCCCGTCATGGCATTCCTTATACCATACCACTGGAGAGCAGACAAATGGAACGAATCCCGCCAGGCTTTATCTCGGCAAAAGGTCTTTACCACCGAATCGCAACGTTCTATACTTTCCCCTGATGTGACAATCGGCCTGTAAATAGTGAACGGCTTCCAACGGACAACACTGCGGTGCCGACAAAGCCCTCGAAAGTGTCGGAGACGTTGCCGACGAGGAGCGTTGAGCGATGAGCCGAGCCTTCCATGCCAGCGCCCTCCTTTCCTGCCTCCTCGTGGCAACATCCATCGATTGCCTCGCCCAGGAGAGCCGGATCACATCGGCGCCCATCACGCAATCATCCTTCTCGGGCACGGAGCTGGCCCTCTGGCTTCTCGTCGCTTCGCTACTCACTCTCGCGGCGTACCTCGCCCGCACGACACGACAACGCGAGAGGACCCTTGCGGCAATCAACCGAGACCTGCGACAGCAAGTCATCGAGCTGAAACGGGCGGGCGAGACACTGTCCCGGTTAGCATCTATCGTGGAGTCTTCGGATGACGCGATCATCGGCAAGACAATGGATGGTGTCATCGTCAGTTGGAACCCGAGCGCCGAGAGGATCTACGGTTACTCCCAACAAGAGATGATCGGACAATCGATCTCCGTCTTGGTCCCGATCGACCACCCCGATGAGGTCGTGCAGATTCTCGAAAAGATTACGCGAGGAGAGCGGGTCGATCATTTCGAAACCGTGCGCCTGACGAAAGACGGAAGACACATCGATGTGGCCCTGACTGTCTCTCCAATCAAGGATGCGACCGGCGAGATTACAGGTGCTTCAACCACCGCGCGTGACATCACCCAGCGCAAGCGGGCAGAGGAGGCGCTACGCCAGAGTGAGGAGCGCTATCGCGACCTCGTAGAGCATAGTGAGGACCTCATTTTCACCCATGATCTGGAGGGGAAGCTCCTGAGTGCCAACCGGGCCTTGGTCCGGCGCCTGGGGTATGAGCGGGAGGAAGAGCTACTTGGCCGCAGGCTCAGCGATTTCCTTGCCTCGGACGTGCTGTCCCTCTTCGACGCCTATCTTGACACGCTCGCCAAGGAACGCTACGTCCAAGGGTTTATGAAGATCCTGACGATAGACAGGCAGGAAAGAATTTTGGAATACCACAATTCGCTTCGGACGGAAGGCGTGGCGACACCGATCGTGCGCGGCGTCGCACACGATGTCACGGAACGCGTGCAGGCAGAGAGAGCGCTTGCGAAGCGGACGGAGCGGCTGCACGCGCTTCGGGATGACACGCTGGAGATCGCCAGGGAGCTTGACTTCACGACCCTCCTGGGGTTGATCACCCGCAGGGCTGCAGAGCTGGTGGGAGCGATGTCGGGCTCGGTCTATCTCTGGGACGAGACGGCAAAGGTCCTTTCCGCGCCGGTGGGGTACAGCCTTGGGGAGTGGACCAGGGGCAAGCCCCTCAGGCTCGGCGAGGAGCTTGCAGGGACTGTTGCCCTTCGCCGCGAGGGATTGATTGTGAACGACTATCAGGCCTCGCCATACGTGGGTTCGCTGTTCCTGGAGCGAACCGGATTCACCGCCGCGATCGCCGAGCCACTGCTGTACCATGACCGGGTCGTCGGGGTGCTCATGATCAACAATGAGGGGACTTGGCAGCGATTCACCGAAGAGGATCGCGATCTTCTCGGCCTCTTCGCCGTCGAGGCCGCCATCGCGATCGAGAACGCCCGATTGTACTCCGCGCTCGCCGATTCGAAGAAGCGACTCGAGGAGTTGTACGAGCTGGGCGTGGCGATGCAGGAACCCCAAACGTTGCAAGCCGCGCTTGACCTCATCTTGAAGGGCGCACAGACGGTCCTCGGCTTCGACCGGATGAACGTCCTCCTCGCCGACCGTGAACGGACACGGCTCAGCGCCGTGGCAAGCCTGGGGGTGGAGGAACCGTTGGAGCAGATCCAGGTCCCGTTGGGCCTAGAGGGTGGGGGGATCGCCAAGGCCTTCCTGGAGCGGAAGGATATCGTCTGGGAAGGCGTGGGACCAGTCCCGGAGGAGTGGCGCTTGGCCCCTCCCTACTCGGAGATCAAGGCCCTACGCTCGAGATGCTTCGTGATCGTGCCCCTCGTTGTACGGGGGGTCGTGATCGGGGTGTTAGGCGCCGACAACAAGTTCAGCCAGACGCGAATCTCGACGGAGACGATCCATCTGTTGAAAACCTTCGCCGCCCAGGCCGCCATCACCATCGACGATGCCAGGCTCTACGAAGAGGTCACAGGCCATGCCAAAGGGCTGGCACCCAAGAGTGAGGCCCAGACTTAGCGGTGAAGGAGGCTCGGATCCAGCGTACCGGGAGTTTTTGTGGTGATACCCCACATGAAGGAGGATTGATCGATGCCTCGGGCGCTCATTCACAGCGCTGTTCTCTTCTGTCTCCTACTGGTGGCGTCTGTACCGAGCCTTGCCAGGGAAGATGTAACCACCGTGCTTACCGGAACGCCAGCCTTCATCCCGGAAACGAGGATCGTCGTCGGACTGCTGACGACCGGGGTGCTCGCTCTCGCGGTGTTTCTCGCCCTCACGGCACGGCGAATCGCGAAAAGAGTTGTAGCCGTCAACCGAGAGCTGCAGCAGAAAATGATCGAGTTGAGGCAAGCGGGCGAGGGTCTTTCCCGATTGGCCGCCATTGTGGAGTCCTCGGATGATGCGATCATCGGCAAGAGCCTGGATGGCACGATCGTAAGCTGGAATCCTGGCGCGGAGAGGATCTATGGCTACGCGCCCGAGGAGCTGATCGGGAAGCCGATCTCGGTTCTGGTCCCGCCAGACCATTCCGACGAGGTGCCGCAGATTCTCGACAAGGTCAGACGGGGAGAGCGTGTCGATCATTTTGAAACCGTGCGAATGAGGCATGATGGCACACGTCTCGACGTGTCGCTCACCATCTCCCCGATCAAGGATGCGACCGGCAAGATCACGGGCGCCTCAACGGTTGCGCGGGACATCACCGAGCGCAAGGAGGCGTGGGAGGCATTGCGGCAGAGTCAGGAGCGCTATGGTGACCTTGTGGAACACAGCGAGGCTCTCATCTTCACGCATGATCTGGAGGGGAAGCTTCTTAGTGTCAACCGGGCCATGGTTCGACACTTGGGATACGAGCAGGCGGAAGAACTGGTCGGCCGAAAGCTCAGCGACTTCCTCGCCTCGGACGTGCTGTCCCTGTTCGATGCCTACCTCGAGAGGCTCCTGAAGGAGGGCCACGCGTATGGGTTCATGAGGGCTCTCACCAGAAGCGGGGAGGAACGGATCTTGGAGTATCACAACTCCCTCCGTACGAAAGGCCTGGCGACCCCGATCGTCAGCGGGATCGCGAACGATGTCACGGAGCGGATGCGGGCGGAGAGGGCGCTGGAAAAGCGAACGAGGCGGATGCACGCCCTCCGAGCCATGAGCCTGGAGATTACTCGGGAGCTTGACCTCAAGATCCTGCCGAGCCTCATCACCCGGAAGGCGGCATCGCTGGTGGGGGCCGTGTCGGGCGCGCTCTACCTCTGGGACGAGACAGCGAAGGTGCTCCTCACGCAAACAGTGTACAGCTCGGGCGAGTGGACGAGGGGAAGGTCCTTGAGGCTCGGCGAGGAGATCCCGGGGATCGTCGCCCAGCGCCGCGAGGGGATGATCGTCAACGACTACTGGAGCTCGCCATACGCGAGCTCGCTCGCGCTGGAGCGGGCCGGATTCACCGCCGTGATCGCCGAGCCCCTCCTCTATCACGACCAACTGGTCGGGGTGCTCACGGTCAATAACGAGGGGACCTGGCAATCGTTCACCGAAGAGGACCGCGATCTGCTTGGTCTGTTGGCTGTCGAGGCCGCCGTCGCCATCGAAAACGCGCGCCTCTTCTCTGACCTCAGCGATTCGAAGCGGCGACTCGAGGAGTTGTACGAACTGGGGGTCGCCATGCAGGAGCACCGCACGTTGCAGGCCGGCCTCGACCTCATCCTGAAGGGCGCCCAGACGGTTCTCGGCTTCGACCGGATGAACATCCTCCTCGCCGACCCCGACGGGACGCGGCTTCGTGCCGTGGCCAGCCTGGGGGTGGAGGAGCCGCTGGAGCAGATTCAGGTCCCGGTGGGCCCGGAGGGTGGGGGGATCGCGAAGGCTTTCCTGGAGCGAAAGGATATCGTCTGGGAGGGCGCTGGGCCCGTGCCCGAGGAGTGGCGCCTCGCCCATCCGTACTCGGAGATCAAGGCCTTCCGCTCGCGGTGCTTCGCAATCGTGCCCCTCATCGTCCGGGGGGCCGCGATCGGGGTCCTCGGGGCCGACAACAAGGCAAGTCAGAAGGCGATCCCTTCTGAGACGATCCATCTCCTGAAGACCTTCGCCGCCCAGGCCGCCATCACCATCGACGACGCCAGGCTCTACGAAGAGGTGATGAGTCGCGGAGAGGGATTGAAGCGGTCAGCTCCCGCCTGAATGCCCTGTCATCTCGCGATCGCTACCTCTCCCGCCTGGAGGGTCTTCCAGCCTCCGTCCGCCTGATAGCCCAGAAGATGCCTGGTCCCCGGATCCCAGGCGATCAGATGGGCCCAGTGATTCTTGAAGACATTCTCAAGGGTCTTATTTCGTTCCACGATGGAGGCCACCTTTGCGGGATGCGACTCGACAATGATCTGTGCGCGCATCGGCTCATGGAGAGGAGCCACCCCTTGATAGGGTAACCCGGTTTTGAGATCGCTATTGGGTCCTTGCATGACACCGATGAGGCCCACGACGTTGTGGTACGCCTTCGTTCCAGCGCCAAAGACACCGTTGATGCCGCTATCCACATAGGAAAAGTAGTAGTCCAAGCTGATCCCCCTGACAACCGGGATAAACGCGGTCATGATCTCCTCCAGTATGGCTCCATCCGGATCCTGGTCGGGGTCATACGACTGGAGGTAGGCGCGCCGATCCAGGGAAAGGCCCTGGGTCAATAGGCGTCGGCCGATCACCATCGCTGCGCAGGTGCTATGACCCCACTCGGGGTACACCTGGGCCCAGTCCAGGGATCTGGCCTGGACGTGGCGGAGGGCTTCTTCAGGGGCTAAATCCCGCGGCGCATGGGGCAGGCGTTGGCAACGCTCCAGGGCGTTGAGCGCGGCGGCCTGGTACAGATCGTGCGTCAGCCGCTCAAACTCCTCCCGATGTGTGGAGAGAACATCCTCGGTATCGAAATAGGTGAGCCGATCTGCGGCAGTGTCGTGCTCCGCCCCCAGAACATGTGTGTCATCCGGGATGGCAATCCCGCGTTGGCGTAGCAGGGCCCGCACCGCGGGGTGGTTCGCCATTGCCGCTATCGCACGACCGTTGGGCCCGCCCCGGTTTCCACCACAGGCGCCGCAATGATACGCGGACGCGTAGGGATTATTCTCCGTGGTTGAGCCGTGGCCGCAAAACACGATCAGGCGGCCAAAGTTTTGAGTCAGGCCGATCATGCGCAACTGCGCCTCCACGATATCGGCCTGCTCGAGATGGGAGAAGTGCAGCAGCCGGCCCTGCGCAGGTTGAGCAGCGTGCCGGGACTCAACCAATCCATCCTGGCGTGGCGTTTGGGTCGCGGTGAGTTCCTTCCTCACTCCCTCTTCTCCGGGTCCATCCAGGAGGAGAACGGTCGGCACACGCGGGATGATCCGGTGGCGGAGGGTGCTCTTCAGGGCGTCCCATTTACGGACGAGCACGGTTTTTCCGACGATGGTGAACCCAAAGATGATCCCCAAGAGGTCGATGAGGAAGTATGCTGTCGCAAGATTGGTCTCGAGCCGGTGGTACAGGCCATGAAGCGCCTCTTTCCATTTTGTTCGGTGCTCGCGTTGATGCTCCCCGGTGCTGTGACCGGGACGGACCACCTCGACCACGACATGCCGTGGCTTGATGACAATGGGACACAGGTCCCTCTCTCCCCCGTCCGAGAGGGGGCGAAAGATGATCGGCAAGCTGAAGAAGCCAGCGGTCCCGAAGGTCTCATACGCCTCGCTTTGGGCCTCGAAGTAGCGTCGGAGGCCCTCCTCACGCACATCCAGACAAAAGATGACCTGTGCCTGCGGACGGGTCCCATTCCGGGCAGGTCTCCGTTTCCCTGTGATGAGCGACAGGAGCTGGTCCCGATAGTGGGTTTCGTAGGCCTGAAGCCAGATCGGCCCATGGGAGGCGGGAGGAAGGTCGTCCAGGAGGGCCAGCAAGGCCGTTGCCTTCCCCGCCGAGAGCGGCCGGATGTCGTCGGCCGACAGCCCAAGGAGCTGGGCAAGCTGAAATAGTCGCCAGGCGTCGTGGTAAACTATATGGAGGTCATTGTGCCCGTGCCCCCCTCCCTGTCGGTAGACGTAGAGCATCTCCGCATACCTGAACCATTGATCTCCCCGGCTCAGGCCCCTGGCTCTACGCATCCTCCCATAGGCGGGATCGGCGAGGGCATCCCAGTACAAGTCGATCGCTCCCTGGCCTGTCCGTACGACTGCAACGGCCAACGCGTCAGGCAAGTCGCCTTCGGCCACCTGCGCCCGCGCGAAATACTCTTCAGGGCGATTCTGGAAGTAGTCGTGGAGAGCCGGGACCGTCCCATCAATCCCCCACTCCCTGCGGCACAAGGCAGAGACCAGTTCTGCCTCGTAGAACAGGCGTACCGCCAGAAACTGCGAAAGGTCGATCGGATGGTGTTCCTGCATCTCATAATCTGGGTGAGCTCCCCGCCATCTGACCATGCTGGCCCAGCCGGGGAGGGCGGCGACGTGGTGGGTGAGGTATGCCGCCCACTGCTCCTCCGGGATGCCCATCGTCCGGAGGAGGAGGATGACGGCATCTTCTGGATGGGGCGGGAGCTGATGTATTCTGTGCGCGGAGTGCTTCACCCCCAGGAACCGTAACGTGTGATCCTGTTCCGCCAACCTCCGCCACGCCTCATAGAATCCGCGCTCCCGGTAGGGCATCGGCCAACCGGCAAGGCCCTCGTCGAGGAAAGCACCACACCACCTGATCATCTGGTCATTGATCGACCCGGGTATCCGTTCGCCGGTAATTCTCTGACAGAAATCGCCCAGGGTGCCTTCTGGACCGATCGATCTCAGGTCACGTTCCAGGGTCTCGTGGCTGCGTTGCGCCAGACCGATGCGAGGATCATGCTGCCGGAGTCCTGTGAGCCGTCGCCGTCCAGCCAAATCAGTCCCGCGAAGCCTGAGCAGCTCCTCCAGTGCCTCGAAGCCATCCCTGCTCAGTTCCTCAGGGCGCAACCCGGCTGCGACACGCCCGCAGAGGCGCCTCTCCTCACGTCCACCTTGGGAGATGACCTCCGCTTCAATGACGGCCCTCGTCTGATCAGTGATGGGGATCGGCGTCCCCCCGTCCCTGGCGACCCCGAGGACACGACCCAGCAGAGCCTCTTCGGTCTGCGCCTCCTTATCTTCCAAGGATTCCTGATGGTCGAGCCCCAGCGCAGCAAGGACCGCAGCCCAAAGGGTCGAGACTGCATAGGCCTCCAGCTCCTGCTGGTCCTCTCTCTGAAGATTGCGGCGAGCCCAGTGAAGAAGGGCAAGGCGGGCATCAGGCGGCAGGTCTTGGCGGAACCGCCTGGTCACTTTTCCATGTGTGATCTGCCACCGGAGCGCGCCATGAGGCAAGGGATCAATGTCATGGAGCAATTGGGCGAAATGGACGTCTTTCGCGTCCACCTTCCGCCCGCCCACCTCCACGGCGGGGCGGCCGGCAAGGTGGGGAACCTGGGCATCCAACGCCCGCATAAGATCGTGTCTGGTGATCCTGCCGCTGGCATAGATCCGGCGAAATGCCTCATTGGAAAGGTACCCCCGCCCGCCCAACAGACGATGGGCTTCGCGAACAGCGGCGTCAAACGGGAGATGTTCAAGGTACTGTAGGGGATTCTGGGCGACGAAGGCATGCATCGGCCCTTTGGGGGGTAAGATTCTGGCCGCATGAGCGATATGTGACCGAAGGCGTTGTTGC